>Ga0207689_10006017_pt1 | contig 10731 bp, 11 predicted proteins | sample KBSMisM52_FD_184312 | JGI IMG/M metagenome (GOLD analysis project Ga0207689, IMG submission 184312) | Miscanthus rhizosphere microbial communities from Kellogg Biological Station, Michigan, USA - KBS Miscanthus M5-2 (SPAdes) (version 2) | ecosystem: Host-associated > Plants > Roots >... | reverse complement strand
CGAATCATTATCCGTTCCGAATGTTTTCGATGATCTAAATATCCTACTGTTATCAGTGTATGAGCCCTGTTACCTTTCGATTTCGCTCGTGCTCGAAAACAAGTTCGCGAATGAGTTGTTTAAGAAGTTCACTGGTCTATTTCGCAGGGGTCACATTGAGATTGCGTTGGCGGCACAAAACCTTGAAGAGGAAATACGTGAGAAAAGAGACCAGTATCCACACGCTATTCAAGAGTACCCATTTTACTTTGACCACACTTGGAGGCAGATCGAAGCTGCGGCTCCCTTTTACCGCGAACGAAACCTTGATACGAGTTCGATTCTTGAGGAAGCGCTAATTAAGTACTTTGAAGGTGTGATTAGAAGTCAAGCTTCTCAATTCGAAGGTATCCGACAAGAACTGCTAAGACTTCTTCCGTACGCCATTGAGGCCCTGAAAGAACGTCGTGGATTAGCAGTAACGAGACTTCTTTTTGAGGACGCGGTTCGCTATAGAGAGATCACACCAGCGTTTCGAAGATTTCTTGCCCTAGCCATTAGCGAACAGTACGTCATGTCTTATTTACTAGAGTACGATGGAACTATCGCCACTGGCTTAATTGGAGGACTCGATCATTTTCACTATCTCTGCCCAACCTTTCCGCTTCATCATGTTTCGTTATGGCGAGAATCATACCTCCGGCTTGGGTGTTTGCGTCTGATAAGGTCATTCGATGCGAACACTATCGTGTACGTTCGGGAGTCTGCAGCCTTTCAAACTTTCGTCGACACTATTCGTCTATTTATTTCTAACTCGGTCAGCCGATGGCTAAGTCAGAGCTTCAGTACCCAGACGATGCGGCCTAAAAGGGACCTAATAAACTATTTGGAGCGTCGAATAAGAGGGGTTGTAAAGCCCCCCTGGAAAGCTCCCACAGAAGCGAGAGCATTTCTTTCAACACTTGAGACAGTGACCAATGCGCTTTGCCAAACCCGAGAGCGAGAGTTGAATGTTCCGAAGTTTTATTTCCCAGCAGAATGGAGAATGAGAGAAATGAATGATCGCGATGTTTTTGTAGTTTACGGACGCGATGTGGCGGTGCGTAAAGCACTATTCGAACTTTTAAGAGCGGCGAATCTAAACCCAAAGGAGTTTGCGGAAATCATTCACGACTCTGGTTCTGGAACTCCGTTCGTTGGTGAAGCGATCGATTTAGCGTTATCGAGAGCAAGGGCAATCGTGGTAATTCTCACCGGCGACGACCTCGCGTTCTTGAAGCCCGAACTTCGTAATGAAGTCGAGCTAGAAGAAGATCCGACACCGCAACCTCGTCCGAATGTCCTCTTTGAGGCCGGATTAGCATTGGCTAAAGCACCCAATCGGACCGTACTTGTTCAAGTGGGTAATATTCGCGAGATAAGCGATCTTGCTGGTCGTCACATCGTGAGACTACGCGACAATACCGAGACTCGCAAAGATTTGCTTTTGCGGCTTCATCGGGCAGGTTGTGATGTTCGGTTAGATGGTAATGACTGGATGACTGCCGGCACGCTACCAAGCTAAGTTCGGCGCCTGTGCTTTCCCGTGGCTGAGTCGGTGGTATAAGATTCGAGTATAATGTCAGAACTTCAAGACACAGACGATCTTCGATTTATTCAACCTACACCAAACGTAGGAATTGGTACTGGAGTGCTTTTACTGAACAACTCGGATCGCGTTTTGCTCGTTAGACGACCATTTTCACTTGAGACTGACCGCGGAGAGTGGAGCCAGCCGGGCGGGCGCTTAGAATTTGCTCAAGAGCCTGAGACTGCGCTACGACAACTTGTTCGGAGAAGATTCGGAATCACACTGAGTGCCCTCGACTTGCTTACTGTTCACACCCATATGTCGAGACATTTAGAAACGGAAGTGCAGTGGGTCTCAATTTGCTATCTATGCACCAGGTTCACGACCGAAAAAAGCGTCTCTGGTGAGCTCACGATGCCCAATTGGGAGTGGTTCCCATTGACGAATCTACCATCCTCACTAACTACGTACACCGTTGCAACGGTTGCGGCTTTGCTCAAGAGACTGCACACATAGAGTAAGTCCCACTCACTTGCATCACTGAGACCACCCTCAGCTATGGCACATGAAAATTTTGATTTGATAATAATTGGCGCCGGTCCCGCAGGGCTGTTCCTTGCACGTGAACTGTTGATGGCGCGTCCAACCCGAAAAATCGCCATGATCGACAATGGTCGCTCGATCTCTAAGCGAGTTTGTCCATTGATTGAGCAAGGCAGCTGTATCCAGTGTAGGACCTGTCATGTGGTTTATGGTTCTGGTGGAGCTGGCATGTACTCTGATGGGAAACTTTCTCTTTGGCCAGCTGGGAGTGGCCTTAAGACGATTCTTGGAGACGAAAGTACAGTAGTCTTCCTTAACCAATACGTGTTGGATGCTTTCGCCGCAGGCCTTGGTACGCACGGTTCGATCACCAAGGCCAGCGATGCCCGGGAATCACCTTTAGTGCTGGAAGCAGAAAAGAACGCTCTGACTATAAAATGTTATGACGTACTACATGTGGGCACTGAACAGATTCAAATTTACTGTGGACATCTGGAAAAAGACCTGATCGAACGCGGACTCAGATTCTTTCCTTCAACAACTTGTGTTGAGGTCGACAAATTCGGAGAGATATTTACGGTTGAATTGAAAACGCCAAAAGGGACCACAGAAACCTTCTACAGCCAACAAGTTGCCTTCGCAACAGGTAAGGCGTCGGGGTTGTTCTTAAGGAACATGCTCGCTGGCTTGAGTGTACAAACCGAATTCAATGCTATTGAACTAGGTGTTCGCGTGGAAACATCACGAGACTCTGTAAAGGATCTTTCGGATTGCCATTTAGACGCAAAAATAAAACTAAATTTAGCAAATGATGTCGAGGTTCGGAGTTTTTGCTTATGCAACGGTGGGTATCTGGTAAGTTGTTATTATGACAATTTTGCTAGCAATGAGCGAATATGTACGATCAGTGGCTTTTCCTTCGAGAGCAAGAAGTCAAACAATAGCAACTTCGGTATCCTGGTTCGAAAACAGTTGCCGGCGCCCATAGATCCAATAAGGGTTCAATTGGGCATCGTTCAAGCGATTAATCGCGCCTCCGGACGAGGGGCGACAGTGGTACAACGTTATGGAGACTTTTGCAAAGGCATTGCCAGCTCAATTGATTCTTTGGCAATAAATTCAGTTAAATCCACTTTAGACCCGATAACACCCACGAACCTGCGATGGTTATTACCGGAATTTGTTACAAGCAGTATCGAAACATATATGACTCAACTATCAAAAATTGCTCCGGGCGTCGGTAGCGAAGATACACTTTTACATGCGCCAGTATGGGAGCTTTGTGCAGATCGAATAATGGTGAATAGAGGAATGGAAACAAATATTTCAGGTTTGTTTGTGCTAGGCGATGCCTCCGGTTGGGCCAGGGGCATCGTTCAAGCGGCGACTACAGGAGTTGCCGCCGCACGTTACATGCTCTCGCAATAGAGCCCACTCCGGTTACTTATCCGCCGGCGCTCAAGCGGCGGTTAGCCAACCCCCTCAATGTGTCGTCTTCCATCTAAAAAGGCGACATTCCCCTCTTGACAGGGCAGCAAACCTCAAGAAAACAGACCTGTGGATAACCAGTATTGCGTCATTCTGTCGCGTTCTTTACACTTTACGACATAGACCACCTACCATTAATCAACCTCACTAATGTTACTGACTTGTCGGAACTGCCAGCGATCGCTGGACAGACCACCAGAACGAGAAAACGGCGACTGGATAATCCGTTGCTTCTTCTGCGGTGTTAAGAACATTGTCGTAGCAACGCTTGAGGTTATTGGCTGGAGGCTTTAACTCCATGCCTTACCAATTCAAGCGGGAGCCTTTGACGCAGGAAGAGGCTACGCGTTTAGCGAATGCGTGCACGACTGCCGGGGAAAAACTTGCAGTCTGGACGTTACTGGATACAGGGCTTCGCGTTTCCGAACTCGCAACTCTCACGAAGGACAGTCTCGACTGGCAAATGCACCGGCTTATGATCTACGGGAAAGGTGGACCATACGGCACAAAATCAAAGCGCCGGATTATTCCGCTATCCCCTCGAGTTCAGCCGTTGATTGAAGGGCACCTTGCCCTCCACGATTCTTTTGGTGTCAGTTCAAGGACTATTCAACGGTTGATAAAGACGATAGCGAACCGAGCTAACATCAGTCGGCCGGTCACGCCTCATGTTTTGCGCCATACTTTCTCCGTAACCGCAATTCAGAAGGGTATGTCACTCCCATCTTTGCAAAGGCTACTGGGGCACGACCGCTTAACAACGACGGAAATTTATTTGAATTTATCGCCAGAGGAAGCGATCAGAGAATTTCAAAGCAAGTGGTGATGGAAGGCGATGGTCCAAAGGATATAGGCAGCTTTGAGTTCCCACGGGCAAGTGAAAAGTAATTGCCCGATGGCGACTTTCAGAAAACAGCCCGGCAGCCTTCTAGCCTTGCTTTCTGCCGAACCAGTAGCCGAGCATCGGGCCCAGAAGGCCAACCATGACTTCAGGGCTGATGACCTTAAAAACGGCCAACATCATAATGCCGACAAAAACTGCCAGTGCGAACAGATAGCTGAGCCATAGGTGTTGAACCTTGAACGAGTGAACCTTGGGAACGTTATCGGCCTGCACGTCAATCCACTTTTTCAGTGCCTCACGCAGTTCTTTCTTTCGCAATAGATCCGCGAGGGCCAGCCAAACCTCATCTGACGCAGGTGCGAGCCCTTCGTCTTCATCTTCTGCTTGTGGTATCGGAACTTCTGACATCGACTTTAGGGCTCAATGTAACACAGTATCTCCTTGGACCAATCTATTATCCCCCGCCGTCCCGAACACCCGGATACCAAAACCCAAACACAATTCAAGGCTTGCTCACAGGTCTTTGAAGTTTAGCAGCCACCCTTTCGCATCAAGACTTCGCAAAGATAACTCCTCACCCGGAGTTGGCAGGGCGCGAAATCTCGGAGCCTTGCGGTGACGCGACAGGGAACCCGACTGCCTACTTCAAGAGGCGGTGAGCAAACCAGCAGCGCATCGCAGCTTTATCATTGCTGGCGAAAGGACAGATCATGTCCGAACAAAAACAAAGCTTCATGATGGAGCTTGACCTGTGGACCGAAGCCAACATCATTGGCCGAGTCTTCAACACCGACCCTAACCAGGATAACTGGGAGGACGTTGTGGCAGAGGTCAAGAAAGCGATTCGCGCCAAGGTGCTCGAAAGCTACCACAACGGCCAAGAGGCTTGTCCACGCACCCAGCAGCAAAGGCGGCCTTATGCCAGGCGCTAAGGGGCTCATGACCCCGGCCCAAGTGTTTGCGCGTCTCACTTCGGTGAGGCGCGCAAGGCAAGAGCACTTCTTCGTTCTTTGCCTCAACATTCGCGGCAGGCAGATTAAGAAAGAGCTGGTGTCAAAGGGAATTCTTAATGCCGCGATTGTTCACCCGCGCGAGGTGTTCTATGCCGCCATCCTCCACAATGCCGCAAGCATTATCGTGGTCCATAACCACCCTTCCGGCGATACCGAGCCTTCTACAGAAGACTTGGACGTGACCGCGCGTTTGGTAAAAGCCGGTCAGATCATGGGCATTGAGGTTTATGACCACATTATTGTGGGAGAAGGCAGCTACACGAGCCTGCGCGAATTGGGCGTCATCAGCTAAGACGCTATCCCCTAGCGGCACACGCAGCGCAAGGGGTTGACGAGTTTTTACTGCGTGCTAAGCTACCTTTAGCATTAACCTCGCACCCCGACATGGACCAGGAATTAAAAAACATCAATACCAGGCTGGACAACTTAATGGCTTTCCTTTCCGAGCACATGGTGACCAAACAAGAACTCCAACACCTCAGAGATGAACTCCCCAACCGCGCAGACTTTGCCCAGCTCCAAACGTCGGTTGATGGAATCGCCAAAAGATTCAAAGACACCGAAGAGGAGCTGGCCGTAACCTCAGCGCGTACGTCGCGCATGGAAGCTTGGATTGAGAAAGCCGCCAACAAAATTGGCGTGGAATACAGACCCTAACGTAGCAGAGAAAGAGAAGCAGGCTTAGCGGCCTGCTTTTTTTTGAGGGACGGCGGATCCCACCCACCCCCGATTCCCTGCCGCGAATCGTAAAGCGGAATTCTCGGACGGCAAAGAATAGACAAGAGCGGTCATAAGGACTCGGCTTCAGTTCCTTCCCGCCGGATGATTTTGTGGTTTAGTTTTCCCTCTCCGTTCCCATTGTCCACGACAGCCCGCCAGCGCAACTCTTCAGCTTCGCTCCGAGTGCTCCACATCCGTTTCGCCCTCCGGTGCGCTTTTCGGGCGCCCAGTCGTAGCCAACGTCTCTACGAGGGAGACGCCTGTTTTTTAAGGCAGGACTACGAAACAAAAAGAGGAGCAACGAAGATGGAGCGACACCAGAATATATCAGCCGACATCCCGAAATGGTCAGCACTACTCATTGAGGCAGTCAACAAGCCGGGCTTGATTATGAAAGCCTACAGCGCCTTCCATTCCTATTCGATCGGAAATCAACTGCTGGCGATAGTGCAATGCCAGATGCGCGGGCTTCAGCCTGGACCAATCAACACATTTCCGAAGTGGCAAGCACTTGGCCGACACGTCAAACGCGGCGAGCGGGCGTTAACGCTTTGCATGCCGATCACGCGCAAGCGCCGTGGAGAAAACTGCGAAGAGGAATCAAACGGTGAAGGCACCTTTCCAAGCTTTGTTTATAAATCGCGGTGGTTTGTTTTAGAGCAAACAGAGGGCCAAGACCTGCCGCCGCAAGTGATACCTGATTGGGAAGACAACCGAGCTCTGCCAGCTCTGAACGTGGAGAGGATTCCATTCGATAGCACAGACGGCAATTGCCAAGGCTTCGCCCGGAAACGGCAAATAGCGATCAACCCTGTGGCCCAGCTTCCACACAAGACGCTCTTCCACGAATTGGCCCACGTTATTATCGGCCACACTTTAGAGGCAGACTTTGCGGACACGGAGAAGACTCCGCGAAGCTTGCGCGAGGTGGAAGCAGAAGCGGTTGCCTTGCTTTGCTGTGAAGCGCTGGAGTTGGAAGGCGCAGATTATTGCCGGGGTTATCTGCAGAACTGGTTATACCAAGGCATCGGCTTTGACGCGAGCGCAATTCCAGAAAAGAGCGCGCAGAAGATCTTCCGTGCCGCCGATCAAATCATTCGCGCAGGCCGGCCGCGAGAAAAATTAGACGCTGAGGACTAATAAAGAGCAGCTTCTCTTGACGGTCAACCGCGCTTTGCGGGCAGACGCTTGGGAAGCTTCAATTCATCGTCAATGAGAACGTCAACGTAAACGCCAGCGATTCTCGCATAACGAAGCAAAAGTAGCAGCGTAGGCTCACGCAGTCCCCGCTCAAGTTCAGAAACGTGCCCCGGTCGAATAGATGGCTTTGCCTCTATCAGCAGCTCTGCCATTTGCACTTGTGTGAGGCCGAGACCTTCTCGGATCTGATGGAGCTTTGTGGCAAGTCGCTTCGGATGCTCTCTGCGCGAACGACCCATCAGGAGGTACCTCCTGATGGGTCGCGCGCTTTACTTGTACTCTGAAATTGGAGTATAAGCGGGAAGTTTATTTTTTCTGCCGAGAATCCATATCTTGGATTCTCAGCAGTCGCCATCACCCGCTACTTAAGGAGTGACTTTTGCAAGCCATCCAATCCTCAATAATTGCTCTCATAATTTTGGTTGCAGCCATTATTGGCGTCTTACCCATACTGACAGAGGCTCAAACCTTTCAACCTACTGTGAACATCTCCAACAGCGCGCGCGGCGCTCAAGACTACCAAGTTGTTGCCAACGGTAACAATGTTTTTGTGGTCTGGGCAGATTTAGCCCCTGGTAACTTCGATATATTCCTTCGTCGTTCGACTGACGGCGGTAATAATTGGGGCCAAATCACTAACCTCTCAGCGAATTCAACATCGTCAAACTTCCCGCAGATTGCCGTTACCGGGAACAATGTATTTGTTGTTTGGGATGAATTCACGGATTTTAATTCTTCACATAAAATTATGTTGCGCCGTTCGACTGACGGCGGGACAACATTTTTTCCGTCTCAGCAACTATCCGACGATGCATCCCAGCTACAAAACTGCTTTGCTAAGGTCGCAGCGAGCGGAAGCCTCGTCTTCCCATATTGGGCAGACTGCAGCAATCCTGGCGTAGGCACGGTCTTTCGACGTTCAGCCGACGGCGGAAATACTTTCGGTTCTCTTCAAATTCCGTCTGTTGTTAATACCAAAATAGCGCTCAGCGGGAATAATGTTTACATAGCTGGTTCAGGTTGGGGACCAAAACTGAACCTCAACGCACTCTTACTCATACGTTCGACTGACGGCGGCACGACTTTCGATAACGATAAGGTCCTCTTCTCTCCCTCAGTCTTTGTCAATGAGTTAGTCGCCAGCGGAAGCAATATTTATCTCAGCTGGCAGCCACAGCCGCAGTGGAGCGATCCTAATATTTACTTTATTCGCTCTCTTAACGGAGGGGCGACATTTTTCCCCCCAGTTAACCTCTCTAATGTCGCGCAAAATGTTGGCGGCTATTCCTCTCGGCTCGCGGTAATAGACCAGCAAGTATGTATCGTTTGGTCAGAAAGAGACAACGTTTCAGGCCCAGTCGTTGATGACACATTTTTTCGGAAGTCAGCCGACGCCGGTGCAACGTTTTCCGCTAAGATAAATCTTTCTAACAACAAGAAAAGTATCCTGCCGGCAATTGGTATGGCTAACGACAGAGTTTACGTAGTCTGGCACTACACTGACGGGATTACCCCTGGAATAAGCGACGTCATACTGCGAGCCTCTAATGATCGCGGTGCGTCCTTTAGCCCGGCGATGAATATTTCGGCCAATGGTCATGTGGATTCTCCCGGTCTAGCGGTGTCTGATAGCAATCTTCATATAGCATGGCGCGGGCCGTCTGGAAGCACCGGATTTGCAGACGTATTCCTTCGCAGCCCCACACCCTCACCAATACTCATTACATATGAGAACTCCGCACGCGCCATTGCCCTTGACTCTGTAATAATGCTGCGCGACCCGTTTTCCGTTTCAGCTACACGCAATTTCAGCGCTGACCATCGGACCCGCCTTATGCTCTTCGCTGCAAATGCTGCCCTACTGCCGGGTGAGACTGCATTGGTTGTAACGGTACAGGGAGAGGACGCCCAGCATCGCATAATCTCACTTCCCGTTGAGTCAGTCGCGCCAGTTCCCGGCTTCCCTTGGCTGACACAAATAAATGTCAGATTGCCGGACGAACTTGTTAATGCTGGCGAGGTGCAAGTGAGCATCAACGTGCGCGGTCTGGTTAGTAATAAAGCCATAATCAGCATTGGCTCTTAGGAACCGACCGCGATTCCGGAAAAGAGCAGAGGACTAGAAGAGAGCCGGGCCGATACAAGAACCCTTCTTGAAAATTAGTTGCTCCGAGTTTCCGTTGACAGACAAACTGGCGCTGCTATAGAGTCCGCTCCGCATTCTCGCAACTTCATGCTCACGTGAGACTGACTCCCTTAGACTCGCGTCCGCGATTGACTCATAACCTGTTAGCGGTGACCTGTTGCATCCTCGTCGCGTTCCCACTGCCGCATAGTCCTCATAAGGAGTCCCAATGAACCCTCTTCGACCTTCCTCTTCTCCACTAGTAATCAAACGGGCGTTGCGGAAGAACAACAGCATACAGGAACCTAAACTTGGACGGAGAAGAATGTCCGGAACAATCCTCGGTTTACCTGCGGCAATTTTTCTCTTGTGTACTTCGGTTTTGGGTCAACAACAAGTCTCCCATGGGCCCACTGACAATGGCATCAATCCGGCGTTTTCTTCCACTTACGCTGGTGGTTATCCGGTAGCCGGTATTGATACGGTGAATCTATACAATGGTCATGTCAGCTTGAACTTGCCTCTGGGCAAGATAGGTGCGCGAGGCAGCGTCGGATATTCTCCCACGTTGTCTATAACGCGGAGTTTTGAACTGCGTACTTACCAAACTTGGACCTTGGCGGGAAGTCAAGTTTCTTATTCGGATCCGAAGTACAAACTAATATCCGAAGGTTATATGGATAGCTACAACTATTCAAATTTTCAACCTGGTCTGTTGCCGGCTGTCTTGATCGGACGTCGGACACGTGATCACAACCCTAGTCCAGCACCTTTTGCGCCACGGGAATGCCCTGCGCCGCCACATCCTCCAGCACATCGCTGTCGGTGGACCAGGCGCCCGTCTTGGTGCGGCGCCCGCCTTCCAGCTTCATGCGGTCGAACAGGATTTCGCCCAACTGCTTGGGCGAGCCGATATTGAACTCGGAGCCGGCCAGCTTGTGGATCTGCTTTTCCAGTCCCGCCTGCTGCTTGGCGAAATCATTGGACAGCCGGCGCAGCAGGTCAGGATCGATGCTCACGCCGGCCTGTTCCATATCCGCCAGCACCATCACCAGGGGGCGTTCCAACGTCTCGTACACGCAGCGCTTGGCCTTTTCGCGCAACCGGGGCTTGAGCAGCAGATAGAGCCGCAAGGTGACATCGGCATCTTCGGCGGAATATTTGGTCGCTTCCTTCACCGGCACACAGTCGAAAGTGCGCTTGTCCTTGCCGGTGCCGGTGACTTCGCTGAAAGCGATGGGCGTGTGCG
>Ga0207689_10006015_pt1 | contig 10734 bp, 14 predicted proteins | sample KBSMisM52_FD_184312 | JGI IMG/M metagenome (GOLD analysis project Ga0207689, IMG submission 184312) | Miscanthus rhizosphere microbial communities from Kellogg Biological Station, Michigan, USA - KBS Miscanthus M5-2 (SPAdes) (version 2) | ecosystem: Host-associated > Plants > Roots >... | reverse complement strand
GCCGGGAGCAGCTCGTCGGCGCCCCGGGCGACGTCCCCGGCCCTGAGCAGCTTGTCGAGCCCGATGACGCGGGCGAGGTGCTTGACGAGCTCGCCCACTGTCTGCGCCCGCTGCTGGCAGGGCTGCCGGCCGAGCAGCGTCGGGCCGTCGAAATGATCGACCTCGACGGCGTGGCTCAGGCCGAAGCCGCGCGCCGCGAGGGCGTGTCGCTGTCCGGGATGAAGTCCCGCGTGCAGCGCGGCCGCCGCCGCCTGGCCCAGCTGCTTGACGCCTGCTGCTCGCTGACCTTGGACGCCCGCGGCCTGCCGATGGACTACACGCCGAACTCTCAGTGCAGCGGCTGCAGGTGACCGCGCGGTGGCCGCCCGACGGCGGTCACCGCGCGGTCACCGCGCGCCGGGGTCAGGCGCAGCAGCTGACCGCGGTGTTGTCCCCGGCGGCGCAGGTCAGCTCGCACACCGAGGTCGGCGCACCCTGCGGGTTGGCCGGGTCGTCGTCGGTGATGGAGTAGAACTCCCAGAATCCCAGCGGCACGTCCGGGGCGGTCACGAACACCTTGTGCTGGGCGGCGTGGCAACACACGTCCTGCTCCGCGACCTCGGTGTGCAGTCCCGCCTCGCGGAACCGCGTCAGCGCCGCGTCGACGTGCTGCGAGGTGGGCGCCTCGACCCCGAGGTGGTTGAGGCCGCCGCCGGCGCCCGGCTTCTCGATCAGCACCAGCTTCAGGGGCGGGTCGGCGATGACGAAGTTGGCGTAGCCCTCGCGCTGTTTGTGCGCGGGCACCCCGAACAGGCGCTCGTAGAACTGGGTGGCCTCGGCGACGTTGTCCACGTTGAGCGCGAGCTGGATTCGGGTGGTCGACATGTCGGGCTCCCTTCAGAGCGATCGTGACACCCCTTCTGACGCCCGCGCTTGCTCCGGGACGCAGCTTTTGGCGCGATGCGTCCTCGGCCGCCGTTCGACGTCTGTGCGGTATGCGCCGAAATCGAGGAGGACGTCATGTCTGCACCCCGCGCCGCCGCCCTGAGCACGTTGACCCATCGGGACCGCGCCATCCTGCGCGCCGTCGCGGCCGGCTCCGCCGAGCTCGTCGCGGGCGCCGAACCCGACATATACCTCGACGGGCTCGCCTGCAGCGACCAGTTCGCCGCCCACCGCCTCGTGCACGCCGGACTGATCGCGGTCCTGGGGTCGGCGCGCACCGGCCAACGCATTGGGGCGCGGCTTACCGCCCACGGTGCGGCGCTCCTGGCCGCATGAGCCCCAAGCCCCTGAGTGCATCGTCACTCGCCCAGCGCACGTCAGCATGGCTTCTATCTCCGCGGCGCAGGCCGCTGATTCATCGCGGTGGGGGATGGGGAACGCATCGGGCGCGTGTTGCCCGGAACTCGGCGGTCTCCTGCGGCGGCCGCTGGTGACCCTGGAGCGGGTGCGGGTGTGGAAGCGTAACGGCGAGTTGGTGGCCCCGCCGCAGCAGCTGCCGGGAACCGACGAGCGGGGCAGGCCGCTGTGGCAGAAGCTGATGGTGTTTACCTCGGAGCGGGCGATGCACGACGGGCAACCGGTACATCAGGCTCTGGTGCGCAGGCTGCGGCAGACCGGTAGCCGCGGAGCAACGGCGCTGCGGGGCATCTGGGGCTTTCAAGGGGAGAGCGCTCCGCACGGTGACCGCGTCTGGCAGCTGGGCCGTCGGGTGCCGGTCGTCACAGTGATCGTGGACGTGCCGGATGGGATCGCCCGCTCTTTCGAGGTAGTTGACGAGATAACCGCACAACACGGCGTCATCACCAGCGAGCTGGTGCCCGCGTTGAGTCTTGCCCACCCCGGGGGCCAGCGCGCGCGCCTCAGGCTGGCCCGTCACCGGTTCTGATCAGCGCGATACCGCTGTCCGACTCGAGCCGGGTCGTCGATCACCCGTGCATGCCCGGCGGCGCAATCCTTGGCGGTCGGGCGAATCGGGGACATCCCGGGGTGGATCAGCGGGTGCCGGCTCGCCGAGCAGTGGCCGAGCGGTTGCCGGGTACTGGGTGGTGTGGTGTTGGTGGTCGCGGGGCTGGTGGCGCTGGTGCATGCGATCGTCCAGTTCGCCCGTGCGGGTGACACCCCGGCGCCGGTCACGCCGACGGCGCGGCTGGTGGTCAACGGGCTTCGGGTCGGGTGTTGGGATGGTCAGCGCGGACGCCCAACCTTGATCATCAAGCTCGGCGGGTGTGCACTGATTGCGCCAAGTCGGGTTCGGGCGGTGGTGGCGGGGGTCGTGCCGGGCGCGGCGAAACAGTTCGTCCAGCCCGGCTTCCCGGGGCCGGTCCCGAGGTAGATGTAGGAACCCCTGGGGGCGGAGTGCGCGATCCGGGCCGAGTGTGCCTGGTCGCGGTGACCGGCCACGCCTGGTCTTGTCAGCGGTGGTGGGCCAGGGTGGCGTGGTGGTCCTTGTCGTCAGATGTGGTGGGGCTGACGTGGACGGTCGCTTCGGACAGGTGCGGCACCTGGTGCAGGAGGCGGTGGTGGGCGTCGACGGCGATGGCGTGGGCGTCGATCACGCTGAGGTGGTGGTCGACGACGATGCCGGTTTCGGCGCGTATCCGGTGCCCGATCCAGCGCAGTTGCAGCGATTCGATGTCGTGCACGCCGGGCGTGTCGCGCAGTGCTGCTTCGGCGGTGTCGACCAGTTCGGGGTCGACGGCGTCCATGAGTCTGCGGTAGATGTCGCGGGCGGCGCTGCGCAGCACGATCAGGATGGCGATCGTGATGAGGATGCCGACGAGGGGGTCGGCCAGGGGGAACCCGGCCAGGACACCCAGCGCGCCGGCGACGACGGCGAGTGAGGTGAAGCCGTCGGTGCGGGCGTGTAGTCCGTCGGCGACCAGCGCCGCGGATCCGATGCGCCGTCCGACGCGGATGCGGTAGAGCGCGACGAGCTCGTTGCCGACGAACCCGATCAGTCCGGCGGTGATGAGGATGCCGATTCGGGTGATCGGTTCGGGATGAATGAGGCGGCGGATCGACTCGTATCCGGCGACAACAGCCGAGAGCGTGATCATGGCGACGATGAACACGCCGGCGAGGTCTTCGGCTCGCCCGTAGCCGTAGGTGTAACGCCGGGTTGCCGCTCGACGGCCGAGCACGAAGGCGATCCACAGCGGTAGCGCGGTGAGGGCGTCGGAGAAGTTGTGGATGGTGTCGGCCAGCAGCGCGACCGATCCGGTCAGTGCGACGACGATCGCCTGCAGCACTCCGGTGCCGAGCAGCGCCACCAGGCTGATCTTGACGGCGCGGACGCCGTCGGCGCTGGCCTCCAGCGCGGAGTCCACCGCGTCGGCGCCATCGTGGCTATGCGGACGGAAGATCGACAGCAAAGAACGGCGGACGTTCCCTCCGTGCCCGTGCCCGCGCCCGTGCCCATGGCCGTGCCCGTGGCCGTCGCCCTGCTCGGTAGGGGAGTTCGACTCGGAGTTCTCCTGCACGGGCACCTTGCCAGGATGCGCACTACCAGGGGAATATGCAACCGTGCGCGCGCGCAATGAACTTGTGGGTGCCGGGGACTGGCAACGGCCGTTGGACGACAACGTCGTTGCGAGGGCGGCCGAGGTTCTTCGGTTGTTGGCCGACGCGACCCGGTTGCGCCTGTTGGCGTTGCTGGCCGAGGGGCCGCAGGACGTGAACACCTTGGCGGCGAAGGTGGATGCTTCGCGTTCGTCGGTGTCGCAGCATCTGGGCCGGTTGCGGTGGTCCGGGCTGGTCGCTGCCCGCCGGGAGGGTCGACGGATGATTTACCGGCTGTCCAGTGACCACGTCCGTGGTCTGGTCGCCGAGGCCTACGCGTTCGCCGAGCATCTCGATCGGGACATTCCCCATCACAGCTCGGATGCCTGACGGGCACAGCCCTGGTTCTCGCGTGCCGGTGGGCCCGCCGCAGGCCCCGCTCGGTGGCGGTTCAGCGGTGGCGGGGCGATCGGTCAGCATCTGCGTAGGGCCGCTGATCTTGGCCAGGTGCGGCCAGCCGGTGCTCCTGTCGAGTTCGGGAAGCCGATCCTCCGGCTGCATGTCGAGCAGGCGGCGAGTTCGTCGGCTTGCTCGAGGGTCGTGTAGCCGCCTACGTCGGCGTCGGCGTCGGAACGCTCGACCGCGGTAGCGGTTGCAATGGGCTGGGATCGCGGGAGTCATGGCGTGCTCCGCGGGTGGGTTTCGTACATGCGGACTGCCACGACCAGCCCGGAGGCGGCGGTGAGGGCGGCGACAACCCAGATGGCAGTGGGGATGCCGAAGGCGTCGGCGAGCAGGCCGGCCAGGAGCGCGCCGATGGCGAATCCGCCGTCGCGCCACAGCCGGTAGACCCCGACGGCGCGGGCGCGCCAGGCCGGGTGGGCGACGTCGCCGACGGCGGCGAGCAGGGTGGGGTAGACCATGGCGGTGCCGGCGCCGAGCAGGACCGCGGCCAGCGCCCACAGCAGGAAGCTGTGGGTGGCGGCGACCAGACCGAGCGCCACGGCCTGCAGCAGCATTCCGGTGGTGATCAGGGGTTTGCGGCCGGTGCGGTCGGACAGGGCGCCGGTGAGGAGCTGTCCGAGCCCCCACACGGCGGGGTAGAGCGCGGCGAGTACCCCGATCTGGGCGACGGACAGGCCCGCCGCAGCGAACAGCACCGGGAACAGGCCCCAGGCCAGGCCGTCGTTGAGGTTGTTGACCATCCCGGCTTGGCTGGCCGCGGACAGCGCGGGTTCACGGAAGCTGGTCTGGGTGAACACCTGCCGGTTGGTGAGCGCGGCGTGCAGGTGGTCGTGGCGGCCGTCGGCGCGGCTGGTGTGGGTGCGGGCTTCGAGGCGGGCGTGGCCGCGGGTCTCGCGGACCGCCAAGGTGGACAGGCCGAGGCCGAGGGCGGCGTAGGCGACGCCGAGGTAGAACGGGGTGGGGCGCAGCCCGTAGCGGGCGGCGAGGTAGCCGGTGGCCAGCGCGGTCGCGGCCACGGCCAGGTAGCCCGCGGCCTCGTTGAGGCCCATGGCCAGGCCGCGGCGGGCGGGCCCGACCAGGTCGATCTTCATGATGACGGTGGTGGACCAGGTCAGTCCCTGGTTGACGCCCAGCAGCACGTTCGCGGCCACCACCCACGCCCAGCTGGGTGCCCAGATGAGCAGCAGCGGGACGGGGAGCCCGACCAGCCAGCCGACGACCAGGACGGGTTTGCGGCCGTAGCGGTCGGACAGGGTGCCGGCGAGGTAGTTGGTGGCCGCTTTGGTGGCGCCGAAGGCGAGGATGAAGGTCAATGCGGCGGTGTAGGCGGTGAGCCCGAACGCGGTGTCGGCGAGCAGGGGCAGCACGGTGCGTTCCTGGCCGAGCATGCCGCCGACCAGGGCGTTGACCGCGACGAGCAGGCTGAACTGGGCCAGGTTGGGCCGCAGTCCGAGCTGCAGAACGCGGCCCGGGTCGGTGGGGTGACCCATCAGTCGACGTTGAGGGGTTGGCCGGTGGCGGTGGACCAGTCGTCGGGTCCGCCGACCAGTATCGCGAGGTCGTGGTGTCCGGCGCGTTCGAGCAGGCTGGCCGCGCCCGCGGCGCGTTCGCCGTGCCCGCACATCACCACGGTGGGATCGTCGGGCAGCCGGTCTGCGGCCGCGGCGAGCGCACCCAGTTCGACATGGGTCGCGTCGGGGAGGTGCCCGCCGCGGAACTCGCTGTCCTGCCGCACGTCGAGCACCCGATAGCCGCGGATCTGCGAGGGCGAGACGAGGTCGGTGGCGGCGACCGGTTGCCCGGCGGTGACCCAGACGGGCAGGCCGCCGTCGAGCTCGCCCACCAGCCGCTCGTACCCAATCTTCAACGCCTGCCAGGTGATCTCCTCGGGGTCCTGGTCGGGGCCGCGGACCACGACCATGGGGATGTCGGGGGCGACGAGCCAGCCCAGCCAGGTCGCGAACTGGTCGCGCAGCGGGATGGACACCGATCCCGGGATGTGCCCGGCCGCATAGTCGGGGACCGGGCGCACATCCAGCACGGTGGCGCCGCCGTCGCGCAGCGTGCGCACCTGCGACACCGACAGCGGAGTCAGCTGCCCCGCGGCCGGATCGAGCAGCGCCGGGCCGCGGCGGTTGATCTCCCCGAGCCGGGCGAAGTAGGGCGGGTAGCTGCCCAGCGCGCCCAGCAGCGCCGCGGTGAACGCGTCCGCGTCGGGTTGGGCGAGCAGCGGGTTGCCCGCCCGTTCCCGGCCGATGGTGGAGGTGCGGGCGGCGCCGGGCGGGGCCGAGCAGAACGATCCCGCCCCGTGTGTGGGCCACACCGCGGTCGGGTCCGGCAGCTGCGAGAGCCGCTGCAGCGACCGGTACTGGGCGTGGGCGAGCTCCCGGGCGCGGTCGGCGCCCAACAGGTCGGTCCGCGCCGCCGAGCCGACGATCAACGAGCCGCCGGTGAACACCCCGAGCGGCCGCTCGCCGTCGCCGAGCAGATAGGCCAGGTGCTCGTCGGTATGACCGGGCGTAGCCCACGCGGTCAGGATCAGCCCACCGAGGTCGACCGGGTCGCCGTCGCCCAGACCACGATGCTCGTAGCGGCGGTGACCGGCTGCGGAGGCCAGCACCAGGGCGGCCTCGTCGTGGGCGAGTTGGCGGGCGCCGGAGAGGAAGTCGGCGTGCAGGTGGGTGTCGGCGACGAACCGGATCCGCAGTCCGGCCTTCGCCGCGGCGGCCCGCACCGCGCGCAGGTCGCGGGGCGGGTCGACGACGAGCGCGCCGCCGTCGCCCAGGTCGACGAGGTAGGAGCAGTTGCCCAGGCCCTCGTCGACCACCGTCGTCACGAGGCTGTCGAGTTCAACCATCGGCATGGAGCCCGTCTCCGGAGCGGGCCAGGAAGTCGTAGCCGTAGACGGCGAACGCGCGGGCGTTGGACTCGCCCGTGGCCCCGCCGAAGGTGTCGTAGGCCGGTCCGATCCGCACCTGATCGAACCCGGATCGTTCGAGCATCGCCTGCCAGCCCGCCCGGGGCAGCCCGCCGGCTATTCAACCGGTCCACAGGTCGATGTCGCGCATCGCCGCGGTCGGGACCGGGTTGCCATTGGCGATGTCGGCGAACTGCAACGTCCCGCCGGGGCGCAACACGCGGCGGATCTCGGCGAACACGCTCGCCTTGTCCGCGCACAGGTTGAGCACCCCGTTGGCGATCACCACGTCCGCCCAGTCGTCCTCGACCGGCAGCGCTTCGGCCAGCCCCTCGCGGATCTCCACGTGCTCGAGGCCGAGCGCGGTGACGGTAGCGCGGGCCTTGGCCAGCATCTCCGGGGTCATGTCCACCCCGACCACCCGGCCCGTCGACCCGACCTGGTCGGCGGCGATGACGGTGTCGAACCCGGCGCCGCACCCGACATCGACCACCCGCTCGCCCGGCTGGAGCGGGCGCAGCGCGAACGGGTTCCCGACCCCGGCGAACGACTCCACCGCCGCGTCGGGCAGCCGATCCACCACCGGCGCGGGATAGCCGAGCCGGGCTGCCAACCCCCGCCCGGTATGGAAATGGAACTGTGCGCCCGGCTCCAGCGCGACCTCGCGGTACTTCTTCTGCACCTCGGCCCGCAGCACCGTCGGGTCCACCAACACCTCGGTCACGTCCGCCTCCCAGGGCCGATGGATCGAACTTCCTCCGACCCGACCAGCTTGTCAAGCGATCGTTTGAGCATAAGAATAGGCGGCGTGGGGGACCGGGTGGCGAAGGACGCGCTGTTCACGGCGTTCGGCGAGGTGGCGGCCGCGCTCGGGTCCGGGCGGCGAGCGGAGATCGTCGACGTGCTGGCGCAGGGGGAGCGCTCGGTCGAGGAGATCGCGGAGCAGATCGGGCAGAGCCTGGCCAACACCTCCCATCACCTGCGCACGTTGTTCCGGGTCGGGCTGGTGCGCACCCGCCGCGACGGCACCCGCGTGTACTACGCCCTGAGCTCCGAGCAGGTGGAAGGGCTGTGGGCGGCGGTGCGCACGGTGGCCGAACAGCACGTCGCCGGTCTGGACCGGCTCGCCCGCGACTACCTGGGCGACCGCGCCGGGCTGGAGGCCATCGGCCGAGACGCCCTGCAGGCACGGCTGGCCCGCGACGAGGTCGTGGTTCTCGACGTGCGGCCCGCGGCCGAGTACACGGCAGGCCACATCGCGGGAGCCCGCTCACTCCCGGTCGCCGAGCTGCAGCGGCGGCTGCGCGAGCTGCCCGCCGACCGCGCGATCGTCGCCTACTGCCGTGGCCCGTACTGCGTCTACGCCGACGACGCCGTCCGGCACCTGCGCGAGCACGGCTACCGCGCGGCGCGTCTGGAAGACGGCTTCCCCGAGTGGCGCAACGCCGGTTTGCCCGTCGCCGCCGGAGCCGGACCGGCCCCCGCTTGAGCACCCGATGGCTCGGCCCCGGATCCGGGCCCGCGATCAGGCAGGTGAAGGGGTCACCGGCCGTCGAGCCGGGCCAGCACGTACTCGGCCACTGCCACGAACGCCTCGAGCTCTCGGTCCGGCCTGTCGGCGAACAGTGCGTGAGCGGCGCTCGTGCGTTGTTCGGTCAACCAGCGCGCACTCGCCCGTCCGGCCGCGGTCAAGGCGACCAGGACGGCCCGCCGATCGGTGGGGTGGGTGGTGCGGCGCACCAGGTCACGCTGCTCCAACGCGTCGACCAAACCGGTGATGTGACGCGGGGTGCACCGCAGCACGCGCGCAAGCGCGCGCTGCACCATCGGCTCGCCGTGCTGATGCAGCGCCAGCACGAGCTCCGCGCGCGCGGGCGTCAGCCCCTGCGCGTCGAGCGCCTCGTCCATGAGCTCGCCGAGCCGCGCAGCAAGCTCGAACGCGGCGTCGAGCACCCGCACGGCTTCCATCGCGCACACCCTACCGCGTTGTGAACGACGTACACGATGAATACTGTTCACGATATGAGTTCGGAGGCGTCGGTCGACGGTGACATCCCGCGCCCGGTGTTCAGCCGCTTCTACGCCCGAATCTGTCCTCGGCTGGAGGACGAAGGCTTGGCCGAGTTGCGCGCCGAGCTGCTGGCCGGGCTGACCGGCGACGTCGTCGAGATCGGGGCAGGAAACGGCCAGAACTTCCGGCACTACCCGGCCGGCGTGCGCAGCGTCGTGGCCGTGGAGCCGGAGCCCCATCTGCGCGGCCTGGCCGTCCGGGCGGCCCGGGCCGCGGCGCTGCCGGTGAGCGTCCGCGCCGGGCGCGCCGAGTCGTTGCCGCTACCCGAGGCGAGCGTCGATGCGGCCGTGCTGTGCCTGGTGATGTGTTCGCTCCCGGATCGTGTCGCCGCACTGGCCGAACTGCGACGTGTCCTGCGACCCGGCGGCGTGGTGCGGTTCCTCGAGCACACCCGCGCGGACACCGCGGGCCTGGCGCTGGTGCAGCGCATCGCCGACGCGACCCTCTGGCCGTGGTTCACCGGCGACTGCCACACCGCCCGCGACCCCCTCGCCGCCCTGCGCGACGCCGGCTTCACCGTCACCAGGGTGCGCAGGCTCCGGTTTCCCGCCGGACGAGCAGCGGTCCAGCCCTCCAGCCCACACGTGCTCGGCGCAGCACAGGCCGAAAGGAGACGGTGATCGACGAGACCTCCGCCGGCGGGGACGGCCACGGGACGCCCTCGACGATGCGGCGACCGCTTGCGCCAAGCGCCGCGACATCGACTCGGGCCGCAACGATCAGCCCCGGGCCTTGCGACCGGGACCTACCGGCAACAACCGTCGTCGCAACCGGCTGGCTGATCCCTGGCCGGTAGCGACGGCGGAGAGCAACACACCTCGCCTCGCCACGCGTTGCGTCCTTCGCGGACCGCGAGAACGGCCAGCACGAGCGCCGCGGCCGGGTCGGCCCACCACCAGCCGAACGCGGCGTTGAGCAGCAGCCCGAGCAGAACCGCGGCGGACAGGTACGTGCACAGCAGCGTCTGGCGGGAGTCCGCCACCGCGCTGGCCGATCCGAGCTCCCGTCCGGCGCGGCGCTGGGCCCAGGACAGCACCGGCATGATCACCACGCTGATCGACACCAGGACGATCCCGATGGTCGACCGGTCCGCCTCGCCTGCGCCGAGGAGCGAGCGGACGGCTTCGACCGTGACGTAGGCGGCGAGCGCGAAGAATGATCCGGCGATGATCCGCAAGGCGGCGCGCTCGCGACGCTGCGGATCCGTCCCGGAGAACTGCCACGCCACCGCGGCGGCCGAACTGACCTCGATCACGGAGTCCAACCCGAACCCGATCAACGCAATGGACGAGGCCACGGTCCCCGCGACGAGCGCCACGACCGCCTCGACCACGTTGTAGGTGATCGTCGCGGCGACCAGCAACCGGATTCTGCGCTCCAGGACCGCTCGACGCTCGGTGGACGGCGCCGCCGAGGTCACGACGCCACCGGCCGGGCGGACGCGTTCTCGCCGTAGACGGGGCACAGCGCCACCGCGTAGCCGGTCTCGGCGAGCAGCAGCTCGGCGCTGCGCAACAACGCGATCAGCTCGGGTCGGGTCAACCGGTAGTAGGACTGGCGCCCCTCGGTGCGGAAGTCCACCAACCGACAGTCGCGCAGACACGCCAGGTGCTTGGACACCGTGGACTGGGCCAAACCCAGCTGTCGGGTCAGGTCCACCACCCGGGCCTCGCCCTGCACCAGGCGCAGCACGATCGCCAGTCGCGTCGGGTCGCCCAGCGACCGGAACAGCGCCACCGCCGGCGCCGCATCCACCGCACAGCAATCCATCGCCATCAAGCGATGCTAACGCTTGACG
>Ga0207689_10006014_pt1 | contig 10734 bp, 8 predicted proteins | sample KBSMisM52_FD_184312 | JGI IMG/M metagenome (GOLD analysis project Ga0207689, IMG submission 184312) | Miscanthus rhizosphere microbial communities from Kellogg Biological Station, Michigan, USA - KBS Miscanthus M5-2 (SPAdes) (version 2) | ecosystem: Host-associated > Plants > Roots > Rhizosphere... | reverse complement strand
TGCTGCTGTACATTGCCGGTTTTTTGACCACCGCTTGCGGAATAGATATCTGTGTTGTAAAAGGCTTCGTTTTCATTCTTACCGGAAAATACATTTGCATCCGCGGTAAGCTCCTCGCCTTTTTTGGGAAACAGGTATTTAAATCCACCCTGGAAACCATAGGCATTGAACTCACGGTGGGTTTTAGTATTTCTTTCGCTATAACTTACATAAGGTCCGCCCTCATATGTGCTGTCCGTTTGAAGGAAATCTTTTGGATTAAATGCTCCGTGTACCTTGACAACTCCAATAGAAAAAGTTGTACGATTGGTGGCAAAATAATCAAGACCAACCCGGCCGAAAAGAAAACCACCATTCATTTTTGAATTGCCTACCTGGCTTACGAGCATATTCGGATCGGTCAATAAGCTCCTGATATCAGTAGAACTGGTTGTGCGATTCTTCATTTGATTACCAAAAGCACTTGCTGAAAAATTTATTTTATTCTGGCGCACATTGAAACTGCCGCCACCATTTACAGCGCCGCGTTTATCGACACCTGCCATTATATTTCCATTGTACCCGCTCTTCTTATTTTTCTTGAGAATGATATTTAATATCCCTGCATTCCCTCCGGAAGCGTCATATTTCGCAGAAGGGTTGGTGATCACTTCAACACTTTCGATAGCATCGGCTGGGATCTGATCAAGAGTAAGGGTAGTTGGCCGGCCATCGATATATATTTGGGGTGTTGCGTTACGCAATGTAACGTTGCCGTCAATATCCACATTTACCGAAGGAACATTTTTCATCACATCGAGAGCGGTTCCACCTGCAGTAACAATATTCTGATCAACATTGAAAACTTTTTTGTCAATGTCCATTCTCAACCTGCTATTAGTTGATGTGACAGTCACATTGCCCAATTCCTGCAGATCGGCTTTCATAGTTATCTTGCCAAGATCTTTTTCAAACGCAGAGGCCATGGCCGAAAAATCAGGCACCTGGTTGCTGCCGGGCTTAAAACCGTTGGGGTCCATTTTCGGTTGAATAGTGACCGTTTGTTCAATAGCTTTATGGCCCACGGCCGAGATCTTTAATTTTAATGGGCGAAAGATGGGGAGCTCTTCAAAATTAAAATCTCCATTCGTCTGTGTGACCATGCCCTTCAATAAAACTTCTTTATTTTTTTTCAGTGTAGAATCATATTTGTTTTGAAGCAGCATCACCGAAGCTTCACCAATAGATTTACCTGTGCTATCTACGAGCTTGCCATAAATACGCCCCATATTAGGCATTCCTTTTCCCCCTCCCATACCGGGCATTTGTGCGAACAGGAAAGAGAAACAAAAGACCAGGACTGCAGACAATAAAAACTTTTTCATAAACGATTGTTAGGATAAAAACTAATAAAATCGGGAGCAAAGCTATTCATGGCAAAATGAGAAATGAAGCAAATGAGACAAGCACCCGAAATGTTGCGACGAAGCCCGTGTCTCTTTTCGTGAGTGCAGTGTGAGCTTATCAGGCCTTATTGATAATCATATTTACTGCGTCTTTATAATTATCCCCAATTGGAATTTCTTCGACGCCGATAAAGATACTATTCTTACGAACGGATGTTATTGCGGAAACAGACACTATAAACGATTTGTGTACACGAATAAATCTTGAGGAGGGCAATTCTTCTTCAATAGCTTTCATGCTCATGCGTGTGATCACTGGCTTTGAACTATTCTTAAGGTGAATCCTGATATAATCTTTAAGCCCTTCGATCCACTGTATATCGGCAAATTCTACTTTCAGTAAGCTGTATTCTACGTTTACGAAAAAGAATTCGGGTTCGATAGATGAAGAGGTTTCTGTTTTTTTCAATCTCAGGTTGTATAACTCCCAGGCTTTATTACATGCCTTAATAAATCTATCCAGAGGCACCGGCTTCACGAGGTAATCGATCACATCTAAATTAAAACCCTCCAGCGCAAATTTTTCATAAGCTGTGATCAGGATGATCATCGGTCTCTGCGTGAGACTTTGGATAAACTGCAGGCCGGTTAATCCTGGCATCTGTATGTCGAGAAAAATGAGATCAACCGTTTGTTCCTGTAAAAATTTGAGTGCTTCGAAAGCGTTGCTGCATTTACCTTCCAGTTTCAGATAGGGAACCTGGCTGATGTTATCTTCCAAAAGTTCAAGAGCCAGGGGTTCATCATCAATAGCAAGACAACGCAACATCAGTCTAAGGTAATTTGTAGTGAGGCAATAAACCACCCGTCTTTTTTTTCAATGTTTAACGAATGGTGATTTCTATACAATAGATCCAGGCGTCTTTTTACATTGGTCAATCCGATACCCGAAGTTTTATCCTTGGTTTCGGTTGAGTTTTCGTTGTACCGGTTCTTAACAATAAATCTCAACTCGTTTTTTTCTGCTGTCAGTTCTATATTTATCTCTGCAATATTATATAAGACCAGGTCTGAGCCGGGCAATTTGGTAACGAAGCCTGTGCCATGTTTGAAAGCGTTTTCTACAAACGGGATCAGCAACATTGGCTCTATTTCGTAGCTCTTGTCAATTTTCTCCATGCAGGATTTTATGCTGACATTGTCACCGAAACGTTGTTTTTGCAGGTCGATATAGCTTTGTAAATATTCAACTTCTTTTTGCAGCGATACTTTTTCTTCTGTTTCATATAACATGTACCGCAGCAATGCAGACAATTTGATGAGCGAAGGTTCGAGTAAATCCGATTTTTTTCTTGCCAGGGCCACCATGTTGTTCATAATGTTAAACATGAAATGGGGGCTTACCTGCGATCGTAAAAGAGATAACACGGTTTTTAAATTTTCGGTTTTTCTTTCCCGGGTTATCCTTTCATTATTTATCCTGTCTTTTATCAGGCAATAGGCCGTACTGCTGGCGAGAAAAAAAAGAAACAAAAAAAAGTTGAACAAAACATGACCGGGTAAATTAAAATCCCCTGTCTTGAATAACTGGAAAAAAATAAGCCATGCAAGTATCAATATGCTTATAAAGCATGTAATGATCGCGGCTGCATATTGCTTGTATTTTCTTTGGTATATTAAGCGGGGAAAAAGCCAGCCACTGTTAAGGTAAAAAAAGCCGATGTATACAAGATTATTAATGATATAACGCAACACTCCAATGGCGGATTGTTGCTCCTGGGAATGTGGTTTGTTATTGTTGATATAAGGACGCAATAGAAATGGCAATGAAAAAAGAAACACCCACACTGATAAATGCAGCATGATAACCGCCCATTTTTTTTGATACCAGGCTGAACTCATAAGGGGCAAGTTAGTCACTAAAACAGTTTGCAGCATGTAGTTTCATAAAAGCTGCGACGAAAACACATTATCTGTCTACCAACTATCCTGGTTGACGTGCCACGGCGTACTGAACGCCAATATTGTTTTATAATTTATCTTCGATACATGTCAAGTATCCGGATAGCCACCACTGACGATTCTGAATCCATCTTAAAAATTTATGCACCCTATATTGAAAACACCTCTTACACATTCGAAACAGAAGTGCCAACCGTTGATTCGTTCAAGGAAAGAATTTCGTCTTATTTAAAAAACTGGCCGTGGCTCGTTTGTGAACTTGACGGCGTGATCGCAGGATATGCGTATGGAACAAGACATCGTGAAAGAGTGGCGTATCAATGGAGTATTGAAAGCTCAGTATATGTGCATGATGATTATCAACGAATGGGCGTGGCACGGGCGTTATATACGGCGCTGATCAATATTTTGAAACTGCAGGGATTCCGGAATTTGTACGCCGTGATCAATTTGCCTAACGACAAAAGCGTATCTTTTCATGAGAAATTGGGTTTTGAGTATTTTGCTACTTATAAAAATGTTGGATATAAATTAGGGAGATGGAAAAATGTTGGCTGGTGGCAGTTGCAATTAAATGAATACTCGCTGGAGCCAGAGCCGCCAATGGATTTTTCTACGTTAGACATGACTACGATCCGGGAGATCTGTAAAGAAAGTGAGACGCTGTTAAAAAAATAAAAACTGATAAAGGAATTCCTATGACACCTTCAACACGCAGACAATTTTTAAAGACATCGGCCAGTTTTCTTGTTACGGCTGCTATCGCAAACTCCTTTGATTTCAAAAAAGATAAGTTACGCTTATCTTTTTCTACTCTTGGTTGCCCTGATTGGCCTTTTGAAAAGATTGTAGACTTTGCCGTTCAAAACGGTTATAGTGGTCTTGAGATAAGAGGTATACAGCGCCAAATGGACCTAGCCAAATGCAAGGAATTCAACAGTGCCGAAAATATCTCTGCTACGTTAAGACTCATGAAGGATAAAGGCTTAAGATTTGTTGACCTTGGTTCATCGGCGGAAATGCACCATAGTGACCCGGCCGAACGCCAGAAACAATTGGATGAAGCCAGGCGATTCATTCAGTTAGCTGAACAACTGAACTGCCCGTACGTAAGAGTGTTTCCAAATAAACTATCCAAAGAAGACCGCAGTGCAAGTATCGATACTATTATAAAAGGATTAAAAGAAGCGGGCAATTATGCAAACGGAACTTCGGTGATGGTGTTAATGGAGACCCATGGCGACGCCGTTGAAAGTGCCGTGCTGAAACAGATCATGGATGCTGTCAATCATCCTAAGGTTGGACTTGTCTGGGATGTCAGCAATATGTGGACGGTGACCAAGGAACCGCCCGCCCAAGTTTATTCCTTACTAAAAAACTATATTCACCATACTCATGTAAAAGATGCAAAGCTTGCAGACAATGGCCCTCAATATAAACTCATGGGAAAAGGTGAGGTACCTATTTTTGAAGCCATTGATATTTTACATAAAGACGGTTACAAAGGTTATTATAGTTTTGAATGGGAAAAATTATGGCATCCGGAGATTGACGAACCGGAGATAGCATTGGCAGATTATCCGAAAGCAATGAAGCAGCATTTCAACAGGTGAGAACCCGAATTTCTCTTTCCAAAAAACCAATTGCCTCCATTCTGTAAAATGTACAATGTGATATTGCGGGATTCCAGGATCTATTATTTTTTAATTCCCCTGTTATTTATCCTTATCTATTTCCAGGTTTTTTTCACCGACTATGCTTACCTCGATGAGATTCATCAGCTTTGGCACAATGATGATAATTCAAATTTCCTTATGTTTCATACGCAAGGCAGATGGCTAACGGGTCTTTTATTTGAGAATTTTTTTTCGTCTATTTCAAAGATCGAACAACTTAAATATTTTAGGGTCTTTTCGCTAACGGGATGGGTACTGACTACATTTACCTGGGGATATTTCTCCAGGAAATGGTTTCAATCTTTGGATATTAGACAAGAACTCTGGTGGCTGTCTGTTTTTTACTTTGTATGCGGAATATCGGTTTGCATATACATTGGCTGGGCCTCGTGCATGGAAGTTTTCATAGCAGTTGCTTTTGGTCTTTTAAGCTCGAATGTACTTTTTATCAATTTGCTGAAACAAGAGAACAAGATCCGGCTGCGTGGTAAGATGATCGTTGGCTCGCTTTTTTTCGGTATTTGTTCATTATTTATTTATCAACCCTCCTTTGGTATATTCTTAATTCCTTTCTTTTTGCGTTACGTTGTGAGAAGAAAAGCGAAACCTGATCGGATCTTTATAACCGGGTTGATCTTTTATTTTGCCATTTACATTATTTACTACTTCTGCTTTAAATACTCTCTGAAAGGTTATCATATTGAAGCGAGTAACCGTACCGCATTACATTTTGATATTATCAAAAAGATCTCGTTTTTCTTTTCCGGTCCTTTTCCCCAGGGTTTTAGTATCAATTTACTTTTTTATGCGGGAAGCATTTTCTCGCAGGCGTTCTATGTGCTCATTTTTCTGACATGGCTCGTCATTACTTTCAGAAGGAATAGCCCAAAAGAGTTAACCGGGAAGATCTTTTTTGTTGTCATGATCTTATTTCTGTTAGCGATTGTTTATTTGCCCTCCATGATCGCCGCCGAAAATTTTCCATCTTACCGGACTTTGTTTGTATTTAATCTCGCCGTTTTTTTGATGGTAGCGGAGAGTTTATTCTCACTCGCTAAGAGAGAAAAGGCAAGAAGAGTGCTCTTAGGGATCACTATTGCCTGGATATTAGTAACTGGTTTCTACACTTTCAATTTTCAATACATTAACCCGTTAAAAAAAGAGTATTTCGTTTTAAGAAATTTTTTCCGCGAAAACTATAAGCGATCGGTTACCCAGGTCTACTTTATCAGGGCTGATAAATTTTTATTTTCTCCACAATTTCATACAAAAGTTTACAGGGATGAACTGGGAGCGCCTTCCACCTACAGGGATTGGGTACCGGAACCAATTGTTAAGCAATTGATCTTCGAGCTGACCGGCGAAAGGACCATTGCAGAAAAAACAATCATTAAGCAATTTGAAAACAGGATTGTTTTTGACGGATCAGCAATGCCGGCCCCCGATACAAACAGCCTTGTTGTTGATATGAATTCACTTTTTGCGCAATGAGTGGAGAGTACTCATTACTCATTATTCATTACAATTGTTCCTATAATAGTTTTTTAAAAAAAGGAACGAGTTCTTCAGCCAGTATTGCATGATCTTCTATATTGGGATGACCTGTACATCCCCTTGCCTGCATGGGTCTAAAGAAATACAAAGCAACTTTTTTATCAGAAGGATATAGAGCATCAATATTTTCTTTTACCGCGGTAAGGCAATTCTGTAACGTGATCCTCTTTTCGCCGTTGATCATCGGGCTGCTCAGTAAAACAATGGTCGCATCATTGTATTTTGATCTTACCAGTTGAACAAACTTTATGTAGTTATTTACAAATACAGTGCTGTCAAAGGGTGATCGTTCATGCTTCCCGTCACCGTTACTAAGATCATTTGTGCCCAGTGCAATACTTACGATAGCAGGTTTGTATGCCTTGAAATCCCAAAGGCGCTTGCTGTCAACCTGGAAGTCTGTTTTTTCATATACCTGTGGCATGGAAGGTCCATCCATATTCCAGGTGCGATAGATGCCGATGCCACTCACGCTGCTCAACATAAAATTAACGGATAGTGCTCTTGCCACTCTAGGCCCATAAGCATAGTAGGCATTATGCTGGTCATGATAATCACCCGTGCCACAAGGTATTTCCGAAGGATCAGCCGCTGCACCACAGGTTATGCTGTTGCCGATGAATTCGATCAATGGGGCTTCGGGCCTTTTGAGGGGCTTTACATTTTGACCTGTGATCTTTTCAATAAAGACCGGGCCTGTGTGTGCCTCGGTAGCTTTATAGATCCAAACTGAATGGGTCCCTTCCTGGCCTGCAGTTATAACCAGTGGGGTCTTGTCACTCCCAACGATCTTTATTCGCTTTTGATAAACACCATCCAATTCATATTGGAGGTAATTGTGTGCAGTGGTGTCAGTGAGATACGCAAATACTTTGCATTCTTTCCCTGAGAAACTGAACCCAAAATTTATGGCTGAACTGATGAGTTCAAGATCCTTTTTTTCATTCCATGCGTATCTTCCAAATGGAAATAACGATGAAGCTTGCAAGACGTTCCTGCTTACCGCTTCTTTCCTTTGAAAAGAGCAATCGCAACAAAGTAGAAAAAGGATAAAAGCAGAATGAAGAAGTTTGTGTTTCATCCTGCAATATTAGGGTTCAAAAAAACAATATGATACTCACCAATTTTCCAATCCTAATAGTTTTTTACCAAGATCGCTCAGCACAGCAGCCGCATACTTCGTTTGTTCCCATTTGCGTGGATCGCCGGGAAATGCATACCCTTCCGGTGCGATCCTGTCTTTCCAGGAAGCGATCCTCCATTGGCGCAACGGTTCGTTATCTTCTTGTGCCGGCATCATAGAAATGTATTGAGCAATGCGGACCTTGTTGCCGCTAAGGTTGGGACGAATACCATGTGGTTGAAGGCTATTGAAGATCAGCAGGTCGCCTGCTTCCATTTTTACTTTCACAAGCTCGAAGCCGGTTATATCTGGCTTGAAATGATCACGATCTTCCGGTTGTGTACCTTTCCAGGTATCGTAAGTACGGAATAATTCGGGCAGGCATTGAAAGCCTCCCATATTTTCATCCGTTTGATCAGCTAGTGCTAAAACACCCTGGACATTCACGGGTTTTGTTTCCGGATCATAATCCCAGTGAATAAACCCTTTATATTCAAAACCCGGGCGAATAGGAAAATTCAAGTTGGCCCTGTCGATCGTGACCCATAATTTTTCTGTTCCCCAAATATCAACAAACGCGTCATATACTTTTTGAGTCATCCGGTTGTTCCATAGTTGCTGATGATTGTAAACCTCTACCATGCCGGTATTAGTTAGTTCCTTCATCTTCATTTCAGCCCGTGGCTGTGTGTACCAGGTCTGCGGATCGTTTGGATCCTTTTCTTCAAACTCCCATAAAAAATTTGCAGTCGCTAATGCCTGTTCCTTTGGCACAGCATGGCGGATCACGATGTATCCATTGTTTGTCCAGAAATTCCAATCATATTCACTCAATACGCGGAGTGATCTTCCATCGCTCCTGTCATTTAGTTTAACTGTACTGCTTTTTGCAGTGGATGGATTCCCGGGGATATCTTTGTGCGCATTTTCCGGGATCATAGTCGGAGCCATTGTGGCGGCCATTGTTTTTTGTTCCATAAAGCAAATTATTGATTGATGAATAGTAGATTCAATAGAGGACAGCGTTGATGTTTTTTGCTACACCAGCCGCCAGGCGCCAGGTGGTTACAGATCTTTACGCCTGCATTAATTTTATTACCTGGATGACTCCTCTGGTCTGGTCTTAGCCCGAATTCTCTTTTACCTGTTTGCGTATAAACTTCAGCATTGCTATGAATCATTGTTTTCGTTTTTGCTTTATCAAATGTAGCACAGAGGTAAGGCCATAACCTACATCTTTAAATGCATGTTTTTGTTCTGTATTGATATATTTGCATTATTTTGGAGAAAAATTTGCAAATAAGGAGCAAATGAAAGCTCAACGTGAGGCAATATCAACCGATGAGAACAGTTCTTTTAGAATTTTGCTCACTCCTAATCTGAATGAATTATTTTACTGGCATTTTCATCCCGAGTTTGAAATTGTGTATGTAGAGGCCGATCATGGTTTTCGTCATATTGGTGATCATATATCAAAGTATAGCGGCAGCGATCTTGCGCTTATCGGGCCCAACATACCTCACCTGAATTTTGATTACGGCGTAAAAGCAACAGTGGAAACTGTGGTGGTTCAAATGCAAGAAGATTTCCTGGGTAAGGATTTCCTTTCACTTCCCGAAATGGTTACTATAAAGGATCTGTTTGAAAGAGCAAGACACGGCCTGGCATTTTATGGAGAAACAAAACGGGTGGCAGGGGAGAAGCTTAAGAAGTTGTATTCCTTACATCATTTTGATCAACTTGTTTTGCTGCTGCAGGTTTTCTATTTACTGGCAGAAAGCAATGAAGCGGAATTGCTAAAAGCTCAGCCGATCGCCAGTGCCTCAATACTGAAAGAGCAACAAAGATTACATAAGGTCTATCATTTTATAGAGACACACTATCAAAAAAATGTTGACGTGAATGAAGTGGCTGAATTGTGTCATCTTACAACAGCAGCATTCTGCAGGTATTTTAAAAGATCAACTCATTATACCTTTACTGATTTTTTGAATCAATACCGCATCAATCAATCAAAAAAGTTCCTTTTACGGGATATGACGGTTACCGAGGCTTGTTATGAAAGTGGATTTGGAAATATCTCTTACTTCAATAAAACGTTTAAAAAATTCATCGGGGAAAATCCATCAAACTTCAAGAAAAAACATCTTAGAGATCAATTTGTAAATTAAGGCACCATATTTTCTGGTTTAATTACTTAAAATTTTAAATAATATTAAACACGACAGTTCATTTCAAAACACGGTCATTGGTCCCATACTTTCAATGATCGACCGGTTCCCTGGCAAAAATGCTTTTTGCATCAGTGAAACCTTTTGTACCTACTCACAGTTTGGTCAATGCATTTCCCGGATCAGGCCTGTGATCAAAGATCTTTCCCGTGATGAGCGTCATATTGGTTTGGTGGCAAATGATGATATTGAAACTTACGCCTCGATTTTTGCTTTATGGCTTGAAGGAAAAGCATACGTACCGCTGCATCCAAACCAACCTTTAGACAGGTGCGAGGAAATAATCAAACAGATAAATATAAATACAGTATTGGATTCAGGTGAAACAACAAGATTTCTAAAAAACAATGTCATCAAAACGTCTGCTTTAGCATATGAAAAAGATCTTTTGACCAATGACGTTGACGCCGGTGAAGATGATCTTGCATATGTACTATTTACTTCAGGTAGCACAGGAACTCCCAAAGGGGTTACGTTGAGCAGGAAAAATGTGGGAGCGTTTATGGATTCTTTTTGGGATAGTGGAATTACGATCACGGAAGATGATAGATGCTTGCAGTGCTTTGATTTGACTTTTGATGTTTCTGTACAATGCTTCATAGCACCTTTGACAAGGGGGGCTTGTGTGTATACAATTCCACACGACCAGATAAAATATAGCTATGTTTTTGGTTTATTGGAAGATCACCAGTTAACCTTTGGAGCAGTGGCTCCGTCGATGCTCCGGTATCTGAAACCATATTTCGGTGAAATCAATCTGCCCGTGCTTAAATATTGCATTCTTACAGGAGAAGCTTCGCCCG
>Ga0207689_10006013_pt1 | contig 10735 bp, 10 predicted proteins | sample KBSMisM52_FD_184312 | JGI IMG/M metagenome (GOLD analysis project Ga0207689, IMG submission 184312) | Miscanthus rhizosphere microbial communities from Kellogg Biological Station, Michigan, USA - KBS Miscanthus M5-2 (SPAdes) (version 2) | ecosystem: Host-associated > Plants > Roots >... | reverse complement strand
CATCAGGTTCACGTAGTGGCCGCCGTTGTACGACCGCTCGCTCTGGAAGAACAGGTGCGAGCCCAGGACCGCGCTGTACGGGTTGCCGGAGCGGCAGCCCAGGTTCTCGGCCCAGATGTAGTTCGTGTAGCCGGCGGCCCGCAGGCGGTTGCCAGGGTTGCCGCCGATGAAGTGGCTGCACTGGCCGCTGGTCGCGAGCCGCTTCGCGTACGGCCGGCTGACCTTCGAGCTGATCCCGCTGTCGATCCAGAGCGCCGCGACGTTCCGGCCGCCGGGGCTCGAGCAGGAACCCGACGACACACCCGGGATCGGTAATTGCCCGCCCGTTGCTCCCCCCGGGCCCTAGAATCCTGCACGCGGGGCCGCGAATAAGCCGGGAGAACTATGGCTGCGGTCCTGCTGGAACCGGGTAGCCGCCTGCTGCACATCGGCCCGCACAAGACCGGCACCACCGCCATCCAGGGCGCCCTGCACCTGGCCAGGGAGCGACTGGCCGCCGAGGGCGTGGTCTATCCCGGCCGGGGCCGGCAGCCGCTGTGGCCCGTCCTCGCCGTTACCGGACAGCCCGCCCTGCTCGGCGGGCCGCGCCCCGAGATCTCCTACTGGGACAGCCTGGTCCGTGACGTCCGCGCGGCCGGCGACCAGCGTGTGGTGCTGAGCAGCGAGTTCTTCGCCGAGGCGGACGACGCCACGGCCCGTCGGGTGATCGCGGACCTGGGCGGGGCCCGGGTCCATGTCGTGGTGACGCTGCGCTCCCTCGCCCGGATCCTGCCGTCGCAATGGCAGCAATATCTGCAAAATGGCTTTCATTTCCGGTACCTGGAATGGCTGGAAGGAATACTCAGCGAGCCGCCGCAGACACCGACGCCGGGTTTCTGGCGCCGTCACAGGCATGACGCCCTGGTCGCCCGCTGGGCCGCCGAGAACGGCCCGGAAAACCTCACCGTCATCGTGCTCGACGAATCAGACCGGCTGATGCTGCTGCGCGTCTTCGAATCGATGCTCGGCCTGCCCGCCGGCTTCCTCGTGCCCGAGGAAAGGGCGGTGAACCGGTCCCTCACCGCGGCGGAGGCCGAACTCGTCCGGCTGCTCAACTCCGAATTCAGCCGCCGCGGCTGGCCGCACCGCGACTACGCCAGGTTCATGCGCTACGGCGCGGTCGAGCACATGAAGGATGCCCGCCGGCCATCGGCGGACGAACCGAAGATCGCGACCCCGGCCTGGGCCCTGGCCCGCGCCGCGGAAATCAGTGGCGAGATGGCCGGCCGCATCGATGCACTCGGCGTGAACATCGTCGGCGACATCTCCTCGCTGGGCAAACTACCCGCCGACGGATCGGACCCAGCCCTCGGCGGGCCGGACCTAGCCGCGGACGGGCCGGACCCGGCCGCGGGCGACGCGGCCGCGACGGCGATGGTGCCCGCGGAGGCCGCCGTCCGCGCCGCGATCGGCGCCTTCATCGCCGGCGGAGCGGGCGGCCAGACCGCCGAGGAGATCGTCCGCGACCTGGACACCATGAGCCTGGCCAAGGTGCTGGCCGACCGCTGCCGCCGGCGGGTACGCCGGGTCCTGCCCGGTTGATCCTGGCTACCCCTGACACCGCGCCGGGCAGGCGTGTTCAGCGCCTGCCCGGCATGCCAGGATGGGCGGCATGACAGACCCGCGCGCCGGGCAGCCCGCTGCTGCTGAAGACCTGGTAGACGTCGCGAAGCTGGTCACCGCGTACTACACGGTGCACCCCGATCCCGGCGATCCCGTGCAGCGGGTGTCGTTCGGCACGTCGGGGCATCGCGGGTCGGCGTTCACGGCGACGTTCAACGAGGACCACATCCTGGCCACCACCCAGGCGATCTGCGAGTACCGGGCCAGCCAGGGGATCGACGGCCCGCTGTACCTGGGCGCCGACACGCACGCGCTCTCCGAGCCCGCGCAGGTCAGCGCGCTGGAGGTGCTCGCAGCTAACGAGGTCCGCGTCATGGTCGACGCGCGCGGCGGCTACACGCCGACGCCCGCCGTATCCCGCGCGATCCTGGCGCACAACGCGGCGGAGACGGGCCCGCGCGCTGACGGGATCGTGGTCACCCCGTCGCACAACCCGCCGCCGGACGGCGGCTTCAAGTACAACCCGCCCGACGGCGGGCCGGCCGGAACCGACATCACCCGGCAGATCCAGGACCGGGCGAACGAACTGCTGGCGGACGGGCTGAAGGGGGTGCGCCGTGTCTCCAGCGCCCGGGCGGTCTCGGCCGCCGGGAAGTTCGATTTCCTCGACAGCTACGTGGCGGCGCTCGGACAGGTCGTGGACCTGGCCGCGATCAGGACGGCCGGGGTCCGCATCGGCGCCGACCCGCTCGGCGGGGCGAGCGTGGCCTACTGGGGCGAGATCGGCGACCGGTACGGTCTCGACCTGACCGTCGTCAACCCGGTGGTGGACGCCACCTTCCGGTTCATGACGCTGGACTGGGACGGCAAGATCCGGATGGACTGCTCCTCGCCGTTCGCCATGGCCGCGCTGATCGGCCGGCAGCACGAGTTCGCCGTCGCGACCGGAAACGACACCGACGCGGACCGGCACGGCATCGTCACGCCGGACGCCGGGCTGCTCAACCCCAACCACTACCTCGCGGTGGCCATCGATTACCTGTACCGGCACCGGGACGGCTGGCCGGCCGCGGCCGCCGTGGGGAAGACGCTGGTCAGCTCCTCGATGATCGACCGAGTGGCGGAGGGCCTGGACCGGGAGCTGCTGGAGGTCCCGGTCGGGTTCAAGTGGTTCGTGCCCGGGCTGCTCGACGGTTCGGTGGCCTTCGGCGGCGAGGAGAGCGCCGGGGCCTCGTTCCTGCAGCGGGACGGCTCGGTCTGGACCACGGACAAGGACGGGATCATCCTGGCCCTGCTCGCCTCCGAGATCACCGCGGTGACCGGGCACTCGCCGTCCGAGCTCTATCAGGACCTGACGTCCCGGTACGGCGACCCGGCCTACGCGCGCGTCGACACCGCGGCCAGCCGGGAGCAGAAGGAAGCTCTGGCCAGGCTCTCCCCCGAGCAGGTCGCCGCGACCGAGCTCGCGGGCGAGCCGATCACCACGGCGCTGACGACCGCCCCGGGGAACGGCGCGCCGATCGGCGGGCTCAAGGTGGTCGCCGGCTCCGGCTGGTTCGCCGCCCGCCCGTCCGGCACCGAGGACGTCTACAAGCTGTACGCCGAATCCTTCCGCGGCCCCGAGCACCTCGCCGCCATCCAGGACCAGGCCCGCGAGATCATCACCGCCGCGATCGGCGGCTCCTGACCAGCCCAAACTTGTGCCGCAGCTTTACCGGACGCGCTCTCCACACGAACTACATATGGTCTTCATCCGGGTGCCACCACCGTTGGCTGGGCTAGCCTCGTGGATCTTGCCGGGCGGGAGAGGCTCATGGTGCGGCGCGCCGGGGCGGAGCAGGCATGCGGACCTGCGCCGGATACCCCCCGGACCGCTGCCCCGGGCAGACGGTCACCCTGCCCGTCGAGCTTGCCGCGGTACCAGCGACGAGGACGTTCCGCCCCGGGGTGTCCCCCGCGCTCCCATTCCCGTACGCGGCTGAGGACGGGCCGGTCAGCACCCGTCCGGCCGACGTGGGGGTGGGCGGGAAGGAGCACGGCGCTTCGCGGTATCGCGGCACCGCCCGGCAATTGATCCGCCGAGTCGCGGGCCCGCGCAACGTGGCGCGGGCCGGCACTTCGGGGGCCTGATCTTCGCGGGCCCGGCATCCCGCGGACGATAGCTACGAGGTCTAGTACGGAACCTCGGTGTTCAGCAGGTCGTCGACGGTGGTGCTGGCCGGCCGCCGGGCGATGGCCCGGCAGAAGTCCACGGCGTCCAGGGTCCAGCTCGGGCCGTTGGCACCGGCCCGCCAGGTCCCGCCGGCCGGCCCGGTGAGCGTCAGCTCGAAGTCCTTGCCGTGCCGGTCGGCCCACTCGGCCACGACGTCGGCGACGATCACGCCGTCGTGGTCGGCGGTCAGCCGCGGCTCCGTGCCGGTGGCCGCGGCGATGTCCAGGCGGTGCATCCACGGGTCACGGGTCAGGATCACGTCGATCAGGTAGCCGAACGTCCAGGGTTCCCGCACCCCGTTCATCTCCTGGAGCACCGGCATGGTACGGCGCCGGATGAAGCCGGGGGTGCGGCGGCGGCCGGTCGCGGCCTTCGGCCCGCGGGCGGCGAAACGCCGGGTGATCCGCTCCGGCGCCCAGTCCGCGCGCTCGTCCACCTGGAGCCGGGTGAGCGCGTCGATGTAGATGCCGCCGGACCCTGCCGCCTTGGTCGCCTTGCGCTGCTGGCGTAGGTTCTCCCTGATCGAGGCGGCCATCTCGGCCATGCCGAGCATGTGGGCGGCCATCTCTCGGACGTCCCAGGCCGGGCAGTCGGTCGGCATGGCCCACTGGGCCGGGGTCAGGGACCGGAACATCTCGGCGCAGCGGTCGTACTCGGCGGCGGCCAGGCGCATGGCCACCGGCCGGGGCAGGGCGGATTCGCGCGGGTTCATCGTGGTGCCTTTCCTAGGGCAGACCTAGATCGTCTGCGAACATGGCGATCACCCGGGGGATCAGGCGGCGCCACCGCTGGCCGCCCGGGTCGTTGGCGAGCTGCTGGTTGACCAGGCCGCCGAGGAGCGCGGTGTAGATGTCGGCGTCCTCGTCCCTGGTGATGCCGATGCCGCGCAGCTGGTCGAGCATGAGGTCGTAGACCTGCATGGCCGGCGCGTAAGCCTCGGCGCTGGGCTGGAAGTTCGGGACGACGTTGACGTCCATCAGCTGGTGTCTTGGCAGGTCGGCGACTGCGAAGTCGAAGTAGTGCTCGGCCATGGCGATCAGCCGGGGGCGGGGCTCGGCAGGCAGGGCGTCGGCCGCGCTCCTCGCGTCGTCGAGGTAGATCTGCCACGCCTGCTTGAACATCGCGTCGTAGATGGCCTGCTTGGAGGTGAAGTGCGAGTACAGCGAGGGCTGCTGCATGCCCACCCGGGTAGCGATGTCGCGCAGCGTCAGCCCGGCGATGCTGGTCTCGTGCGCGGCGTCCCAGGCCGCGTCGAGGATCTCCCGCCTGATTGCCTCATGGCGTTCGGCTCTCCTATCGCGATTAGGTTTTACTATCACTGTTTGATCATGGGCTCTGCGCCGACGCCGTGTCAAGGGCTCTGCCGTGTTGTGGTGTCCCGGTCGCCGGAACCTGCTGCTGCGGGGCTGACGTGACCGCTGATACGGCGCCCGGGACGGCGGCCAGGATCGCGGATATCTGCACCCCCTATCACGGGGCCAGATATCCGCAATGATGCGATCGTCCAGAATCAGGCCGCGAGGGCGGCGAGCAGCTGCGCGCGGGTGGGCTGGGCGACCGGCGGACCGCTGCCGTGCCGACCGAGCGCCTCTCGTGTGCACGCGACCACCTGCGGGTCGGTGTAGACCTCGTCGGGCGGGCGGACCATCCCGTTGATCGTCCAGAACGCGCGGAAGGCGACGGGGTCGTAGCATCCGGCCACGCGCAGCTGCGGGTAGCTGACCCGGTCCGCGACCGCGGGCGGCGGCGGAGCGGGCTCGCCGAATATGGTGTGCCGCATCATCGCCAGCCGCGTCGCGTCGATCGCGGCCTGGTCCTGGTAGAACGGCGCCACGTGCGCGGCCACCAGCCGGTCCATGGCCAGCGCGAGGGCGGCCGGGTCATCGCCGTACTCGGCGAGGGTGTCAGCCAGGTCGGCGGCACCGGTCAGGGCCAGCGCCAGGCCGCGGCCCAGGGTCGGGTTGGTGGTGCACACCGAGTCGCCGATCGCGAGCAGGCCGGTGGCGACCGGGCTCCCGTCCGCCACCAGGCGGCGCAGGGTGTTGTGCAGCCCGCCCATCGGGAACACGTCCGTGATCGGGTCCATCACGTCCAGCCAGCCGGCGTACGCGGGGACGGTCCGCAGTACGGCAGTGAAGATCGCGGGGTCCCGCGCCGTGCGGAACCGGCGGTCCGCGGCCAGCGGCGCGACCACCAGCTGCACGGCGCCGTTGTCCGCGCCCCACTTCCCGGCCAGGAACTCGTCGAGCGCGATGACGGTCCTGGTCACCGGCAGCCCGGGCAGCTCCGCGGCCTGCCGGATCCGGTAGTGGCGGCTGTAGTAGGCGATGCCGCATTCGGCGAACCAGGTCGCGGTGGGCCGTGCCCCGATCTGCGCCAGCCAGTCATCGACCGGCGAGCGCCGCCCGGTGGCGTCGACCACCAGGTCGGCGGACACGTCGCCCCGGTCGGTCCGCAGGCCGGTCACGTGCGGCACCCGGACCATGCCGGCGGCGGAGCGCGTCCCGGCGGCGGAGCGCGGGCCGACGGCGAGCAGGCCGGCGACCTTTACCCCGTAGCGCACCTCGAACCTGGGCTCGGCCACCGCCGCGCGGCCCAGCACCCAGTCGACGGTGGAACGCCGGGTCATGACCGGCATGAGATCCTCGTCGCCGGGCCGGGGCGCGGTGTCGGTCAGCGTGTCCGGCATCTGCGTGCGCAACGGGGCCTCGGCCACCCCGGCGGCCAGCATCCCGGCGTACACGTCGGGCAGCCGCTCGATGAGCAGCTGGCGGCACCGGGCCATGATCAGGTGCGGTTGCACGATCTGCGGCGCCGAGGGGCGGAACGCCACCGCCGCGGCCGACTCCACGTCCGCCGCTGGCTCCAGCCGGTCCCGTTCGAGCACCACGACGTCGTGGCCGGCGCGTGCGAGCAGCAGCGCGGCGAAGAGTCCCGCGGCGCTGCCTCCGGCGATGGCTATTCTCAACGCCCCATCCGTCCTTCGACCGCTTCGGCCCAGGTTAAGCCCTGCGGGCTGGGAGACGGCTGTGGATCGGACCGGCGTACTCGCCTGGCGCTCCGGCTTGTCACTCGCTCAGGGTGAGGTAGATCTCCCGGCCGGCTGCCAGAGTGACTGTTTCAGCGCGCCGTGAGGTACGAGGAGTTGTGATGACGAAGCCGTTTCGCGGAGTTATCAACGTCGACGTGACGCAGTCGGTGCCGGACTGGGAGCCGTACACTCAGCCGATCGCGCCCGAAGGCACCCCGAACGTGCTGTACATCGTGCTCGACGACGTGGGTTACTCGGCGATGGAGCCGTACGGCGGGCTGATCGAAACGCCGAACATCAACCGGATCACGCAGCGCGGCCTGACCTACACCAACTTCCACACCACGGCGCTGTGCTCCCCCACCCGGTCCTGCCTGATGACGGGCCGGAACCACACCACCAACGGGATGGCCACGATCACCGAGGCGGCGTCCGGGTTCCCGAGCTCGAACGGGCACATACCGTTCGAGTGCGCCACGATCGCGGAGGTGCTGGGCGAGCGCGGCTGGAACACCTACATGACCGGCAAGTGGCACCTGACCGCCGAGGACGAGATGAACCTGGCCTCGCGCAAGGCGCAATGGCCGATCGGACGCGGATTCGAGCGGTTCTACGGCTTCCTCGGCGCCGAGACCAACCAGTGGTATCCGGACCTGGTGTACGACAACCATCCGGTCGAGCAGCCGAGGTCGCCGGAGGAGGGCTACCACCTGACCGAGGACCTGACCGACAAGGCGCTGGAGTTCATCCAGGATGCCCAGGCGGTCGCCCCGGACGAGCGCCCGGGCCGTGGTGCTCGTCCTGGACGGCAACGACAACCTCGACATCACCAGCGTCGAGCAGCTCGGCAAGCTGGCCGGCGGCCTGGCCGCCAGGAACGTCCCGCTCGGCCTGGCCCATGTGCACGGCCCGGCCCTGGAGATGGCCGAACGGTCCGGGCTGCTCGCCACGGTCGGCGCCGATCACGTCTTCCCGACCACGCCCGCCGCCGTGGCCTGGGCGCAGTCGGTAGCCGACGCGCCGACTCCGCGGTAGGGCCGTCCAGCTGACGCGGGCTAGACGTCCCGCTGTTCAGCCAGGTCGCCGGGCTGCTGCGCTTCGGGGGCCAGCCTGATGCTCTCCTCGCGGTAGAGCAGCCGGTGCAGGCCGGCCGCGAGCACGCCGCCGATCAGCGGTGCCACGATGAACAGCCACACCTGGCTCAGGGCGGTGCCGCCGACCACCAGGGCGGGACCGAGGCTGCGAGCCGGGTTCACCGACGTGCCGGTGACCGGGATGCCGATGAGGTGCACCACGGTCAGCGTCAGCCCGATGGCGACGGCGGCCGTGGCCGCGTTGGCGGTCGCCGAGGTCACCCGCAGGACGATGAAGACGAACAGCGCGGTCAGGATGATCTCGAAGATGAACGCCCCGCCCAGGCCGATGTGAATGAGGGACTGCTTGCCCCAGCCGTCGGTGCCCAGGCCGGTGATGGTCCGGTGATAGAAGGGCGAGGTGCTGAACGAGCCCCACAGCACCAGTGCACCGACGATCCCGCCGGCGAACTGGGCGATCCAGTAGCCGACCGCCTCGGTCAGCGAGATGCGCCCGGTGAGCAAGGCGCCGACGGTGACGGCGGGGTTGACGTGGCTGCCGGATATCGGCCCGATCATGTACACCAGCGCCAGCAGGGTCAGGCCGAACGCCAGCGCGGTGGCCACCACCCCGGCCGCCACGCTGGCGCCGGCCAGCCGGAAGCCGAACATCAGCGTGGCCACGCCCACGGCGAAGAACACCAGGATCGCCGTGCCAAGGAACTCAACCGCAAGCTTCCTGATCATTATGTGACGATAACGACGGGAGCGGGCAGCGTCGTCACCCTGGCAGAGTGAGACTAGGGTGGCGGAGTGAGCTCGGCCTGGCGGGCGAGGAAGCGGAGGTGTGCGGCGCGGGCGTCCCAGGAGTAGATGACGGCGGTACCGGCGATGAGATCGTGCAGGGCACGGTGCTCCCGCTGCACGAGGATGCCGAGGAAGCCCAGGCCGAAGAGCAGGAAGCTGAGCGGGAACACCAGTGCGCGGACGATGCCCTGCCGCGGTTCCAGCACCAAGCCATCCGCCCTGACAACGCGTATGCCGAGCGTCGCCATGCCGAAGGTCCGGCCGCTCACCGCCCAGGAATAGCCGAAGTAGAAGAATTGCCAGAGGACGTAGAGGACGACTACGACCGGACTGGAGCGGTTCCAGCTGACATCGTGGCCCGTCACGATGTGCACCCCGTAGGAAATGGCGGCCAGGGCGAGCGCGAACACGGCGCTGCTCACCGTGAGGTCGATGGCGTAGGCGGCGAACCGGGACACCGAGCCAGCGTAATTGCCCTGGTAGCTGACCACGGCCGGCCGGGCGGTCACGGCTGGGCCTGCGCGGGAAGCAGCGCCGGCGGTGCCAGCGGCGCGGGCTCCTTGCGGCGGAGCAGGCGCTGCACCCAGCGGTCGACGAACTGGTCCAGGCCGACCGCCTGGCTGCGCAGCGCATCGAGAGCCTCGGTTCCCATGCCGCCGGAGGACCTGGCGATCACGGCGCCCAGGTCGGTCCGCTCGACCAGGGCGTCCATGTCCACCTGGCTCACCAGGTCGTTGACGTCGACCCGGTCCAGCAGCGGTTTGAGGTCCACCTGGGCCAGCACGGCGTTTACGTCCACCTGGTCGAGCAGGGCGTTCAGGTCCACCTGTTTCAGGATCCTGTTGATGTCGACACGGTCCAGCAGCGCATTCAGGTCGATGCGGGCGGCGAGTTCGTTCACGTCCAGCGCGCTGACCAACAGATCAACGACACGCTCGGTCACCTGCTGGGCGATAGCCTCCACCGGATTTCGCCTGCCTGCCGGCCGTAGCCGGTCGCGCGGATTCACCACGATGCCAGTATCGGGGAGCGATGGCAGGTCGAGGTCATCCCCGGCGGGTGAGGACAGCTGCCCGCCGGGGACAGCACACTCGGACCAGGCGCGGGGAAAGGGGCGGCCGTGGACGGCATGGTGCGGATTCCCGGTGCGACCTTCCTGATGGGCTCGGATGATCACTATCCCGAGGAAGCCCCGGCGCACAAGGTCACGGTGGGCGGGTTCTGGATAGATGCGGGCCCGGTCACGAACCGGGAGTTCGGCCGGTTCGTCCGTAAGACCGGGTATGTCACCGTGGCCGAGAGAGCGCCAGATCCAGCGCAATATCCGGGCGCCCGGCCGGAACTGCTGGTGCCGTTCTCCTCGGTGTTCGTAGCGCCGCCGCACCGGGTCAGCCTGGCCGATCCGTACCACTGGTGGAAGCCCGTCCGGGGCGCGGACTGGCGGCATCCGATCGGTCCCGGCAGTTCCGTCCGTGGTCTGCCGGACCATCCGGTCGTGCATGTGACCTGGGCCGACGTGCTGGCCTACGCCTCGTGGGCGGGCAAGGCGATCCCGACCGAGGCGGAGTGGGAACTGGCCGCGCGGGGCGGGCTAGACGGCGCCGAGTTCGCCTGGGGAGACGACCTGAACCCGGATGGGAGCTGGATGGCGAACACCTGGCAAGGTGATTTCCCGGTGCAGAACACGCAGGACGACGGGTACGAGCGGACCTCACCGGTCGGCGCGTTCCCGGCCAACGGCTACGGCGTGTACGACATGATCGGCAACGTCTGGGAGTGGACATCGGACTGGTACACAGGTCACGCCGTCAGCGCCGCCCCCTGCTGTAGCGGGGCGGCTCGCGTACGCAGCGTTGACCCGCAGGATCCAGCGCGCATCCCGCGTAAGGTCATGAAGGGCGGATCGCACCTGTGCGCGCCGAACTACTGCCGCCGCTACCGCCCGGCCGCCCGGATGGCGCAGCCGATCGACACGTCAACCAGTCATCTCGGCTTCCGCTGCGTGGTGCG
>Ga0207689_10006012_pt1 | contig 10736 bp, 8 predicted proteins | sample KBSMisM52_FD_184312 | JGI IMG/M metagenome (GOLD analysis project Ga0207689, IMG submission 184312) | Miscanthus rhizosphere microbial communities from Kellogg Biological Station, Michigan, USA - KBS Miscanthus M5-2 (SPAdes) (version 2) | ecosystem: Host-associated > Plants > Roots > Rhizosphere... | reverse complement strand
ACGATGCGCATCGGCGCCGTCCAGCCCTCGCGCGGACTGGCCTTCAGCTCGGCCAGCGCCTTCGCGAGCGCGAACGCGCCCTCGCGCGGCGGGTCGACCAGCCACTTGTCGACCGCGCCGAGCGCGACCAGGTCGTCGGCGGTGATCTCGAACAGGTTGCGCGCGTCGAAGCGCGTGTGTGCCGACACGCCGTTGTGCCTGGCGTTCTCCAGCGCCCGATCGACCAGCACCTGGCTGCCTTCGACGCCCAGCACCGATTTCGCCTGCGTGGCCAGCGGCAGCGTGAAGTTGCCCAGGCCGCAGAACCAGTCGATCACCGTCTCGTGCTTCTTCACGTCCAGCAGGCGCAGCGCGCGGCCCACCAGCACCGTGTTGATCTGGTGGTTGACCTGCGTGAAGTCGGTCGGCTTGAACGGCATGCGCACGCCGAACTCGGGCAGCGTGTAGGCCAGCTCGGGGCCGCCGTCGTCGTCCATGAGGTGCACCGTGTCCGGCCCCTTCGGCTGCAGCCACCACTGCACGCCGTGCTCCTTGGCGAACGCGCGCAACAGCGCGGCGTCGTGCGCGCTCAGCGGCTCCAGGTGGCGCAGCACCAGCGCCGTCACCTCGTCGCCGACGGCCACCTCGACCTGCGGCAGCCGCTCGCGCGCCTGCATGGCCTCCACCAGCGCGCGCAGCGGCATCAGCAGGTCGGAGATGGCCTTGGGCACGACGTGGCATTCGCGCATGTCGGCCACGTAGCTGGACTTGCGCTCATGGAAGCCCACCAGCACCGTGTTCTTCTTGGCCACCCAGCGCATCGACAGCCGCGCACGCAGGCGGTAGCCCCAGGCCGGGCCCTCGATCGGGCGCAGCACCAGCTCGGGCTTGACCTTGCCCAGGTGCCACAGGTTGCTCTCCAGCACGCGCTGCTTCATGGCCACCTGCGCCTGCGGCGCGAGGTGCTGCATCTTGCAGCCGCCGCACGCGCCCGGGTGCAGGCCGAAGTGCGGGCAGCGCGGCGTGACCCGCTGCGAACTCTCCTTGCGCAGCGCCACCAGGTCGGCCTTCTCCCACTGCTTCTTGCGCTTGACGACCTTGACGCGCGCCTCCTCGCCCGGCAACGCGCCGTCGATGAAGACGACGATGCCTTCGCTGTTGTGCGCGATGCCCTGGGCATCGAGATCCATCCCGGTGACCTTCAGCCACTCGTTGTCCGACACGCCCGGCGCGGGGCCGGCGTGGCGATCGCGGCGATGACGGCGGCCGGACTTGCCGCCGGCGCCCTGTTGTTCGTTGCTCATCCCGCGATTATCCGCGGCGCAACGGAATCGGCCCCGGACGCGCGAGCGACCGGGGCCGTACACATGAGGAGCAAGGGGGTCGTCAGTTCACAAGCGGAACACCGAGACGTCGGCGACGAGGCGCTGCACCTGCGTGCTCATCGAATCGGCGGCCGCGGCCACTTCCTCGACCAGCGCGGCGTTCTGCTGCGTGACCTGGTCCATCTCGGTGACGGCGACGTTCACGAGGTCGATGCCGGCGCTCTGTTCGACGGTCGCGGAGGTGATCTCCGAGACGATGCCGGCCACGTGCTGCACCGAGCGCACGATCTGCGAGATGGTCTCGGACGCGATGTCCACGAGATGGGTGCCCTCGTCGACCTTCTCGACCGACTCGGCGATCAGCGACTTGATCTCCTTGGCCGCCGTGGCGCTGCGCTGGGCCAGCGTGCGCACCTCGGTGGCCACCACGGCGAAGCCGCGGCCCTGCTCGCCGGCACGCGCGGCTTCCACCGCGGCGTTCAACGCCAGGATGTTGGTCTGGAACGCGATGCCGTCGATCACGCTGATGATGTCGGCGATCTTCCTGGACGACGTGGCGATGTCGCCCATCGTGCGCACCACCTTGCCCACGGCCTCGCCACCCTGCTGCGCCTTGTCGGCGGCGTCGTTGGACAACTGGCGCGCGTGCGTGGAGTTGCTCGCGCTCATCTTGACGGTGCTCGACAGCTCGTCCATCGACGATGCGGTCTGCTGGATGCTGGAGGCCTGGCGTTCGGTGCGGCTGGACAGGTCGGCGTTGCCCGAGGCGATCTGCGTGGCGGCGCTGGCCAGGCTGTCGCTGCCGTTGCGCACGCTGGAGACGACGGAGACCAGGCTCTCGGTCATCGCGGCCAGCGCCTTCAGCAGCTGGCCCGTCTCGTCGGTCGACTGGGCCGTCACCTTGACGCTCAGGTCGCGATTGGCGACGCGGCGGGCGATCTCCACGGCCTGCGAGATCGGGCGGGTGATCGAACGCGTCACGGCCAGGCCGACGGCCGAGGCGAACACGAGCGCGATGATCGAGATGCCCAGCACGATGTTGCGGGTGTTGCCGTAGGCGTCCTCGGCGCTGGCGACCGCGGCGGCGGTCAGCTTCTCGTTGAGGGCGACCATCTCGTCGACGGCGGCCATCCACTTGGCTTGCGCGGGGTTGGCCTTGTCGCCCAGCAGGCCGCGGGCGGGGAACTTGTGGTTCTCCAGGGCCATCTGCACCACCTGGTCGGCCAGGTCGCGCGCCTCCTTCTCCGTGCTGTCGATGTGGCCCAGGATGGTCTTCTTGCGGGCGTCGTTGCCGGCGGCGATCATCTTCGCCAGCTTGCCCTTGGCCGTCTCGTAGCTCTTGATGTCGGCCTTGAGCAGCTCGTTCTCGGCGGCCATCTCCTCGGGTTCCGACACCATCAGGATGTTGCGCACGCGCACCGCCTGCTGGGTGGCCGCGAGGCGCAGCTGGTCGGCCAGCGACGATTCCACGGCGATGCCGCCCGTCACGGCATTCATGTCGTTGCGCATGGCGCTGGTGCGCGCCAGGGCGATGATCGACAGCGTCGCCAGCAGCGCCAGCACGATGCCGAACGCAAGGGCCAATCGCGCGCCGATTTTCAGGTTGGTCAACATTATGGTTATCCGTAGTTGGCTGTTGAATTCGTGGTTCGTCCCGGCCCGCCCTGCCCCCCAACGGACAAGAGCGGCCATTCCAGCGGCAGCGCGGCTCGACGTCCGGCGTTCCAGACATCGCGTCGAGCGGCTCGTCGTTCGCCGCCGGAAGGCATGCGCATCAGTTCAGCTTCCAGACGAACTCGGTCTTGACCCATTGCTGGGCCGGCTTGGAGTCGGCAGGTTGCGCCTTGAACGAGCACTCCATCAGCGCGCGCTGGGCGGCCGAGTCGAGCTTGCGGGAATGGCTTGAGGTCTCGATCTCGCTGTCGATGGCCTTGCCGTCGGCGCCCACCAGGATGCGAAGGCCGGTCGTGCCCTGCTCGCCCTTGGCCAGCGAATCGCGCGGGTACTCGGGCGCGGCGCAGCTCTTGGCGTCTTGCACCCACCTGCCGTCGCCGGCCAGCGCGGCAACGCTCGCGAGCGCGCAGGCGGTGCCGATCAGGGCGCCACGGATCGTGGACAGGCGTGCAAAGCGGTTCATTCTTGGAACTCCTTCAGCGGGTCGAAATGAAAGTCGGATCTCGGTCCTGACAGAGGGGCCCACCGGAGTGGCGCTCGCCTGACAGGGGTCATGGCCCCATTTCGGCCCCGCCCATTCATTCTTGAGTGAATCCTTCACGCTAAACCGGGGATCAGTGCGGCCAACCCGGCCCAGATCACGGTCTCGCGAGGGGCCCCCCGGGGGGCCGCGCGCCGCCGGCGAAAGCGGTTGCGCTGAGCCGCCGGGCAGCGCTCGCGCGGTTCGGTCATGACCGTCATCGGCCCTCGCCGACGAAAAAAAACGCGCCTCGAGGGCGCGTCTTCACGGGGGTGCGGATGAACGCTGGTTCAGCGCTGGGGCAGCAGGCGCGCCGGGTCGATCGGCTTGCCCTGCTTGCGGATCTCGAAGTGCAGCTGCACGCGATCGGCATCGGTCGCGCCCATCTCGGCGATCTTCTGGCCGCGCTTGACGATCTGGTCTTCCTTGACCAGCAGCGTCTGGTTGTGGGCGTAGGCCGTCAGGTAGTTGGCGTTGTGCTTGACGATCACCAGGTTGCCGTAGCCGCGCAGGCCCGAGCCGGCGTAGACGACGCGGCCGTCGGCCGCCGCGTAGACCGGGTCGCCGGCCTTGCCGCCGATGGCCAGGCCCTTGGTCTTGGCATCGTCGAACGGCGCGACGACGGGGCCGGCCGCGGGCCAGGCCCAGGTCATGTCGTCGTCGTTCTCGTGCGCGGCCGCGGGCTGCGGCGTGGCGGCGCCGGTCAGCGGCACCGCGCTGCCGGAGGCCACCGCGGTCGACGCGGGCGTGGTCCCGTTGGCCTTGGCGTCGGGCTTGGACGGGATCGGCGGCAGCGGCTTGAAGGTGGGTGCCGAGGCCGCAGTCGCGGTCGCGGTCGCGGTCGTCAGCGTGGTGGTCGTGGTGGTCACCGTCGAGCCGGGTGCGATCTCGCCGGCCGGCGGCGCCACGCGCAGCACCTGGCCGACCTCCAGGTGATTCGGGTCGGACAGGTTGTTCCAGCGCGCCAGGTCACGCCAGCTCTGGCCGGTGTCCATGCCGATCTTGGTCAGGATGTCGCCTGGCTGCACGGTGTACGTGCCCGGCCGCGACTCGGCGGCAGGCAGCGCCTGGGCCACGGGCTTGGCCGGCTCCGTGGACGGCGCGAGCGCCTTCACGGTGCGTGCCGAGTGATCTTCCACGGGTGCCTGATTCGGGGTCGCGCACCCGATCAAGGCCCAGGCGGACGCCGCGCAAACCGTCGTCACGAGCGTTCGTCGTCCCCAGAGCGATGCCATAGTATCCCTGCGTTGTTTCATCCAATCCCTGATTTTAAGGGAACAAACGTCACCGTCTCGCCGATCTGGCGGACGAACCCATCCGTGGTCCGGTCGACGATGACCAGCGCCTGCCCGGCCAGGCCCGGCATGGCGGTCGGCGCGACCAGCCGGCCGCCGACGGCCAGCTGCTCCAGCCAGGCTTGCGGCACGGCCTCGCCGCCCGCCGCAGCCACGATGCTGTCGTACGGCGCATTGGGCGAATGGCCCACGCGCCCGTCGCCGTGCACCAGGCGCACGCCGGGCACGCCCAGCGTGTCGAGGTGGCGTCGCGCCATGTGGTGCAGCGGCTGCAGGCGTTCGATCGAGATGACGGTCGGCGCGAGCCGCGCCAGCAGCGCCGTCTGGTAGCCGCAGCCGGAGCCGATCTCCAGCGTGCGGCCCAGGTGGCCCAGGCGGCTCGCGTTGGCGCCGTCGAACAGCCACTGCAGCTGGCGCGCGACGACGGACGGCTTGGAGATGGTCTGGCCCAGGCCGATCGGCAGGCTGGTGTCCTCGTAGGCCTGGATGGCGAGCGCGGTGTCGACGAAGCGATGGCGCGGCACCGCGGCAAACGCGTCCAGCAGCGCCGGCGTGCGGATGCCCTCGGCGCGCAGCCGGGAGACCATGCGCTCGCGCATCGGGCCGTTGTCCAGGCCCAGGCCCGTGGGCACGACGTGGCGCGCCGCGTCCTGCGCCGCCTGGTGCAGCAATGCCTGTGGCCGCAGCGGATTGCGCGCGGTGCCGCCGGGCGCCGCGGCGCGCGTGCCGCTCGTCCACTGGGCCGGGAAACGCCTGGAGCGCGGGCTGTCGCCGGTCACTGGAGCGCCTCGAGGCAAGCCGACGCCGCTGCAGGTCGATCTTACCGACCACGCGAACCTCGCCGGCTGGTCGTCGAGGTTCGCGTGGTCGGTAAGATCGACCTGCAGCGGCGTGATCGACACGCGGTCGTTGGCGACGGCGTGGAAGTCGGTGCCCGCGCCGGCCTCGCGCGCGTCGCCCGCGGGGCCGATCCAGTAGATCGTGTCGCCGCGCGGGTTCTTCTGCGCGATGACCGGCTCGCTGGCGTGGCGCCGGCCCAGGCGCGTGGTGGCCCAGGGCAGCGTGTCGGCGTCCGGCCGGTTGGGGAAGTTCACGTTCAACAGCCATGGCGCGGCGCCCGGCTGGCCGAACGACGGGTCGGCGACGGCCGCCTGCACCACGCGGCGCGCGGCGCGCGCGGCGGCGTCGAGGTTCGTCCAGCCCTTGTGCTTGAGCGAGAACGCGATCGCCGGCACGCCGAACAGGAAACCCTCCATCGCCGCGGCGACGGTGCCGGAGTACAGCGTGTCGTCGCCCATGTTCTCGCCGTTGTTGATGCCCGACAGCACGAGGTCGGGCCGGTGTTCGAGCAGGCCCGTCATGGCCACGTGCACGCAGTCGGACGGCGTGCCGTTGACGACGCGAAAGCCGTCGGACGGCCCACCCCTGGCCGCGAACACCGACAGCGGCCGGTTCAGCGTCAGCGAATTGGACATGCCGCTGGCGTTCTGCTCGGGGGCGACGACGTCGATCTCGCCCAGGCCACGGCACGCTTGGACGAGGGCCACGAGGCCCGGGGCCAGGTAGCCGTCGTCGTTGGCGATGAGGATGCGCATGGGGTCATTGTAGGCAGCGCGACAGCGTCGCCCCGGAGACTGCCCCGGCGCCGCGGCGTCCGTATGATCAACGGAACTTCAAATACGGAAAGCGCTGTCATGCACGCCTGGATGTGTGAAACCCTGGACGGCCCCGCGGCCCTGCAATGGCGCGAGCGCCCCACGCCGGCGCCCCAGGCCGACGAGGTGCTGATCGCGATCCACGCCGCCTCGCTGAACTTTCCCGACCTGCTGATCGTGCAGGGCAAGTACCAGATGCGCCCCGAACTGCCGTTCGCGCCGGGCGCGGAGTTCGCGGGGATCGTCGAGGCGGTGGGCAGCGACGTGAAGCACCTGCGCCCCGGCATGCCGGTGGCGGCGCTCGGCGGCCATGGCGGCTTCGCCACCCACGCCTGCGTGAAGGCGATGCAGGTGATGCCGCTGCCGCCCGGCTTCCCGCTGCGCGACGCCGCGGCATTCGCCTTCACGTACGGCACGGCTCACCACGCGCTGGTCGATCGCGGCGCGCTGCAGGCCGGCGAGACGGTGCTCGTGCTGGGCGCGGCCGGCGGCGTCGGCACCGCGGCCATCCAGGTCGCCAAGGCCGCCGGCGCGAAGGTGATCGCCGCGGCCTCCACCGACGCCAAGTGCGCGCTGTGCACGCGCATCGGCGCCGACGTCGCGATCAACTACACATCCACACCGCTGAAGGACGCCCTCAAGGCCGCGACCGGCGGCAAGGGGCCCGACGTCGTCTTCGACCCGGTGGGGGGCTCGCATGCCGAGCCGGCGTTCCGGGCGATCGCCTGGCGCGGGCGCTACCTGGTGATCGGCTTCGCCGAGGGCCAGATCCCCGCGCTGCCCTGGAACCTGCCGCTGCTCAAGGGCGCGTCCATCGTGGGCGTGTTCTGGGGCGACTTCGTGCGCCGGGAGCCGGCTGCCAACGCGCACATGCTCGGCGTGTTGGCCGCGCAATACGCCCGCGGCCAGGTCAAGCCGGTGATCGACGAGATAATTCCCCTGTCGCGCCTCGCCGACGCGTACCATCGCCTCCAGACCCGACAGATCCTGGGCAAGCTGGTATTGGTGCCGGACGACCTGCTGGGGGCGGCCTGAGCAACACCCTGCGAGGCTTCCTCCAATAGGCAGTTCCCCCCATTCGACTGCCCCGAAACGGGGGATGCGACGAGCCCGTTCGCTCGCTAGCATTCCTGGATCGCGCCATACGAACGGAGGACCATTCCGTCAGGCGACGACACAGGCAGGCAAAGGGGAACGACATGGCAGTCAAGGTATTGATCCTCGAGGACAACCCCGCGGCGCGGGAATTCCTCGGACGCGTGGTGCGCGAGAGCTTCAGCGACACCATCACCATCGTCGAGGCGGGCGATCTCGAGAGCGCACGGCGCGCGGTGCGCATCGCCGGCGGTGCCCAGGGGTACCACGGCGTCGATCCGTTCAAGCTGATCCTGGTGGACCTCGAGCTGCCGGACGGCTCGGGCCTGGAGCTGCTGGAGGAACTGCGCCAGTACCCGGCCACCAAGATCGTCACCACGCTGTACTCGGACGACGAGCACCTGTTCCCCGCGCTGCAGTCCGGCGCCGACGGCTACCTGCTGAAGGAAGACCGCTTCGAGCTGCTGGTCGAGGAACTGCAGAAGATCGTGCGCGGCGAGCCGCCGCTGTCGCCGGCCATCGCGCGCCGCCTGCTGGGCCACTTCCGCACGCATACCCGCACGGCGATGAACCGCCGCATCACCGACGAGGGCAACGGCGCCGCCCTGCGCGCACCCGCGGCCGCCGGCAGCTTCACGTCGTCGCTCGCGTTCGCCGCGCCGTCACCGGTGGAGATCGAGCCGCCGCTTGACCTGCCCGCGCTCACGCCGCGCGAGGTGGAGGTGCTCACGTTCCTGAGCAAGGGCTTCACGATCAAGGAGATCGCGGCGCTGATGTCGATCAAGTGGTTCACGGTGAACGACCACATCAAGTCGATCTACCGCAAGCTCAACGTCTCCAGCCGCGCCGAGGCGGCCGTGCTGGCCAGCAAGCAAGGGCTAGTCTAAGAACCTGTGAACGAATCCCGCACGCTGGTTCTGACGGTGCCGCCGGACGCGCGCACCGCGCACTCGCCGGGCCTGCCCCGATGAGCCAAGGCCGCGTGCGCCCGATGGGCTGGCGCCGGCTGCTGCTGCTGCCGATCGCGCTGCTGGCCTCTCTGGCCGTGGTGCTGCTGGCGCGCACCATCGCCCAGACGCCCAATCTCGATGCCAGCTGGCGCCTCGACGGCAACGGCCATCTCCAGCTGATCGCCACCGACCTGCCGTGGATGCGTCCCGCGCTGGGGCATTCGCTGGAAGTCATCGTCGCCCCCGGCATCACGCCGCTGGTGGTCGATGGCCGGCGCGTCGCCAATTCCACGCGCTGGATCGCCAACGACGACGAGCGCGCCGCCGCGGCGGAGCAGCAGCGCCACATGGCACACATCCTGGAGGCCGGCACCCCGGTGCTGCTCGGGTTCACCGACCGCATGAACGCCCGTGTCGTGCCGCATCCGCGCGGCTACACCACGCTCGGCATCACGTTCTGGCTGCTGTGCGGCCTGGGCCTGGCGCTGGAACTGGTGGGCGCGGTCGTCGTCCTCGTGCGCCAGGACGTCCAGACCTTCCTCTACGCGATCATGGCGCAATGCCAGGCCGCGCAGCTGCTGCTGGCCGCGGTCGACGCGGTGCCGGGCATGGGCAACATCTCCCTGCTGGGCGGCCACGAGGCCGCGCTGCGCATGTCGCTCGACGTCGTCACCTGTGCCGCGCTGCTGAACGCCACGCTGCTGTACCCCACGCCGCTGCCGCCGCGGCGGCTGCTGTCCTGGCTGTCGTGGATCGCGGCCATCGTGTTCAGCACCGCGGCGCTGGCGTTCGACCTGCCGCAAGCCTGGTGGTGGTGCGAGGCGCTGTCGCTGAGCACGGGCCTGCTGGTGATGGGCCTGCTGGGCTGGTCGTACCGCATCACGCCGCACCCGTACGCCACGGTGATGCGGCGCCTGAGCATCGTCACCACGGGCAGCCTCGCGCTGGTCACCATCGTCGTCGCGCTCAACGACCGCATGCCAGGCGAAGTGCAGTCGCTGGTGACCGCGGTGCCGGTGATCTGGACGGTGTTCTTCGCGTCGCTGCTGCTGATGTCGCCGTTCCTCGCGCGCTCGCAGCACATGATGCGCGAGTTCGCGATGCTGGCCGGCGTCAGCACGCTGGCGACGTCGGTCGACCTGCTGTTCGTCGCGGTGTTCTCGTTCAACCAGTTCGCCTCGATCACCACGTCGCTGTTCGTCGCGCTGGGCGTGTACGCGGCCTCGCGCCAGTGGCTGCTGGACCAGATGATCGGCGCCCGCGCCGTGACCACCGAGCGCCTGTTCGAGCACCTGCTGCGCATCGCGCGCAAGGTGGAGGAGCAGCCCGAGCGCGCCGCCGACTGGCAGCTGGAGCTGTTCCACGCCGTGTTCCAGCCGCTGGTGGCGCGCCACGAGCCGGGCTTCACGCAGTCGACGCGCTGGTACGAAGGCGGCGCCGGGTTGCTGGTGCCGCTGGCCGTCGAGCCGCCGACGGACGTCTCGCCCTCGCAATTCGACGACGGCGACCGGCCCGAGCCGCGCCTGATCGTGCTGCGCTTCGCCGAGCGCGGCAAGCGCCTGTTCACGGCGGAGGACGCGCGCCTGGCCGACCGCATCGTCGAGCAGCTCAAGCGCGCCGTCGCCTTCGATCAGGCGGTCGAGCGCGGCCGCAGCGAGGAGCGCAGCCGCATCGCGCAGGACCTGCACGACGACATCGGCGCGCGGCTGCTGACGCTCATGTACCAGGCGCACAGCCCCGAGGAAGAGGACTACATCCGCCACACGCTGCAGGACCTGAAGACCCTCACGCGCGGCCTCGCCGCACACAGCCATCGGCTCTCCCACGCCGCCGGCGAGTGGAAGGTCGACGCCCAGAACCGCCTGCAACTGGCGCACATCGCGCTCGACTGGCAGACCCACTTCGATCGCGACGCCGAGCTGTCGGTCGTGCAGTGGTCGGCGCTGACGCGGGTGCTGCGCGAGCTCGTCAGCAACGCCATCGCCCACGCGCAGGCCACGCAGCTCAGCGTGTCGCTTCGCCTGTCGGACGATCGTCTGCAGCTGGTGGTGCGCGACGACGGCCGCGGCCGCAATCCGCAGGCCTGGGCGCACGGCCTCGGCCTGGGCGGGGTGCGCAAGCGCGTCAAGCAGCTCGGCGGCGAGGTCGAATGGCGCGAGGCGCAGCCGGCCGGCATCGAGTGCACGGTCGTCTTTCCGCACTGGTCGCTCGCCGCGGCCTGAGCCGCCGGCGGCGGCGCCAGG
>Ga0207689_10006011_pt1 | contig 10738 bp, 12 predicted proteins | sample KBSMisM52_FD_184312 | JGI IMG/M metagenome (GOLD analysis project Ga0207689, IMG submission 184312) | Miscanthus rhizosphere microbial communities from Kellogg Biological Station, Michigan, USA - KBS Miscanthus M5-2 (SPAdes) (version 2) | ecosystem: Host-associated > Plants > Roots >... | reverse complement strand
TACGCGTTCGCCAGCGTCTGCGCCTCGACGCCCTGGGTCGCGTCGACGACCAGCACCGCGCCCTCGCACGCCGCGAGCGAGCGGGAAACTTCGTAGGAAAAGTCCACGTGGCCCGGCGTGTCGATCAGGTTCAGGACGTACTCGTTTCCGTCACGGGCCCGGTATCGCAGCGTGACCGCCCGCGCCTTGATGGTGATTCCGCGCTCCTGCTCGAGCTCCATGTCGTCCAGCATCTGCTCGTGCATCTCGCGGTCCGCAACCGCCCCGCAGCGCTGCAGGATCCGGTCGGAGAGCGTCGTCTTGCCGTGGTCGATGTGCGCCACGATCGAGAAGTTCCGGATGAGCCGCTGATCGGTCATGGAGCCTCGGGGCTTCCGAGCGGCCACCGCGATCGCGCGGCCACGGCCGCGGCGGCTTCCGGCGCCCCTTCGCGGCGGTGGCGCAGCAGCCCGGCGAAGGCGATCATCGCGCCGTTGTCGGTCGTGAAGCTCCGCTCGGGGAGGAGCACGGGCACGCGGCGCGACTCCCCCCAGTCCGCGAGCGTCCGCCGCAGCTCGGAGTTCGCGGCGACGCCTCCGGAGAGTGCGAGCATGCGGATCCCCTCGCTGCGATGGACGGTCTCGACCCGGTCCACGAGCGCGGTCACGATCGCCCGCTGGAACGACGCGAGGAGGTCGACGAGAGGAGGCGGCAGCGCGTCGGGATCGAGGGCGGATCCGTCGACGCCCTGCTCCTGCAGGCGGCGGAGCATCGCGGTCTTCAGTCCCGAAAACGAGAAGTCGTTCGAACCGTCGCCCGGGCGGCCCACCGGAAGCGCGTATCGGTTCCCCTCGCCCCGCGCCGCGATCCGGTCGACGACCGGACCTCCCGGATAGCCGAGACCCGCGCGCCGCGCGACCTTGTCGAAGGCCTCACCCGGCGCGTCGTCCCGCGTCCGCGCGATCGGCACGATGCGGTCGGCCTCGACCCGGACGAACTCGGCGTGGCCTCCGGAGACCACGAGCCCGTGAAAGGGGAGATCGACCGGGAGCGCCGGCACGCGGCCCGAGCGCAGGAACGCCGAGAAGAGATGCCCCTCGAGGTGGTTGACGCCGGCGAGCGGGATGCCCCGCGCGAACGCGAGCGCCTTTCCGGCGGAGAGCCCGACGAGGAGCGCCCCGATGAGCCCGGGTCCCGCGGTAGCGGCGACCAGGTCGAGTTCGGAGACGTCCGCACCGGCCTCGCCGAGCGCCTGCTCGAACGTGACGGGAAGATTTTCGAGGTGCGCGCGCGCCGCGATCTCCGGGACGACGCCGCCGTACGGGGCGTGCGCCGCGAGCTGCGACGAGACCACGTTCGACAGCACGCGGCCGTCGCCGTCGAGCACGGCGACCGACGTTTCGTCGCAGGAGGTTTCGATTCCGAGGACGAGCATGGCTTCTCCGTCAGGGAAGGACGGGGAACATCTCCTTTCGCGCCGCTTCGGCGAGCCGGTCGTCCAGGCAGACGAAGGGGAGGGACTCGGTGCGCTCGTCGCAGAACACGAGAGCAGCGGCGAGCTGAAGAGCGTCGGCCGCGCGGAGGCCGTGCGTTCCGAGGAGCCGGATGGCGCGGGTCCGGACGCTTTCGACCGAGGTCACCTCTTCCCAGCGCTCGGAGAGAATCTTGAGCGTCGTCCGGGCCCGTTCGACATCCACCGGCTTGCCGCCCTGCCTTTCCCGACGGGCGAGCGCCGATACCGCCTCGACTTCCGTCAGACACCAGACGATCTGGCGTTCGTCGTTCTCGTAAACGGCCGCGACGGAAGCGGAGGTGCGCTCGTCGAGAAGAAGCGGCAGAATCGCGGACGAGTCCCAGAACTTCACCGTCCGCTCCGCCGCTCTTCCAGGAGCGCTTCGAGAAGGTTGAGCGGCTTCGTGGGCTTGGGCGGCGGCATCGGAATCCGTTTTCCGTCGCGGATCTTCGGAGGGGTGGCAACGCCCCGACGTTCCGCGTCGAGAACCCACTCCGGGGTATCTTCCGGCGCCACCGCGATCGGGTCGATTCGCGCGATCGGGGTGTCCCGGTCGTACACGATCACGCTCTCTCCCTTGCGGACTCCGGCGAGGTACTCCGAGAGCTTGTCCCGCAGCTCCGATATTCTGGCGTTCTTCATGACGCCATTATAGCCAGCCTAAGAAAGTCGCGGGGACAGATCCCGAAGGGGTCTGCACCCGCATCAGTCCAACTAGCGGACGTCGGTCCGACGCCGCTCCGCCTGCGCCACGGCTTCGGCGAGCGACTCTCCGTACGGCGGGCGGCAGATCCCCTCCTCGGTCACGATCGCCTGGATGTACCGGGCGGGGGTGACGTCGAACGCGGGGTGCCGCGCGCCGACGCCGGCCGGAGCCGTGGCCTGTCCCCCGAACGAAAGGACTTCCGCGGCCGATCGCTCCTCGATCGGGATCCGCGTCCCGTCCGGGCAGGCGAGATCGATCGTGCTCGTGGGCGCGGCCACATAGAACGGCACACCGTTCTCCTTCGCGAGCACGGCATGCGTGTACGTCCCGATCTTGTTGGCCGTGTCGCCGTTGGCGGCGATACGGTCGGCTCCGACGACCACCGCCGCAATGTCTCCGCGCGACAGGTAGTGGCCGCTCATCCCGTCCGTGATGATCTCGACGGGGATGCCGTCCCGCGCGAGCTCCCAGGCGGTCAGGCGCGACCCCTGGAGGAAAGGCCGGGTCTCGGGGGCGAGCACGCGCACCACCTTTCCCGACTCGATCGCGGCGCGGATGATCCCGAGCGCGCTTCCGTAACCGCCTGTCGCGAGCCCGCCGGCGTTGCAGTGAGTGAGCACGGTCGAGCCGGACGCGAGGAGGGCCGCGCCGTGACGCCCCAGACGCCGGGACGAGTCCAGGGCCTCGGCAGCGATCGCATCGGCCTCGGCCATCAACTCGCGCTCGATCTCCTCCGGCGTCCGGCCGGCGGACTCGCGGAAGCGCTGCTCCACTCTCTCGAGCGCGGCGAACAGGTTCACCGCGGTCGGGCGCGTCGCGGCGAGAACGTTCCTCGCGGTCTCGAAGCGCTCGGTCGGGCTCGTCGTTGCGCCACTCCTCATCGCGAACGCCGCGCCGTAGGCGGCCGCGACCCCGATCGACGGCGCTCCGCGCACGGCCATCTCCCGGATGGCGACCGCGACCTCCGAGGTCTTGTCGAGCGTCAGCCACACCTCGTTGGCCGGAAGAAGTCGCTGGTCGAGGAGGCGGAGATGCGGGCCTTCGCGGTAAACCGGCAGGAGGACTTCCGCCGTCAACGGGCCTCCGTGACGACGAGCGCCGCGCCGGTCCGGCGCGGGTCCGCGACCGCCGAAACGGTCCCGTCCGCGGAGCGCGCGATGGCGTAAATCTCTCCGATCGGGTCGCCATCGAGGTCCCGCTCGGCGACGGTATGCCCGAGCCGGCGGAGGGCTTCGATCCAGTTGGCGTCGAAGCGATTGCGCTCGATCTGGATCTTGTCGGGAAAGTCCTGCTGGTGGAACCGCGGTGCCCCGACGGCCGCTTCCAGGATCTCGCCGCGAAGAAGAACCCCGAGCAGGACCTGGAAGTTGGAGGTCGGGATCGTGGATCCACCCCGCGTTCCCCACGCGTACGCGTTTCGGTTGCCGAGGACCGCGATCATCGGACACATTGCCGACAGCATCCGCTTGCCGGGCGCGACCGCGTTGACTTCTCCCTGGATCAGACCGTAGGTGTTCGGCTTCCCGGGAGTCGTGGCGAAGTCGTCCATCTCGTTGTTCCACAGGAACCCGAGCCCCGGCGCGACGCGCCCGTTTCCGTACCAGTCGTTCAGCGTGGTCGTCACGGCGACCACGCCCCCGGCCCCGTCCACCACCGAGAAGTGGGTCGTGGAGGGCGCCTCCTCCGGAAGCGCGCGAAGCCCCTCGGAGCGGGACGCCCGATTGGGGTCGATCGTCGCGGCGATCCGCTTCAGGCGCGCGAGGTCCGTGAAGACTTTCTCCCGCACGCCGCCGAACGCCGGATCTCCCAGGAAGCGGTTTCGGTCGAGGAAAGCCCGCTTTTCGATCTCGGCGAGGTAGTGCGCGGACGCGGGGTCGCGCCCCTTCAGCTTCGGAAGGCCGACGAACCCCGCGAGATATGCCATTTCCGCGAGCACCGGGCCGCTCGCAGGCGCCGGCAGGGTAACGATCTGGGCGCCGCCGAACGGGAACTGCAAAGCGCGCCGGATCTTCGACGTGTAGATCGCGAGATCTCCGCGCGTGATCAACCCGCCCACCTTCTTCTGGCCGGTCTCGATCTCTCGCGCCACGCGGCCGCGGTAGAAGCCGTCGGCGCCGCGGTCGCGGATCGCTTCGAGCGTGCGCGCGAGCGCGGGCTGACGGAAGGTCGAGCCCGGAACGAGCGGCTCGCCGCCCGGCAGAAAGATGGCGGCGGTCTCGGGATCCGCGGCGAGGCGCTTTCGATACTTGGGGATCGCGATCGAGCGCGAAAGCGTCTCGCTGACGACGAACCCCTGGCGCGCGAGCCGGATCGCGGGCGCGAGAACCGTCTTCCAGGAAAGGCGGCCCAGCGCGCGGTGCGCTCGCCAGAGGCCGTCCACCGAGCCGGGGACGCCGGAGGCGAACGGTCCCTCGGTCGAGGAAGGCGCGACGCCGCCCGGTCCCGGCCGTGTGAAGAGGTCGCGTCGCGCCGTGCGGGGGGCGACCTCGCGGAAATCGAGGGCCAGGGTCTTGCCGCGGGCGTCCCGCGAGATCCAGAAGCCGCCTCCGCCGATGTTCCCGGCCTCCGGCCAGGTCACGGCGAGCGCGAAGGCAACGGCGACCGCAGCGTCGGCGGCGTTGCCGCCCCGCTTCAGCATCTCGATCCCGGCGCGCGCCGCGTTCTCCTCGGCCGCCGCGACTGCGCCGCCGCGGCCGCGGGCGACCTGCGGAGCCGCCGCGAAGCCGTGGCACGACAGGAGGAGAAGAAGGGCTGCCGCGAACGCTCGGCGCATCCGGTGATTCTATCGGGCCGCCAGGCGGTAGACGGTGGACGGGAGACGGGAGACGAAAGATACGATTGCTCCCGTGAAATCGATCCGCGATCTGAATCTCCAGGGCCGCCGGCTGTTCCTGCGCGTCGACTTCAACGTCCCGCTCCAGGACGGCCGCGTAACGGACGCGACCCGGATCGTCGCGACACTTCCGACGATCCGGCACGCGATCGAGCAGGGCGCACGCGTGATCTGCGCATCGCACCTCGGAAAGCCCAAGGGGAAGCCGAAGCCCGAGCTGTCGCTCGCGCCCGTCGCCGTCGAGCTGGCGAAGCGGCTCGCGCGGCCCGTGCGATTCGCGGACGACTGCGTGGGCCCGGACGTCGAGAAACTCGCCGCGGGTCTCGAGCCGGGCGACGTCCTCCTTCTCGAAAACCTCCGTTTCCACTCGGGCGAGGAGGAAAACGAGCCCGGGTTTGCCCGCGCGCTCGCCGCGCTGGCCGATGTCTACGTCAACGACGCCTTCGGTTCCTCGCACCGCGCCCACGCGTCGGTCACGGGAGTGCCGGCGCTCGTCTCCGAGAAGGGGGCGGGTTTCCTGCTCGAGAAAGAGGTCCGCGAACTGTCGCGCCTCCTCGACCCGGAGCGGCCGTTCGCCGCGATCCTCGGAGGAGCCAAGATCTCCGGAAAGATCGACACGCTGCGGGTCCTCTCCCGCCGCGCGGACAAGCTCCTTCTGGGCGGAGGGATGGCGAATCACTTCGTTCGCGCGATCGGCCTCCCGGTCGGAAAGTCGCTGCTCGAGGAGGACAAGGTCGCGGTGGCGCGGGAGATCCTGGACTTCTGCCGCGCGAACCACAAGGAGATCGCGCTTCCGTCGGACTTCGTCGTCGCGAAGTCTCCGGACGACGGAGCGCACGCGCGGACCGTGGGCATCGCGAAGATTCCGCCGGACGCGATGGCGCTCGACGTCGGGCAGGCGACGCTCGAACAGTTCGAGAGGCTTCTCGACCCGGCCGCGACGATCTTCTGGAACGGGCCGCTCGGCGTCTTCGAGAAGCCGCCCTTCGACCGGGGGACGCGGGCGCTCGCGCTGCTGCTCGCGGAGTCCGACGCGGTCACCGTCGTGGGCGGGGGAGAGAGCGTCGCGGCGGTGATGGAGGCCGGCGTCGCGGACCGCTTCACGCACGTGTCGACCGGCGGAGGTGCGTCGCTCGAGTTCCTGGCGAGCGGCCGCCTGCCCGGGATCGACGCGCTCGCGTGAGCCGCTACAGCGTGAACCGGCTCTTCGTCGCGAATTGGAAGATGAACATGACGCGCGCTGCCGCGCTCGCCTACGCGGAGGATCTGGGCGGGAGGATCGGCGACGGGATCGCGGGCGCGGAGCTGGTGATCGCACCTCCGTACACGGCGCTCGAGGCCGCGCGGGATCCCCGGGGACGGTGGGCGCTCGCCGCGCAGAACCTCTCGGAGCACGCGTCCGGCGCGTTCACGGGGGAGATCTCCGGCGCGATGATCGCGGACGCGGGGTGCCGCTACGTCATCGTCGGACACTCCGAGCGGCGCACCCTCTTCGGCGAGGGCGGCCCGATGCTCGCCGGCAAGCTCGCCCGCGCCCGCGAGGCCGGGCTCGTCCCCATCTACTGCGTCGGTGAGACGGAGCGCGAGCGCCTGGCGGGAGAAACCGCCGCGACGCTCCGCCGCCAGCTCGAGTCGTTGAAGGACGACCCGGCCGACCGGTCGCTCGTCCTGGCGTACGAGCCGGTCTGGTGCATCGGGTCGGGCCGCGCCGCGACGCCCGCCGACTCGGCCGCGGCCGCGGCGGACCTCCGGACGGCGCTCTCCGCCCGGCGGGATCTCCGGATCCTCTATGGCGGCTCGGTCAACCCGGGCAATGCCCCGGATCTCCTGGAGAACGGGGGCGTGGACGGATTCCTGGTGGGCGGCGCGAGCCTGGAGGCGGCGACGTTTGCCGCAATTGCGCGTGCCGCCCGCGCTTGACCCCCCCGGCGGCCGCCGGTAGACTCTCCTGCCCTTTTTTGGCGGAGGTCCGGTGCAAGTCTTCTACATCGCAGCGATCGCGCTCTACGTCTTCGTCTGCTTCTTTCTCATCCTGGTGGTCCTCCTCCAGCAGGGGAAGGGCGCGGACATCGCCGGCGCATTCGGCGGCGGCGGGAGCCAGACCGCGTTCGGCGCCCGCGGAGCGACGACGCTTCTCCACAAGCTGACGACCGGCGCCTTCATCGGCTTCATCGTCCTCGCGCTGCTCCTGACGCTGCTCGAGGCGCGCCCGCGCTCGTCGGTCGTGAAGACCCTTCCGCTGGGCGCGGCGACCCAGAAAGCTCCGGCGGCTCCGGTGCAGCAGCCGGCGGGCTCGGTGGTCCCGGCGCCCGCGCAGCCGGCGCCCGCTCCGGCCGCGCCGCCTCCGGCGCCCGCGAATCCTCCGGGAGGTCCCGCGAAACCCTAGCCGTGCCGTCGTGGTGGAATTGGTAGACACGTACGTTTGAGGGGCGTATGGGGTAACCCATGCCGGTTCGAGTCCGGCCGACGGCACCAACTTTCCCCTCTGACCGAGCTTCGTAACCCGAGCGCCTTCTCCGATCGTCACTCCCTCCAACAGGGGGTTCCCATGCGCCATCGTCCGCTCGCGATCGCTCTGGCCGTCGTGTTCCTGTTCTCCGCGGTTTCTGCTCGAGCTGCCTATTCCCCGGCGACCACCAACGGCTGGTTCGTCACCGCGGGCCGGGTGCAGGGCCAGTTCGACGCGCTCTTCCGTACGGACATCTGGTTGTTCAATCCGGACACCGCCGCGACGGTCACCGTGACGCTGACGCTTCATCCCGCGGTCGGGGACGGGGCCGCTCCCGCTTCGCCGGTCAGCTCCGCACCGATCACTCTCGCGCCGCGCGAGACGAAATTCCTGGGGGACGTCACGCTCGCGACGGTGCCCGCGGGAGACGGAGTCGTCGGCGCTCTCACCTGGCAGTCGAGCGCTCCGATCCTGGGGGCCGGCCGGATCTACACGGCCGCGCCCGCCGGCACGTTCGGGTTCTTCGTCCCGGCGATCCCGGTGACGGAGTCGTTGACGAAGAAGACCGGCGCCACCGATACGGTGAACGTCCTCCAGATCTTCGGCGTGAACTCGGGCGACGCCAACTTCCGGACGAACCTCGACGTCACGAACACGACCGGCGTCGCGCTGCCGGTCGAGGTGCGGGTGATCGATCCCGTGACCGCCGAGATCTACGGCGGGACCCGCAACTACACGGTGGCGGCGGGCTCGCTCCTCCGGCTGGGCCCGATCCTCGCGACCGTCGGCGCACCGCAGGTCCCGGGCCTGCGGATCACCGTGGCCGTGAAGGAGACCGCGCCGGCATTTTCCTCCGGCGGCGTTCTCGCCGCGGCGTACACGCTCGACAACCGGACGCAGGACGCGTTCGCGTTCATAGGGCAGCGGCAGTAGCGCCGCATCCGTACTACGGCACCGGGTCCGCGCCGCCCCGCGCGAACGGATGGCAGCGCAGGATCCGGCCCGCGGTGAGCAGGAACCCTCGCGGAGATCCGTAGCGGCGAATCGCCTCGCGCCCGTAAGCCGAGCACGTCGGTTCGAAACGGCAGCGCACGATTCCGGTCCGGTGGAGAAGGGCCCCGACCGTCGCGCGGTAGGCGTCGATCGCGGCGACTCCGGCCTTCGCCGTCACCTGGTCGTACGGCGGCTTGAGCGAGTCCCCCGCCGCGAGGCCGGTCAGCGCCGCGAGGAGGACGGCCGCGCGGAAGAGCCGCTCCGACCGGGTCGACGGCGCGGCGCTATCCGCGCCCCGCATGTCTCGAGATCCCGGGGACGAAGAGCCGCTGTCCGTCGAGCGCCTTCACGATCGCGAGGATCGCGATGAACGCGTAAAGGACGAGCACGAAAAACATGAGCGTGGCGTACAGGCAGCCGAGAGCCGGCAGGAGGGTGCCGACGAGGGTCGCCACCAGCGCGATCGCGGCGACCGCCCCGAAGAGGAGAAGGCCGTTGCGGGCGTGCCAGCGGACCTCGGGGTCCTGCCGCGCGAACAGGAGCGGGATGACTCCCAGGAAGGCGAGGTACGAGAGCACCAGCATCGGACGGGAGCCGCGCTCGTTCGCCATCGCGACACCGAACGATAACAGCTGGGAACTGAGAACCGAGAACCGAGAGCGGAGAACTAATTCGCTTTCAGCCGGATCGACCCGTTGACCGTCTCGCAGCGGAGGCTTTCGGCGCCGCCGTTGTAGCTGCCGCGCGCCTCCTTGGGACCGAACTTCCCCTCGACCGGGATGTCGAAGTCCCCCTCGATCCGGCCGTTGACGGTTTCGAGGTTGTAGCGGATGGAGGAGGCGCGGGCGAAAGCGACGTCCACGCTGCCGTTGACGGTCTCGATCCGGGACTCCTTCAAGTTGCCGCGGAACACGATCCGCACCGACCCGTTCACCGTCGTGGCCCGGACCGGCCCGAAGACGTCCCGCAGCTCGATCGAACCGTTGACGGCGTCGCACGCGATCGAGTTCCCGAAGCCGGTGGCGAGGACCCGTCCGTTGCAGGTTTCCAGACGCGCGTGGGTGAGCGCGGGGATGTGGATCTCATAGTCGACGTGGGCGTTGCGCCAGCCGAAGTCGAGGAAGCCGAAGAGCCGCCGGCGGCGCGGGTTGACCGTCTCGAGGCGGATCTCGTCGCCCACCTTTCGCACCCGGATCTCCGTCAGGCGGAGCGTTTCGTCGGAGCGGCCGCCGCTCGCCGTCTTGACCGCCCGGACCTTCAGGTAAGGACGATCCCAGGCGTAGGCCTCGATCTTCCCGTTGACGTTTTCGACCGAGACGCGGGAAATGCCCTCCATCGAGAAGGCTTTGTCGAACACGTCTTCGCCGGCGAAAGCCACCGACGCGACGGCCAGCAAAGCCACGACGAGGAGCGTTTTTCGCATTCCGGCTAGATTAACGTACCCCCGGTCAAAAGGTTCTCGGACGCCCGGATCCCCAGTACCGCCGCAACCCGCCGCCCCGTCAGCCACTTACGACGTTCGTCGCAGGCTGCTAGGATCTTCCCGGGCCCACCCCGTGACTTCTTCGTACCGGCTCGCGGACTGTCACCTTCACTTCGAGGGATCGCTCCCGGTGGCGGCACTCGAGTCTCTCGCCGGCCGCGCGGGCCACTCCTTCGCGACGACCGCCGCCTTCGAGACCGCGCGCGCCGCGGTCCGCGACGCTCCCGGATTCCTCTCCCTCTACGCCGAAGTCTGCCGGCTCTTCCGAACCGCGGCCGACTTCGGGGAAGCGGCCCGCGCGATCGCGGCCTCGCTCGGGCCGGCCGGGGTCGCGTACGCCGAGATCTACGTCTCGCCGGAGATCGCTTCTCGGATGGGCCTCGACGCCTCCGCGTGCCTCGCCGAGATCGACGGCGCGTTCCGGGAAGTGGAGGCCGCGGGCGGCGTGCGCTGCCGCATCCTGCTGGACGCCGTCCGGCAGTGGGGTCCCGAGTCCGCCCATCGCGTGCTCGACCTCCACGAGCGGACGGCGTATCCGTCGGTCGTCGGCTTCGGGCTCGGCGGCGATGAGACCGCGGTCCCCGCGGCGGCGTTTGCCGGCGTCTACGCGCGGGCGCGGGCGCTGGGCCTGCGGACGTCGGTCCACGCCGGGGAGTGGGGCGGCGCGGACTCTCTGACCGAAGCGCTCGACCACCTGCGTCCCGACCGGGTCGATCATGGAATCGCGTCGGCCCTCGACGACGACCTGATGGAACGCCTCGCCGACGAGGCGACGCCTCTGT
>Ga0207689_10006007_pt1 | contig 10740 bp, 9 predicted proteins | sample KBSMisM52_FD_184312 | JGI IMG/M metagenome (GOLD analysis project Ga0207689, IMG submission 184312) | Miscanthus rhizosphere microbial communities from Kellogg Biological Station, Michigan, USA - KBS Miscanthus M5-2 (SPAdes) (version 2) | ecosystem: Host-associated > Plants > Roots > Rhizosphere... | reverse complement strand
GCTACTTGTTTTTCCCGCACCGCCTTGGCTTCGGCAAAACGGTTCAGTCCCAGGTAGTCCCCGCCTACGTTTTGAAAACTCAGAGCCTCGTTAGGGGCGAGGCGCATGGTCTCCTGGGCCTCCACCAGCGCTTGATCAAACTTGCCCACGGCAGCGTAGCTGGAGGCCAGGTTGTTGGTTGGGATGGAGTCGCGGGGATAGGTCCGCTTCCACAACTGATAGGCCTCGATCGCCTTGTCCGCTTCCCCTGTGACAATGTCGTAGTAGTGCGTCGAAATATAAAGTTTCTCCGGTTCGCTGGTGCGCTCCCGGCGCTCGAAGGCCTGCCTGGTGTTTTGGATGGCCAGGTCAACCTGCCCGCTGTTGGCGTAGGACTGGCCCACGCGGGCATAAGCCACGGCGAAGTTGGGGTCGAGTTCGATCGCTCGCTTATAAAACGGGATGGCGCCCAACTCGCTGCCCTTGGCCCGCTCCGCTTCACCCAAGCTGAAGGCCTTGAGCGCTTCCAGCGAGGAAGTCGTGGCCTCTTCCACCGGCGCGTCGAATTTCTGCACTGAAGCCAGCGACTCTCCCAGTTTGCCGCGCAGGCTGGAAGCCGCCTTGCCTACCGCGCCCAGGACCTGTTCCTTTTTGTCCGCTGACACCTGCTCGTGCGCCAGGCTGTCGCCGGTCTGGCAGTTCACCGCGTTCACATCCACCACGTATTGGGTGCCAATGTTGCTGATGGCGCCATTCAGGACGGCCTTGATGCCCTCCCGCTGGCAGACATCGCGCGCCAGGTCGGGAGTGAGCCGTTCATCGGGCGACCGACCCATAAACTTCAGCGTGTCCCGCACCCGCTCCTGGGGAAACACGTTCAGATAAGGCGACTGCTCCAGTTGTACAGCCAGAGCTTGTTTCAGAGTTCCATCGAAGACGGCGTCACCAGTGGTGTTGACGAAATCGGTGAGCAGGATGGAATCCTTTTCCGTCAACGCACCCGCGCGGCGGGTGTAGAAAAAGCCGCCAATGCCGATTGCGACCGCCAGCAATGCAGCCGCCGCGATATACCATCGCTTTCGGTTCGCCGGTGCTGCCGCAATAGCTGGAACGGACGAGGCCGGTCCCGAGATCGCGGACACGGGTTGCACCGCCGGAGCCGAGGGCGGCGCCGCCACTGCAACCGGACCCGAAGGCGACGAGCCCGTGGGAGTTGACACGCTTACCGACGAACTCCTGCCCGAATCAATCTCGCGCTTCAGCCGCTTCAGGTCGCCGCGCATTTCCGACGCAACCTGGTAGCGCAAGTCACGGTCTTTCTCCAAGGCTTTGTTGATGATGCGTTCCAGCTCCGCCGGCAGATTCGGATTCAGCCGCACTGGGGCTGTGGGCGCGCGGTTCAGGATGGCGTCAAAAATTACCGCAGAGGTATTTCCGGTAAAGGGTTGACGCCCGGTGGACATTTCATAGAGCACCGCGCCAAAGGAAAACAGGTCAGTGCGGGCGTCCAGCTCTTCGCCCCGCGCCTGCTCCGGGGACATGTAGGCGACAGTCCCCACCGTGCTGCCCGGGCTGGTAAGGTGCGCCGCATCGATGGCCGCGGTTGCGAATGATGCGCCCACAGGTTCCAGTTCCGGCATCGGCCGCCCCGACACTTTGGCCAGCCCGAAGTCGAGGATCTTGGCCTGTCCGCGCTTGGTGAGAAATAAATTCGCCGGCTTCAAGTCGCGATGCACGATGCCCGCGGTGTGCGCTACATCCAGCGCATCGGCAATCTGCACCCCGAAGTCCACCAGTTGATCAATCGAGATCGGCTTGCCTTCGATGCGGTACTTCAGGGTCGTGCCATCGAGATATTCCATCACGATGTACTGGCGGTCTTCGTCTTCGCCGATGTCGTAGATGGTGCATATATTGGGATGATTGAGGGCCGACGCCGCCCGCGCCTCGCGCCGGAAGCGCTCCAGGGCCTGCGGGTCTCTTGCCAGCTCGTCGGGCAGGAACTTCAGAGCCACACGCCGCCCCAGGCGCAAATCCTCCGCCTCGTACACCACACCCATGCCGCCGCCGCCCAGTTTTTGCGAGATGCGGTAGTGCGATATGGTTTTCCCGATCATAATTCCAGTAGGTCGGCCATGTTAGGCTGCGGGCCGCGGCAAGTCAATTTGGCCAGCGTGGAAGACGGGCGTCCCGCCCCTCCCGCAGTTGTTCCCAGCACACAAATGTCGAGGTGCACTCGACCCGAACGGGTCCGAGACCAGTCCTCAAACGATCTGTCTTGATTTATAGCGTGTGCAGGTATGCCAGCAAATCCTTGACCTGCGATTGCGACAGTGTCTGGCCGAAGGCCGGCATCATGTTGCGGCCGGTCACGATGATTTCGCCCACGCGCTCGTCGTTCGCCGGCATTCCACTTTCCGACAGGAACTGTTTCTTGAAGACTCCCTGCAAAGTGCCCGCCTTTTTATCGCGGGATGAGTAAGGCTCGTGGCAGCGATCGCAGTACTGGTCGTAGAGCCGGCGGCCGGCGGCCTGTTGCGGGTTCAATCCCAGTTCAGCGTCGCTCTTTCGGCGCTGCACATCGCAACCGCTGGACAGGGCCAGGGCAACAGCGACCACGGCGAGAGCCTGCCAATTCCTGAAAGCTGATGCCATTCGTTCCTCGATCATCTGATGCAGTACTCGGCACTCTGCATTTGGCGCAGCCAAAAGGCATTGGCCAAGTGCCAATTGCTAATTGCCAAGTGCCGGCGCGCTGCGCGGAAGTACAATAGTAGAGCAATCCCATGTCCGCCGCCGTCAAACGCGTCACCGTCAAACGAGTGTATGAGAAGCCCGCTCGCGGCGACGGCTATCGCGTTCTGGTGGACCGGCTCTGGCCCCGCGGGTTGAGCAAAAGCCAAGCCGCGCTGCATAGTTGGTTGCGCGACCTCTCACCTTCCGACCAACTACGCCGCTGGTTTCACGCCCGTCCCCAGGAGTGGCTGACTTTCCGCAAACGCTATCTCAAGGAACTGGCGTTGCCTCAGGCCGCGGAGGCTCTTAACCAACTTTACCGCCTGGCCCAGCGGAAGAAGAATCTTACCCTTCTTTACGCCTCCCGGAATGAGCTGCACAACAACGCCGTGGTCCTGAAAGACCTGCTGGACGGAATGCGCAAGCCGCCCACCGGCACCGGCCCGGGCGCAGTGCGCGCGCTGCGCCATCGCCAGGCCAAGCGCATGCCGCGATAGATTCTGCTCGTGTGGGTCGGGCTGGTGTGGGTCGGACACTCCAAGTCGAAGGGAGTTTCCGACACACACGACTAGCAACTTCATTTCCTGGGCTTGCCGTCGTCGAGAATCTGGTCAACGATGTTGTCGATGGTTTCGTTGATGCGTTTGTCCGGAAGATTGAAGTTGTTCGACAGGATAGAAAATGCAACCCGCTCGCCGCGATTGGTGGTGGCATAGCCGGACAGCGTCTTGACTCCGCCGAGCGAACCGGTTTTAGCCTGCACCCGCCCTTGCCCGTCCACATTCTTGAAACGACTGGAGAGAGAACCGTCGGTTCCGGAGAGAGGCAGGGTGTCGCGGAAACTGGCACCCCAGGACTGCGAGTCGGCGTAGCGCAGCAACTGGACCACGGCCCGCGGCGTCACCAGATTTTGCCGCGAGAGTCCGGAGCCATCGTAAAACGCATACTGATCGCCCGTGATCCCGGCCTGGTTGAGGAATCCGCGAAGCACTTCGAGGCCGCCTTCGACCGTGCCCGCGGTGCCCTTTTCCCGGCCCAGCAACCGCAACAGGATTTCCGCATGCAGATTCTGGCTGACTTTGTTGATGACCCGCACATCTTCAATCAGCGGCCGGGATTGATAGCTGGCCAGCACCAGAGGCTGGTTCTGCAACGAGCGTGAGGGTTCGTCGCCACCGCGTGCAGCGGCCGAAGCCGTGATCGTAAGAGTGGACAGGCTGGACAATTCCGTATGCCGCGTCTTCTGTTTGCCGTACACCGCAATGCCACGCACTTCCAGCAGATGGCGGAACAACTCGGCCGCAAACTCCGCCGGATCTTCGATGGCGAGGGCCTCGTTGGCCCCCGCGTCTCCCAGCGGCATGTTGCCCCAGAGAGTCAGCGTGGTAGCGCCGGGCTCACGATTGATAAAGATCTTCCGGCCCGTGCCCGCGGGCGTGGTCATGATCCGATTGTCAATGCGGTAGTAATCGGCAAAAGGCGTAATGCTGACGAAGGCGCGATCGCCCGCCCGATCGGCGGGCAGGATGTTCACGAAAATCACATTGTCGTTGATGGTAAGCGCGGAGACGGGAGCGCCGTCCGCCCACACCAGATCGTCCTGAGTCCAGCCTTCGCCGTAGCGTTCGAAGGCGAAATAGGAGTCGTCGGCAATGATGTCGCCGTCCACATACTTCACGCCTTTTTGGGCCAGCGTGTCAGCCAGTTGCTCGAGCACGCGAATGGGATGGTTATTGCGCTCGGTATGCAGAGCGTAGGGCAACTCGCGGCCGGAGAGATTGGGGTCGCCACGTCCCACCAGCACCAGGTCTCCGGTAAGTCGTCCGTGAGTGTCGAGGGTGCCGTTGGTTTCGACCGTGGTGTGAAAAGTGTAATCCGGCCCGATCAGGGCCATGGCCGCCGCGGTGGTGAAGAGCTTGGTGTTGGAAGCAGGTGTGAACAGTTTGTCCGCATCGCGGGCATACAGCACCTTGCCGCTGGAGAGCGAAATTACTTCGATGCCCCAAAAGCCGCGCGCCAGGTCGGCAGGCTCAAGAACAGCGGCAATGCGTTTGTCGAGCGCTTTATGGGAGGCGGCCTGCAGTTGCGTGCACAGCAACAGGCACAGCGCAAGCCGCGGAAAGAGGCGCATATGGCGCATGGCAAGCTGATTGTAGCACCGCAGATTGGGCTCGTAGCACGTGGAGACAGCCGCCCCCGGCTGTCTGGTGGAGCGCAGCTCGACAGACTTTTCTGTTCCTGCAGAGCCAAAAAACAGCCGAGCCTGGCTCGGCCGGACAGCCGACGGCGGCTATCCCCACGCAGGTATTCACGCTGGTACCCGAGTCAAAATCAAAGTCAAAGGCGTCGGGCAGAGCCTGCCCTGAGCGAAGTCGAAGGGAGTCTCCGGCCCACACTCCCGCACAAGGGGGGTAGAATCGCTGGCATGCGCCCTGTCTTCGAGTGGCAGATCGGTTCCCGTGCGTTGCAACTGGGGAAACGCACGCTCATCATGGGCGTGGTCAACGTCACTCCCGACTCATTCTCCGACGGCGGGGCTAACTTCGATCGCGATCGCGCCGTCGAATATGCGCTCAAGCTGTTGCAGGACGGTGCCGACATCATCGACGTAGGCGGAGAATCCACGCGCCCGGGAGCGAAAGTGGCATCTGCGACCGAGTCCGGCGTGAGCGAGAAGGAAGAATTGGATCGGGTCATCCCGGTGATTTCGGGTGTGAAGAAGAAAAACCCTCAGGCGGTTATCTCAGTCGATACCTACAAGTCGGGCGTGGCCCGTGCCGCCGTGAAAGCGGGAGCAGAGATCGTCAACGACGTCAGCGGGTTTCTCTGGGACGCGCAAATGAAGAAGACGCTGGCGGAGCTGAAGTGCGGGGCTGTGCTGATGCACATGCGCGGACGTCCCCAGGAATGGAAAACGTTGCCGCCTTTGACTGACGCGGTGACCGTGGTCAAGCGCGAACTGCGGGAACGCTCCGACGCCGCCGTGGTTGCGGGCATGAAACGGGAGCGGATGGTGATCGATCCCGGCTTCGGATTCGGCAAGAACCGGGAAGAAAACTATCCGTTGCTCAGGCAACTGGAGGAGTTCCATCAGCTTCGTTTCCCGCTGCTGGTGGGCGTTTCGCGAAAATCTTTTATCGGCCGCGCCCTGGCACGCAGTGGGACCGACGCGCCGGTTGCCGACCGTCTTTACGGGACCCTGGCGGCGGAAGCCGTGGCCATCATGAAGGGCGCGCACATCATCCGCACCCATGATGTGCGCGCCTGCGCCGACACGGTGCGGATTGCCGACCTGGCGAGCTAAGGCTCAACATGACGCTACTCCGCGCGGCATGCATCGGCGAACTTGCGGATGATTTCAGAGTCCAGTTTCCGGTTCCACGCCATGCCTATGTCCCACTCCGCATAGCCGCTGTGGACGGGGGCAAACTTCACTCCGCTCACATGCATCGCCCGGGCGGCTTTGGGAACGAGGGACACGCCAATGCCGGCGCTGACCAGGTTCAGGATGGTAAACATGTCGTTCGGTTCATAGACAATCCTCGGAGTGAATCCGGACCGGTCGCATAGGCTGATGCAATGATCGTGATACGTGGCCGAGACACCGCGATCGATCAGAATGAAGGGCTGGTGCTGAATCCCTTTCATGGTCAGAGACCCGGTGAACTTCTCCGCGGTGGCAATGGTAAGGCGTTCCGTGAGTACCTTGCGCACCGCGACTAGGGGGTTCTTGACCGGCAGGCGCACGAAGCCGACATCGAGGCGGCCATCGATCAGGGCCTCGATCTGGCGGAGCGTGGGCATGTCGGCAATCTCGATTTCAACTCCGGGAGCGCTTTCGCGAAACTTCACCAGAGCGCGGGGAACCAGGCTGTGCACGGTGGACATGCCCACGCCGAGGCGCAGTTTCCCGCGCTCGCCACTGCTGGCGCCGCGCGCGGCCTCGAAAGCCGCCTCCAGGTCGTGGATAATTCTGCGCGACTCCTTGTAGAACATCGCGCCGGCCCGGGTAAGCGCAACCCCGCGCCGGTTGCGCGCCAGCAGCGGCCCGCCGATCTTTTCTTCCAGGCTCCGCATGCGTTTGCTCAGCGCGGGCTGTGAAATGTGAAGGCGCGCCGCCGCCCGGCCGAAATGCAGCTGTTCGGCGAGGACGGCAAAAGAGGCCAGTTCCTGGGTTTCCAGTGCCATAATTGGAAGTTATCACAGGCTTCCAAACATTTCATTGGACGAATCATCACCTGGGGTCATCTACTATCAGGAGAGGGGTAATCGGTATGTCGTTAACGGCCTTCATAGGCATCGTGGCAGCTTTTTGCACGACCGTGGCGTTCGTGCCGCAGATTGTAAAACTGCGCAAGCAGGGTGGCCGCGGGTTGTCGTACGCAATGCTTCTTCTTTATCTCACGGGAGTGTTGCTGTGGCTGGCCTACGGCATTCGCATCCACGCGGTGGCGATGATGTGGGCCAACGGAGTGGCAGCTGTACTGGTGTTGATATCCATCGTGCTGAAGGCCAATCCGCCGGCCCCAAGGGTTGATTCAGGAACGCGCCGGCTGCGCATCGCGGTCGATATGGACGAGGTCATCGCCGACTCGTTCAGCAGGCATCTGAGCCAGTACAACCAGCGGGCAGGCGCGAACCTGACGCCGGAAATGATCAGCCAGCGGGGACTGGCCGAACTGCTCCCCGGCGAGCATTGCGATGACTTCAATGCCATCCCGCACGTGCCTGGATTTTTTTCTGACCTCGAGGTCATTGCCGGCAGCCAGGAGGCATTGCTGGAATTGTCGCGCCATCATGACATCTACATCACCAGCGCTGCCATGGAAGTCCCTTCATCGTTCGCGGACAAGTTCCAGTGGATGGAAAAGAATTTCCCTTTCATTCCGCCCAGCCGGATGGTGTTTTGCGGAGACAAGAACATCGTCAACGCCGATGTGCTGATTGATGACCGCTCGCGGCACTTCAAGGGATTCCGGGGCACAGGCATTCTGTTCACCGCACCGCACAACGCCAGGGAAACCGCGGATTTACGCGCCGACAACTGGAACGATGTGCTGCGGATCCTGCAGGCCGGGCAGCCTGCAGCAGGCGGCGCCGAACAACGATCTAGAACGCTTTCGATGAATCCAGCAGGATAGTCACCGGCCCGTCGTTGACCAGTTCCACCTGCATCATCTCCTGAAACCTGCCGGTTTCGCAGCGCAGGCCAGCGGCGCGGATGCGCTCCACAAAATATTCGTAAAGGGCGCGCGCTTTTTCCGGCGGAGCCGCGGCATCGAACGATGGCCGCTTGCCGTGCCGCACGTCTCCATAGAGCGTGAACTGGGAAACCACCAGCACGCTCCCTTCAGCCTCGCCCACGGCGCGGTTCATCTTGCCGGCGGCATCCTCGAAAATTCGCAGGCCGGTGATTTTGCCGGCCAGGTAGTCCGCGTCGGCTTCGGTGTCGTCCTTTGAGACGCCGAGCAGGACCAGCAATCCGCTGCCAATCTCGCCGGCCAGGTCACCGCCAACAGTGACACGGGTCCGGCTTACTCGCTGCACCACGGCGCGCATGGCTTACTTCGCCGCTTCCGGCAGCAGGGTTTCCTGGCCGGCAACCGCGAGCCAGCGCGTGCCGCGATAAACATAAATGTCGGTGAACCGGACCCGGGCCACGGTCTTGCCCTGCGCGTCCACCAGCGTGGCCAACCCGCGGATGTAGCCGGTATCGCCAAACACATGCGGCGTGAGTTCGCTCAGGATGTTCTTACCGGGACGGCGGTGGGGAATCTGCGCCAGAGTCTCTGCCCGATTGTGAAGCTGGCCGTTGGGATCGGCATCCTGAAATTCCTCGGCCAGGATGCAGCCAACGGCGTCGGCATCTCGCACTTCGAGGGCCTGCGCCCACGATTGCTCGATCTGGATGAGAGCGTTGCCGTCTTTGGCGTGGTGGGCTGGGCAGTTGGATGTGAACATCAAATTCAAAAGCAGCGGGCGAGGGCGCCCGCCCCGCACGGGCAGCATCGCAAACATGGCAAGGAGCAGGCCAGCTTTCACGTGGTTTCCTCCGGAGGCATGATACCGCGCCGGCAGCGTAATGGAGGACGGGCGTCTCGTCCGTCCCGAATTGACGACTGCCGCCATGACTCATAAAATCCCGAGTTCTGCGTTTCGAGAAATCACGATGCGGGAGTTGTCCCCATGAGTCGGGTCACTACTCTAATTTTGTTTGTTGTCGGACTGGCGTCATTGCAGGCCTTGGCCCAGCAGCCAGCGCCTTCATCGCACAATGAAGTTCTGATCAGGAATGCCGTGGTGATGACTGTCACCCACGGCGACATTCAGAACGGCAGCGTCTATATCAAGGACGGAAAAATTGCCGCCGTGGGCAAAGACGTGAGCGCCCCCGCGAGCGCCACCGTGATCGATGCCGGAGGCAAATATCTCACACCGGGCATCATCGACTCCCACTCGCACATTGCGCTGGACGACGACGTAAACGAAGCCACCAGCCCGGTCACGCCGCAGATGATGATGATGGATGCCTTCGACTACCAGGACAAGGCCATCTATCGCGGCCTGGCCGGAGGCGTCACCACCTCGCTGCTCTTGCACGGGTCGGCCAACATGATTGGCGGCCAGGCCATCGTGATCAAACACAAGTACGGAGCCAGCCGGGACGCCATGCTGTTTCCCGGCGCGCCGCGCTCCATCAAGTTCGCCAGCGGTGAAAACCCCAAGCGCGTCTATGGCAGCAGAGACCAGTTGCCTTCCACTCGCATGGGGAATTTCGCGGTGCAGCGCGCGGCCCTGGTCGAAGCGCAGGACTACATGCGCGAATGGGACGACTACGACGCTAAAGTCAAACGCGGCGACAAGGATGCCAAGCCTCCCAGGCACGATCTCAAACTGGAAGCGCTGGCCGATGTGTTACGCGGCAAGCTGCTGGTGCAGATCCATTGCTATCGCGCCGACGAATTGCTGAACGAGATGGCGATGGCAAAGGAATTCGGCTACAAGGTGCGCGCCTTCCACCATGCCCTCGAGGCCTACAAAGTGGCGGACCAACTGGCCGCCCAGGGCGTGGCCATTGCCACCTTCTCCGACTGGTGGGGCTATAAGCAGGAAGCCTGGGACGCAATTCCCTGGAACGCGGCCATCTCGATGCGGAAAGGAGTACGGGTGGCGATCAAAAGCGACTCGGAAGATTTTGCCCGCCGCCTGAACCAGGAGGCGGCCAAGACCATGCGCTACGGCGGCGCCACCGAGGAAGAGGCCCTCAAGATGATCACCATCAACCCGGCGTGGATCATCGGCGTGGATGATCGGGTGGGATCGATTGAAGTGGGAAAGGACGCCGACCTGGTGGTCTGGGATGGATATCCTCTGTCCACTTTTGGCGTGCCCAACAAAGTACTGATCGATGGCGACGTTTATTTTGACCGCTCGCTGCCGGGCTTCGGCATGCCGCACTACCGGGAGGGAGAATGATTCAGTCATCAGTCGTCGGTCGTCAGTCATCAGACTCGGTCGCAGGCCGTTGGGCGTTGGCCGTTGGCCGAATCCTCCTTGTCCTGGCTGTGGGCTTCGGGTCAACGGCGAGTTTCGCCCAGCACAAAACTCTCGTTCTTAAGGGCGGAAAGCTACTCACCATTTCGCACGGAGAGATCGAGAACGGTGTGCTCGTGATCTCCGCGGGCAAGATCGCTGCCATCGGAGCAGCCAATGCGGTGAAGGTTCCGAAAGACGCGCAAGTGATCGATGTGACGGGGATGACGGTTTATCCCGGACTGATCGATTCTGAAAGCTACCTCGGACTCACCGAAATTTCCGCCGAGGGCAGCACCAACGATCTGATCGAAACCAGCGATGAGATCATGCCCCACATGCACGTGTATGATGCCTTCCACGCCGAGTCGGAACTAATTCCGGTGGCGCGTCTCAACGGGATCACTAACGCCATCGTGGCGCCGCAGAGCCAGGACACTCTGCCCGGGCAGGACTCGTTCATTCAACTCGACGGCAAGTCGGCCAACGACA
>Ga0207689_10006006_pt1 | contig 10740 bp, 12 predicted proteins | sample KBSMisM52_FD_184312 | JGI IMG/M metagenome (GOLD analysis project Ga0207689, IMG submission 184312) | Miscanthus rhizosphere microbial communities from Kellogg Biological Station, Michigan, USA - KBS Miscanthus M5-2 (SPAdes) (version 2) | ecosystem: Host-associated > Plants > Roots >... | reverse complement strand
AGGCGCTCATGGACTACGACTGGCCCGGCAACGTGCGCGAGCTGGAGAACGTGATCGAGCGCGGGGTGGTGCTGACCACGGGCACCCAGATCGGACGCGAGCTGATCCCGGACCACGTGCGCACCGCGCCCAGCTTCCACGTCCCGCACCTGACCGTCCCGCCGGAGGGCATCTCGCTGCGCGACGTCATCGCGAACTTCGAGCGCCGCCTGATCGAGTCCACGCTGGAGTCGACCGCGGGCGTGCAGAAGGAAGCCGCGCGCCTCCTGGGCCTGAAGCCGACCACGCTGAACGAGATGATCAAGCGGCACAACATCCTCTTGCCGCGCGAGCGTGACCGCGAGCGGCGGGCCAAGGACCTCGACGAGCCCGCGGAGAAGATCACCCCGGCGTGATTCTGCCGAGCTGACGCGCCGCTGACCGATTCGGGGCTGCGTGATCGCCCTCGCGAGGACGCTCCGGCGCTGCGGGCGACACACGCAACCCCTTACGATGGCAGCGGCGCGATCGCGCGATCGATCCCCCGGGCGATCCTCTCGAACGATCTGCGTTCGCGCGTTTGACACGCTCCAAATCGCCTGATAGCCTCACGTTCTCGCGCCGCCGTATCTGCCACCACCGGCGAGGGTTAGCGGAAGGGCGGACGCGGCGGAGAGCCTGAACCCGATGGCCTTCCAAGGCTCACTCGCTGAGCTCCATCTCCCTGACATCATCCAGCTCGTCAGCGTCTCCGGAAAAACGGGCGTGTTCCATCTCGTCGACGGCCACCTGAAGGGCCAGATCTACCTTCAAGAGGGCCGCATCGTCCACGCGACGCTCGACGAGGTGACGGGCGAGGAGGCGGTCTACGCGCTCGCCATCTGGAACAAGGGCGACTTCAAGTTCGAGCCGGCGCCGCCCAGCGAGATCAAGACCATCTCGAAGAGCAATACGAACCTGCTCATGGAGGCGGCGCGGCGCCTCGACGAGTGGCGCGTCCTCCAGAAGAAGATCCCGTCCGTCGAGATGATCCCCGAGTTCGTCGTGCAGGAGAGCCGGGAAGGCCAGATCAACCTCAACACCAGCGAGTGGCTGATCCTCTCCAAGATCGACGCCCATCGCAGCGTGAAGGCGATCGCGCAGGCCAGCGGCCTGAGCGTGTTCGACGCCTCGAAGATCCTCTACGGCCTGATCGCGACCGGGCTCATCCGCCTGCGCGAGCGCCCGGCCGGGCCCGCCGGCGGGGCCGCGGCCGCCGCTCCCGCCGCGGGCGCCGCCCCCGCCAAGCCGCGCACGGGGACCTTCCCGGCCATGCCCGCCGGACACGCCGCGGCCCCCGCGCCCCCGCCTCCGGCCGCCGTCTCGCCGGAGCTGATGACGCGGCTCATCAAGGTGCGCGACGTGTGCAATCACGTGCTCGGGGCCGTGGGCGAGAGCGTCGTGAACAAGCACTACGTGAAGGCGAAGTCGGAGCTGGAGCATGGCGCGGGCCTCGAGGCCATCGAAGAGGCCATCAACCAGATCGCGCGCGCCACCTCGATCCTGAAGGGCCCGTCCACCACGGATGCCCTCTTGGAGCAGCTCAAGACCGTCCGCTGACTTGAGCTCCCTCGCGCCCGAGGATAGGCGGCTCCCCGCCGAGCTCGGACTCCTCACCCTGCTCGCTCTGGCCGTCCTCGCCTGGTTCGGGGGGTTTCCTTCGTTGCGCGCGTCCGCGCCGGTGGCGGTGGTCGCCCTCGTCGGGGCTCTGACCTGTGCCTCGGTCGCCGTCCGTCCGTCGTCGCTTCGCTCGCTTCCCCGCCCCGGTCCAGACACCCTCGGCGTCCTTGCCGTCGCTCTCGTCTACCGGCTGCCCGCGCTGGTCCATCCCTGGGGATGGGTGAACACCGACGGCGCGTACGGCGCCTTCGTCGCCCTGCGGCTGCTGGCCGGCGCACGGCCCGCGCCCGTCTTCACCATCGGGGCGAACTACCAGGGCACGCTGAAGGGCCACCTGGCGGCGCTGTTCTCCGCGATGAGCGGCGCCGAGGACCTCTCGCGCATGCTGGTGCTGGCCAGCGTGGCGCTGGACGTCGTCTTCATCGTGGCGACGATGTCCCTGGCGCGCCGCCTGGGCGGCCGCGCGGCCGCGGTCGCGAGCGGCCTCTACCTGGCCCTGGGACCGAAGTTCCTGACCGTGTTCTCGCTGAACTCGGTGGGGCAATACGTGGACGTGCTCGCCCTGGGCGGCCTCGCCCTGGCGCTGGTGCCGCCGCTGCTGCAGGACGAGCCGTCCCCTTCGCACCGCTTGCGTGCGCTCGCGGTCGGGCTGCTCCTCGGCGCCGCGTTCTGGCAGCAGCCCGTCGCGACCTGCTACGCGATCGCGGTGTTCGCGGGTCTGGCTCTGCGGCGCGGGCCCGGTCTCCGCGTGCGCTGGGGATGGACGATCGCCGGCCTTCTCGTCGGCGCGCTGCCCGTCATCCTCTGGAACCTTCGGCACGGCTGGGCGACGAGCGAGGTGATGAGCCCGGACTCTTCCGGACTGCGCGCCCAGGCCGAGGCCCTGCCGTATCTCATCCGCCGCACGGTGGACACGTCGTTCCCGGTGCTCGCGGGCGTCAGCCCTGGCCATCCGTGGCTGGCCCTCGGCAGCCGTGCCCTGCGCGCGGCGGCCGGCCTCCTGATCCCGGCCGCGCTCGTCGCCTTCCTGGCCCTCCGCGGACGTGAGATCGCCGCCTCCATCCGTTCCGGCCGGCCTTCGCCGGCGCTCCTGCCGCCGCTGCTTCTCTTCGCGTGTCTCGCGCTCGTGTGGGCCACCGCGTCCGGCGCGGTCTATGGGCGGCCGCGGTACCTCCTGCCCGTCATGGCCGCGACCGCCGTGCACATCGGAGTCGTCTTCGCCGCGGCCTGGTCGCGCGCGCGCCCGCTTTCGGCCGGTGCTCTCGCGCTGATCCTCGCCCTCAACGTGACCGGGATGTGGTCGCGCCTGAACGACGGCGGTGCGACGTCGGACTACTACCGCAGCGTCCTGCGCTCGCTCGAGAACAAGGGCGTCCGCACCGGCTACGCCGACTTCTCGCTGTCGGCGCCGCTCACGATGTTCACGCGCGAGCGCATCCTGCTCTCGTCGCGCCTGGGCCCGACGCCGGCCTACGAGCCGGAGGAGCAGACGGCGCGGGTGGCGCGCGAGGGGCCGGATGCCTACGTCCTTCGTCCCGACGACGACCCGGCCCGCTTCGAGGAGGTCCTGAAGGGCCTCGGCGTGACATACAAGGTCGATCTCGATCCCATCCCGGTGTTCTACGGCTTCTCGCGCCGGGTGCGGGTCGAGGAGGTGCACGGCTTCAGGGGTGATACTCCCGCCCGTCCGATCCCGGACGACGAGTAGCGTCCAGCGGCAAGGAGCAGCAGCCTTGAAAGAACATTCCAAAGATGGCCTGAGACCAAGACTCACTCCCGCCACCCTCGTGGTTCTCTGCGCCTCGAGTATGGCCTTGGCCTCCTGTGGCCATGATTGTTTGGCGCTTCCCTGCGCGCTACCGATTGCCATCAACATCAGCGTCACCGGGGGTACGTCCAGGACGTCCGTGGAGGGCGTGACCGTGCAGGTAACGGGCGCGACCGTCGCTACCATCCCTTGCCCCGGCATCTGCCATGTCCCTGGGACGGCCGGCACATACACTCTTGACGTAGCCGCCGCCGGCTTCGCTCCGGAGCGACGCACCCTCGTCGTACAAGGGACAAGTCCATCGTGCGGATGTCCGACCGTGGTTACGGAGAGCGTAGCGATAGCACTTGTCCCCGCATCCTCATCGGTGGACGGCCAGATTGGGGGGCTCACCTGTGTCGTCGCGGCATATGACGAGGAATCTGGATCGGTCATCGACGTCGCGGCGGGCGAAGCATGACCATCGCCAGCTTGGCGTCCTCCTTGCTTCTCCTCACCGTTCAGGCGAGCGGATCGGTCAAGGCGGAGAGCCGGCAGGCCATTCCGTCTCCGTCACCTTTCACGCGGTGCGAGGCGGAAGCCCGACAGGCGTTTGGAGAACAGGCGAGGTCCACTCCCAAGGACATAGCGACCCTCAAGCGTACGAGTGGACGGCTGCCTGACTATCCCGCCCTTCCGGCGGGAACTCGTGGCAGTGGCGCCGCAGTTCACGAACTTCTCATTCGGCCGGACGGACACGTGCAACGCGTCTGGACCGTTCGCGAGGCGTCACTACAACCCCCGTTCCCGCCGTTTGGAAAGGCCATCACGGATGCGCTCCAGCAATGGCGATACGAGCCGTTGATCATCGACGGCCGCGCGGTGCCCGTTTGCCTGATCATCACGACGACGATCCACTGGCGCTAGATCAGCGCGAGTTGCGTGCTGGATTCGGCCATCCCGACACACGAGGTCCCATGCTCTTCATGATCATCGAGAGGTTCAAGAACAGGGACCCCGTCCCGGTGTACCGCCGCTTTCGGGACCGTGGTCGTCTTGCCCCGGAGGGCGTGGGCTACGTCTCGAGCTGGGTCGATGCGCGAATGGAATGCTGCTATCAGGTAATGGAAGCCGCTGATCGCGGCTTGATCGACCAATGGGTGGCCAATTGGTCCGACATCGTCGACTTCGAAATAGTCCCGGTGATCACGTCGAAGGAAGCGGCGGAGAAGGTCGCCCCACATCTCTAGCCGGCCCTGACCGCACCAGTGCTATCGTACCCGCCGGGACCGCGTGCGCTTTCGTGCTCACGTGGGGAGTGGACAGGCCATGCAGGTAGGGTTCTACAAGGCGGACGACGGACGGTTGTGCGGCTGGACGGCGGCCCCGCCGAAGCGCAGGCGTTTCCAGGGGACGACGATGGCCTCGGGACGACACCTTCCGCACGATCTGGCTCAGTTCGTGGTCGAGAAGACTCTCGGGCTGGATTGCGGCTTTTGGGGGTTGCTCGCCAAAGGCGCGACCTTCAAGAGCGTCCCGGGGCGTCGTCGTACGCGGCCTGGCCGGGAGGTCATTCGGGCGCACGGCGCGCGGCTCGACAGGGCCGAAGGTCTCGTCAACGCGCACGTGAACGCTTGGCGGGCGGGCGCTCACACACCGGTGGGTGCCGCGCTGGACGCCATGCTCGCCCGCTGGCGAGCGCTGCCGGTGGACGAAGTGCTTCATCTCGACTGGCCGAGGGCCACAGGGGGTGGCCGTCCAACAAAGATTGGAGCGGAGGCCGGCGCAGTGGATCAGCGATGCCGATGCTAACTGCGCTCCTCGTCATCCCTCTCCTCCACGCTTCGCCGCCGCAATCGCCGCTACCGCCGTCGCCTCGCGTGATCGTGACCCTGACCGTTCCCCGGGGCGGCCCGCCGCAGATCGGCATCGAGAACGCCGCCGGCACCCCGGTGGTGCTGTCGGGCGTGACGTACCTATCGCTCTCGCTCCCCGATGAGTTCGCCCCGCGCTACTGGGCGCGGCTCGACACCGACGCCACGCCGAGCCGGCACGGGGCCGTCACGATTCCGGCGCGCGGCAAGACGACGGTGTCCGTCAATCCTTCAGACCTGCTCTGGGCCACCGATCGGAGTGGGACGTCACCAGAGCAGCCGCTGGGGCGGGCCGTTGTTCCCGGCACGTACACTCTGCAAGTGCAGGTGGAGGCGCCGGGTGGCGCCGGGTGGCGTTCCAACGACGTTCGGGTCACGGTGGGCCGCTCCGGAAGTCTGCGCTACAAGTAGCGTCCGCGCCCAGACATCGGCGCGACACCGGCCATGGAACAAGCTGAAGTGGAGGGGCGATGATTGGCTCGTTCCAGGCACAGTACTTCAAGTTTCTGTCTGTAGACCCGAACACGATCTACCAGTTCTTCGTCGACGCCGACCGGATGTACCTCGTGAAGGTCGGTTCCGCGCTCAACCAGCTCCCGCAGGTGATGCATCTTGCGAAGGGGCCCGTTGGTCTCTCGGATCTCGCCGCGCAAGGGCTCCCCAGCGGTGCCGAGGTCCAGGCTCTGGTCCGCTCCGACCAGGCCAACTACGAGGTGGTCTTCGCCGAGCTGACCTCTTGCGTTCTAAAGTCCAAGCACTGGCTTGGAGGGACTGGCGCCCTCACGTTGCAGTCGACCAAACGCGGGAAGCTGTTCTTCCGCCCCGAGAATCGCTACCGACTCAATGCCGTTCCCGCGTAGGCTCGTGAGAGCTTGAAGAGACCACCCATCAAGATCGGCGAGGTGGAGGCGCTCTTCCGGTATCCGGTGAAGTCCATGAGCGGCGAACCTCTCGAGGCTGCCGATCTGGGCTGGCACGGTCTCGACGGCGACCGGCGCCTGGCCTTGCGTCGGGTAGACGATCGCAATGGCTTCCCCTGGCTGACGGCCGGGAAGCTCCCGGAGCTGATCCTCTTTTCCCCACAGCGGCGGCGGCCCGCCGTCGATGGAGACCTCCCGACGCATGTCCGCACGCCGCAGGGAGAGGATCTGCCGCTCTTCAGCCAGGAGTTGGCGGAGGAGGTCGGTCGCCGCCACGGTTCGGCGGTCGAGATGATGCATCTCAACCGTGGCATCTTCGACGAGGCGAGTATCTCCGTGATCACCTCCGCCACGGTCGGCGCAATCGGCAGGCTCGCCGCGCAGCATCTGGACGTCCGGCGATTCCGACCGAACATCCTGGTCGCATCAACCCAATCCGTGCCCTTCGAGGAGGAGGAATGGGTCGGAGGGGTCCTCTCCTTCGGAGAGACCGACGAGGCGGCCGCCATCGGCATCACCAACCGCGATGAGCGCTGCTCGATGGTGAATTTCGATCCCGTCTCGGCGCGCCCGGCCCCCGAGGTGCTGAAGGCGATCGTTCGCGTGAGGGACAACAAGGCCGGCGTCTACGGCACCGTCACTCGACGCGGGCGCCTCGCGGTCGGGCAGCCCATATTCTTCGCGCCGGCGGCCGAAGATCGGGATCCCCGATGAATGGGCCGGTCAGGTTGGACGCGCCATGTTCGCGTGCCGTCACTGCGAAGGCCCGAGGCGTCGGCACAAGCGTGGTGCGTGACGTGATGCATCAAGCGTCCCGCCTCGGGTTGCCGTTGAGACTACAGGTACTCAAGGCGAATCGCGCGAGGCGTCTCTACGAACGGCTGGGCTTTCGTGAGGTGGCCGAGACGCCCACGCACTTTCAGATGATGTTCGAGCGCAAGTCCGAATAACGAGCAGACTGCACATGGACAGCGACACCGTCATCGGCTTCATCATCCTGGCCGCGATCGCCTGGTATCTGATCCCCAAGCCATGGCAGGACCGCAAGGAGACCAATCGACTCCAAGCGGAGCTCGAGCGGAGTCGAACCGGGCAACCGGGCCAGCGTGAGCGATCGTTCTTCAAGAACTGCACCAACTGTGGCGTGTTCGCTTTGACGCTTCCGTTTCGGGACTCGCTGGGACGGACCTATTGTTCCGGCGAGTGCATGTCATGGCTCGCGGGCGGGGGCAAGGTGTTCTGTCCGCAGTGCCTGGGCGAGACGTCCGTCGAGACGGCTGGCGATGTCGTCACGCACTGGAGCATCGGAAAGCACTTTGGCCAGCCCGAGCGTCCTTGTGGGGCCTGCGGATCCGTCGTCCGCGAAGTTCGGTTCGTTGCTCTCTTCCTGCCCATCCGTCGGCTGGGCCGCTACCGGATCATCTACCTGAACCGGGCCCGCTTTCTCAGCCGGCGCGTTCTCAACGCGCCGATTGCATGAGCTCGACTCCCCCGTGAAGCTCGCCTCCCTCGTGCCCATGGCCCACGTGCGCAGCGTCGAGCGCTCGGTCGCGTTCTACCGCGTCCTCGGCTTCGAGGAGGGCAACCGGCACACGCCCGAAGGCCAGGCCGAGCCCGTCTGGGTCTGGCTCAGGTCCGGCGGCGCGCAACTCATGCTGGCGGCGGCCACGGAGCCGGTCGAGCCCGAGAAGCAGGCGGTTCTCTTCTACGTCTACTGCGACGATGTGGCCGGCTTCCGCGAGCACCTGATCCGGGCCGGCGTCGAAGCCGGTCCCATCCGAAGCCCGTTCTATGCCCCGCGCGGCGAGTTCCGAGTGGAAGACCCTGACGGGTACGTCCTCATGATCACTCACACGTGACCATCGACGAACGGGGGACAGATGCATCCTGATGACGCCAAGAGCCGCGCGGCCGGCATCTTCTGCTTCGCGGGGGGCGCCGCGCTCACGTGGTGGAGCTGGCATTCGGCCCTGGGCGAAGGCCATTACTCGATGAAAGTAGCGATCCTGGGGCCGACCGTCCTCGTCCTGGGATTGGGACTGCTGATCCACGGCCGGGGCATACCCACGTCGGGTGCGACGAGGCTGACGCGCATCTACGGCTTCGCGGGCGGCGTGGCGGCGATCGTGTCCCTCCATCTCCTGGGATACTTCGCGCGCCCGCCGCGCCACCGGTGGACGGACCTCCTCTACACTGCATTGCCGTTCGCAATGCTGCTCGTCTGGTTCTTGCCGAGCCGGGTCTTCGGTGCGCCAGAGGCTGCGGCCGCCCCGCCCACGGCGCCCGTGGCCGGGCCCACCAACGAGCCGATCGATCCCAAGTAGCGACCGCCCGTGGCGCGGGTCTACGACGCCGCCGCCTCGATGAGCGCGCGATAGCGGTCGAGCACGACGTCCCAGCGGTACTCCGCCTCGACGTAGCGCCGGCCCGCCTCCCCGAGCGCGCGACGCAGGTTCGAATCGCCGTCCAGGCGCGCGAGCGCCTCGCCGAACTCGTCGCCGTCCGCGTAGAAGAGCCCCGCATTGGAGCGCAGGCAGTGCTCCTTGAGCACCGCAGACGCGGCATTGACGAGCCCGGGCGTTCCCACCGCGAATCCCTCCAGCAGGGAGATGGACAGGCTCTCGTAGGCGCTCGGGCAGACGACCACGGACGCGGACGCCAGGGCTGCGTGCTTCTCGTCCTCCGACAGGTATCCGAGGTGGCGCAGGCCCGGCACCGGCGGCAGGCCCATGGCCAGGGTACCGATGAGGATCAAGTCCGTGGTCCCGCCGCGCGCGCGGTATCGCGCGTAGTGGGCGACCAGCTCCGCGCAGCCCTTGCCCGCGTCGATGCGGCCCGCGTAGAGCGCGTACGGGGCCGCGATCTCGTATTGGCGCCGGAACGCGGCGGCATCCGGGGGCCGGGGAACGTCCACGCCCATCCCGGCGACGGCCGCCGGACGGCCGCGCAGATCGAAGCGGGAGCGCACGAGCGCCTCCTCGGCCGGCGTGAGAAATCCGAACGCCCGCGGCCGCGCGAACACCTCGTCGTAGATGCCGAAGCGCAAGGGCGGCTCGTCGTGGGTCGTCGGCACAAGGACGCTGTGAGCGGCGGCCGGACCGCCGAGGCCCCAGTACGTCGGGTAATACAGGTACGTGAAGAACACCACGGCACGATACGCAGACGCATTCGCCGCGAGCGCGTCGACCAGCTGCGGGGCGTAGGGTCCCTGGCGGCGCAGCCAGACGAGCTCCTCGTCGTGCGTGCGGGAACGTCCGTACAGCTCGTCCGAGTAGCGGTTGAAGGCGTCGAGGTCCCGCTCTTCCTCGACGGAGAAACGCCGCACGAGGACACCCCCGACCTCCGACTCCCCCGCCGGCAGCTCGTTGCGCCAGGTGACGTAGTCGCGCGCGCAGGTCGTGTAGACGGTGATTCGATACGACGCGCCCAGGCGCTCGGCCACCGCCCGCGCCAGCGACTCCGAACCCCCCGTCACCTCGGGCCCGTAGCGCTGGACGACGAACGCGATCTCCGGCCGCGTGGTCACAGCGAGTCCACGTACGACTTGAGCGCCGCCTCGACCGGGGCCGGCGCGAAGTGGGCGAGCCGCCCCTTCTGGGCGGCCAGCACGGCGGTGCGCAGGGGTCCGGGGGCAGCCAGCCGCGCCGCCATCTCCGCGACTTCGTCGAACTCCTTCTCGTCGAAGAGCACGCCCCCGTGCCCGAGCGTACCCGGCACCGCCCCCGCGCGATAGGCGAGCACGGGCACGTCCATCAACATCGACTCCACCAGCGGGACCCCGAAGCCTTCGTGCTCGCTCATGGATACGAAGACGTGCGCGGTCTTGTAACAGGCGAGCAGGTCGCGGTGCTCGAGGTGGCCGGTGAAGACCACCTCCCACGGCGTGAGGCCCAGCTCGTACGTCAACGACTGGAGGGCGTCGAAATAGCCGCGGCGGCGCGGCGGCTTGCCCACCAGCACCAGGCGCAGGTCGGGCGCGATGTAGCGCTTCCAGTAGGCGGCCATGCGGATGAGATCGTCGTGGCACTTGTTGGGGACGAGGCGGCCGACGAAGAGGATGTTCGTGCGCCCGTCCGCGAAGTCGCGCGCCAGCACGTCGCCCGGCGCTTCCGCGTAGCGCGCGAAGTCGAGGTAGATGGGCAGCACGCCCGTGCGCGCGAAGCCCGCCGCCTGAAGCTCCTCGCGGTTGAACTCGCTGTCGCCGAGGGCGAGGTCCACGTGATCGCGGAGGGTGGCGAGCTCTTCGCGCCCGATGCGGCAGATGCGGACCATCTCCTCGTCGTAGCCCTGGAAGAACTCGGGGGGCGTGATGTTGTGATGGATGAGGGCGCGCCGGCCGCGATGCTGCTGCAGCGCCTGGGTCAAGGGCGACGGGAGCGCGTAGTGCAGGATGACCGCGTCGGAGGGCGACCCCGGGCGCCACTCCGACCAGGCACGCCCGTCACCCCGCAGGTCCTCGTCCAGCTCGAGAGCGTAGACATCCGCCTGATGGCCCCACGAGCGGAAGGCGTCGCGCATCAGCCGCGCGGAATCGCAGATGGCATCGCCGCGATGGAGCGCG
>Ga0207689_10006005_pt1 | contig 10740 bp, 7 predicted proteins | sample KBSMisM52_FD_184312 | JGI IMG/M metagenome (GOLD analysis project Ga0207689, IMG submission 184312) | Miscanthus rhizosphere microbial communities from Kellogg Biological Station, Michigan, USA - KBS Miscanthus M5-2 (SPAdes) (version 2) | ecosystem: Host-associated > Plants > Roots > Rhizosphere... | reverse complement strand
TTCTATGACCAGGCTGTTCCTTGCCGCGGGCGTCGCCGCATTGGCGATTGCGGCGCCGGCGAGCGCAAAGCCCGGCGGAAATGGCGGGCATGACGGCGAACAAAGCGCCGCTCAGGTTCATGGCGGCGGCCACGGTGGCGGCAACGTCGAAGCGCGCGGCGGATCGCGTGGCGGAGGCGGCGGAAACGCCATCCGCATGCAGAGCCGTGGCGGCGGCCACGGCGGCGAAATCGCTTCGCCGCGTATGCAGCGCCAGGTTTTTGCAATTCAGGAGCACGGCCACGGTGGCGGCGGTAGAGCGATGAAAATCGAGCGCAGTAACGTCAGCCATGCGAATGTCGTCGAGTAGCGCGGGCGAGGCAGCCAAATGAAGCTGCAGCGCATCGAGCAGCGCCAGGTGCGCAACGTCGAGCATAACCAAATGCGCGGCAACCAGCTCGCGCGGGATCGCGGGCAGGCGATGCGCGCAGAGATGAAGGCAAATCGCCTCGAACGCGTCAGCACCCGCGAGGCCCTTCGCGACGAGCTTCGAACCAATCGCATCGAGCGGCTGGACAATGGAATGTTCGTCCGTAACGCGAATCTTGGGACTCGGGTCGTTCGAGCCGAGGATTTCAGCAACAGGGCGCGCGGTTATGGTGTCGGCGGATGCCCGCCCGGTCTGATGGACAAGGGCTGCATGCCTCCGGGCCAGGCGGCGAAGCTGCTCGGAACCCGGTTTTCGGATGCTGAGCGAATCGTGACCCTGGGCTCGGTGCCCTACTCGGTCCGCTATCTCTATCCGGACACGAACGATTTCTATTATCGGTACGGGGATGGCTACATGTACCGGGTCGATCGCGGCACCAGCCTGATCGACGCGCTTCTGCCGCTCGCGTTCGGCGGCTACATGCCGGGGAGTTATTTCCCGTCGTCGTACATGAACAGCTACGTGCCCGATTACTACGGACTCAATAGCTTCTATCCGGCAAGCTACGATTACGGGTTCGGCTCGTCCTACGGCTACGGCAACACCTGTAACCGCTACGCCAATGGCGTGATCTACCAGGTGGATTGCATGACGGGCTTCGTCGAGAACGTCATCCCGATGTACGCCGGCGGCTATGGCGTGGGTCAGATGCTGCCGACCGGCTACGGCTATTACAACGTGCCGGACCAGTATCGGAGCCTGTACTATGACACCTCCGATTACGGCTATTGGTACGCTCCGGGCGCGATCTACCAGTACGATCCGTCGAGCAGCATGATCACGTCGGTCGCGGCGCTGCTCTCGCCGGGCTTCAACATCGGCCAGCCGCTTCCAATGGGCTACGACGTGTACAACGTGCCGTACGACTATCGCGCGACTTACTACGATACTCCGTCGGCGATGTACCGGTACAACAACGGAAACATCTATCAGATCGACCCGGCGACGATGCTGGTGACGGCGATCGTTGCATCGATCCTGACGTAAGTGCGTTAAAGTTGGTTCAGAAATGGATCGCGGATGGCCCGGCACGCGTTGCCGGGCCATTTCGTTATGACAGAAGAAAAGGAGAGAAGGTCATGAAGACCCAAGCTCTAACGCTCGGCCTGGCGGCCATTTTGCTTGCCGCCGGCGGATGCAACAATAAGGCGTCCGAGAACCGGACGAACGCCCAGACGCCGGAGGCGCAGAAGGCGGCCGGCACCAAGACCATCGCCGCCGGTCTCGCGGCGAACGGCAAGTTCATGGCTGCAGCGAAGGCCGCGGGGCTCGACCAGACCCTTGCCGGCGCCGGCCCATACACCGTGCTGGTGCCCGACGACGCGGCTTTCGATAAGGCTCCGGCCGGCACGTTCGATGCCAAGCCGGAAAACCGGGCGCAGCTGACCGGCATCCTCACGAACATGATCCTGTCGGGCACGATGCTCGTCGACGACATCGACAAGGCGATCGACCGGGGCAAGGGCAAGGCCCTGCTCGCGACCATGGGCGGAACACTGACCGCGACCAAGGACGGCGGGAAGACCGTTCTGACGGATTCCAAGGGCAACAAGGCCACGATCACCCAGGGCGACGAGAAATATTCGAACGGCGTCGTCCACCACGTCGATGCGGTCCTGATGCCGGCCAAGCCCGCCGCCCAGCCGCCGACCAAGGCAGGTTAGTAACGGGACCCGCCAAACAGCCACTTCCGCATGGCCGAAGGCTCGCTATAACGAGCCGACACGCGTGGGCTATGGGACTGTGGCGACATGAAAGCGACGATTGAACGGGCGACACTCCTGAAGAGCCTCGGCCATGTCCAGTCGGTCGTGGAACGCAGGAACACCATCCCGATTCTGTCGAACGTGCTGATCGAGGCGCGCGAGGACGGCTCGATCCGGCTGATGGCAACGGACCTCGACCTGCAGGTCGACGAGAGCGTGCCCGCCAACGTGTCGCAGCCGGGAGCGACGACGCTTTCCGCCCACACCCTGTTCGACATCGTCCGCAAGCTTCCCGAGGGCAGCCAGGTCGAGCTGAGCGCCGCCGAAGGCAAGATGCAGGTGAACGCCGGCCGCTCGCGTTTCAGCCTGTCGACTCTTCCGCGCGATGATTTCCCGGTGATTGCCGAAGGCGAACTTCCGACCCGCTTCGAGCTTCCCGCGGCGACTCTCCGCCAAATCATCGAGAAGACCCGCTTCGCGATTTCGAGCGAGGAGACTCGCTATTATCTGATGGGCATCTTCCTCCACGTCATCGACGACCAGATGCGCGCCGCGGCGACCGACGGCCACCGGCTCGCGCGAGTGACAATCGCGAAGCCCGATGGCGCCGACGGAATGCCCGACGTGATCATCCCCAGGAAAGCGGTGCAGGAACTCTACCGGCTCCTCGAGGAGCTCGAGGGCACGGTGGAAATCTCGCTTTCGCCGACCAAAGTGCGGTTCGGCCTCGGCAGCGCGGTCCTCACGAGCAAGCTGATCGACGGCACGTTCCCCGACTACAACCGGGTCATCCCGACGGCGAACGACAAGCTGCTGAAGCTCGATCCGAAGAGCTTTTCGGCCGGGGTCGACCGAGTTTCGACTATCGCGTCGGAGAAGACCCGAGCGGTGAAGATGAGCGTCGACCGCGACAAAGTGACCTTGTCGGTGACCAGCCCGGAGAACGGTCTCGCGACCGAGGAACTTGCCGCCGATTATGGGTCCGACGGGATCGAGATCGGGTTCAATGCCCGTTACCTGCTCGACATATTGAGCGAGATCGACGGCGACACGGTGGAGGTTCACCTAGCCGACGCTGCCGCGCCCACCCTGCTGCGCGAGAACGACAAGTCGAACGCGCTTTACGTCCTCATGCCGATGCGGGTTTAGCAAAGCAGGCGATGTGCTAGTCCGGCCGCAATGGCCGCCATTTCGCGTCTCTCGCTGACAGATTTCCGGTCCTACGCCTCGGCGACTGTCGAGCCGGAGGCCGGATTCGTGCTGCTCTTCGGCGAGAATGGGGCGGGCAAGACGAATCTGCTCGAGGCGGTTTCGCTGTTGTCGCCTGGACGCGGGCTGCGCGGGGCAGCGCTGAGCGAAATGGCGCGGCAAGGCGGCAGCGGCGCCTTCGCGATCGCAGCGAGGCTCGATGAAACCGACATCGGCACCGGTACGGAGCCTTCGGCGCCCGAGCGGCGGCAAGTGCGGATCAACGGCGCCCCGTCGGCCGTGAACACGCTCGGCGAATGGCTGTCGGTGCTGTGGCTGGTTCCGGCGATGGACCGGCTGTTCACTGGAAGCGCGGGCGACCGACGGCGTTTCCTCGACCGCCTGGTGCTCGCGCTCGAACCCGGCCACGCGCATCATTCGACACGCTACGACGCGGCAATGCGGGCGCGGAACAAGCTGCTCGTTGAGCCCGAAACCGCCGATCCGGCGTGGCTTGGGGCGCTCGAGGAGGCGATGGCCGAGCATGGCGTGGCAATCGCGGAGGCGCGGAGCCGCACCGTCGGAATGCTTGAGGAAAGACTCGCCGACCCGCCGGAGGACGAGTTCGCGCGGGGCTCGCTGAAGCTCGAAGGATGGGCGGAGGCGGATTTGACCGCACTGCTTCGAGCCAACCGGTCGCGCGATGCAGCCGCGGGACGAACGATCGAAGGACCGCATCGGCAGGACCTCGCCGTCACTCACCGTGCCAAAGAGATTGCGGCTGAACATTCATCCACGGGCGAGCAGAAAGCGCTGCTCCTCGGCCTCGTTCTTGCCCATGCCGAGCTGGTTGCCGAACGACGCGGCGAACCGCCCGTCCTGCTTCTCGACGAGGTCGCGGCGCACCTCGACCCCAAGCGCCGGGCGGCCTTGTTCAGCCGTCTCGAAGGCCGCGGACAGGTTTGGATGACCGCGACCGAAGCTGCATTGTTCAGCGGCATCGGCGAGGCCTCGCGCTATCACGTCGAACCGGGAATCCTTGCGCCAGCGTAACAAGGGTGGACTTCTTAACTCCTCTTCTCTATGTTGCACCGCAGCACGAGGCGCTTTTTCAAGCGGCGTGATCGGAAATTCGCTCAGGCGACGACCGGCCCGCGCCTCGATTAACCCATGCTCTCCTATTCACGCGGGGCGCTTCTCGACCCCCGTTCGAGCCGCGCGCTTTTGTGCGGCCGAACCTAATTTACATTGGAATTTTCATTGTCTTTTCATTCCCTCGGGCTGTCCAAGCCCCTGCTGGACGCACTCGCCGCGAAAAATTATGCGCAGGCGACGCCGATCCAGCTCCAGGCGATCCCGACGGTCCTCACCGGCCGCGATTTGCTGGGCATTGCGCAGACCGGCACCGGCAAGACCGCGGCCTTCATGCTTCCCTCGCTTGACCGCCTCGCGGACAATCGCGCTTATCTGAAGCCCGGCCAGGTCCGCATGCTGGTGCTCGCCCCGACCCGCGAGCTCGCCTCGCAGATCGCCGCCAGCGCCCAGGCCTACGGCAAGTTCATGCGGCTGTCGGTTGGAGTCATCTTCGGCGGCGTTCCCAATTCGAAGAGCATTCGCACCGTTGCGCGCGGGCTCGACGTGCTGGTCGCAACGCCGGGCCGTCTGCTCGACCTGATCGACCAGCGCGCGCTCAGCCTGCGCGACCTCGAAATCCTCGTCCTCGATGAGGCCGACCAGATGCTCGACCTCGGCTTCATCCACGCACTCAAGCGCATCGTCAGCCTCGTGCCGCCGAAACGGCAGACCCTGTTCTTCTCGGCGACCATGCCGAGGGCGATCAAGGAGCTTGCCGATCGCTATCTCACCAATCCCGCCGAAGTGTCGGTGACTCCGACCGCGACGACCGTCGACCGGGTCGACCAGAGCGTGACGATGGTCAACCAGGCCGAGAAAATCGCGCTTCTGGCGATGGTCTTGCGGTCGGAGCCGGTCGAACGCGCACTCGTGTTCAGCCGCACCAAGCACGGCGCGGACAAGATTGTGCGCCAGCTCGAAGCCGCCGGCATCGCGGCCGGGGCAATCCACGGCAACAAGTCGCAGGCCCAGCGCGAACGCGCGCTCGCCGCGTTCAAGTCGGGCGCTATGAAGGTTTTGGTCGCAACCGACATCGCCGCGCGCGGGATCGACGTCCCCGGCGTCAGCCATGTGGTGAACTTCGACCTTCCGGACGTGCCCGAACAATATGTCCACAGGATCGGGCGCACGGCTCGCGCCGGAGCGGACGGCGTCGCGGTCGCTTTCTGCAGTCCCGATGAGCGCGGCAATTTGCGCGACATCGAGCGGACGACGCGGCAGAAACTTACCGTCGCGCCGCTGCCTGCTGACTTCGCCGCGACCGCGGACGCCTTCAAGCGGCTCAAGCCCGCGCCGCGCGACGCGCGGCCAGCGCGGCCCCACCATGTCTCGACCAAGGCCGATCGCCGGAATGACGGACAACGCCGGCAGAATCGGAACGAGGGCCAGCAGCGGCATCCGCACCGCGCCGACGGGCACCCGGCGCACCGTGCGGATGGCGCTCAGCCCAAGCGGAAGTTCCGTGGGCGCCGGCGCTTCGGCGGTCCTCGCCGGGCCGAGGGCTAGGCTCCGGCCAAATATGTAATTGCCTCCGCCGCCGACTCACGCGCGTGCGCGCACGTGCGCGCGCGTGACATCCGGTCGAAAATCCCTATATCTGGACTATGGCAATTCCCCCCGAGAAAAACGGCAATACCGGCAGCTACGACGCTGAGAGCATCAAGGTCCTCAAGGGCCTCGACGCGGTGCGCAAGCGCCCCGGGATGTACATCGGCGATACCGACGACGGCTCGGGGCTTCACCACATGGTGTTCGAGGTGAGCGACAACGCCATCGACGAAGCGCTTGCCGGCCACTGCGACCGGGTCCTGATCACGCTCAATCCCGACGGCTCGGTCAGCGTCGAGGATAATGGCCGCGGGATCCCGACCGGGATCCATTCGGAAGAAGGCGTGTCGGCGGCCGAGGTCATCATGACCCAGCTCCACGCCGGCGGTAAGTTCGAGAACACCAGCGACGACAATGCCTATAAGGTTTCGGGCGGTCTCCATGGGGTCGGCGTATCGGTCGTCAACGCCCTCTCCGAATGGCTCGACCTCACCGTCTGGCGCGATGGCGAAGAACATTTCATGCGCTTTCGCTACGGCGAGGCCGAGGCGCCGCTGAAGGTGGTCGGCAAGACCGACAAGCGCGGCACATTGGTGACCTTCCTGCCGTCGGGCGAGACCTTCAAGCAGACCGACTTCGACTTCGAGCTGCTGGAGCATCGATTCCGCGAGCTGGCTTTCCTGAATTCAGGGGTCCGGCTCGTCCTGACCGACGCCCGCCACGCCGAGAAGAAGAGCGTCGAAATGTATTATGAAGGCGGGATCGGGGCCTTCGTGAAGTGGCTCGACCGGGCCAAGACTCCGATCGTGCCCGATCCGATCACGATCCATGGGCAGCGCGACGATATCGGCATCGACGTCGCTCTCGAGTGGAATGATTCCTATTATGAGAACGTCCTTTGCTTCACCAACAACATCCCGCAGCGCGATGGCGGCACCCATCTCGCGGCATTCCGCGCGGCGCTGACCCGGACGCTCAACAATTATGCCGACCGGTCAGGGCTGATGAAGCGCGAGAAGCTCTCGCTGACGGGCGAGGACATGCGTGAAGGCCTGACCTCGATCGTCTCGGTCAAGCTGCCCGACCCCAAGTTCAGCTCCCAGACCAAGGACAAGCTCGTCAGCAGCGAGGTCCGCCAGCCGCTCGAAAGCCTGATGGCCGACAAGCTTGCCGAGTGGCTTGAGGAGAATCCCGGCCATGCGCGGGCGATCGTCCAAAAGGTCATCGACGCTGCGGCAGCGCGCGAGGCCGCGCGCAAGGCGCGCGAGGCGAGCCGCAAGTCGGCGATGGGCATCGCCTCCTTGCCGGGCAAGCTCCACGACTGCCAGGAACGCGACCCCGCCAAGTCGGAACTCTTCCTCGTCGAGGGCGACAGCGCCGGCGGCTCGGCCAAGCAGGGCCGCGACAGCAAATACCAGGCGATCCTGCCCTTGAAGGGCAAGATCCTGAACGTCGAGCGCGCGCGGTTCGACCGCATGCTCTCGTCCAAGGAAATCGGGACGATGATCCAGGCGCTCGGCACCGGCATCGGCCGCGAGGAGTTCAACCTCGAGAAGCTGCGCTACCACAAGATCGTCCTGATGACCGACGCCGACGTCGACGGCGCACACATCCGGACCCTGCTCCTGACCTTCTTCTACCGGCAGATGCCGGACCTTATCGAGAAGGGGCACCTCTTCATCGCCCAGCCGCCGCTCTACAAGGTCAGCCGCGGCCGGTCGGAGGTCTATCTCAAAGACGATGGCGCCCTCGACGATTATCTCGAGGAGGCCGGAATCGAGGGGCTGGTGCTCGACGCGCCCGACGGTCAGCGCTCCGGCAACGACTTGAAGGCGCTGGTGGATCACGCCCGCCGAATGCGGATCCTGATGCGTTACGCGCCCCGCAATTATGACTCGGCGCTCATCGAAGCGCTGGCGATCAACGGCGCGCTGAAACCGAACCTGGACAAGGACGGCCGGACCAAGGCCGTCGTTCGAGTCGCCGAATGGCTCGGCGCCGGCGACACCGAAGCCGACTGGTCGGGAGAGGTCGCGGCCGAGGGCGGCTATCTGTTGAGGCGGATCTGGCGCGGGGTCACCGACGCGTACCTCATCGAACCGGGCTTCCTCGTCTCGGCCGAGGCGCGCAAGCTCCACTCGCTCGCAGGCGAGCAGGCCGCGGTCTATGCAAAGCCGTTGACGCTGCGAGCGCTCAAGAAGACCTCGGCCGTCGAGGAGCCGAAGCCGGAGCTCGAAAGTGCTGAAGGTGACGAGCCGGCCGAGGCAGTTGAAGCCGAGACCAAAGGCAAGCCCGTCCCCATCACCCGTCCCTCGGAACTGCTCGACGCCGTTCTCGCGGCGGGACGCAAGGGGCTGTCGATCCAGCGCTACAAGGGCCTCGGCGAAATGAACGCCGAGCAATTGTGGGAAACGACGCTCGACCCGGCGAACCGCTCCCTGCTTCGAGTCGAGGTTGCGCAGGCGGACGTCGCCGACGAGATCTTCACGCGGCTGATGGGCGATGTCGTCGAGCCGCGCCGCGAGTTCATCCAGGAAAACGCGCTCAGCGTCGCCAATCTGGACGTCTAGGAACCTTTCGCAAGGAACGGCTATTGGCGGGCATGTGACTTCCGCGTCCACGATCACCGTCGCCAGCTACAACATGCACCGGGCGGTCGGGCTCGACGGCCGCCGCGACCCCCATCGCGTGCTGAAGGTGCTGCAAGAGATCGACGCCGACGTCGTCGCCCTGCAGGAGGCCGACAAGCGGATCGGCGGCCGCGGCTCGACCGTCCCGCATGAGCTGATCGACAGCCATGGCATGTATGAGCCGGTGCACTTCGGGGTCCGGCACAAACGGCCGCTCGAGAAAGCCCGCAAGCACGCCGAGCGGCTGCTCAAGGTCAACACTCGAAACATCGGCTGGCACGGCAACGCGATCCTCGTGAAGCGGCACATCGGCGTTCTCGATTGCGCGGTGCTTGACCTCCCGACCTTCGAGCCCAGGGGCGCGGTCATGGCCGAACTCCTGATCGGCGACCGGCCGCTTCGCGTGGTCGGCATGCATCTCGACCTCTCGGGCCTCTGGAGGCGGCGGCAGATGCGCGCGATCCTCGACGCGATCGCCGACCGCCCGCAGCTCATGCCGACCGTGCTGATGGGCGACACCAACGAGTGGCGAACCTTTGCCGGGTGCCTCAAGGACCTGGAACCCGAGTTCCATATCGTCCCGACCGGGCCGAGCTTTCACGCCCGCCGGCCGGTCGCCGCGCTCGACCGGATCATCGTGCACAGGGATTTGAATATAGAAGCGGCCGGCGTTCACATGAGCCACAATGCCCGGCGAGCGTCGGACCATCTCCCAATCTGGGCGAGATTGTCGGCCTAGCCGGCGATCTTCCTCAACCGGCGCCGCTGGATCGACGAGCCGATCCCCATCGCCTCGCGATATTTGACGACGGTGCGGCGGGCGAGGTCGAAACCCTTGCCCTTGAGCAGCACGGCGATTGCGTCGTCGCTGAGGATCTCGGTTTCGGCATCGATCAGCTCCCTGATCGCCGACTTGACCGCCTCGGCCGCGGCTCCGTCGCCCTCGGCGGACGCCACGCCCGAGCCGAAGAAATATTTGAGCTCGTAGAGACCCCGATCGCACAGCATATATTTGTTCGACGTCACGCGGCTGACCGTCGATTCGTGCATTTCGATCGCTTCGGCGACTTCGCGCAACGTCATCGGCTTCATCGCCGAGACCCCTCGCTCGAAAAAGCCCTGCTGCCGTTTGACGATCTCGCTGACGACCTTGACGATCGTCCGGGCGCGCTGGTCGAGCGCCTTCACGAGCCAATTCGCGCTTGCGAGGCACTCGCTCAGCCAGGCGCGCGATGTCTTGTCCTGGGGGCCGGATTTCAGTTCCTGATAGTAGCGCCGGTTGACGAGCAATCGCGGCAAGGTCGCCTGGTTGAGCTCAACCGCGAAGCCCCCGCGGAGCTGGCGAACGAACACGTCCGGAGTAACGTCTTCCGCCGCCGACGCCGAGAACTGGCACCCTGGCTTGGGATCATAGGAACGAAGCTCGCGGATCATGTCCGCAAGGTCCTCATCGTCGACCGCGCAGATGCGCTTGAGATCTCCCAGGCGGCCTTTCGACAGCAGCTCCAGATTGTCGATCAGGCGCGCCATCGCCGGGTCGTAACGGTCGGCGGCCCTGGCCTGGATCGCCAGGCATTCGGCCAGGCTGCGAGCGCCCACGCCTGCCGGCTCAAGGCCCTGGACGATGGTGATCGCGGCCTCGACGACCGCGACCGGCGCATCGGTCATCCGCGCAATTTCCTCGGCCGGGACGGTCAGGTAGCCGGTCTCGTCCAAAGCCTCCGCGATGATTCGAGCGAGGTCGCCTTCGGGCCCCGAATAGCCATGCAGCTGGTCCTGCAAATGTTCGGACAATGAGCCGGGCGAATATTCCAGCCGGTCGAAGTCGAACGCCTCTTCGGCGCTTCCGGAAATGACCACATCTGAGAAGCTGTCCGTTTCGAGCGCTTCGCTCGTCCAGTCGACATCGAGCGGGCGATCATCGGCGGCGGCGCCGGTGATGAGGTCGTCGGCCCCCGGGTCGTCCGGGGGCTCGTCGGGCGATTCCTCGTCGGACATGAAGTCGCCGGCGGGCTGCTCTTCGGGTTCATCGGAGCGCGCCTCAAGCAGCGGATTCTTCGAAATT
>Ga0207689_10006004_pt1 | contig 10744 bp, 7 predicted proteins | sample KBSMisM52_FD_184312 | JGI IMG/M metagenome (GOLD analysis project Ga0207689, IMG submission 184312) | Miscanthus rhizosphere microbial communities from Kellogg Biological Station, Michigan, USA - KBS Miscanthus M5-2 (SPAdes) (version 2) | ecosystem: Host-associated > Plants > Roots > Rhizosphere... | reverse complement strand
GCGTGCGACGTCGAGCGCGGGCTGATCGTCCTCGACGACGCGCACCGGGTCAGCGATGGCACGGTGTTCGAGTTCCTCGACCTTTTGCTCGAGCGCCTGCCGCCGCAGTGGGGCGTCGTCGTCGCGAGCCGCACCGATCCGCCGCTGACGTCGCTGGCACGGCTGCGCGCCCACGGCGAGCTCGCCGAGTTTCGCCAGCGCGAGCTCCGCTTCACGCTCGACGAGGTGCGCGCGCTGCTGCCGGCCGGCGACGACGGCGCCGCGCTCGACCACGAGGCGACCAGCCAGCGGATCTACGAGCGAACGCACGGCTGGGCGGTTGGCCTGAGGCTGGCAGTCAACGGCATCCTCTCGGGCCACGAGGCGCAGGCGGTGATCGCCGATACGGTCAGCGATCGCCATGTCTTCGACTACCTGCTGAGCGAAGTCCTCGGCGAGCTGCCGGCGGCGCTGCGCTGCTTCCTGTTGCGCTGCTCGGTGCTCGACGAGCTCACCGCCGTTCGCTGCGCCGCCGTCAGCGCCGATCCGCGCGCCGCCGAGTGGCTCGAGGAGATCGAGCGGCGCGGCCTGTTCGTCTCGGTCCTGCAAGGCAGCGAGACGACGCTGCGCCTGCACGACCTGTTCCGAGACTTCCTGCGCGACCGCCTGCGCCGGGAGATGGCGGACGAGGTGCCGACGCTCTACCGGCGCGCCGCCGCCGGCGAGGCCGACATGCTGCGCCGGATCGGTTTCCTGGTCGGCGCCGGCGACTGGAGCGAGGCGGAAGAGACGCTGCGCGATGCCGGCGCCATGATCATGGCCACGGTCGGCGTCGCGCCGGTGCTGCGCCTGCTCGACAAGTTTCCCGCCGAAGCCAGGAACAGCTCGCCGAACCTGCTGCACATCCGCTGCCTGGCCGCCTGGGGGCGCTGGGACTGGTCGACGATGCGCGAGAGCGCCGCGGCAGCGGCGGCCGCTTTCGCCGCTCGCGGCGAGCGGCGCCTGGCCTGGCGCTCGGGCGTCTACGAAGCGATCGGCCTGGTCACGACCGGCCGCCACGAAGAGGCGAAGCAGCGGCTCGAGGTCGATCCGGAAGTCGACGTGACACGGGACGACCTGACCCTGGCCGGGGTGGTGAACAGCTACCTCGCACTCGACAGCGGCCGTCTCGACGACGTCGCGCCGCGCTACCGCGAGATGCTCGACCTGCTCGCGCGGAGCCGCGATCCGGTGCTCTGGTACCAGTGCGTTCCGCGCAGCCTGCAGTGTGGTTTGCCGGCGATGCGCGAGCCGTCGCGCCGCTTCGCGGTCGGCGCGCTCGCGGTCGCGCCCGACACGCCGACGCCGCTGCGCGCGATCGCCCTGGCGACGTCGGCGTGGAACGACGTCTGGTCGGGCCGCCTCGAGGCGGCTCTCGAGACGGCCGGGCTGGCCGAAGCCGATGCCCGCTGGCTCGGGCCGCCGCCCAACGTTCGCCTCGCGCTCTACAGCCTGCTCGCGGTGCTGTTCGCGATGCTCGGCCGGCGCCAGGAGAGCTATGGCGCCGCCGACGAGATCCTCGTTCTCTTCGACGACCCGGGCGGCGGCTACCGGCGCGACTCGCCGCTGTACGCCTTCTATCGCCTGTTCGCGATCCGCGTCGCCGACTGGCATGGCGACAGCACGCGGGTCGAGCGGCTGGCGCGCGAGCTCGACAGCCTCGTCCCGGTCGACGCGCCGATGCTGCGCCCGTTGCTCCAGGCGCAGCGGCTCGTCCTGCCGGGCCGGCTCGCCTGGCAACGCGGACTGTGGCGCGAAGCCCGCGACGCATACGACAACGCGCTGGCGCACGAGACCGCGTTGCGCATCTTCGGCGAGGACGCCGAGGTCCGATTGCGCCTGGCGCTGGCGTGTCTGCGCCTGGGCGACGGCGACGCTGCCGCGGCGGCGATCGCGCCGGTGTTCGACACCGCCGAGCGCGAAGGCGTCGCCGGCGGCGCGCTCACCGCCGGCAGAAACGTCCTCGACGAGCTCGCCGCGGCGCCCTGGCAGGGCCGCCTCGCGCCGGCGCGCATCGCCGCCTTGCGCCACTGGGCCGGCCTCCTCGAAGCGCCGACGCCGCCCGCCGAGACCCGACCTCCGCCCGACCACGACAGCGAGCCCGTCGGCACGCGCGCGAGCGCGCCGGTCCTCGTCGCTGCGGAGGCGCTCAGCCCGCGCGAGCTCGACGTCCTCAGGCTCATCGCTGCCGGCGACAGCAACAAGCTGATCGCCCGCGCCTACGACCTCAGCCCGCACACGGTCAAGCGCCACGTCGCCAACATCCTCGACAAGCTCGGCGTGCAGTCGCGCGGCCAGGCGGCGGCCTGGTACAACGAGCGCCGCCCGACCTAGGCGAACGCCGGGCGGTCGGCGCGCGGGCCATGGCCCGCGCCGCCGGGGTCGATGGCTCCTTCGGGCGATGCCCCGAGCGGCCCGCGCCGGAACACTGTCGACACCGCGGCATCCCGCCGCCGACCCGCACCGGAGCGCCTGATGACCACGACTTTCGCCGACCCCGTCCCGACCGCCATCGTTCGGCCGGCCGCCGCCGTGCCGAGCGGCAGCCAGGCCGGCCGGATGGACCTCTACGTGTCGATCCACAAGGCATTGCGCCACTTCATGACCGACACGCTGACGCGGGTCGGCCGCATCGACGTCGCCGACCGCGCCGACCGCGACGAGGCGCTCGGCCAGCTCGAAGCGCTGCTCGGGCTCTGCCTCGATCACCTGCGCCACGAGAACGAGCACGTCCATGCCGCGATCGAGGCGCGCCAGCCCGCCGGCAGCCAGCGCATCGCCGGCGAGCATGTCGAGCATGCCGAGTCGATCGCCGCGCTTCAGGGAGAAGCGGTGGCGCTGCGTGCTGCGAGCGGCGCCGACGCCGAGCGTCTCGCGCTGCGCCTGTACCGCCACCTCGCGCTCTTCGTCGCCGAGAACTTCCAGCACATGCACTTCGAGGAGACGGTTCACAACGCCCTCCTCTGGCAGCACTACAGCGACGCCGAGCTCGCCGCCTTGCATGGCCGGATGATGGCGAGCATCGCGCCGCAGGAGCACCTCGTGGTGGCGCGATGGATGCTGCCCGCATCGACGCCGGCCGAGCGGGCACTGGTGGCGGGCGCAGCGAAGGCGCAGATGCCGCCGGAGGCGCTGCTCGGCGTGATGAGCGTCGTCCGCCCGCACCTCGACGATGCCGGCTGGGTCAAGCTCGCCGCCGCGATCGGCATCGATCCGAGCCTCGGCCGCCGCTGAGGCCGACCTTCGAACCAGGCATGCAAACGCAGGGAGAACCGTGATGAGAAAGTGGATCGCGCGCGGCGCCGTCGGGCTGACCGTGCTGGTGAGCGGCGCCGGCGCCGCCTTCATGGTGCTGGCCGACATGGGCGAGCGCAAGCTGGCGCGTCGGATCGACGTCGCCGTCACGCCGGTCGCGTTCCGCACCGACGCGGCGAGCGTCGAGCGCGGCGAGTACCTGTTCAAGTCGCGCGGCTGCGCCGACTGTCACGGCGCCGACGGCGCCGGCCACGTCGTCATCGACGACGGCAAGGGCATGCTGGTTCGGTCGCCTGACATCACGACGGCGCCGACCGGCGTCGTCGCCGCGTACACGCCGGTGGACTGGGTCCGAACCATCCGCCACGGCGTCAAGCCCGACGGCAGGCCGGTGATGATCATGCCGAGCGAGGAGTACAACCGCTTCGTCGACGCCGACCTCGCCGCGGTCGTCGCCTACGTTCGCCGGTTACCGGCCGCGGCCGGCGCGAAGGCGGAGATTCGCCTGCCGATGCCGGTCAAGGCGCTCTACGCCGCCGGCGTCGTCAAGGACGCGAGCGAGAAGATCGATCACACCCTGGCGCCCGCGCAGCCGGTGCCCGAGGGCGTCACGGCGGCGCACGGTGCCTACGTCGCGAACGGATGCATCGGCTGTCACGGCGCCAAGCTCGCCGGCGGCAAGATCCCCGGCGCGCCGCCCGAGTGGCCGCCGGCGGCGAAGCTCACGCCGGGCGCGGGCAGCGCGCTCGATCGCTACCCCAGCGCCGAGCAATTCATGGCGATGCTGAAGAGCGGCAAGCGTCCCGACGGCAGCAGCGTCAGCACGGTGATGCCGTTCGCCTCGTTGAAGGAGATGAACGAAGTCGACGTGCGCGCGCTCTACCTTCACCTGCGCTCGCTGCCCGCCGGCTCCTGAGCGGCTCTCTGCGATCGCGCTCAGCTGGAGCTTGCCGCGCCGGCCGACGCGACCTGGCCGTCGGGTGCCGGGCCTGGCTCGCGCGAGGCGACGGCGTGGACGACACGCTGCGGGAACGGGATCTCGATGCCCTCGCGATTGAGCACGTCGAGCACCACGAGGTTGACGTCGGACTTGACGTTGCCCTGGCCATTCTCCTGGTCCCGGATCCAGAAGTTGATCGTCAGGTCCATGCCGTCGGCGGAGAACGCGCCGAGCTGCACCGACGGCGCCGGGTCGGCGATGACGCGCCGCACTGAGGCGATGGCCGCCTCGAGCTTGGGCTGCAATGCTCGCACGTCGGTGCCGTACGCGACCTGCACTGCCGTCGACACGAGCACGCGCGGATCGGCGAGCGAGGCGTTCTCGACCCGCGTCGTGATCAGCGTCTCGTTCGGAACGATCGCCTCGCGCCCGTTGAGCGAGCGGATCACGGTGTAGCGGGTGCGGATGTCGGTGATCCGGCCCTCGAAGGTGTCGACCTTGACCATGTCGCCGATGCGCAGGCTGCGCTCGGCGAGGATGACGAAGCCGCTGACGTAGTTGGCGGCGATCTTCTGCAGGCCGAAGCCGAGGCCGACGCCGATCGCGCCGCCGAGCACCGACAGCGCCGTGAGGTCGATGCCGACCGCCGACAGCGCGACGATGAGGCCGATGAAGATCAGCGCGACGCGAATGATGTTCGCGGCAATCTTGCGCAGCGACAGGTTGTGGCCGCTGCCGCTCGACAGCAGCTTCCTCTCGATCGCCGCCGAGACCCAGAGCACGAGGACGAGGACGATTCCCGCGGTGACGACGCCCGCGAGCAGGCTGCGCAAGGTCACGTCCGTCGCGCCGACCTTCCAGTGCACTTCTTCCATCGCGTCGAGGACCATCGGCGAGACGCCTGTGACCCAGAGAACGACCGCGATCCACGCCAGCCACGAGATGCTGCGCTCGATGGTGCGGACCCAGCGCACGCCGGGGAAGGTCCGGCTCAGGACGCGAACGCTGAGGCGGATGACGACGAGCGAGATCAGGATCGGGATCGCGACCTTGAACACCGCCGGCTTGACGGTCCCCGCCAGCACGACGCGCGCCGCGTACGCCAGCGCGAGCGCGAGGACCGGGAAGAGGACGCCGTCGAAGATGCTGTTGCCGAACCAGACCGAGGCGACCGGCCGGTCGCGGCCGCGGATCAGCCGGACGACGATCCAGGCGGTGACCAGGCAGCCGGCGAGGATCGCCAACTCGGCGACCGCGCCCGGACGAACCAGCTCGGCAACGAGCTCGTTGAGCTCGCGGGCGTCGAAGGACCGGATCACAGCGGGGCGCCCGGGCGCCGCGAGCCTGGCCGCACGCGCGCCGGAGGCAACGAACGAAGAGAGCGTGCGGGCGCCGTCACGCCATCAGGACGCGCAGGTGCGCGGCGACGCTGCGCGCGAGCGCGCCGAGGTTGTAGCCGCCTTCGAGGCACGACACGATGCGGCCGCCGGCATGCTTGTCGGCGACCGCCTTGACCTTCTCGGTGATCCAGGTGTAGTCGGCCTCGACCAGGCCGAGCTGTCCCAGCTCGTCGTCGCGGTGGGCGTCGAAGCCCGCCGAGATGAAGATCATCTGCGGCCGGAAGGCGTCGAGGGGGCTCATCCAGTTCTCCTCGATCAGCGCACGAATCGCCGGGCCGCGCGTGTACGGCGGCACCGGCACGTTGATCATGTTGTCGCCCAGCGGCACCGCGCCGCTGTAGGGATAGAGCGGGTGCTGGAAGATGCTCACCATCAGGATGCGCTCGTCGCCGGCGCAGATGTCCTCGGTGCCGTTGCCGTGGTGGACGTCGAAGTCGATGATCGCGACCCGCTCGAGGCCGCGCACGTCGAGCGCATGGCGCGCGGCGACGGCGACGTTGTTGAAGAAGCAGAAGCCCATCGCCTGGCCGCGCGTGGCGTGATGGCCGGGCGGGCGCACTGCGCAGAACGCGTTGGCGACCTCGCCGTCGATGACCGCGTCGGTGGCGGCGACGGCGGCGCCGGCGGCGCGCAGCACCGCGTTCAACGTGCCGGGCGAAGCGACCGTGTCAGGGTCGAGCGCGCGCATCCTGCCGTCGGCGGCGACCCGCTCGAGAACGTCGCGTATCTCGGCGACGTAGCCGCTGCTGTGGGCGTTGCCGAGGTCGGTGCTGTCGACCAGCGGTGCCTCGCGACAAGCGAGCGCGCTTTGCAGCCCGGAGGCGATCAGCAGGTCATCGATCGCGTCGAGCCGCGCCGGGCACTCGGGATGGCCGAGCCCCATGTCGTGGCTGCGGCAGTCGGGATGTGTGTAAAACGCCGTGGTCATCGGTCTTTGAGCGCCGGTTTTTTCTAGTAATGTCGGGTCGATGAGCCGACCTCTTGCCGCCCAGCTGTCCGAACTCGTCAACCAGATTAGCACGATCATCGTCGGCAAGCGGCCCCAGATCGAGGACTGCGTCGCCTGCCTCCTCGCCGGCGGCCACCTCCTGATCGAGGACGTCCCCGGCGTCGGCAAGACGACGCTCGCCCACGCGATCGCAGTCTCGCTCGGCCTGAAATTCTCGCGCACGCAATTCACTGCCGACCTCATGCCGTCGGATTTGATCGGCGTCAGCGTCTACGAGCGCACGCGCGAGTCCTTCGTCTTCCATCCCGGCCCGGTGTTCGCCCACGTCCTGCTCGCCGACGAGATCAACCGCGCCGGTCCGAAGACGCAGAGCGCGCTGCTCGAGGCGATGGAAGAGCACCAGGTCACCGTCGAAGGCGAGACGCGCGCCCTGCCGGCGCCGTTCTTCGTCATCGCGACCCAGAACCCGACCGACCAGCTCGGCACCTATCCCTTGCCCGAGTCGCAGCTCGATCGATTCCTGATGTGCATCACGCTCGGCTATCCCGATCGCAAGAGCGAGCGCGAGCTGCTCGCCGGCGGCGACCGGCGCGAGGCGATCGGCCGGCTCGCCCACGTCATGACGCCGGCCGAGCTGGTCGCGGCGCAAGCAGCCGTGCAATCCGTGCACGCATCGGACGCGTTGCTCGACTACCTGCAATCGCTGATCGCGACGACGCGCTCGGGCGCCTGGTTCGTCGAGGGCCTCTCGCCGCGCGCCGGCGTCGCGGTGCTGCGCGCCGCGCGAGCGCGCGCTCTGCTCGGCGGCCGCGACTACGTCGCGCCCGACGACATCCAGTACGTGCTGCCGCAGACGATCGCCCATCGCCTGCTGCCCGTCGCCGGCGCCGGGCGGGGGCGAAGCGAGCAGGTGCGGGCGATGATCGAGGCCGTGCCGCTGCCGTGAACGCCGCCTCGCCGGTCGCGCCGTGGAACGTCCGCGCGCGCGTGCGCGGCTGGCTGACGTCGCGCCTGCCGCGCACCGACACCCAGCTGCTGACGCAGGGCAACGTCTACATCCTGCCGACACGCGCCGGCTGGATGTTCGCGCTGACGCTGATCGTCCTCCTGGTCGCTTCGGTCAACTACCAGCTCAACCTCGGCTACGTGCTGACCTTCCTGCTCGCCGGCAGCGGCATCGTCTCGATGCACATCACCCACGGCACGCTGCGCGGCCTGACGCTGCACCTGCGGCCGGTCGCGCCCGCGTTCGCGGCCAGTCCGGCGGTGCTCGACGTCGTCATGTCGAGCCCGTCGTCGGCGCGCTTCGGCGTCGGCTTGCGCCTGCTCGACGCGCCGGCGTCGACACTGGCCTGGACGAACGTTCCCGCCGGCGGACAGTCGACGGCGCACGTCAGCTTCGTACCCGCGACGCGTGGTCGCCACGACGTGCCGACGCTTTCGGCAGAGACACGCTTTCCGCTCGGCCTGTTTCGTGCCTGGACGGTCTGGCGGCCGCTCGCGCAGGTGCTGGTCTATCCGCGCATCGAGGCCGATGCGCCGGCGCTTCCGGCGGCGCGCCCCGCGGCGGGCGGCCCGACGCAGGCGCGGCGCAGCGAAGGCGGCGAGGTCGAGGGCGTTCGCGCCTATCGCCGCGGCGACCCGCTCAAGCTGATCGCCTGGAAGAAGGCGGCGCAGGCCCTCGAGACCGGCGCCGACCTGGTCAGCCGCGACACCAGCACGTCGGCGCGCCAGGAGCTCTGGCTCGACTGGACCGCGTGCGGGTCGATGTCCGCCGAGGACCGCTTGTCGCGCCTGACGGCGTGGACGCTCGCCGCCGACCGCGCCGATGCCGACTATGGCCTCCTCCTCCCCGGCCTCGAGATCGAGCCGGGCGACGGTGACTCGCAACGGGCGCGCTGCCTGGAAGCCCTCGGGCTGTGGCATTGAATTCCTTCCTTCACCGCGGCGTCGACATGAACGCCTCGGCCGCCGCCGCGGTCCGCCGGGCCGTGCCGAACTGGCCCGGCTGGCATCGCCTGCCGCGAGAAGCGCGCGACACGCTGTTCCTGCTCGCCGTGATCGCCTGGACCGTGCTGCCGCACGCCTCGCACCTGCCGGCGTGGGCGATCGCGATGACGGCGATCGTCCTCGTCTGGCGCGGCCGCCTCGCGCTCGCCAACGCGGCGCTGCCAGGTCGCTGGGTGATCGTCGGCGTGCTCGTCGTCGCCATCGGCCTGACCTACTGGTCGTACCGGACGCTGCTCGGCAAGGAGCCCGGCGTCACCCTCGCCGTCGCGCTGATGTCGCTGAAGACGCTCGAGCTGCGCGCACGGCGCGACGCGCTGGTGGTGTTCTTTCTCGGCTTCTTCCTGGTACTGACGCATTTCCTGTATTCGCAGTCGCTGTTCACGGCACTGGCGATGCTGGTGTCGGTGTGGGGCCTGCTGACGGCACTGGTGCTGGCGCACATGCCGGTGGGCAAGCCATCGCTGCGTCAGGCAGGCGGGCTGGCGGCCCGCAGCGCGCTGTTCGGCGCGCCGGTGATGGTGGCGCTGTTCATGCTTTTTCCGCGCATCGGCCCGCTGTGGGGCACGCCGCAGGACGCGCTCGGGCGCACCGGCCTGTCGGGCACGTTGCGCCTGGGCGGTGTGGCCGAAGTTGCCAACGACGACTCGATCGCCTTTCGCGTGCGCTTCGAAGAGGGCCTCGCCCCACTGCCGGAGAGCCTGTACTTCCGCGGTCCGGTGCTGGCCCGCTTCGACGGCATCGAATGGCGCCGTCGCAACGGCCCGCTGTCCGGCGCGCCGGTCACGACCCCAGGGGTGCGCACGATCGGGCTCGGCCTCAGCTACCAGATGACGCTGGAGCCGATCCGGCTGCCGTTGCTGCCGCTGCTGGAGTTCACGCCCAACACCGTCGGCGCAGCGCCGCAGATCGATGGCTACACGCTGCTGTTGCGCCCCGACTTGCAATGGCAGACCGATCGCATCGTCACCGAGCGGGTGCGCTTCGCGGCCCGCGCCTGGCCGCGCTACGAACACATCGCGGGGCTCGATGCCGACGAACGCGCGGAGGCGCTGTACCTGCCGCCGGGCTTCAACCCGCGCGTCGCGGCCTGGGCCGCACAGTTTCGACGCGAGCACGACCTGCAGGATGCCGATGCGATGGCGATCACGGCCGCCGTGCTGGCACACATCCGCAGCGCCGGCTTCAGCTACACGCTGGCGCCCGGCTACTACGGCCGCGATGGCATCGACGAATTCTGGCTCGACCGCCGTGCCGGCTTCTGCGAGCACTTCGCCACCGCGTTCGTCGTGGTGATGCGCGCCCTCGGCGTGCCGGCACGCGTGATCACCGGCTATCAGGGTGCCGACCGCTCGCCGCTCGACGGCTTCTACGTGGTGCGACAAAGTTATGCGCACGCCTGGGCCGAGGTGTGGCAGCCCCGCCGTGGCTGGCAGCGCGTCGATCCCACCGCCGCGGTGGCACCCGAGCGCATCGCGCGCAGCCGCAACCTCGAGCCGCAGCCGGGCTTGGTGGCAGGCGCGCTGCGCACGGTCAGCCCCGAGCTGATGCTGCAATTGCGCGCCAGCTGGGAGGCCCTGAACAACAGCTGGAACCAGTGGGTCCTGAACTACTCGCGCGGCCAGCAGCTCGACCTGCTGAAGAGCCTGGGTGTGCACTCGCCGAGCTGGGAAGACCTGGCGATGCTGACGATCGGCGCGCTCAGCACGCTCGCGCTCGGCGGCGCCGCGTGGGCCTGGTGGGACCGGCATCGCATCGACCCGTGGGTGCGCCAGATGGAGCGCATGCGCGACGCCCTGCGCGGGCTCGGCATCGCGGCGGCCGCGCATGAGGCGCCGCGCGTGCTCGCGGCGCGCGTGCGCGAGCGCTACGGCGCGCAGGCAGAGTCGCTCGCGGCGCTGCTCGATGCGCTCGAGCAGCAGCGCTACAGCCGCGCGAGCATCGTGCGGCCCGACACCGCGCTGACGCGCCGCTTCGTCTGGCACGCCCGGCGCCTGCGCGTGCTCGCTCGCGCAGCCGCTCCCGGATAATCCAGGTTCGATGCAACGCACCTCTTTCATTCGCGGGCCGATCGCGGTGCTCGCCGCGCTGGCCTTGTGCTGCGCCGCTGCCCCTGCGGCGGCGAAGAAGAAGCCGCCGCGTGCCATCCAGAGCGCAGTCCAGGACGACAGCGCG
>Ga0207689_10006003_pt1 | contig 10745 bp, 10 predicted proteins | sample KBSMisM52_FD_184312 | JGI IMG/M metagenome (GOLD analysis project Ga0207689, IMG submission 184312) | Miscanthus rhizosphere microbial communities from Kellogg Biological Station, Michigan, USA - KBS Miscanthus M5-2 (SPAdes) (version 2) | ecosystem: Host-associated > Plants > Roots >... | reverse complement strand
ATGGACCCGTACCAGATCATCACCTGGGTCCCCCCCGAGGGCGGGGGCGGCCCCGAATGGGTCAAACTTTAGATTGGATCCTCACTCCAGTCCCTTCGACCTCCTGCTGGCCTTCCTCGACGACGGCGGCCGGGAGATCCGGTCGTTCACGAGCAGGCGCGACCCCGCGTCCGCGGACCCGGCCGTCACGTCGCCCACCGGCGGCGGTGGGGAGGAACCACCGCCCGCGCCGGAGCCTCCGGCCGGCAGGGACGAGGAGCCGCACCCGACCAAGAACGCCGGCGCCAACCGCTTCGTGTGGAACCTGCGGGGCGCCGACGCGACCAAGCTCCCCGACAACAAGGGGCGCGGCGGCAGCGTCGACATGCTCGCCGCGCCCCGCGTGCCTCCCGGCGCGTACCAGGTGCGGCTCGCCGTGAACGGCCAGACGCTGACCCAGCGGTTCGAGGTCGCGAAAGACCCGCGGGTGCGCGCGACGGACCCGGAGATCCGGGAGGCATTCGCCCTCGCGAAGCAGGCGCACGACCTCCTCACGCGGGTGCACGACGCGGTGCTCCGGCTCCGTGCCGTCCGCGCGCAGGCCGAGGGCTGGGCGAGCCGGGTGGCAACGCCCGCGATCAAGTCGGCGGCGAATGCGCTGGCTCGGACGCTGACCGCGGTCGAGGAGGAGCTGATCCAGGTCCGCTCGGAGAACCCGCGCATGTTTCCCTCCAAGCTCAATACGCGGATCGGCACCGTCATCCCGCTCATCGAATACTCCGACGCCGCGCCGACGCAGGCCCTTCGCGACCTGACCGCGGACCTCGCGCGACGCGCCGAAGCCGAGCTCGGCAAGCTCGCCCGGATCCTCACGGAGGAGGTGGCGCGCTTCAACGCGCTCTGCAAGGAGGCGGACGTGGCCGCGATCGTCCCCCCGCCGGCCTCGGGCGGCTGACCGGGTGCCGCCGCCCAAGCTCATGTCCATGCGGGACGCCGTCGCGCGCTTCGTGCCGGACGGCGCCTCGATCTGCATGGGCACCGCGCTCGAAGCGCTCATCCCCTTCGCGGCGGGCCACGAGCTGATCCGCCAGCGCCGGCGCGATCTCACCCTGATCGGCCCCATCTCCGACATCCTCTTCGACCAGCTCATCGGGGCGGGCTGCGTGCGCCGGGTGATCGCGGCCTGGGTCGGCAACGTGAGCGCGGGCCTCGGCCACAACTACCGCCGCGCGGTCGAGCAGCGCGTGCCGGGGCCGCTCGACGTGGAGGACCACTCGAACCTCACCATCGCCTTCGCGCTCCAGGCCGCCGCGCTCGGCGTGCCCTACCTGCCCACCCGCTCGCTGCTCGGCACCGATCTGCCCGCGTCCAACCCGAGCTTCAAGCCCGCCGTCGATCCCTGGTCCGGCGGTCCGCTGCTGCTCGTGCCCGCGATCGCGCCCGATGTGGCGATCCTCCACGTGCAGCGCGCCGACGAGGAAGGCCACGCGCACGTCTGGGGCACGCTCGGGGTCACGCGCCAGGCCGCCTTCGCGGCGAAGCGCGTGATCATCGTGGCCGAGGAGATCCGCCCGCGCGCGCGCATCCTGAGCGACCCGGGGCTCGTGCTGACTCCCGCGCTCAAGGTGGCCGCGGTCGTTCACGAACCGTGGGGCGCGTTCCCGTCGCCGGTGCAGGGCTGCTACCGTCGCCGCCACGATTTCTACCATCGCTTCCACGAGGAGAGCCGGACCGTCGAGGGCTTTCAGCGGTGGCTCGCCCACTGGGTCCACGGGGTGCCCGACTGGACGGCCTTCCTCTCCCGGCTCGACGCGGGCGTCCTCGACGCGCTGCGGGTCACCCACCCCTTGCCGTCCGAGCCGCTCGACTACGGAGCCTGACCATGAAGATCACCGCCATCGAGGCCGTGCCGCTCGCCATTCCCCTCAAGCCGATGACCCCGCCGTCGCCCTGGACCGGCGGCACGCGCAAGCAGATCTACGTGCTCGTGCACACCGACGAGGGGATCACCGGCCTCGGCGAGGCCTTCGCCTACGGCGCGCCGCTCGCGGTGGTGAGCGTCATCGAGGAGAGCCTGGCCCCGCTCGTGATCGGGCTCGACCCGCTCGCGATCGAGGCGGTGGTGGACGTGATGCACCGGGGCACCATGATCTACGGCCGGCGCGGACTCGGCATGTTCGCGATCAGCGGGATCGAGATCGCGCTGTGGGACCTGCTCGGCAAGGTACGCAACGCCCCGGTCTACGAGCTGCTGGGCGGCGCCCGGCGCCCGCGCCTCCCCGCCTACGCGAGCCTCCTGCGCTACGAGACGCCGGAGGCGGTCGCGGCGGCCTGCCGCCACTTCGTGGCCCAGGGGTTCCGCATGCTCAAGCTGCATCAGACCGACGTGGCCTCGGTGCGCGCGGCGCGCGACGCGGTGGGCCCCGACGTGGAGCTGATGCTCGACACCAACTGCCCCTGGACACCCTTCGAGGCCATCGCGATGGCCCGCGCGCTCGAGCCCTACCGCCTCTTCTGGCTGGAAGAGCCGGTGTGGCCGCCGGAGGACTACGCGGGCCTCGCGCGCGTCGCCGCCGCCACCGAGACGCCGATCGCGCTGGGCGAGAACGAGTCCACCCTCTACGGGTTCAACGAGATCGTGCGGCAGCGGGCGGGCGACGTGCTGCAGCCGAGCATCACCAAGGTCGGCGGCATCTCGGAGTTCAAGAAGATCGCCGCGCTGGCCCAGGCCGCGAACCTGCCGATCGCGCCGCACTCGTTCTACTTCGGGCCCGGACTCGCCGCGACCCTGCACGTGGCCGCGACCTTCGGCGGGCCGCTGCCCGTCGAGTTCCCGACCGGCGACCAGGAAACGCCGTTCCTGGCCCGGCCGATCCAGGCGCGTGACGGCTGGATGGAGGTGCCCAAGGGCCCCGGGCTCGGGGTCGAGCTCAACCCGGAAGCCCTGCGCCGGCATCCCTTCGTGAAGGGCAGCGCCCAGATCTTCGATCTCCGATGACCCCGTTCACCGAGCGCGAGCTGATGGTCATCGCGGCGGCGCGGGAGATCCGCGACGACGAGGTGGTCTTCGTCGGCATGCGGCTGCCCCTGATCGCCTTCGCCTACGCCAAGCGCACGCACGCGCCCGGAGCCACCGGGCTCTTCGAGAACGGCATCGTGCGCGATCAGCCGGCGCCCGAGACCCTGCTGACCATGAGCGACACTCCGAACATCCCCGGCGCGCTCTGGTGCACCGGTACGCTCGAGATCATGGCGTTCCTCCAGCAGGGGCTCGTGGACCTGGGCTTCATCGGCGGCGCCGAGATCGACCGGTTCGGCAACCTGAACACGTCCTACGTCGGCGACTGGCGCCGCCCCAAGGTGCGCCTGCCCGGCAGCGGCGGCGGCGGCGACATCGCGAGCCTGGCCCGGCGCTTCGTGGTGATCATGCCGCAGGAGAAGCACCGCTTCCGCGAGCGCGTGGACTACATCACCTCGCCCGGCTTCGGCGACGGCCCGGGCTGGCGCGCGCGCGTGGGGCTCACCGGCGGCGGGCCCGTCGCGGTGGTCACCACGCTGGGCGTCTTCCGCTTCGATCCCGCGAGCTGCGAGATGTACCTGGCCTCCTATCATCCGGGGGAGAGCGTGGACCGAGTCCGGGCCGCCACCGGATTCACGCTCGCGACCGCGCCCGACGTGGGCCCGACGCCGACCCCGACCGCGGCGGAGCTCGCCATCGTCCGCGCGTGCGATCCCGCCGGCTTCTGGACGCGCTCCGCGTGACCGCGGCCGATCCCGCCGTCCCGGCGCCGGCGCGAGGACGGTGGCTCATGTGGGGCATCCCGGCCCTCATCTTCCTCATCGCCTTCCTGCATCGCGCGGCGCCCGGGGTGCTGGCCAAGGAGCTCATGCAGGCGTTCGGGATCACCGGCACCGTGGTGGGGCTGCTCTCCGCGATGTACTTCTACTCCTACGCGGGCTTCATGGTGCCCGGTGGCGTGTTGATCGACAGCGCCGGCCCGCGCTGGGTGATCGCGGCGGGCGGGGCGGTCATGGGTCTGGGCTCGCTGGCCATGGGACTCGCGCTCAGCCCCGCGGTCCTGTTCGCCGGCCGCCTGCTCGTGGGCCTGGGCGCGACCGTGACCTTCACCGGCGCGCTCAAGATCGCGGCGAACTGGTTCCCGCGCTCGCAGTTCGGGATGATGTCCGCCCTGACCGCGACGGTGGGTGTCCTCGGGGCGCTCGTGGGCAGCGCGCCCCTCGCCGCGCTGGCGGTGAGCGTCTCCTGGCGGGGGGCCCTCGTGATCATCGGCGCGGTGACGCTCGCGGCCGCGCTGCTCTGCGCGGCGGTCGTTCGCGACCGGCCCGCCGGCGCCGGCGGGGCCGCGCCCGGGTCCGCGTCGCTCCGGCACGCCCTGACCGGAACGGCCCAGGTCCTGCGCAATCCGTATACCTGGCCGCCCTTCCTCTGTTTCTTCTTCCTCTACGCGGCCCTGGGCAACTTCTTCCTGTGGAGCGTGCCGTTCCTCCGTGACGTCTACGGTCTCGCCACCACCCGGGCCGCCCTGTACGCCTCGCTGCCCTCGTTCGCGCTCCTCGTCTCCGCTCCGCTCACCGGCTACCTCTCCGACCGGGTCCTGCACCGCCGGAAGCTCCCGTACATCGTCCTGGTCTCCGGGCAGTTCGTGGTCTGGCTCGCCTTCGTGCTGACCCTCGGCACCCTGCCGCTGCCCGGCGTCTGCGCTCTCTTCGTGTGCATCGGGATCATGGGCGGCGCCTTCGTCCTCACCTGGCCGATGGGCGCCGAGGTGAACCCGCCCGGGCTCGCGGGCAGCGCGGTCGCGGTGACCAACCTGGGCGGCTTCGTGGGCGCCGCGCTCACCCAGGGGCCGGTGGGCGCGGTCCTCGACGCGCGCTGGACCGGCGCGGTGGCCGAGGGCGCCCGCGTGTACCCGGTGACGGCCTACCGGGACGCCTTCGCGATCTGCGTGCTCTTCGTGCTGGTCGCCGCCGCGATCAGTCTCCTGCTGAAGGAGACGCGGGGCGAGAACGTCCATCACCAGCTCCGTTCGCCCCGTCCGGCCGCGAGAACCGCGCGCCGTAGGGCTCGGGGGGAATCCTGAGCGCGTTGGTGACGAACGAGATCAGGTGGTAGAACCCGGCCAGCGCGATCAGCTCGATGAGCTGCGCCTCGGTCCAGTGCGCGCGCAGGGCGGCCCACAGCGCGTCGTCCACCCGGGCCCGGTCGTGGAGGGCGTCCACCAGGCGGATGAGCAGGCGCTCGCGATCCGGGAACGCGTCCGCTTCCGGCTCGGGCGCGCAGGTGGCGGCGACCTGGGCCGCGGTCAGGCCCACCCGCTCCGCGAAGAGGGCCACGTGGACGCCCCACTCGTACTCGGACCCGCAGCGGGCGCACGTGCGGTCGATGACGATCTCCCGCTCGCGCAGGCTGATGGAGCCCCGGTCGAGCAGGCCGCCCGCCATCACGCGCAGGAAGACGCGCTCGTTCACCGCCAGGGTGCGGAACAAGGCGAGCGGCGGGACGCCCGGCGGCATGATCCGGTCGAGCGCGGCCTGGACCGGCGGGGCGTAGGGGGGCTCGAGGGGGGCGATGCGGGCCTGGGTCATGGCGGGCCTCCGTGAACCGAGTGCTATCATTTCCGTAGCAGACATCCTAACGCTACTAATTCAGTAGCACAAGGGAGGCGCGCGATGGCCGGAACGCCCAGGCCGGGACGGCCGGTGCGGGGCTCGCGGAGCGGCCGGCCGATCATGGCCCTCCTGGACCTGCTCGGCCGGCGCTGGACGCTCCGGGTCATCTGGGAGCTGCGCGGGGGCCGGCTGACCTTCCGGGCGCTCCAGGAGGCCTGCGGCGGCGTGAGCCCGACCGTGCTCAACGAGCGGGTGCGCGAGCTGCGGGAGAGCGGGCTGCTGGAGTCGGTGGGCGCGGCGGGCTACGGCCTCACGCCCCGGGGGCGCGAGCTGATCGAGCAGCTCCAGCCGCTGGTCACCTGGTCGGCCCGGTGGGCCGCCGCGCTCACTCGCGGTCGAGGAACCCCTCGGTCATCGCGTTGACCTCGGGGATACCGGTGCGCGCGATGGCGTTGATGCGGGCCTTGACCTCGGCGAGCGGGCGGAACGGCTTCTTCGCCATGAGCTGCGCGTAGTCGCGCGCGGCCTGGGCCAGCTCGGCTCCCGGCACCACCCGGTTCACGAGGCCCCAGGCCTGGGCCTCGGCCGCCGAGTAGCGCGCGCAGCCCATGATGATCTCCTTGGCCCGCGCCGGGCCGACCATACGCACGAAGCGAGTGGTCGTGCCCACCCCGAGCGGCACGCCCAGGTCCACCTCCGGGATCCAGAACTGAGCCTCCGCGGCCGCGATGCGGAAGTCGCACGCGAGCGCCAGGCCCCAGCCGCCGCCCACCGCGTGGCCATTGACCGCCGCGATGGTGGCCTGCTCCAGATTCTCGAGCAGGGCGTTCGAGCGTTCGAAGAGGCGGCGGAACTGGGACTTGCGGGAGAGGAAGAGCCGGCGGCGCTCCTCCGGGGTCGCGGCCTTGGCGTGGCCGGCGTCGGCCCCCGCGGAGAAGACCGGCGGCGCGCCGGTCACGATGACCACGCGGGTGGACCCGTCGTCGCGCAGCCCGGCGAAGGCCGCGCCCAGGTCGGTGAGCATCTCGTCGCTCAGCGAGTTGCGGCGATCCGGGCGATTGAGCGTGACGGTGGCGATGGGGCCATCGCGGGTGAGGAGCACGTTGGCGGCCATGTCCAGGGTCTAGCCCCTTCCGTGAGGGGTGAGAGACGAGGCGTTCTCGTCGGCGAGGAGACGGTGACGGCCCGCGCGCACGAGCTCGGCCGAGCGGGCGAAGCCCGCGCCCGCGCGCCGGTCGGCCTCGATGGCGGGGCGCACCTCACCATCGAGGAAGCGCTCGAGCGCCCCGGCGAGACGGCGGCGTACCTCGCCGTAGCCCTTCACGATATTGGCCAGCTCGGCTGCCTCGACGGCCAGACCCTCGTCGAGGGCGGCGGCCGCGAGCACCGTCTCCTCCCAGTGATGCATGAGCGCGAACTCGCGCTGGCGGCGCAGCGACGACGGGCGCAGCCCGCGGAGCCGGGCCAGCAGCCAGACGCGCAGGAAGCCCAGCACCGAGGTGGTCTTGACGTGCTGGCCGATCGTCGGGCGCCCGTCGGGCCAGCGCCGCTCGGCCCAGCGCGCGATGGGGCCGCCGATCGCGGCGGGCAGGATGCCGTAGAGCTCGTCGAGATCGGGCTTCAGGTAGTCGGTCACCACGACCACGGAGCCGGGGGGCGCCCCGTTCTCGCGGCGGATGCGCTCGAAGCGGCCGCGCCGCGTCTTGAGGTCGGCCACGCGGATCGCGTCCTCGTAGCTCATCCACACCGCGAGCCGCCGCGCGAACACGCGGGTCAGCCGCGCGCCGGGGTCGAGCGCGCGCACGCGGCGCACGCGCTCGAGGAACAGCTCCGCGTACCGCGCGTCCTGGTAGTCGACCAGGCGCGCCAGGGCTTCGCCCAGCGTCGCATGTACGGCCTCCGGGAGCTCGGCCTCCGCGCGATCGGCCAGCGCCAGGAACGCGGCGCCCCGCCGGCCGAGCGCGGCCGCCCGCTCGCCCTTCACCGCCGCCCACGGCCGCTCGGCGGCAGGCGCGTCCGCGCCCGCCGCCCCGGTCGCAACCAGCTCCTGGCCCGCCTTCAGGCCGCGGATGTTGCGATCGACCGCGACGCCCCCTTCGCGGATCGCGGCCTCGAAGTCGGTCGCGGTCATGGGCAGGACGCCGGTCGCCGACAGCGCGCCCAGCAGCAGGGCGTTGACCTCGGTCTGGTGCCGACGCGCCTCGGCCAGGGCGTCGAAGCCAATGAAACGCCGGCTGAGCTTGCGCGCGGCGGCCTCCAGCCCTTCGCTCGGATAGATCCCGTCGCCCGGCACCGACTTCTCCGCGATCGAGAACAGCCGGTGCGTGCTCGCGACCAGGGTGGTGCGGCCGGGGGAGGCGTAGTCCATCTCGATCGTGCGGCCCGCCTCGAGCAGCTCCGAGGCGATGATCACGTCCACGTCGCCCGGCGTCGGATAGAGCGAGAAGACCGGCTCGGCGCCGCCCGCCGCCACCCGCTCGGGAAACACCTCGACGTAGTAGGTGGTGGCCCCGGTGCGCTGGGCCACCCCGGGGATCGAGGTGGCCTGCGCCGGGTAGCCCGCGTGGGCGGCCGCGCCCACGAGCCACTCGGTGAGCACGCCGCCGCCCTGTCCGCCGAGCGCGGCGATCAGGATCGAGACGGGGCGGGGCGCGGTCATCACGCCGGCTGGAGCCACCCGATGACCCGGCGCCGCAGCCCGTCGAGCGCGCGGGATCCGGCGCTCGGGTTGTGCACGACGCGCGTCTCGTAGAACGACGGGCACAGCACCGCGGCGTGAGCCACCTCGCCGCAGAGGCCGCAGCCCACGCAGCTCGCGTCCACGTGGGCCACCGGGTCGTCGCGTAGCGGATCCGGGTTGTTCTTCAAGGTGAGCGACGGGCAGCCGTTGAAACGCATGCACGACTTGTCGCCGGTGCAGACGTCGGGATCCACCCCGAACCGCGGCACCTCGACCCGCGCGCCCGCCTTGAGCTGCGCCGCCACCTGGGGCTTCACGCGCCGCTGGCGCTCGAGCTGACACTCCGCGCGCGCGATGATCACCTTGAGCCCGCCCGCCGCGGTGGTCATGGCCTCCTTGACCACCTTCAGGGTGTCGCCGACCCGGTACGGATTCACGGTCTTGATCCAGGACACTCCGAGGCTCCGGATGGTGTCGGCGATGGACATCTTCACGGTGTCCCCGCGGGGGTTCTTGCCCGACGAGGGATTCGCCTGCTGGCCGGTGGCCGAGGTGTAGAAGTTCTCCAGCACCACCACGATCGAGTCCTGCTTGTTGAAGACCGCGTTGGCCACCCCCGCGGTGAGCCCCGAGTGCCAGAAGCCGCCGTCGCCCAGGATCGAGATCACGCGCTTGTCGAAGTTGGGAGCCACCGCGCTCGCCGAGGCCAGGCTCATCCCGTAGCCGAGGATCGTGTTGCCCTGGTTGAACGGGGGCAGCGTGGCGAACGCGTGGCAGCCGATGTCGGCGGCCACGTGGGTCTCGCCGAGCTCGCGCTGGGCGATCTTGAGCGCGCTGAACACCGGCCGCTCCGGGCAGCCGGTGCAGAAGGCGGGTGGGCGCTTGGGGAGCGGCGCGCGCAGCAGCGCGCGGCCCTGCCCCACGTGCTCGGTGAGCGCCTGCCGCCGCCGCTCCGCGTCGCCGCCCAGGAAGCGCGCGACCGCGGCCAGCACCACCTCGGGGACGTACTCGCCCTGCGCGGCCACCACGTCCTTGCCGTGGATGCGCGTGGTGATGCCGTGCTCGTAGGCCAGCGCCTTCAGCTCCTGCTCGATGAAGCTCGGCATGCCCTCTTCCAGCACGAGCACCCGCTGCTTGCCCTCGAGGAAGGAGACGAGCTGCTCGGGCACGAGCGGGTGGATCACGTTGAGCACGAGCATCGGGACGCGGGACTTGCCGAACGGATCGGCCATCCCCAGCAGCTCGAGCGCCCGCAGCGCGGTCGGCGTCAGCCCGCCCTGCAGGATGATGCCGAGCGCCTTCTCCTCGCCGGGGATCACCTCGTTGAGGCCCCGATCCACGATGTAGCGCCGGGCCGCGGGCAGCCGGCGCTCGAACTTCTGCGCCTCCTGGGTGTAGGTGGACGGCGGGTGGCTGATGCGCCCGTAGTCGAAGGAGTGGCGCGCGAGCCGCGTGTTCATGCCGACCGCGGGCCGGACATTGTCTCGGCAGACCAGGCTCCCGCGCATGTGCGCGGCCCGGATGCGCAGGCTGATCACGGTGGGCAGGTTGGAAGCCTCGGACAGGGCGAAGCCTTCCTCCACCATGCGCGCGAGGTTCTGCAGCGTCGGCCGCGGGTCGATGAGCGGCAGCGACGACTTGAGCGCGAAGGAGTGGGTGCGCTCCTGGATGACGCTGGCCCCCGCGCCGTAGTCCTCGCCGACCACGATCAGGGCGCCGCCGATGACGCCCGCCGAGGCCAGGTTCGAGAGCGCGTCGGCGGCCACATTGGTGCCCACGATGGACTTCCACGTCACCGCGCCGCGCATCGGGTAGTTGATGGACGCGCCGAGCAGGGCGGCGGCCGCCGCCTCGTTGGCGGAGGCGTCCAGGTAGACGCCCATGGGCTCGAGCAGCGACTCGTTGGCGTCGGCCAGCACGTCGAGGAGGTGCGAGACCGGCGCGCCCGGGTAGCCGCCCACGTAGGAGACGCCGGCCTGCAGCAGCGCCTTGGTGATGGCGAGGATCCCTTCGCCCCGGAGCACCTGCCCGTCACCCAGGGCGAGCTGCTTGACTTCCTCGGCGAACGACCGTTCCATAGGACCCTCTTGTACCACAACCTCCCGGAAGGAGGGGCCCATGGCGCACTTCACCACCAGCGACGGCGTCCGGATCTACTACGAGTCGCACGGTACCGGCGACCCGCTCCTCCTCGCCTACGGCATCGGCGGCAACGCGGGGATGTGGCAGCCCAACGTCCACGCCCTCTCGGCGCGGCACCGGTTGATCCTCTGGGAGCCGCGGGGCCACGCCCGCTCGGAGAGCCCGGCCGATCCGGCCAAGGTCACCTTCGGCCACTGGGTGCTCGACCTGCGCGACCTCATGAGCCACCTCGGCCTGGTCCACGCGGTGGTCGGCGGCCTCTCGCTCGGGGCGGGCATCGCCACCCGCTTCGCGCTCGCGCACCCGGAGCGGG
>Ga0207689_10006002_pt1 | contig 10745 bp, 7 predicted proteins | sample KBSMisM52_FD_184312 | JGI IMG/M metagenome (GOLD analysis project Ga0207689, IMG submission 184312) | Miscanthus rhizosphere microbial communities from Kellogg Biological Station, Michigan, USA - KBS Miscanthus M5-2 (SPAdes) (version 2) | ecosystem: Host-associated > Plants > Roots > Rhizosphere... | reverse complement strand
CTCGTGGTGGCGCTCGTGTTCCTCGGGCTCAAGGCGTGGATCATCCCGCGGATCCTGTGGCGCATGGCCGCGGGCACGCCCCTGCGCGCGCTGCCGCCCGGCCACTCCAGCGGCGTCGCCCTGCTCCTGGCGGGCGGGCTGGTGGTGGCCGCCTACGTGATCATCCTGCCCATCACCGCCACCGCCACCCTGCCCACGGCGGACGCGATTCCCCTCGCCTTCGCGATGTCGCTCATCGGGCTCTTCGTGTGCGTGACCGGCCGCGACGTGCTCGGACAGGTCCTCGGCTTTCTGGTCTTCGAGAACGGGATCTTCGGCCTCGCGCTGCTCGCCACCTACGGTCTGCCCGGCCTGGTGGAGGCCGGCGTCTTCCTCGACGTGCTGGTGATCGTCCTCCTCATGGAGGGCGTGGTCATGCAGATCCGGCGCGAGCACGACTCGATCGACGTGGACCGGCTGCGGGAGCTGCGGGGATGAGCCTGATCGTGCTGCTCCTCGCCCCGCTCGCCGGCGCGGCGCTGCTCGGGCGTGCCACCGGCGCCGCCGCCCGCACCCTGCACGCGGCGGCTCTGGCCGCCACGCTGGGCGCCGCCGCCGCGGTGGTGGTCGGCGTCGCCGGCGCGGGTACGGTGACGGCGCTCGACGGCCTCCTCCGCGCCGACGCGCTCTCCGCCTGGATGGTGGGACTCATCGGGATCGTGGCCGCGCTCGCCGGCGCCGAGACGCTGGCGGGCTTCGGTGGAGCGGCCGGGGAATCGCGGCGCTTCTACCCGCTCTTCCATCTCTTCGTGTTCACCATGCTGCTGGCGGTCACCACCGACGACCTCGGCCTCATGTGGGTGGCGGTGGAAGGGACCACGCTCGCGTCGGTGTTCCTCGTCAACTTCCACCGGACCCGCGCCTCCCTCGAGGCCGCCTACAAGTACCTCCTGATCTGCTCGGTGGGGATCGCGCTCGCCTTCGTGGGTACCGTCTTCATCTACTTCGCCGATGCGCAGCGGATCGGCGCCGAGACCCATGCGCTGCGATGGACCACCCTGGTCCGCTGGGCGCCGCAGCTGCCGCCCGCGGTGGTGGAGCTGGCCTTCGTGTTCCTCCTCGTCGGTTACGGCACCAAGGCCGGGCTCGCCCCCATGCACACCTGGCTCCCCGACGCTCACAGCGAGGCGCCCGCGCCGGTCAGCGCGCTCATGTCCGGCGTGCTGCTGAGCGTGGGCATCTACGCGGTGCTTCGCTTCAAGACGGTGGTGGACCTGGCCGCGGGACCCGGCTTCACGCGGCGCCTGCTGGTGCTCTTCGGGCTCTCGTCCATGGCGGTGGCGGCGGCATTTCTCTGGGCCCCCACCAACTTCAAGCGCATGCTGGCGTACTCCAGCGTGGAGCATCTGGGCCTCGTCTCCCTGGGCCTGGGATTCGGCGGGCTGTGGGGGGTGACGGGCGCGGCGCTCCACCTCGGCAACCACGCCCTCGCCAAGTCCGTGCTCTTCGTGCTCTCCGGCCGTATTCGCGACGCCTACGGCACCGTCGAGATCCCGTCGGTGCGCGGTCTGCTCGCCGCCATGCCCGTCACCGGGCGGGGCTTCGTCGTGGCCCTGCTGGCGCTGCTGGGCTTGCCGCCCTTCGGCCTCTTCATCAGCGAGCTCATGATCCTCGGCGCGGGGTTCCAGGAGGGCTGGGGCCCCGCCGCGGCGCTGGGGCTCGTGCTCCTGCTCGTCGCCTTCGGCGGCCTCCTGCGCGCGCTGCATTCCATGGCCTACGGGGCGGGCGGGAGTGCGGCCGCGGCCGCGCGCGAGACGCTCACCTGGAAGGGCGCCGCGCCCATCGCGATCGCGCTGTCGCTGCTCGTGCTCACCGGCACCGCGTGGCCGCCGGGACTCGCCTCCGCGCTCGAGCGCGTCGCCGCGGTGATGGGCGGATGAGCGCGCCCGCCCCCGCCGTGCTGCTCGAAGCCGTCCTCGCCGCCGGCGCGGACACCGCGCAGGTCCGACCGGACGGCACCGTGCACTGTCGCCTGCCGCGCTGGGAGATCCCCGCCTGCGCCGAGCGTCTGGGGCGGCTCGGGCTATACCTCGAGCTGCTCGCCGGCACGGACACCCGGCCGGAGTCGGGCGACTTCACCCTGACCTACGTCTTCGCCCCCGCCGCGCCCCGCGCGCTCGTGGTGGCCCTCGTGTCCGTGCCCGCCGACACGCCGCGGTTTCCCTCGCTCGCCACGCGCTCCTATCCCGCGAGCCGGTTCGAGCGGGAGATCCACGATCTGCTCGGCCTCGTGCCGTCCGGCCACCCGGAGCTGCGGCGCCTGACCCTGCACCAGTTCTGGCCCGAGGGCTACCATCCCCTCCGCCGCGACACCGCCGCCCGGCGCGACTTCGTGGACGCCGGCCAGCCGTTCCCGTTCCGCCGGGTGGATGGCGCCGGCATCTTCGAGATCACGGTGGGACCGGTGCACGCCGGCATCATCGAGCCCGGCCACTTCCGGTTCAGCGTCGAGGGAGAGGAGATCGTCAATCTCGAGACGCGGCTGGGCTTCACCCACAAGGGGACGGAGAAGCTCTTCGAGCAGCTTCCGTTCGAGCGCACGCCGGAGCTGGCCGAGCGCGTGTCGGGCGACGAGAGCGTCGCGCACGGCCTGGCCTTTGCCCAGGCGCTCGAGCGGCTGGCCGGCTGCGAGGTGCCGCCCCGCGCGGCGTGGCTGCGGGTGCTCCTGCTCGAGCTCGAGCGCCTCTACAATCACGTGGGCGACGTGGGCATGCTCATCAACGACACGGGATTCGCCTGGGGCCATGCCCACTGCTTCCGGCTCCGCGAGGAGCTGCTGCGCCTCAACGAGCGGCTCAGCGGGCACCGGCTGCTGCGCGGCGCGGTGACACCGGGCGGCATCACCGGGCCCCTCGCCGGGGCCGCGCTCGGCGAGGCCGCGGTCGCCGTCGGGCGCATCACCGCGGACTTCCTCGAGATCGCGCGGGTGTGCCTCCGCAATACCATGGTCCTCGAGCGCCTGCAGGGGACGGGCCGGCTCTCCACCGAGACCGCCCGGGAGGTGGGCGTGGTGGGACTGGCGGCGCGCGCCAGCGGCATCGATACGGACCTGCGCCGGGACGCTCCCTTCGCCGCCTACGGAGAGCTGGCGGTCACCCCGGCGGTGCATGCCCAGGGCGACGCGCTGGCGCGGACCCTGGTGCGTCTCGACGAGGCGCGTGAGTCGGCTCGGCTCGTGAGCGCGGTGGCCGCGCGCCTTCCCGCGGGCCTCACGCAGATCGCGCTCCCGCCCCTGCCCGCCGGCGGGGACGCCGTGTCCTGCGTGGAGGCGTGGCGCGGCCCGGTCTGGTACTGGATCTGGGCGGCGGGGACCCGCGCGCTCAGGCGAGTCAAGATCGTGGATCCGTCGTTCCGCAACTGGCCCGCGCTCGAGCTGGCCGTGCTCGACAATATCGTTCCGGACTTTCCCATCTGCAACAAGTCCTTCAACCTGTCCTACTCGGGGCACGACCTCTAGCCGGGCACGATCATCCCCAGCTCGGCGGCGCGCGCGGCCGCGGCGGCGTCGAGGCGGTCCGCTCCCGCGTGGTCGCCGCCCGCGCGGGCCAGCCGCCCGAGCGCGCCCCAGGCATGGGCCTCGAGCGCCCGCATGCCGCGGGGGCCCGCCACCGCCAGCACGGCGCGGAAATGCGCGGCGGCCTGCTCCGTCTCGCCCGAGCGCGCGGCGATCTCGCCCAGCATGCGGAGCACCCAGCCCTCGTAGCCCCCCTCGTTGTGCGTGCGCGCCAGCGCCAGGCCGCGCTCGGCGGTGACGCGCGCCTCCGTGATCCGCCCCGCGCGCAGATACGCCTCCGCCAGCCAGGCATGGCGCAGCGAGTGGCGGCTGAGGATCGAGAGCGCCGTCGCGCGCTGGATGCCGTCCTCGATGAGCGCCGCTCCCTCCGCCACTCGGCCCTGGCGCGCGTAGACGATGCCGAGCTGGCAGGAGAGCATGGGCAGCCACGCGGTGATGTCGAGCTCGCGCGCGCGCGCCAGCCCCCGCTCCAGCACCGGCACCGCGGCGGCGAGCGTGCCGCGCGCGAGCTGGGCGAAGCCCAGCGCCACGTGGGCGCCCGCCTCGCTCCACGGGTGATCCACCGACTCGCCGAGACGTACCGCCTCCAGCGCGCGCGCCTCCGCGCCGTCGAAGTCGGCCACCGCCACCAGCGAGTTGACCAGCCAGATCCGCGCCGCCACCGAGAGCAGCCCCGCCAGGCCGAAGCGCTCGTGCTCGAGGTCCCCGCCCAGCGCGTCGATCGCGCGCCCGAGATGGAGCTGCGCCTGCGCATAGTCGCCGAGGGCATGGTAGGCCTGGCCGAGGCCGGCGATGGCCGTCGCCCGGAGGGGCAGGTCGTTCAGCTCCTCCGCGATCTCCAGCGAGTGCCGGGCCGCCGCCAGCGCCGCGTCCTGGTCGCCGAGCGTGTAGTACGACTGGGCGAGGTAGGCGCGCACCCAGCCCAGCCGCCGCCGATCGGCGAAACCCTCTGCCAGCGACTGCGCCCGGCGCAGGTGCTCGAGCGTGCGCACGAACAGGCCCAGGGGCGCCAGCGAGGCGCGGGCGTCGAAGCGGAGATCCACGCCGAGCTCGAGATTTTCCCGCGTGCGCGGCAGCGTATCCAGCGCCTCGATCGCCTGCTCGAAGAAGCCGACGGCGTCGCGATGCGCGGAGCGCGCCGCCGCCCGGGCCCCCGCCTGGCGAAGATAGTCCACCGCCCGCGCGTCCAGCCCACCCCGGAGCGCATGGTGGGCCAGCCGCTCCACCTGTTCCACGAGCCGGCCCGGATAGAGACGCTCGATGGCGTCCACGATGCGCGCGTGCAGGATCCGTCGCGTATCCTGGAGCAGGGTCCCGTAGGCGACGTCCTGGGTCAGCGCGTGGTTGAAGCCATGCTCGAGCTCGGGGAACAGATGCGTCTCGTGGAGGAACTCCGCCGCCTGGAGCTGGGCCAGGCTCGCGCGCAGCGTGTCCGCATCGAGATCCGCGATCGCCTCCAGCACGGGGAACGGCACGTCCCGGCCCACCACCGCCGCGCACTGCAGGAGATGCTTGGCCTCGGGCGACAGGCGATCGATGCGAGCCGCCAGCACCGCCTGCACCGTGCTGGGCACCTGGATGGCGGCGAGCGGCCGTCCGAGCGCGTACGCGCCGCGCTCGCCCGCCAGCACCTCGGTCTCGGCGAGCGCGCGCACGCTCTCCTCGAGGAAGAGCGGATTGCCGTCCGTTCGCCGGACCAGGAGCTCATGCAGGGGCCGCAGCGCGGGATCCGGACCCAGCAGCGCCTCGAGGAGGCGGCCCGCGGTCGGGAGGGCGAGCGGCTCGACGCGGAGCTGCGTGTACCCGCCCTTGTTGCCCCAGCCGTGCCGGTACTCGGGACGATAGGTCACCAGGACGAGCAGCCGGGCGTCGGACAACCGGTCCACCAGGCCGTCGAGGAGCGCCTGCGTCTCCTCGTCGATGCGGTGAAGGTCCTCCAGGATCAGGAGCAGCGGCCGGCGCCGGGCCTCCAAGAGCAGCAGGTGCTTGAGCGCCTCGAGCGTCCGGCGGCGCCGCTGCGGCGGCTCCAGCGCCGTCCAGGCGGGGTCGGTCACCGGCGCCTCGAAGAGCGCGAGCACCGCCGCCTGGGCGGTTTCCAGGCTGCGGTCCAGGCCGGCCAGCCGCGCGGTGACCCTGGCGCGCACCGTCTCCGGGTCGGCGTCCCGCTCGAGGTCGAAGTAGGCGCGCAGCCACACCAGCACCGGCGCCCAGGCGGTGGACTTGCGATAAACCACCGGCCGGCTCTCGAGGATCGTGAAGCCGCGCGTCGCCGGCGACTGCGCCAGCTCCCGCACCAGCCGCGACTTCCCCACCCCCGCCTCGCCCACGAGCGCCACGATCTGGCCCCGCCCCGCTTCCGCACGCTCGAGCGCCTGGCGGAGAAGGCCCAGCTCGGCGTCGCGGCCCACGAAGGGCGTGAGACCGCGCACGGCGGCCGCCTGGAGGCGCGAGCGCGCGGGGCCCGCTCCCACCGCCTCGTACACCTCCACCGCCTCCGCCACTCCGCGCACGGGGATGGGCCCCCGGGGCGTCACCGCCAGATAGCCCTCGGTGAGTCGATGTGTCTCCTCGCTCAGCAGGATGCTGCCCGGCCGCGCCAGCTTTTCCATCCGCGCGGCCAGATGGGTGGTCTGGCCCACCGCGGTGTAGTCCATGTGCAGGTCGTTGCCGATGGACCGCACCACCACCTCGCCGGAGTTGAGCCCGATGCGGATCTGCACGTCCGCGCCATGGGTGCGGCGGACGGTCGCGGACAGGCGCGCCGCGCCCTCCTGCATGCGAAGCGCCGCGTAGGCCGCGCGCACCGCGTGGGTCTCGTGGGCGAGGGGCGCGCCGAAGATGGCCATGATCCCGTCGCCGAGCACCTGGTTCACCGTGCCCTCGTACCGGTGCACCGCCTCCATCATGAGCTCGAGGACGGGGTCGAGGAGCGCGCGCGCCTCCTCGGGATCACGGTCGGCGAGCAGCTCGAGGGACCCCTTCATGTCGGCGAAGAGAACCGTGACCTGCTTGCGCTCTCCCTCCATGGCGCCGCGCGCGGTGAGGATACGCTCGGCGATGTGACGCGGGGTATAGGTGTGGGGAGCGGCAAAGCGCGGCGCCGGCGCCGCGCCCCCCAGCATGCGCCCGCAGCCGCCGCAGAAGCGGCTCCCGGGCTCGGAGGGAAATCCGCAGGCCGGACACACCGCGTCCAGCGCGGTCATGGCGCAAAGCCTATCCGAGTGGTCCCGAGGGGTCAACCGGGGTAGAGTAGCGCGACCAACTTTCGCGCCGGGAGGCCATCATGCTGAAGGAATTCCGCGAGTTCGCCGTGAAGGGCAACATGATCGACATGGCGGTCGGCATCATCATCGGCGCCGCGTTCGGCGCGGTAGTGCAGTCCCTGGTCGACAACCTCTTCATGCCGCTGATCTCGGCGCTGCTGGGGGCTCCGGACTTCAGCAGCATCTTCTGGGTGCTCCGGAATCCCAAGGGCGAGGTCTACGCCTCCGTCAAGGCCGCGCGGGAGGCGGGAGCGGTGGTGCTCGCGGTGGGGCTCTTCATCAACACCATCATCACCTTTCTCGGGGTGGCGGTGGCCACGTTCTTCCTCGTGAAGGCGATCAACCGGCTCCGCCGGGAAGCTCCCCCCGCCGCCGCGGCGCCCTCGGCCGAGGTCACGCTCCTCGCGGAGATCCGCGACCTCCTCAAGCGCGCGTCGCCGCGCTGATCGCCGGGCCGCGATGCTGAAGGCGCGCGACTGGCGCCAGTGGCGGACCCGGGACCATCTATTGGTCTTCGGGCCCGCGTTCGTCCTCGCCATCGCCGCCTTCGTGGTGGCGATCAGCTTCGTCAAGCCGGCCCCGCCCCGGCGCATCGTCATGGCCACCGGCCGGCCCGACGGGGCCTACCACCAGTACGGCCTGCGCTATCAGGCCGAGCTGGCCCGGGAGGGGATCCGCGTTGAGCTGCGGGCGACGTCGGGGTCGGTGGAGAACGTCCGCCTGCTCGCCGATCCCGCCAGCGGGGTGGACGTGGCCTTCGTGCAGGGGGGCGTGCGCGGCCCCGGGCCCGCCCCCGAGCTGTTCGCCCTCGGCAGCCTGTATTTCGAGCCCCTGTGGATCTTCTCGCGCACCGGCGCGCGGACCGACGACATGCTGGGCCTCCGCGGCAAGCGGCTCGCCGTCGGGCCCGAGGGCAGCGGGACCCGCGCCCTCATCGACCTGCTGCTGAGCGCCAACGGCATCCGGCCTGACTCGCTCACGCTGTCGCCTCTCACCGGGCTCGACGCGGTGCGCGCCCTCCGGGCGGGCGCGGTGGACGTGGCGGCGCTGGTGGCCTCGCCCGAGTCCTCGGCGCTTCGAGAGGCGGCCGGCGCGCCCGAGATCACCCTCATGAGCTTCCCGCGCGCGGAAGCCTATTCACGGCTCTACCCGTTTCTCTCCCGGCTCGTCCTGCCCGAGGGCGCGCTGAATCTCGAGCGTGATGTGCCCCCGCGGGACGTCGTCCTCCTCGCTGCCGCCGCCAGCCTGGTGGTCCGTCCGGATTTCCACCCCGCGCTCAGCGATCTCCTGCTCGTCGCCGCCACGCGACTCCACTCGCGCGCGGGGGTCTTCGAGCGGCCGCGCCAGTTCCCCTCGCCCGACTTCACCGACTTTCCCGTGAGCGAGGAAGCCGCCCGCTTCTACCGCAACGGCCCCCCTTTCCTCGCCCGCTACCTGCCGTTCTGGGCCGCGAGCCTGGTCGACCGGATGAAGATCATGCTGCTCCCACTGCTGGCGCTGCTCTTCCCGCTCTTCAAGATCGTCCCGCCCACCTACCGCTGGCGGATCCGCCGCAAGATCTTCAAGTGGTATCGCGAGGTGCAGACGGCCGACATGGCGCTCGCCCAGTCACAGTCGGTCGAGAGCCTCGACCGCATCCTGGCCCGGCTCGACGCGGCCGAGCACGAGATGCGGCAGATCAACATCCCGCTCGGGTACTCCGACGCCCACTATCACCTGCGCGTGCACTTCGACATGGTCCGCGCCAAGGTGCTGGCGGCCAAGGACAAGCTCCTCTCCGACGCGCCCGCCCGCGCGCCGCAACGTTGACCTAAGGGGTCGCCCCCTCGTATCCTGAATGGCATGGCCACCAACACCACGCCCCGGTTCGAGGAGCTCCTGTCCACCCGCGCCCGCATCGGCACCGGCACCTCCGTTCCGCCCGCGCGACCCGTTGCCAACGCGCTCTATGAGTTCGGCGGCGGTTTCCCCGACCCGGTGTCCTTCCCCTACGACGGGCTCGTCGAGGCGACGGCGCGCATGATGAAGGCCGAGGGCGCCCAGGCCCTCACCTATGGCGAGCCGCAGGGTTACAAGGGCTTGCGGGAGCTGGTGTGTCACAAGTACGGGCTCTTCGAGGGGCTGAAGATCGTCCCCGACAACCTCATCATCTCCAACGGCTCGGGGCATGCGCTGTCGCTGGCCTTCTCCGCCTTCGTGGACGTGGGCGACGCCATCCTCAGCGAGGCGCCCACCTTCTCCGGCACGCTCAACACCATCCGCCGACACGGGGCTCGCGTGCTCGACGTGCCGGTGGACGCGGAAGGGCTGGTGACCCGGGTGGCGCGACAGCAGCTCGAGCTGCTGCGCCGCGAGGGCACGCGGTGCAAGCTCATCTACACCATCAACAACTTCCAGAATCCCTCCGGGCCCACCATGTCCATGCGGCGCCGCCAGGAGCTGGTCGAGCTGGCCCATGAGTTCGACACCGTCATCCTCGAGGACGACGCCTACGGGGAGCTGCGCTTCGAGGGCGATCACCTGCCCTCGCTGTACGCGCTCGATACCGGCGGCCGGGTGATCCGCGCCGGCACCGTGTCGAAAATCCTCGGGGCGGGCTTTCGCCTGGGCTGGCTCTGCGCGCCGAAGGAGATGATCCCGGCCTTCCAGGGCTTCCTCTTCGGGGGCGGCGTCAATCCCTTTGCCTCGCGCGTCGCCACGTATTTCCTGCGCGACCACCTCCAGCCGCACGTGTCGCTGCTCATCGACGTGTACCGGAAGAAGCGCGACGCCATGCTGCGCGGGCTGCACGAGGTGCTGGACGGCAGCGGGGCGGAGATCAGCAAGCCGGAGGGCGGCTTCTTCATCTGGATCCGGCTGCCCGAGCGCACCGACCAGCGGCGCCTGTCGGACCTGGCCGCGACCGCGCGGGTGCAGTACACCTCCGGGAGCGCCTTCTTCGCCAACGGCGGCGGCGAGGAGTTCATTCGCCTCGCCTTCAGCTTCGAGACGCCCGAGAAGTGCTACGACGGCGCGCGCCTGATGGCGAAAGCCGTGCTCGACGCGCGCGTCTAGCCCAGGCCCCATGGGCCGGCTCAGCGGCAAGCGCGCGATCATCACCGGCGCCGCGAGCGGCATCGGCCGGGCCAGCCTCCTCCTCTTCGCCCGCGAGGGCGCGCGCGTTCTCGCGGTGGACCGCGAGCTGGCCGCGCTGGACGCCGCCGTCACCGAGGCCTCCGCGGCGGGCGGTTCCGCCCTTGCTCTCGCCGCCGACGCCGGCGACGAGGCGTCGGTGGCGGGCGCGGTCGGACGGTGCGTGGCGGAGTGGGGCGGTGTGGATGCAGTCTTCGCCAATGCCGGAGTGAGCGGCGGACGCATCCCGCTCCTCGAGCAAACGGTCGAGCAGTGGCAGGAGATCCTCCGCGTCAACCTGATCGGCCCCTGGCTCATGATCAAGCACGCGGCGCCGGCCATGATCGGCCGCGGCGGCGGCTCCATCGTCTGCACCGCCTCGGTGGCGGCGCTGCGCGCCAATGCGGGAGGCAGCCCTTACTCGGCGAGCAAGGCGGGCGTGGTGAGCCTCGTCCAGACGGCCGCCAACGCGCTCCTCGGCACCGGCGTGCGGGTGAATGCTATTTGCCCCGGCCTCATCGAGACGGGGATGACCCGCCCCATCTTCGATCTGGCCCGCGCGCGCGGCACCGAGGCACGGATCGGCCAGCTCAATCCCCTGCAGCGGCATGGCCGCCCCGACGAGATCGCCGCCGCCGCGCTCTTTCTCGCCAGCGACGAGTCCTCCTACGTCAACGGCCAGGCCTTCGCGGTGGACGGGGGACTGTCCAGCACCCATCCCTTCGCGGGCCACCGGCGGTGACTCAACGCCGAAGAGGGCGGCGGAGGCGAGCGTCCGGCGCCCCCTCAGGGTCCAGCGGATTGTAGCGGACGGCAGT
>Ga0207689_10006000_pt1 | contig 10747 bp, 11 predicted proteins | sample KBSMisM52_FD_184312 | JGI IMG/M metagenome (GOLD analysis project Ga0207689, IMG submission 184312) | Miscanthus rhizosphere microbial communities from Kellogg Biological Station, Michigan, USA - KBS Miscanthus M5-2 (SPAdes) (version 2) | ecosystem: Host-associated > Plants > Roots >... | reverse complement strand
CGCGTAGTTCGCTACGCGGGGCCAGCCGAACACGTCGACGTTCGCCGTGTTCGCGACGATCACGTGGGTCCAGAAGGCCCCGCCCGTGGCCCCCATCAGGGCGAGGAGGCAAAGACCGCCGAGCCCGGCCGACCAGAGCAGCAGCTCGACGGCCTGCGCTCGCCGGCGCTGGCCGATGAGCCAGACGAGGGCGGCGAGGGGGGCGGCGAGGAAATACGACTGGCGGGTGAAGCCGGCCAGGACGAACAAGCCCGCGGCCAAGATCCGCGAGGGACGCCGGGCCGCGAGAGGCGTGATGAGAGCGAGGCCCGACCAGCTCAGGGCCAGGGCGACGCAGTCCACCCGGACGAGGGCCGACCAGGCGACCACATAGGGAAGGGAGAGGAACGTCGCTCCCGCCACCAGCGATGCGAACCTGTCCCCCGTCGTCACCAGGAGGACCCTGGCGATCAGCGCCCCCGTGGCCAGCGCTCCGAGAAAGGAGAGCGCACGCCCGTACCACAGCGCGGGGCCGAAGAGCCACGCGAGCGGTACCTGGAGCAGGGGGTAGACAGGCGGATAGTTGGCGATGTTGTGCGGCAGCTGCGCGGAGAGGGGCGGGTAGATGCCCTCGAACCTGGAGAGGCGCATGACCTGATCGAGGAGCTGGCCCTCCCCATAGTCGACCGGATACGGAAAGGCGATCGCCCTCGCGTCCGTCGTCACGAGCAGCCAGAAGGCACGCAAGAGCGAGAGGACGAGCAGGCCCTCGGCAAGGCGCGCCGCCGCTCCCAGGAGGTCGGCGCGCGGGGACCGCGGCTCCGATGTTGTCACTCTCCGACCAGGTGCACCGCGATCTCCCTCCTGTGCCTCCCCGTGCGGTGCTCCCACACGTAGATCCCCTGCCACGTCCCCAGGACGAGCTCTCCCCCGCGGAACGGGATCTGCTCCGACGTCCGCGTCAGCGCCGCCTTGACGTGCGACGGCATGTCGTCGTCGCCCTCGGCGGTGTGCGTGTAGAGGGGATCGCCGTCCGGCACCAGCCGGTCGAGGTACGCCTCCAGGTCGCGCCGCGCCGCGGGATCGGCGTTCTCCTGGATGACGAGGCTGGCCGAGGTGTGGCGGATGAAGACCGTGCACAGCCCGTCGCGCAGGCCGGAGGCGCGCAGCCGCCCCGTCACGTCAACCGTGACGTCGTTCAGTCCCCGCCGGGTCGAGACGTGGACCGTATCGTGCTGCTGCCGCAGCGTCACTTGCCTTCGCGCACGGCCTTCTGGGCCAGCCGGTCGACCACGCCCGGGGCGAGGATCCGGAGCAGCCGGCTCAGCCGTCCGCCCCGCCAGTTCGTGACCACGAGCCGCTCGCGCCTTTCCATCCCGGCGACGGTGAGGGCCGCGCACACCTCCGCGGTCATGATCTTGTCCTCCTGCATCGGGCTCTTGCCCAGCGCTTTCCCGTCCGGGCCCGTGGAGCGTCGATGGATCTCGGAGAGCACGAAGTAGGGCGCGACCATCGTCACCGAGACTCCGGAGCCGTCGAGCTCGATGCGCAGGGAGTCGAAGAATCCGAACACGGCGTGCTTGGACGCGGCGTAGCCGGTGCGCGTGGGCACTCCGGTCAAGCCGGCCAGGCTGGACATCACCACGATCTGGCCCCGGCTCTTCTTGAGGTGTGGGAGCGCATGGTGCGTCGGGTAGACGCAGCCGAGGTAGTTGACCTTCATGAGCCGCTCGTAGAGCGAGAGGTCGTCGATCTGGTCGAAGCGCGCCATCATGCTCACGCCGGCGTTGTTGACGAGGACGTCGAGGGCGCCGAAGGTCTCGACGGTGCGCTCGACCAGCCGCCGGCACTCGTCGGCGGACGTCACGTCGGTGGGGATGACCAGCGTTTCCGCGCCCGCGGCGCGGGCGGCGGCGGCGACCTCTTCGAGACGCCCGGCGTCGCGCGCGGCCAGGACGAGGCGCGGCCGCTGCGGGGCCAGGGCCAGGCAGAGCGCCTTGCCGATGCCCTGGGAAGCGCCGGTGACGACGATCGCCTTCCCGGTGTAGACGGCCATCCTAGAAGTCTCCGGCGCGATAGGTGTCGCGTCCACCCATCACGGTGAGCAGGACGCGCGTCTTCAAGATCTGCGCGGGCGGGATGGCGACGACGTCGTCGGAGAGCACGACGAGGTCGGCGAGCATCCCCGGGGCCAGCGTGCCTTTCCTCTGCTCCTCGAAGCTCGCGTAGGCGGCGTCGCGCGTGAAGTGGCGCAAGGCGGCCTCGGCGGAGATCCGCTCCTGGGGCTGCCAGCCGCCGGGAGGCGTGCCCTCCGGCGTCATGCGCGTGGCCGCGCAGTAGATGCCGCGCAGGACCTCCATCGAGAAGACGGGCGAGTCGCTCCCGAAGGCCTGCACGGCGCCGGCCTCGTCCAGGGAACGGAAGGCCATGGCCCGGGACTCGCGGTCCGGCCCCAGGGTGGGCGCGTAGACCTCGTAGGTGTTCTGGTCGGGGTTCGCGAACAGGGCCTGGGTGGAGGCGATCACGCCCAGCGGCTTGAAGCGCGCGATGTCGGCGCGCGTCGGGGCCTCGATGTGCTCGACGCGGTGCCGGCGACCGCTGGTGCCGTTGGCGTGCGCGGCGCGCTCGTAGGCGTCGAGGGCCATGCGGATCGCCTTGTCGCCGATCGCGTGCAGGAAGACCTGGAAGCCTTCGCGGTCGTAGAGCGCGACCGTGCGGTCCAGGTCGTCGCTCGTCCAGTTGAGCTCGCCCGTCCCGCCGCCCGGGTAGGGCTCGAGCATCGCCGCCGTCTTCGATTCCACGACGCCGTCCACGAATCCCTTGACCGCGCCGAACTTCATCAGCGGTCCGGGATACTTCGTGCGCATCGCCTTGTAGTGCGCGAGGTCGTCCGCCGCGATGTCCTTGACCATCGGCAGCGCGAAATAGAAGCGGACCTTCAGCCCTCCCTCCGCGGCCACGCGTTCGTAGGCGGCAACGTCCGCGGCCGCGATCGACGCGTTCTGCGCGGACGTGAGGCCGTAGGAGGCCGCCTCCTCGAGGCGCCGCTTGAGCGCGGCATAACGGTCCTCGGCGGAGGCCGGCGGCACCAGCCGTCCCACGAGACGGGAGGCCGACTCCTTGAGGGCGCCCGTGGGCTCGCCCTTCTCGTCCCGCACGATGACGCCGTGGTCGGGATCGCGCGTGTCGCGCGTGATGCCGGCCATCTGCAAGGCCTTGGAGTTGGCCCAGGCGCTGTGCCCGTCGTAGCTGGTCATGAAGGCGGGACGGTCGGCGACGGCCGCGTCGAGCTGGCGGCGGTCGGGGAGGGAGCCGGGGAAAGCGCCGTACACCCACCCGCGGCCCGTGACCCAGGCCTGGTCCGGGTGCGCGGCCGCGTAGGCGCGGATTCGGCCCTGAACCTCCTCGACGGAGGCGGCCCCCGTGAGGTCGGCGTTCTCCACCACGAGGAAGTGCAGATGCGCGTCGTTGAATCCGGGGGCGACGAACCGCCCGCGCAGGTCCACGGTCTGCGTCGCCGGACCCACGTAGCGCCGCACCTCGGGGTCGGTGCCGACGGCGACGATCGCGTCGCCCGCGAGCGCGAGCGCCTGCGCGCGCGGGCGCGACGGGTCCGCCGTCCAGATGCGTCCGCCCAGGAACACGCGATCGGCCGCCGGGAAGGCGGGCGGGCGCGGAGCGGCCGCCACCGCGGCCAGCGCAGCCAGGGCCGCGGCGAAGAGTGGCACTCCCGGCTTCATGATTCGACGGATTCTAGTGCGCCCGCCCGTGCCATTGACAGGCCTGCACACGGGGACTAGGCTCCAAGCACCGCATCCATTCGCACCGAGCCCCGCCGGCCGCCCGGTTCACTCCGGGGGTTCCCGCCGCTGATCGCCGAGCCGCCCGCGCCGCCCGCAACAGAAGGAGTCCGATATGTCTCGTACCACGATCGCCCTGGGGATCGCCCTCACTGGCCTGGCCGCGGCCGTCGGCGCGCAGAGCCCCGACCACTCCGGCCCCCCGCCCGTCCTCGCCATCACGCGCGAGGAAATCAAGCCCGGCCGCATGGCCGCTCACGAGAAGCTCAACGCCGCCTTCGTGGCCGCCGTCTCACGAACGCCGTCCCGGAGCCAATGGCTCGGCCTCGTTCCCGTCTCCGGCGACGAGAACACCACCCTCTTCATCTCGGCGTTCGGCAATTTCGCAGAGGCGGAGAGCCAGCGGAAGGCGGACGAGGAACAGCTCTCGAACGCCGCCTTCAAGGCGGAGATGGAGGCCCTGGACAAGCAGGGCGCCGACGTGCACGCCGCCCAGCGCACCACCTTCGCGCGCTATCGGCCCGACCTCAGCTTCCATCCCGGAACGATGGAAGAGGTGGCGCAGTCCCGTTACTTCGGCATCACGACGGTGCGCGTGAAATACAACCGCATCCCGGACTACGTCGACTACATCAAGACCCTGAACGCCGCGCGCGAGAAGGCCGGGCTGCCGATCAAGCTCGCGGCCTACCAGATCACCTCGGGTGCGCAAGCGGGCACGTTCCTCTACTTCCGCCCTCTCAAGAGCCTGAAGACGTGGGATGACGACTACGCCACGATCGCCGAGACGGAGAAAGCCATGACGGCGGCCTACGGCGGCGAGGAGGCGGCGCGCAAGGTCCGCCTGCAGGGCGCGGACCTCGTGATGAGCGCCGACAACGCCGTCTACGCCATGAACCCGAAGATCAGCCGTCCCAGCCCCGAGTTCGCGAAGTACGACGTCGCGTTCTGGACGTCGAAGTCCACGGACACCCGGACCGCGTCCGCCGGCAAGCCGGGCGCCAGCAAGCAGCCCGCGTCGGTGAAGCAGGAGGCCCCGAAGCAGTAGCCGTTTCCCGGGACGCTCTCTTCCGCGCGATATGATCGGGGCCGGCCCGGAGGCCCCATGGCTGCACCCGCACCGGTCGTCGCGCGCGAGGAGAGCGTCCCCGAGTTCACGCTGCGCGCGGCCGCGGCCGGCGTCCTCTTCGGCCTCGTGTTCGGCGCCGCCAACGCCTACCTCGGCCTGCGCGTCGGGCTCACCGTCTCGACGTCGATCCCGATCGCCGTTCTGACCGTCGCGCTCTTCCGCGCCCTCCAGGCGCGCGGGCCCGTGATCCTGGAGGCGAACCTCTCGCAGACGATCGGTTCCGCGAGCTCCTCGCTCGCCTCCGGCACGATCTTCACCATCCCCGCCCTCTTCCTGTGGGGCTTCGCCCCGCCCCTCTGGCAGGTGGCCGCGCTCGCCTTCCTGGGCGGCGTGCTCGGGATCGCGGCCATGATCCCGTTGCGCCGGCTCCTCATCGTGCGCAGCGCGGACGAGCTGCCCTACCCCGAGGGCACGGCGTGCGCGCAGGTGCTGCGCGCCACCGCCGCCTCCTCGGGAGGCGGCCACTGGATCTTCCTGGGCCTGGCCGTGGGCGCCGGGGTGAAGCTGGGCCTGGGCGCGGCGATGCTGATGCCGTCGGAGCTCTCCGTGCACGTGCCCTTGCTGCCCAAGGCGGAGCTGGCGCTCGAGATCGCGCCCGCCCTGCTCGGTGTCGGCTACATCCTCGGGTACCGGCAGTCCGCGATCATGGTCTCGGGGAGCCTCATCTCCGCCTTGGCCTTGACGCCGCTAATCGCGCTCGCGGGTGACGCCCTGCCCCAGCCCCTCTTCCCGGAGACGACGCGCACCGTCCACGACATGAGCGCGGGCCAGATCTGGTCGCGCTACGTGCGCTACATCGGGGCGGGCGCGGTGGCGGCGGCGGGGATCGTCACGGTGGCGCGTGCGTTGCCGACGATGTACGCGTCCCTGCGCGCGGTGCTGGCCGGGCTGCGCGGGGGCGACGTCGCCGCGGGCGAAGGCGTGGAACGCACGGATCGCGATCTCCCGGGCTGGGTCGTGCTCGCGGTGCCGGCCGCGGTCGTGATCGCGCTGTTCGCGGTGCCCGGCCTCCTGGCCGGAGACATGGGCCCGCTCCCCCGCCTGGTGGCGGCGCTCGGCGTGGCCGTCTTCGGCCTGGCCTTCGTGGTGGTTTCGTCGCGCATCGTCGGCCTCATCGGCGTCTCTTCCAACCCGACCTCCGGCATGGCGCTGGTGACCCTGCTCGGCGTCGCCGTCGTGTTCGTGGCCCTGGGCTGGCGCGATCCCTCCGCGCGCGCCGCCATCCTCACCGTCGGCACCGTGGTGTGCATCGCCGCCTCCAAGGCGGGCGACATCTCGCAGGACCTCAAGACGGGCTACCTCGTGGGCGCGACTCCGGCCCGCCAGCAGGCGGGACAGTTCATCGGCGCCGCTTTCGCGTGCTGGGCGGTCGCGGGAACGGTCCTCATGCTCGGCCGGGCCTACACTTTCGGCTCGCCGGAGCTGCCCGCGCCCCAGGCCACGCTCATGAAGACGGTGATCGAAGGCGTGCTCGCGGGGGCGCTCCCGTGGGGTCTCGTCGGCACCGGGGCTTCGTTCGCGCTCAGCGCGATGCTCGCCGGCTTGCCCGGGCTCGCCTTCGCCGTCGGCATCTACCTGCCCCTGGCCAGCCTGACCCCGATCTTCGTGGGCGGCCTCGTGCGCCGGATGGTGGACTCCCGGCGCACGGGCGCCGCGCCGGACACGGATCCGGGCGTGCTCGCCTCGTCGGGGATGATCGCGGGCGAAGGGCTGGCCGGCGTGGCCATCGCCTTCCTGGTGGCGGCGCGCACGCGCTGGCCGGAGTCCGGATGGAGCCTCGCCCTCGGGCGCCTGCATTTCGCGGACCGCGCCTTCACCTACCTCTCCGGGGTGCCCGCCGCCGTCTTCGGCCTGATCGTGCTCTCTCTCCTCGCCGCCCTCCTCTACCGCGCGGGACGGCGCGCGGCGGCATGACGGGCCTGCGCGAGCGTTGGATGCGCGCGCGCGGCACGGAGGACTTCGCCTGGGCCTGTCTCCTCACGAACGTGGTCGGCGTGCCCGGCCTGGGAACCTTGATGGCGGAGCGCTGGGAAGGCGTACCCCAGCTCGCACTGGCCATCGCGGGCGGCGTCCTCATCACCTGGTGGCTGATCGCGTTCTTCGTCGCCGAGCTGCGCACGATGATGTTCCCGCCGCCCGATGGTCCCGCCCTCGGCCTCGTCCTCTGGGGACTGGCCTCGTTCCTGGCCGGCTGGCTGTGGGCGCTTGGCTCGAGCCTCGCCGTCTTCCGGGCGGCCCGGCGGCGGGCACCGGCCGCCGGAAGGACCGCCCGATGATCGGCCGCTCAGCTTCGGCAGCGCGAGATCACGCGCGACGTGATCTCCGAGCTGCTGGGCGGGTTCTCGCCGAGGCCGAGGGAATGGAGGCTCTCGTGGATCAGCGCGGCGTCCGCGAGGATGGGATCGCGGCGCGCGGTCTCCACGAACCGCCGCGCGCAGACGAACACGATCTGGCTGCCCGGCCAGGTGAAGGCGAGCGTGCGCTCTCCGCCGCAGCGGGGCTGGTTGGTGCCGTCGTAGAAAAGAAGCGTGCCGAGGTGCTCGGCGCCCGACCGGCCGTAGCGGTCGAGCGCGTCCTGGAGAGGCTGCCCGCTCTCGTCGTGGAAGTCCGTGAACACGCGCTGGCACTGGGGACGATCCAGGCGCCCCCGCGCGCGGTCGAGCGAGCGCTGCACGGTCCCGGCGTCGTAGAGCCCGCCCAGCCGGACATGGACGAAGCCGGAGCGGGCGGGCCGGTCCGCGGCCGACATGGGCGCGGCCAGGGCGAGCAAGACCACGGACGACAACACTTTCGCGGCATTTCGGGGACACATCGGCGACTCCTTCCCGGAGCCGCTTGGCCAAGGGCGACCGGCTTCTCTCGCATGAACGAGAAGGAAGGCCGCGAAGTCCTTCGAGGGTCTTTCGAAACTGATGAGATCGGCGGAGGGGGCCACGATACGGTTCGGTGAGTGCGAGCTCGACCTCGAGCGCCGCGAGCTCAGGCGGGGTGGCCAACCCTGCCACCTGACGCCGCGCGCCTTCGCCCTGCTCGAGCTGCTGGTGGCGGAGCGTCCGCGCGCGGTGCGCAAGGCCGACCTGCGCACGCGGCTCTGGCCGGAGACCTACGTCTCCAACACCGCGCTCGCCCAGCTCGTCACCGAGCTGCGCAAGGCCATCGGCGACGAGGCGCGGGCGGGCCGATGGATCCGCACCGTGTTCGGCTACGGCTACGCGTTCGCGGGCGAGGCGGACAGCGGGACGGGCGACGCGGAGGGACCTCTGCCCGCGGAAGACGCGGGGCGAGCGCCCGCCCGCTGGCTGCTCTGGCGGCGACAGATCCTGCCCCTGGCGGAGGGCGAGAACGTGGTGGGACGCGGGCGCGAGGCCCAGGTGCGGATCCCCGCCTCCGAGGTGTCACGCCGCCACGCGCGGATCGTGGTGGACACGGCCAGCACGACCGTCGAGGACCTGGGCAGCCGCAACGGCACCTTCGTGCGCGGCCGCCCCGTGCATCGGGCCACGCCTCTCGCCGACGGCGACGAAGTGGGGTTCGGCCCGGAGCTGACGACCTACTGCTCGCCCTCGCCGTCCACGAGCACGCGCGCGGTCAAGAAGCGCAAGCGCTAGGGCGTCGCCGGCGCCGCCTCCAGGCTCGTGACGGTCACGATCGCGCGCTCGCGGCGCTCCACGCCCGGCCGGATCTCGAGCGATCCCTTCACGAGCACCGCCCGGCCGTCCAGCGACTCCGCTTTCTGGCGTCCGCCGGGGAGTCCCTTGAGATCGAGCTCCCAGCTGGCCCCGCGCGCGGAGACGACGGTGCCCGTGGTCTCGCCCCCGATGGCCATCATCCCCGAGCGCAGGGTGCCTCGGACCTCCACCTTGATGTAATCGCCGCCGGGCGGGGCCGGAGCGGGCGACGCGCCGAGCGCGAACAGCATGAGCAACGCCTGGGTGATCGCCATGGGAAGACCTCCCTGTTTGGCCGTCCCCGACAGCATAACCGCCCACGTCACCCCGTCCTCACCCGACCCTCACATCGGCGTCAGGGCAAGCCGCCCCGGCACGCCGATCTTGTGCCGCAGGAGGGCGCGACATGATCGTGGACAGAAGGGCGGCACGGATGTGGACTCCGGCCCGTACGTGTCACCGAGAGGACATCGAGGTGCGCACGCCGGGCGGCCTCGTCTTCGTGGACCTGACGGGCCCGCTGGCGGACATCGTGGCGCGGTCGGGCATCGCGGAAGGCCTGGTGAGCGTCCAGTCCCTGCATACGACGGCCGCCATCGTCGTCAACGAGAACGAGCCGCTCCTCCTGCAGGACCTGCGGGCCACCCTGGAGCGCGCGGCTCCCCGCCACCTGACGTATCGCCACGACGACTTCTCCCAGCGCGGCGCCGTCCCTCCGGACGAGCCCGCCAACGGCCACGCCCACTGCCAGGCCCTCCTCCTGCGCGCCTCCGAGACCCTGGGCGTCGCGGGAGGACGGCCGCGCCTGGGCCAATGGCAGCGCGTCTTCCTCGTGGAGCTCGACGGTCCGCGCACCCGCACTGCCGCCGTCACCGTGCTCGGGGCCTGACCCTAGAATGGCGCCATGGCCGACACCGGCGTGGCCGTCATCGGGGCGGGCGTGGTCGGTCTCGCCGTGGCCGCGCGCCTGGCTCCCAAGGCCGAGGTCGTGATCCTCGAGCGCCGCGCCCGGCACGGGCAGGAGACCTCGAGCCGCAACAGCGAGGTCATCCACGGCGGGATGTATTACCCGACGGGGTCGCTCAAGGCGCGGCTGTGCGTGGACGGCAACCGCCGACTCTACGAGCTGTGCGCGGCCCATCGCGTCCCGCACGCCCGCGTGGGCAAGATCATCGTGGCCATGAATGCGGAAGAGCTGCCCAAGCTGGACGAGCTGCTCGCGCTGGGCCTGGCCAACGGCGTCGAGATGTCACGGCTCACCGCGGAGGAGACGCGCGCCCTCGAGCCCCACGTCCCCTCCGTGGGCGGCCTCCTCTCGCCGAACACGGGAATCGTGAACGCCCACGCCCTCATGGACGGCCTGCTGCATCTGGCCCGTGAATCGGGCGCGCTCCTGCAGCCGCGGGCGGAAGTCACCGGCCTGGCGCGCGAAGGCGCGGAGTGGCGCCTCACCGTGCGCGAGGGTGACGAGGAGGGGACTCTCACCGCGGAGCGGGTGGTCAACGCCGCCGGACTGGAGGCGGACACGATCGCGGGCCTGGCCGGCATCGACGTCGAGGCGGCCGGCTACCGGCAGCACTACTGGAAGGGCAGCTACTTCTCGGTCCGGTCGTCCAAGGCCCGCATCGTGTCGCGCCTGGTCTATCCCGTGCCCGGCCACGTCAGCCTCGGCGTCCACGCGGTGATCGGCCTCGAAGGCCGCCTGCGCTTCGGGCCCGACGCCGACTACCTCCCCGACCGCGCTCTCGACTACCGGGTGGACGAGAGCAAGCGCGCCGCCTTCGGGGCCGCCGTGCGCCGCCTGGTGCCCGACCTCGCCGACGAGGACATCGATCCGGACATGGCCGGCATCCGCCCGAAGCTGCAAGGCCCGGGGCAGGCTGTCCGCGACTTCGTGATCGCGGAGGAGTCCAGCCGCGGGCTCCCCGGGCTGGTCAGCCTGATCGGCATCGACTCCCCGGGCCTCACCTCGGCTCTTTCCATCGCGGAGGAAGTGGCCACGCTCATCAGATAGGAGCCCGCCCGGCCCCGTTCCTGAAGAGCGGCCGCACCGCGGCCATCAGGATGAGCACCAGGCCGAACGTGCACACCATGGTCGCGCCCGTAGGCAGGTCCAGCTTCACGGACAGGTAGATCCCGAGGGCGGAGACGACGGTGCCCATCGTCCATCC
>Ga0207689_10005999_pt1 | contig 10747 bp, 11 predicted proteins | sample KBSMisM52_FD_184312 | JGI IMG/M metagenome (GOLD analysis project Ga0207689, IMG submission 184312) | Miscanthus rhizosphere microbial communities from Kellogg Biological Station, Michigan, USA - KBS Miscanthus M5-2 (SPAdes) (version 2) | ecosystem: Host-associated > Plants > Roots >... | reverse complement strand
GACAGCAACAGCGCGCAGTTTCCCTTCTTCTTCGATCAAACGGCACAGCGGTTCATCCGGATCATGATAAAAAAGGCATTGCCAACTTTCGCGTGCGGCCTGTGGCAAAAGCTTCTTCTTCACTTCCAGCGTCTCTACCGGATAAAGATCGTAGCCCATAATCCAGGCAAACGGCACATGAGCCCGCATCGGCACCAAATCAGCGAACCCAAACAATGTCTGTCGTTCGCGCTCGAGCCGCCAGCACTGCATTGATCGGTTGTGACCCGGATACGTTTCCATCCGCAGGCCCGGTACTACCTCGTAATTCGCGTCCTTCAATTCCAGCTGCCCAGTCGCCAGCAGAGGCCGCCAATTGTCCGGCAAATAACTCGCACGGTCTCGTTCGCTGGGGGCCTCGGCGTGTTCTACTTCACTGCGGGAGATGAAATACCGGGCGTTGGGAAAGGCTGGCGCGGCTTCAGCCTTTTCGTTCAGTCCAGTATTCCCGCCGGCATGATCAAAATGAAGATGGGTATTAATAACAATGGTTATGTTGTCTGCCTCAACGCCTGCGATCGCGCGCAACGAGCCGGCCAAAGATCGCTCACGCGTAATACCAAACATGGCCGTATGTTTTGCTGACCACTTCTCTCCGATTCCTGTTTCGATCAGTATTCGTTCCTTGCCGGTGTCAATGAACACGCAGTTCATGTTCATGGTTATGCGGTTGTCTTCATCAGGCGGGCAAACCTTCGACCACAAGTTACGGGGCACCACACCAAACATTGCGCCACCATCAAGGCGAAATTCGGTGTCGGGAACTATGTCCACACGGTAATCGCCAAACTGCATTTCAGTCTGTCACCTATTAGCCCCGGTTATTTCTTTTTCTGTTTTTCCTTCTGGGGAGCCTCGGGTTTCGGCGTGTGTGGATTCTGCGCAGGCTCGACCGGTTGCGGCTGCTGTTCCGGACCCGGGGCAAATCCCGGAGGCATACCCTGCGGTGTCGTCTGCTCGGGCGCTTTTACCGTATACACTTCTGCCACCGTGACATGTGATCGTTTCACAATGTCGTCGAGGACTCTCTTCTGCTTCTCCTGCTCGACAGCGGCGCGCGCCTTGTCGCGGCCGGTCTGTGGTGGAGCAAAAGGATTTGCTGCCTCGCCGGCATTGTCACCGATGAGGATATGCCTGGCATGAACTTTCTCTTCGTCCTTGCCGTCCTTCTTCTCGGTCTTGCGTTCTTCAAGCTTGATGATGTGGTAGCCAAACTGCGTCTTAACCAGATCGCTGATTTGTCCCGGCTTCAGGGCGTAGGCGGCCTGCTCAAATGCAGGCACCATCTGGCCGTGCCCAAACCAGCCTAAATCGCCACCCTTGTCTTTGTTGCTGGTGTCAGTGGAAAACTCTTTGGCCAGCTTTGCAAAGTCCTCGCCGGCACGCGCGCGCTTCAATACTTCCTCCGCCTTGACGCGACTCTGCTCGCTGGTATCCAGCTCCGGATGCTGCTTGAGATACTCATCAATCTCCGTATCGGTGGCAGTCATCTGGTCTTTCAACTTTTCCTGCGCATACTCCTGGGCCAGCAACCGGGCCTGCTCAAGCTTTACCTGTAGTTCGACCTTTCGCTGTTTATCAAAACCGGCAGCGATCGCGCGCTGTTCGCCGATCAAGACTTTTCCCAGCTGCTGCTTGACTTGCTTTAGCTGCTCCTCGGGAATCTCGCCGGCCAGTTGAGGATTTTTCGCTTTAGCGTCAGCCAGAAACTGGTCCCACTTCGACTGATTAGCCGGCTGTTTGAAAAAGTCTTCGACTTCCTGATCCGAGATATTTGGTCCGGCCGGATTGCCTTGCGATTTGAAAAAGTTTTGCGCTATGACAGCAGAACGAATCAATTCCAGTTGCCGTTTCATTTCCGGGCGGCTGGTGATCAACTCCTTCTTGACCTCAGTCGTGCCATCCGGCTTAACAGTTTTCACTTCGACCGGTGTGGTGCGCGCTTCATCGGCAACCGCGAGCAGCTTGTGCAAGTCTTCGGCGAAGCTCTTACGCGTCTCTGCATCCTGCGCCAAACGCGCGCGAAACTGCGGCTGCTGGTCTTCACCAATCAGCGCCATGTCTTCGGCAGTGAGGTTGGTAAGAAACTCCGACCGCCTCGCCTTCACCTGCCAAAAGATCAGTCCGCCGGCAAACAGTACGGCCACTGCAGCCGCAATCCAGGCTTTGTTAGTTGAACTCAAAATAATTATCCCTTTCGAAAAAAATAAACTTTATTTTTGCTGGACTAATTCAAGCAGTACACCATTTGCCGAAGAAGGGTGAACAAAGGCAACCAAACAACCGCCGGCGCCCGTTCGTGGCGTTTCATCAATTAACCTGGTCCCCTTCTCCTTTAGTCGGGCAAGCGATGCGTGAATATCAGTCACCCTTATCGCAACGTGATGAATTCCAGGCCCGCGTTTCTCCAGAAATTTTCCCACCGGCGAAGTTTCGCTAAGTGGCTCAAGCAATTCGATGTGAGTCTCGCCGACCGGCAGCATCGCCACGCGAACGCCTTGCTCCGTTACTTCTTCAGTGAACTCGACTTGTAACCCGAGCGCATCTCGCCACAGCGCGAGCGCATCGTCGAGCTGATGGGTGGCAATACCGATGTGATCAACTTTCATCAGTGGTCAGTGACCAGTGGCCAGTGGCCAGTAATTAATGCCGTTATCAGGAGTCATTGCTGGTGACTGAGGCCGTTCGAAACCTCTCACAAACTGGCCACAGTTACTGATCACCGGCCACTGTTCGCAACAACTCTTCCACGGCAGAATAAGGGTCTCTTTGACGACTCGCAACTTCTCCCGCAAGCTGATCCAGTTTTGCCGTGGCGGAATCCGACTCCAGAGTCTGCGCCACCAGGCGCTCGCGTAGCAACTCCAGAATCCGCCAGCGGGCAATCGCGCGGCGACGCCCTGCTCCTGACTTTGTCTGCAAGTTGAAGCTCCGATACTTCTCAATCGCAGCCGCTAACTCCTGTATTCCCTTGCTTTCCGTGGCAACCGTCTTAATGATCGGAGGTTCCCACGAGTCTTCGCGGCCCGCCAGAGACAAGAGCGCTTCCAACTCTTTTTCAGTAGTCAAAACGCCTTCACGATCCGCCTTGTTGATTACGAAAACGTCGCCAATCTCCATGATGCCGGCCTTGATGGCCTGAATGTCATCGCCCATCCCCGGAACTAGTACGACTACAGAAATATCCGCCGCCTTGACCACTTCAACCTCATCTTGTCCCACACCCACTGTTTCGATAATGATTTTCCCGTAGCCGCCGGCGTCGAGTATTGAAACTGCATCGACCGTGGAACGCGCCAGGCCACCAAGATTGCCACGCGTCGCCATCGAGCGAATGAAAACCCCGCTATCGAGTCCCAGCGTCTGCATGCGAATGCGGTCGCCGAGGATCGCGCCACCCGAAAACGGACTCGAGGGATCGACGGCAACAATTCCGACGCGCTCCCCCTGGCGGCGATACTGCAGCGCCAATTTATCCACCAACGACGACTTACCCGCGCCGGGAGCTCCAGTGATTCCGATTACCAGACCGCGACCAGTCAGCGGAAAAATCTGCTTCATTAACTGCGCCGCATCCTTAGAAACATCTTCGACCTTCGAGATTGCGCGCGCTACCGCACGCGTGTCGCCGGCCGCGATTCGCTCGACTAGCGACGTGTTGTTATTTGACGAACTCACGTACTAACCAGCCTGCTGCAGGATTTCTCTCGCAATAATGATCCGCTGAATCTCCGAAGTGCCCTCGCCGATAGTGCAGAGCTTCGAATCGCGCCAGTATTTTTCCGCCGGGTAGTCTTTCGTGTAACCGTAACCACCGTGAACCTGAATGGCCTCCTCGCAAACGTTGACGCTAATTTCAGAGGCGAAGAGCTTGGCCATTGAAGATTCCTTAGTCACCTTCCTGCCGTTATCTTTCAACCAGGCCGCTCTATACATCAGCAGCCGCGCCGCGTCGATTTGAGTTGCCATGTTTGCCAACTTGAATTGAATGGCTTGAAACTCGGAAATCGGTTTGCCGAACTGCTGCCGTTCCTTCGAATAACGAACCGCCGATTCATAGGCGCCCTGAGCAATGCCCACTGCCAGCGCCGCTATTGAGATTCGTCCGCCATCAAGAACTTCCATGGCGTTTACAAACCCCTGTCCTTCTTCACCCAGTCGATTCTCATCAGGCACGAAGCAGTCTTCAAACACCACGCTGGCTGTCTCTGAGGCGCGCAAGCCAAGTTTGTTTTCTTTCTTCGAAGGGGCAAAACCGGCCATGCCCTTTTCAAAGATGAACGCTGAAATTCCTTTACTACGTTTGGCGCGGTCGGTAACTGCAACCGCAACACAAGTGTCGGCGTGAATTGCGTGCGTTATGAAATTCTTGGAGCCATTTACTACCCAGCCACCGTCTTTCTTGACAGCGGTAGAGCGCGTTCCGGAGGCGTCTGAACCAGCGCTTGGTTCGGTCAAGCCCCAGGCCCCCAAATGTTTTCCGCTGGCCAGCGGCACGAGATATTTTTGCTTCTGGGCCTCGGTGCCAAATTGGTAGATATGATTACAACAAAGTGAATTGTGCGCGGCGACCGAAATACCAACCGACCCATCAACACGTGAAAGCTCTTCGATGATCGTGGCGTATTCAACATAACCCATGCCCGCGCCGCCATACTCTTCCGGGAAAAGAACTCCGGTCAAACCCAGGGCAGCCAGTTTGGGTTGCAACTCGACGGGAAAATGTTGCGCTTCATCCCACTCCATCACGTGCGGCGCAATCTCAGCTTCAGCAAACTCGCGCACGCTTTGCTTGACCTGTTGTTGCTCTTCAGTTAGTTCAAATTCCATATTCGTTCCTGCTTACCAAACACAACAAAGGCATTCCCGCCTGTCAGATCTGACAGGCCGGAATGCCTGTCTAAAACAACAAATCCTGAAAATCCGGAGCGCTTATTCTACCTCATGGACGCCGCGAACCGTGACTGGCGGCGCTGGACCTGGCCGCAGGTTTTGTCTTACTTGCCGGTCGCTTCTGCATCAGCAGTTTCACTTCGTCGGCCGATAGCCGTCGCCAATGCTTCGGCTTCAGTTCATCATCTCGTAACGACCCGATGCGCGAGCGCCGCAATTTGATTACCGAGTGTCCAATTAGATCAAACATGCGACGTATCTGCTGGTTCTTGCCCTCGTGCAGGAGAATTTCATACCAGGAGTTGTTCTCCGTCTCGCCCACTTTTCTAATCTTCGCCGGCGCCGTACGCGTGCCGTCCTCGAGGGTCACGCCGCGACGCAGACGTTCAATCGCCTTCTCGTCGGGAATGCCCTTCACCTTTCCTTCATAAACTTTGTCAACTTTGTTGCGGGCGGCCGTGATGAAATTGGTGAAGTCACCGTCATTGGTTAATAACAGCAACCCTTCAGTGTTGAAGTCGAGCCGGCCCACGGGATAAAGCCTGCCGAGCGAAGCGGGCAAGAGCTCCAGAACGGTGGGACGCCCGTCGGGATCAGTGACGCTGGAGAGGTAGCCCTTCGGTTTATTCAACAGCACGTAAACCTTTTCGCGCCGCTCGAGCGTTGGATTAATGAGCTTGCCGCGGACCTTTATGTGATCCTTTTCCGGATCGGCTTTGGATCCCAATTCGCTGATAACTTTGCCGTTAACCGTGACTTCGCCCGCCTTAATCATTTCTTCGGCGTGACGTCGGGATGCGAGCCCAGCGGCGGCGATCAATTTTTGTAGACGTTCTTGCATGAAAAATCAGAATTTAGAACTCGGAATTCAGGAGTCAGAAGGAAGAGGAGGGCTTCGGGTATGCCTTCTGTTTTCTGTATTCTGTCTCCAGTCTTCCGCCTTTATCCCTCTCCTCCGGCCAGGTCCTGAAAGTCTTCCATGCTCGGCAGCTCGCCTAAGTCCTTTAAGCCGAATTGCATGAGGAATTCTTTTGAAGTGCCGTACATCATCGGCCGGCCCACTGTGTCCTTACGTCCCTTAGCAACAATCAGTTTTTTGTCCAGCAATGTCTTCACTGATGAAGGCGATTGCACGCCGCGTATCTCAAGAATCTCCGGCACCGTGACAGGTTGCTTGTAAGCAATCACGGCGAGTGTTTCCAGCGAGGCGATTGATAACTTGGCGCTCGGCCGCGACTTCAAATAGGCGCGCACGTGTTCATGGTATTCGGGCCGCGTGGCAAACTGTCAACCTCCGGCCACTTCGCGCAACTGCAGTCCGCCGTTGCCGCCGTTAAATTCCTTTGCCAGCTCACCCAGCGCTTCTTCGACCACCGCACGGTCTTCGCGCAGTACCTCAGCAACGACTTTCGCTCCGAGTGGCTCCTCTGAAACAAAGATCAAGGCCTCGATTATTCCCCGGCGCTCCGCAGCATTTTGAACCACGTAAGACTGCGAGTCTTCAGAGGCTCCTGACTCCACGGCCGGTTCTTCAGCGGCGACCATTGCTTCCAGCTCGCGGCTGGCTTCCTCATTGAGCGCAGCTTCATCCAGGGGCGCTGCTAAATTGTTGTCTTCGCTCTCTTCTGTCATGTTGGTTATCAACTAACTCGCAACTCGGACGACAATGTCGCCGAAGGTTTGCTCCTGAACTAACGTAACATCGGTAGTACGTACCAGCTCCAGCACTGAAAGAAACGCTACCACCAGCTCGCGGCGCGAGCGCGCCTGTTCAAAGAAAACTCGCAGATTAACTTCACCGGCTGACATCACCATATTGCGCAGGCGCTCGAGCATTTCCGACATGGAAACCTCTTCACGCTCGATCTCCATCAGCACTTCTTCTTTGTGCCGTGCGAGAATCTCCTGAAACACTTTAAGGAGATCAAATAACCCGACGGTAACCTCCGGATTGTTTTTGTCGGTTTCGATCTCAGCTCGCTTAAAGACGGCGCGCTCGACTGTGGCGCGCGACCACAGCATCTGCGCCGCGGCTTTGTATTTCTGATATTCGAGCAACTGATCCACCAGCTCGCGGCGGGGGTCGTCTTCTTCTTCCGCAGCCGCGAAGGGATCGCGCGGCAGGAGCATCCGCGTCTTGAGCTCAATCAATGTGGCCGCCATTACCAGAAAATCGCCGGCGACGGCGATATCAAGCTCCTGCATTATTTGAAGATAACGAAGGTATTCCGTAGCAATGCGCGCGACCGGAATGTCGTAGATGTTGATCTGCTCCTGACGAATCAAGTGAAGCAAAAGATCCAGCGGGCCATCAAACTCCCCCATCACGATCTTGAGATCGTCAGTGTTGTAATCGGAAACGATTTCCGGCGCTGAGCCAGTGACGTCTATCGGGCCACCGGTTTCCGCAGGTTGCTCCGATTTCTCGCCAGCCGGCACCGTCTCTTCGGTGGCCTTTTCAGTTGCGGTTCCTTGTAACGTTTCGTCCATCAATACTCCGCCAGGTGTCCGTTAAGCTTTAGCTTGTCGCTGTTCTGCGCCATCGACAAGCTAAAGCTTATCGGACATCAAGACCTAAGGCCCAGCTTCTCTTTGACTGCAGCAAGCGTTTGGCTCGCAATTCCTCGTGCCTTGTCAGCGCCTTCCGCCAAAATGCGGGTCAACTCACTATCGTCTATTGCCTGCGCTTTTTTCTGGAGCGGCTCAAGAAACGCGATCGTCGCATCTGCCAATTCCTGTTTCAGTTGCGCGTAACCCTTCGCTGAGAAGTGCTGCTCAACCTGTGCCTGCGTTTCGCCGGTCAGTAACTGAAAAATCGTCAGGAGGTTGGTAATCGCAGGTCGGGAGGCGTCAAATTTTATTGCCGTTCCTGAGTCCGTAACGGCGCGCTTGAACTTGCGTTGAATGCTGTCGGCATCATCGAGCAGACGCACACAACCGTTGGCGTCCTCTTCTGATTTCGACATCTTGTTCCCGGGATCAGATAACGACATGATGCGCGCTCCGACCTTCGGAATAAACGGCTCGGGAACACGGAACGTCTCGCCATAGTCGCGATTGAATCGTATGCTTAGGTCGCGCGTCAGTTCAAGGTGTTGCTTCTGATCTTCACCAACCGGAACCAGATCTGTCTGGTAGAGCAGAATGTCTGACGCCATCAGGATGGGATAATCAAACGTTCCCACCGAAACGCTCTCGCTCTTGCGCGCCTTATCTTTAAACTGGGTCATCCGCTCAAGTTCGGACACGCGTGCAATGCAATTAAGAATCCAGGTCAGCTCTGCATGTTCCGCCACCTCTGACTGAATAAAGATTGTAGAAGCCGGAGGACCAAGGCCGACGGCCAAATAAATTCGGGCCAGTTCCCTGGTCTTTTCGGCAAGCAGTTTTGGATCCTGCCGCGTCGTCAGGGCGTGAAGGTTGACTATACAAAAGAAACTTTCGTACTCGTGCTGCAACACCACCCAGTTGCGCAAAGCACCCAGGTAGTTTCCGAGATGTACGTTACCGGTGGGTTGTACTCCGCTAAAAATTCGCTTACGCATGGGTTGTCTTACGGTCGTTCCAATCACTTCCCACTATCGGTTCACTCCGAGCAACAATAGGTAATAAACAAGATCCATGATCGGCCCCAGGATCGCCCTGAAAAAGCCAACGTAAATCAACATCATTAGGATTATGAACCCATACTGTTCCATGAGCGCCAGAATTGGTTGTGCACTCGCAGGCAGAAAAGTTTCCAGAATCTTGCTGCCATCCAGCGGCGGAAAGGGCAACAGATTGAACACCGCCAGTGAAATATTCATGGTCAAGAAAAGCTGAAGAAACAGGAAGATCGGCTCTCCCAACTGGCGAGACATACCTTCAAAGCCGCCGGTCATTATCATTACCTTAAGCACAATAAAAGCGCAGATTGCGATAATGGTATTAACAATAATCCCCGCAGCGGATACCCACACATTGGCCCGATCCTTGTCGCGCCAGCGTAGCGGATTAACCGGCGTTGGTTTGCCCCAACCAATGAGCGGGATGCGCGCCACCGTTCCGCCGATACTCCCAAGGATGAAACTAACGATTGGAATCAGTAGTGTGCCAATCGGATCGATGTGGTGCACTGGGTTGAGCGTTATGCGTCCCAGGAGACGAGCGGTGTCATCGCCAAATCTGTTGGACATCCAGGCGTGCGCAGCTTCATGTGCCGAAATGGAAAACACCAGGACGACCATGTAAATCAGGAGTTGTGGGATTAGCTCTGCGGTCACTTAATGTTCGTTATGGTCCTCTACGGATAGAAGAGATGAAGTTAGCATCCTGCTAGTTGAGTGTCAAAATCGATTCCCGGCCGTTTCAGGATCTATTCTTACAGCTCGAGCGAAAGACTATAGATTGAATCTGTAGACGCTAAAGCCAGGTCGCCAGTGACACTGAACGCGAGACCGACCAGATTCATGCCGGCAACAAACATGCGAGCGTCCTTACCGTCTGGGGAGATACGCACTACTCCGCGCCGGCCGCGTAACGATGCGACCACGCACAAGTTTCCCAGACCATCAAACGCAAGTCCCTGCGGTCTTCCCAGTCCCCGATAGAACACGCTGACGTCACCGTGCTCATTAATCCGCCACACCGAATCAAAGCTGGCGACGGTCGGTCCGGTCACATAGAGATCGTCATCAGGCCCAAAGGCCAAATGGTAAGCCGACACGGACGGTTCGAGTTGCGCCCAGGCACTCTCTTCTCCGATGCCGTTGACTTTGTAAATTGTGCCGGTGCGATCGCCGACATACATCGTGTCGGAACGATCGAAAGCAATTCCGGTGGCCACTCCCAGATTTCTCGCAAAGGGTACGGCCTCTTTGAATGGCGTGATGCGGTAGACGATGCCGTCCATGCGACTACTGACAAACATCTGTCCGGAGCTGTCGAACGCAATGCCGGTGGGGTTGGTTATATCGCCGGAGAATTCGGTGACCTCGCCACTCACATCGATGCGGAAGATAGTTACCGGCAACTGTTCACCGCGCGAACCCGAGCGCGTCACAAACAGCGAGCCGTCATCCGGATCGAAGGCAGGATTAGCAACCGGATGAAGGTCCTCGGCAAGCTGCTTTCCTACTTCGAGATTGGCCGCCGCGCTATGATGACCGTTACTTTCAAGCGTTACCTCAGTCAGCCCACTCTGCTTCAATTCCGGCACGATTGCCAAAACACGCCGCGGCGATAGGGCGACAATTGGGGCCCGCTGGTTCTGGAACCAAACCGCACACAGGGTTGGATCACTGGTATCCAGGTCCTCGCAGTCAATCGTAACCTCCGCCCCCGGGAGCGCAAGTACTGGGTCGATATCCAGGATTTTTACTTCTTTACTCATTACTTAATGATCAACAGTATCAGCCGACTACACCGCTCCCAATTTCATGGTCCGCAAAAGCTGTTCATCATACGACGCGGCTTAGGTCGTGTCTAACGTGCTAATTCGGTCAAGGGAATGTCCGGGACCGCGGGCGTCCCGCCCGCAAATGAGCGCGAAGCGCGAAAACCGACTGGGACCCCTCGGCTAAGAACCCGCCTGCGGGGACGCCCGGGGTCCCAGCAATCACTTGTCCCAGCAAATCCCTTGATCGTTGCATACACGTCACTATGGTATAATCCGCCCTGAACTTAGCGGCTTCTTACGAATGTTTGGACTTACTGCTAAACGTAAGGCGCCCAGTCAATGAAAATATTGTAATGCTCAAGCGACTAAGCGAAGCGATATCGCAGAGCAACATCGAAAGCAAAACACCGGCGTCGGAAACCCACGGCTCGCATCACT
>Ga0207689_10005996_pt1 | contig 10749 bp, 11 predicted proteins | sample KBSMisM52_FD_184312 | JGI IMG/M metagenome (GOLD analysis project Ga0207689, IMG submission 184312) | Miscanthus rhizosphere microbial communities from Kellogg Biological Station, Michigan, USA - KBS Miscanthus M5-2 (SPAdes) (version 2) | ecosystem: Host-associated > Plants > Roots >... | reverse complement strand
AACTACTCATGACTTTTCCTTTCTGAATAATGGGTCCTTTTTTCTTGGGACGGACCCTTTTCCGTTCACAAACGTACGGACGGTCTCACCGCCGCAACGTCTGTTAATTGCGGTTCCTCTGGGGAATTTCCTCACCACCGGGAGGCTGGATCACACCACCTGATAATCCGCCGCCGCCCTTGATGTTTTCAGCATCCTGATCCTTCAACTCTCTTTCCTTTTGCGGGAGATTGCCCACTTGTACCCGGTCTGCATTTGTGGCCGAGTCCTTGATTTTTGACGCGCTCATCTTTTTTCACCTTTCTTAATTGTTAAGATCTTTCTCTTTCAATCGATAGTCACAACTTACTTGGGATTTCTTCGCCGATCGTGGTTCGCGCTGTGACTCCACCCCTTGCGCCGCCCCCGCCCTTGATATTCTCGGCTTCGTGATTCTTCAGTTCCCTGTCCTGTCGCTGTAATTTGCCAACCTGGACTCGGTTCTTGTTCCTCGTGTTGTGTTCCTTCGTTTTGCTCACAGTTTTCCTCTCTTCTTCTTTCAAAGATCTACGGGCTGTCTGTTCAAGCACCGCGACCTCTTCCACTCATAAGTGAACACAGAAGTGAAAACATCACTGAAACCATGGGCCAGCTACGTGAGGTGATCGTTTTCGCTAAGTTGTCACTATTAGTTGATGGGTAGAGAGGTTCCCAATAGAAGAAAGGAAAAGTCGATGAGTAAGAAGAAAAACAAGACCCGCGTAAAGGTTGGCAAATTGCCTCAAAGGGAGACGGAGTTGTGCAAACCACAGACTGCAAACGTTAAGGGCGGAGCTGGCAATGCGGGCGCCGGCGGAGGCGACGTTCGGAGTATTCGTGATTTGCGCCAGTAAGAATCAGCTTAGGCTGACATCATCAACGACCAGTCAAGAAAGGACTAACTCAGATGGGTAGACGAGAAAAACAAAGACAGTCAGATAAGAACGCGCGAGTGAATGTAGGCAAGCTTGCGGAGAAGGACAAGGAGTTGAAGGACGTGGAGGCACACAACATCAGAGGCGGTGGAGGACCTTCCGGCGGCGTCAATGGTGACAAAAGCGATCAGACCACATACCGACCTGCGTAAGACAAACTGCGATACCAGACCCTCCAAAAAGCTCGACCAGGCGTCTAAGCGCGCCTGGTCGGGTCTCGCCATATCCCAATTCCAAGACCTCAAAGAACTAGAGTGATGTTTTGCCACCATTCGCCACAATCAATTGAAGGCGGATCTCAATGGTATGAACCGTTATGCGAAGCTGGGATGACATTGCGATTGAAATCAATGGGGAGAACATCACCTTGCGGCAGTTAATGCGATTTGCGAAGTGGGGTAATGAATCGCGTTTCATTAAGAATGCCGCCGATGCTGTGCTCATTCGTCAGAAGGCACTTGAAGCCGACATTCGGGTCACCGATGGAGAAGTCCAGCAGGCCGCCGATGACTTCAGATCAAAGCGTGATTTGTACGACGAGCAAAAGACTGATCGCTGGCTAGCGAGGAAATATCTCTCGCACGAGGAATGGGTGGCTTTGCTTGAAGACGAAATCATTCGACACAAGCTTCGAGACTTTCTTACGACTGGAGGCGTTGAAAAGTACTTCGCCGAACAGCGTCTTTCTTTCGATGCGGCAACAATTTCACGAATCGTCGTGAAGGAAGAGAACGTTGCTAAAGAACTACGGGCTCAGATTGTGGAAGACGATGCGGATTTCTATGGCCTGGCTCGCAAATATTCGATTGATTTGTTGACCCGACCAGCCGGTGGTTACTTGGGAGTTGTGAGACGAACTGAGATGGAACCAAGGATGGAGGCTGCGGTATTTGGAACCCAACCCGGCAAGACGGTTGGTCCAATTAAAACTTATGCGGGTTGGGAGCTGGTGAAACTCGAGACAATACATCTTGCAAAACTTGATGAGTCTCTTCGCGAAACGATTAAGTCGTTGTTGTTTGAGGAATGGTTAGCCGGCGAACGACGTAAAACAAAGGTTAGCATTCCGCTGTTTGAGCATGAGGAAGGTGGATTCTGAGCTTTGAACTTTGTACTTCGTGCTTTGCAAGGAGCCATGTCAGTTAGTGATTAGGAGTGTGAAAATGACCGAGAACAAAATCCAAAGTTCAAAGTACACTAGGAGAATCCTGCTCCTCTTGCTTCTAGTGACTGTGCTGATCGCAGGTTGTTCAGCACAGAGCCAAACCCGCGTTCGTGAAAACGTCAATACGCCGCCTCAAACGCCGGTCGTAGTTGTCCACGTGTTTGAAGTTCAGCCAGCTTCGAATCTCACGAACGGCGATCTTTTAATTCCTGCAGCGCTTTCGGCGGAAGACACTGCCATCGTACTCGCCGAACTTGAGGGACGCACCGTCAACGTTTCCGCAGAAGAGGGTTCCCGTGTAGCAAAGGGTGAGGTCCTCGCGCAATTCAACGACGAGGAGCAGCGAGGTCACATCCGACAAGCCGAGCTTGATATCAGTCGCCTGAAAGTCGAAGCCCAACAGTTACAAGCACTCATCAAACTCAACCGTAGCGAATTGGATCGTGAATCGTTGCTAGCGAGTCAAGGGCTTGTCAGTAGGGGAGAAGTTGAAAGGGCGCAGTACAAGCTCGAACAGTCGGTTCAGGAATATGAAAAGACTCGACTGGCTACGGAAAGTGCGGAGGCAAAGCTGGAAGTCGTAAAGCTTGAAATGCAAAAGACAATTGTTCGCGCGCCGGTGACAGGAGTTGTTACTCGCCGTTACATTTCTCCAGGAACGAATGTCGCGAGGGGGGACAAGCTCTTTGACGTCGCACAAGTCTCAAGGATCGAGCTCAGGTTTAGAGTTCCTCAAAACTCTGGAAGTCTACTCGAGTGCGGACAGGTGCTCGGTATCTCTACAGACGATCAGGGCGGTGTAATTGCCAAGGTGCGAATCCGAAGACGCGATCCTATCGCCGACGCAATCAGCAATACTTTTGGTTTCGTTGCTGAGATTGTCGGGCCGGCCAACCTGATGCCCGGGTTGACGGTCTACGTTCATCTGCCGCGTGCTGGCGGCGGCAATTTCTGGTTGCCTCTCTCCGCGTTCCCGTACGGGTCTGACGTCAAGAATGGCGCTTCCAACTCGGTATTCATAGTTAAAGGAGAAAGAGTGTTCTCTAGAGGTGTCGTGGTTAAAGCAATCGATGGCGATCAAGTGGAAGTTGAGTCAGGGCTCATGAAAGACGACCGTGTTGTTCTTGCGCCACCGGCCGGACTCAAGGACGGGGATCAGGTTGAGATCAGTCAGTGATCTCTGCAACCGACCAGTTTTCATCCTGAAAGGATGTAATGATAGTCACGATGAATCGGGGCTATTAACTATCATCCCTACGGGATGTAATCGTCGTTGAATAAGCAGCGGCTTTTTGGCCCAAAAGTCTTATAATGGCGGCTTCATTTTTGATGACCTCGAACCCACTCGCTTTTCCAGGAGGTCCTATGCCCGGCCTGACCATTTGCGAACGCCGTCAACGTTTTCTGGTTCGTCTGTCCTCAATGCTTTTGTTGTTGTTCCTTTTAGCGATTCCTCCAACCGTCTATACACAATCAAATACATCCCAGTCTGCCTCCATCCCAAGTCTTGAACTGGGCAAACCGATTGAACGTGATATCACCGGTGGCGAAGTACACTCATATAACCTGACACTAACGGTCGACCAGTATGTTCAGTTCGCGGTGGACCAGCGTGGCATCGACCTAGCCGTGTGGACCTTTGATCCGAATGGTAAAAGGATTTCCGAGGTCGACGCGTTTAGAGTGGGAGAACAAGAAGGCGTCGCTCTTCTAGCGGAGGTGTCGGGAGCTTATCGTATAGAGTTGCACACCTCATTTCCGAAGGGACCGACCGGACGATACGAAATCAAACTGACGGAACTTCGGCCAGCCACTGAACGTGACAAGATTTCCTATAGGGCGGGAGTGTTAATTGCCCATGCTTTTGAACTTGAAAGAAAACAAACCAAGGATGATTGGCAGAAAGCTATTCAGAAATACGAGGAGGCCCTGCCCTTATGGCACTCGATAAATGACATCGACTGGGAGATCAATACTCTTTATCAAATCGCAAGTGCCTATATCAGTCTGGCTGACAAACAGAAAGCTTTCGACTTTGCTAACCGGGCAGTAGCGTTAGCGGAGTCAGCAGTTAAGGATCCGAATGAAGAAAAGCGAAATAGTGCACTGAAGCTTCAGGCGTGGGCACTGGATACGCTCGGCCGAGCTCATTATGAATTCGACGACAGGAAGAAGTCAGTTGACCTCTACAATCAATCACTATTAATCCGTAAACAGATAAATGACCGCGCCGGTACTATTATCACGCTTAACCTTCTTGCAATTTCATATCAAAGCATGGGCGATCCACGAAATGCCCTTGTGTGTCTTACTGAGATACGAGAGTTGCTCAAGGACACGGGCGACCGGGCAAAGGAATCGTCATTCCTGAATAACATTTGTGTGGTTTACGAAAATCTCGCGGAGTACGCAAAGGCACTTGAGGCTTGCAATCAATCGCTTTCAATCAGGCGGGCGTTGAACGATGAACGTGGCACTGCGCCAGTTCTGAACAGTATGGGTAACTTATATGGGAACATGAGCCAGTACGAGAGTGCCCTGGATTCGTATACTCAATCACAAGCGATTTACGAAAAGTTCGGTAACGAGAATGGCCAGGCTATCGAGTTCAATAATCTTGGCTGGCTATATGCTGCGTTGGGAGATTATGAAAAGGCGATTGAATTCTATAAACGTTCCCTGGAACTATTCCGGAAGCTGGGCAATCAATTCCGCCAGGGGGCGACGCTGAGCAACATCGCCGCTAACTATGCGGACCTGGAAGATTTCAAGAAGGCATTGGAGATTAATCTGGAGGCGTTAAAGATCCGAATTGCCGCAAATGATGTCGAGGGTGAAGCCGTCACCTACAACAACATCGCAGGCTGTTATTCACATCTCGGCCAGAAACAAGAGGCCCTTCAGTATTACAAGCGGGCGGTTGATATTCATCGCACGAGAAATCCCCGGCAACTTGCTACAGCCTTAAGAAACATGGGAGGCGTCTACCGCGAATTAGGTGACAACCAGAAAGCAACTGAGTGCCTAAACGAGGCGTTTGAGATTACCAGGCGCATAGCTGATCCTTCTGGAGAAGCAGCGACCTTGTCACTACTCGCCCAGGTCGAACGTGACCAGCACAAATTGCTTGATGCCAAACGCCACATTGAAGCCGCACTAGCTTCCGTTGAATCTCTACGTGTCAGTCTTAAGGATCAGAAACTACGAACGTCTTTCTTCGCGTCTATTAGCAAGTATCATGACTTGTATATCGATGTGCTAATGCGACTACACAAAGAGAATCCCGCAGGTGGATTCGACGTCGCAGCTTTAAAGGCAAGTGAAAACGCGCGCGCGCGCTCGCTCCTGGAATCCTTAATGGAAGCCGGCGCTGAAATCGGTCGTGGTGTGGATCCATTACTGGTGGCGCGTGAACAAACCCTCAGGCGATTGATCTCTGACAAAGCAGAACAGCAACTGCGCCTCAGCGGTAACGACACCGAAGCACAAGCGACGACCATTCAGAAAGACTTGGACGCCCTCACTACAGAATACGAGCAGGTCCAAACTCAAATTCGGCAAAGCAGTCCCAAGTACGCGGCTCTTACTAAACCTGTTTCGTTGGGCCTCCAGGAGATTCAGTCTGGCTTGCTCGATCAAGATACAGTGCTGCTTGAATACGCACTTGGCGAAGACAAGAGTTATGTATTTCTCGTCTCATCGACATCTCTGAAGACTTTCGAATTACCGTCACGTGGGACCATCGAAAAGGCGGCTCGCAGCGTTTACGATTTAGTGACTGCTTCAGATCGCGTTGTCCCCAACGAAACACTGGAGCAAAGAAACAAACGACTTGATCAGGCCGATAGTGACTATCCTGCATCAGCCGCCGGACTGAGTCAGATGTTATTAGCACCGCTCGGTTCTGAACTGAAGAACAAGCGACTCCTTATCGTAGGCGAGGGCATTTTGCAATATGTTCCGTTTGGCGCGTTGCCAGAACCAGACACGGAGTCTCGAGTTTCGAGTTCCGAGTTTCGAGTTCAAAACGCGACATCCCAGAATTCAACCTCGAAACCCGAAACTCGAAACTCGGCACCTTCGAATCCAAACTCGAAACTCGAAACCAGTGACTCGAAACCCTTGATCGCCAGTCACGAAGTCATCACTCTTCCTTCAGCGTCTGTGCTTGGAGTTCTACGAAGCGAAGCGAAGGATCGGCCACGTGCGACCAAGACAATCGCGGTGTTTGCCGATCCAGTGTTTGGAGCACAAGACCCAAGGATCGGTTCTATAAGTAAGAACCGGCCTGCAGAAAATCCAGAGTTGGAGCAAGCGGGCGATGTCAAAAGATCTGCCGAGGAGTCGGGTCTTAATGGTTTTCCCAGGTTGCGTTTTAGTCGACAGGAAGCGGAGCAGATAATGCGGCTCGTTTCCCGGAACAACAGTCTTGAAGCTCTCGACTTCGGAGCAAATAAATCTACGGCAACGAGTGCAGACTTGAAGCAGTACCGCATCGTACACTTTGCGACGCATGGTCTAATTAATAGCCGGCATGCTGACCTTTCAGGAATAGTGCTGTCGCTTGTAGACCAGGAAGGCAAACCGCAAAACGGTTTCTTAAGACTCTACGATATTTACAACATGAATCTGTCGTCCGACCTGGTTGTCCTTTCAGCCTGTCAAACGGCGCTTGGGAAAGATATAAAGGGAGAAGGTCTGGTTGGGCTGACTCGCGCTTTTATGTACGCCGGGGCGTCACGAATTGTGGCGAGCCTATGGAGAACAGAAGATCGTGCCACTGCTGTGCTGATGAACCGGTTCTATGAAGGCCTGCTGGCAAACAACGGAATGAGTCCGGCTGCCGCGCTAAGGAAAGCGCAACTGAGCATGTGGCAGGACAAGAGGTGGAAACAACCACGATACTGGGCAGCGTTTACTTTACAAGGTGAGTGGAAATGAGCTTGCTACAATGGAAGCATACGAGCACTCTGACTTATTAATGGCCAACGCAGAAAATCCGCCCTCGAGCACGTCCCCAAAATGGACTCTTACACCTGAGGCCTTTGACAATCTTCTCGCAGTTTTTCATCCACACCGAGATAGCGCCGCCCAAAAGTATCTTGAAGTTCGTACAAACCTGGTTCGCTTCTTCGAATGGCGTGGGTGTCCATTTCCTGAAGATCATGCTGACGAAACCTTTAACCGTGTAGCCCGAAAGATCGCAGCCGGCGAAGATATCCAAAAGCCGGCCGGCTATGTGATGGGCGTTGCCAGATTGCTCGTATTGGAGATTATCAAGTCTCTTTCAAGACAACGTGAGGCACTGGGCGAATACCAGCAGTCTTATAGCGACGTGGCCGAAGTACCCGAATCTGAGTCTCGAATCGAGTGTTTACAAAAATGTCTTCAGCAACTTTCCTCCGATAACCGCGAGTTCATCATTCAGTATTATCAGGGCGACAAGCGCGAGAAAATTGAAAACCGGAGGAAATTAGGTGAGCGTTTAGGTGTTGCGATTAACACCTTGCGAATGCGGGCCCAGCGGCTACGGGAACGTTTGCAGGGTTGCGTTGAGGAATGCGTTAACGCTGGCTAGGTAAATAGATGTTTCGGGATGTGATAAAAACCCGTTTCCGACCACTAATATATGAGTGAAGCAATTTCACCTCCAGTAGTTCTAACCAAGTTCGGCATTTTCTCGGCGAACTTTCTGAACAAAAACTGAGTGACTGGGAGATAGATATTTCCAGCTCATATATTAAGGAGACCGTTAAGTCGTGATTGAAGCTCCCTTTAGTGAACAAAACATACGCCTGTATTTGCTTGGCGAACTTTCTGAACAAGAACAGGTCGAAATAGAAGACCGAGCGTTCGAGGATCAGAGAGTTCTTGAACAAATCTTGGCTGTCGAACAGGATTTAATCGACGATTACGTCAGCGGAGATATTCCTGAGGAAAACCTACCGAGATTTCAAAATCACTTTCTGGCCTCAGCAGAGCGGAAAAAGAAAGTAACCTTCGCAAAAACGCTGGCCGCGGTTGCAAATGCCACAGTTTTAAATGAAGGCCCGGCGCCGGCTATTGAGGCGGACGCTCCATCATGGCACGCTAAGTTAACAGCGTTCTTTACTCGTCCAGTGATTGCTTACTCATTTGCGGCTGCCTCATTGGTACTGTTTATTGTTGGCTCATGGCTAGTTGTCGATAGAATTCGGCTTGGTTCTGAAATCGCCCAGTTTCGCACCATTCAAGAATCCCAGACGGCCCAGAATCGTCAGCTTGAGAAAGACCTTGTTGACGAACGTCTTCGGAATCAAGAGCTCATGGCGAATCGCGGAGCAGCGCCCCAGCAAACTCCAACTCCAAAGCTTCAACCTGAAACTCCACAACAACCCACGACACCAACCTCGCCAGTTGTGGTTGCCTTGTCACTGCTTCCGGGGATTTCTCGTAGTAGCAATTCCCTTCCTCAACTGGCAATCGCCAAGAATGTAAGTTTAGTAAGGTTGCAAATCGGTATTGATCCGAAGGAGAACTATCGAAGGTATCGGGTGGAACTTCGCACTGAAAATGGTCGGCAAGTCTTGGCCCAGGGGAATCTCTCGGCGCGCGGTGGCACTCGGGGCAGGAATATTCCTCTGAATGTTCCGGCAAGTGTCCTTGGAAATGGACGGTATGAACTAACGCTAAAGGGCATCACGGAAAGCGGTGCAACTGAAGATGTTGGTTTCTACTATTTCGACGTTTTGAAAAAATAGTTCTGGACCTCACGCCAGACATTTTAAACCTTCCAACTCAAAGCTAAGAGATAAAAGAATAATCATCCGCAGATTACGCGGACCACGCAGATTCTCTTGGGAAGGTTGTAGGGTTTTTCCTCTTTCTTCGCAAGAAATCTGAGTAATCCGCGAAATCTGTGGATGCAGTCTTAGCCACAGGAAGACTTACCAAACACTTTACGAGGTGTGCTGGAATTTGGGTCCTCATATGCAGCGCGCGCCACTGTGATGTTTTCCAACTCTTCGCCACTTATTGATGGATGAAGGTGAGAGGCGAGCAGCAATGTGGATTACCGTGAAGGACTTGAAGCAAATGGATGAAATCTCCATCCGAACTCAAAACAGCGAGTACAGGTTCCGGGTGACTGATCCAATCAAGTGCAAGGGACTTCTTAGTGGTGGATTACTTGGAGAGGTACAACACGAGGCTTCTCTCTGCTACGAGGTCGCGGCGGGCTACGAAGTTGCTGCAGGCGATCAGCAACCTCAGTTTTCCTCAAGACTTGAAATCGGACGTTGTGCATTTTTCTATGTGTACGTGAGAGATAGGTTGAGACGGCTAACCACGTCTGAAATTCAAGATGTTTCATTGGCAAGAAATCCAGAGTAGCGATTTTCGTCTCGGTCGGAGATGTGATGTTTCTTAATTAATGAATGCTGCGAGATTCAATTGACGCGACCAGCAATCAAGGCGGCCTTAGCACACACTGTTTTTTCAAGAGGGCTGCTCAGTTAATATAGTTGGTGGGTTGAATCTCCCTCGCAAGCGTTTACAGGAGTGGCGACTATGAATAACAAGATCAAAGTCCTGGGATTTCTGTTCGGAGTATTGTTCTTACCGCTGACGTCAGTGAGTGCTCAGTCTTGCAATCCGGCAGCTGTTGACTACATCGTGCGCGACGAGCAAGGCAACATCATTAGCGGAGAGGAACTGAAGACTATCCATCAGCAACTCCCTGAAAAGATCGGGAACGCGGACACCGCAGTCGGCGAAGTATCTTTCAAAAGTGATGGAGAAACGTTCTACTGGCCGGAGTCAGTGGATTGGGATAAGGGCAAGAAGGTATCGACATTGGAATTTGCAAATGCCGCCACCTGCACATTGAATCTTGGCCGGATCGAGCTTGCATATCACGGAATGAAGATGACGCTGATCTTCGAGATTAATATCGAGAGGTATCAGGCAGATCGACGTCCGGTGATCGATTCGCTGCCGTTTCAGAACGGCACATTTACCCTGGATCTCTCAGGGTGGTCGCACAGTCGAGACAAAGTAATTCCGGCGACCCAATGGAAGAAGTCAAAAAGCTCGAGATATAAAAGGACACGCCTCGGTTTCAGGCTTTACGACATCCAGTCGGCCTAATGTGAAGGTCAGGTCCACGAGCGAGAATTCAGGCAGATTGGGTAAACGCAAACCTCAGACGGCTGTCGACCTTGGGTTGAGGTGCGTCAAAGACGGAAGGAATCAAAAAGTAGGGCCGAGACACGAATTCGCAAATTCTGTTGAACTCAACGACCACACGCAGTACTATGTTGGCCTGATCAGCCAACATTAGTCACTTAATCGGTTGCTTTGGCATTTTAGGCTTATGTACTCCCTACTCGGCTCAAACATTCATTTTTTTGGAACGTCGGTCACCTCCAAGAAGGCTTGTACATGTATGCCCGGAGGATGACGACTTAGCCAAACTGTATTTGGTCAACAAGGTCGTCATCCACCGAGGATGACGACCTTTTAGTTTTTACTGAAGTGAACAGTGAGGAACCTATGGAGTTTCAACAACTAGAGATGTTCGCGGCAGTGGTGGAAGAAGGAAGCATATCCCGGGCTGCACAGCGCGTCTGCCGAACGGGAGCTGCCGTAAGC
>Ga0207689_10005995_pt1 | contig 10750 bp, 11 predicted proteins | sample KBSMisM52_FD_184312 | JGI IMG/M metagenome (GOLD analysis project Ga0207689, IMG submission 184312) | Miscanthus rhizosphere microbial communities from Kellogg Biological Station, Michigan, USA - KBS Miscanthus M5-2 (SPAdes) (version 2) | ecosystem: Host-associated > Plants > Roots >... | reverse complement strand
TTTATATAAATGTCTTCCATTGTCTCAGCTTTGCGTTCAGTGAGCTGTTTTAATTCAGTATTTTCAAAAAAAACTACCACCAGAAGATGATGTTGAGCAATTAATTTCAAAGAAGGCATTTCCCGCTGCAAACTATCCATTGACTCAAAATTGGTAAATAACACCAACAGGCTGCGGTGAGTGATGCGGTTGCGGATAACAGAATACAGCTTTTCGAAATCTGCTTCCAAAAAGCGGGTTTGTTGCCGATACAACGCTTCCAGCACCTGGTTCATTTGCGTGGATTTTTTGTCAGCCTGCAAAAACACATCGAGGTTCTCCGCAAATGTTATAAGACCTGCTTTATCCTGTCTTACCAATGCCACATTGCTTAGAACCAATGATGCATTAATAGCATAGTCAAGCAAAGTCATTCCTTCAAAGGGCATCTTCATGGTACGGCCTTTATTTAACAGGCAATATATCTGCTGGCTCCTTTCATCCGTATAATTATTCACCATCATGTCCTTCTTTCTCGCTGATGCTTTCCAGTTTATTGTACGATAATCATCCCCACGAACGTACTCTTTTATCTGTTCGAACTCCATGCTATGGCCAAGCCGCCGCACTCTTTTTACACCAGCCTCCTGGAGACGATTGCTCACTGCCAGCAAATGGTAACGTCGCATTTGGATGTAAGACGGATATACCTTCACCGCTTCCGCTGTGGGAAATACAAACTTTCTCTTTGCCAGTTGTAGCGGGCCCTTTACAAAAACATTGATATTGCCAAAAGAGTATTCCCCTCTTGTCAATGGCTTGACCGTGTACATGATCTGTACCTCTTTTCTTCCTTCCAACCTTGTTTTTTTCCGCCAATTTCTTTCCTGGAATTGCACTGGTAATTCATCAATGATATGCGCCGAAACAGGGAAAGCGTAATTATTTTGAAAATGAAGCACCACGTTGTTGTCGTCTCCGTTGCTCCATCGCTCTGAAGTGATGCGTTCTGCACGGAGCGCATATCGCTTTCCGAAGATCAAAAAGGTGTCAACTAATATTGACAACCCGAGAAGGAGTAAGACCATACTGGCGGCGTCATACAATTCGGGTATAAAATAACTAAAGAGGTAGAGAACCACCGCCCCACCGGCAATGTAATAAGCCACTTTGTTTAGATAAAATGACTGTCCAAAAAATTTTATGATCGCACGAAAAAACATATTTGTGAATGGTGAGTGGTGAATGGTCAATTAATTAATCCGCAAAGAATTTTAAGACACTTAATCATTAAAAACCCTACGTGCTCCACTTTTTCTTTTTGATATACCCCATATCTTCGGCTACATCAAGAGCTGCGTCAATTTCAATCACAGAACCTCTGGCAATTTCATAAAATCTTTTTCTTTCTCCGAGAGACTTTCCAGAAGCGCCTTCGGCTATGTTTAAATGAACCGAAAGAGCTGCTCTTCTAATTTGACGAATCAGATTATATCTTTCCTCGCGGGTAAGTCTTTTGTCAGTCTGTAGCATTCGTCAACAAACGAACGCGAAAACTGAAAAACATCTAATTTTTCGTGCTTAAGTTGCAAAAAACATATGATAAGGTTTTGCTTCCACCATTCACCACTCACCATTCACCTCGGAATATCCATTCCATTTACAATTTGTTTGATCACTTCATCTTCTGTTACTCCTTCCATTTCTTTATCCGGAGCAAGAATAATGCGATGACGTAATACCGGGTTGAGAACATCCAGGATATCCTCCGGTGTCACAAAATCACGACCACTGATCGCTGCCATCGCTTTGGAGGCATTCATGATGGCGAGTGATGCCCTTGGCGAAGCGCCGAGATAAATCGATTTATGATTTCTCGTTTGGTGAATGAATTTTGCAATGAACTGCAAAAGCTTCTCTTCAATGATCAACGTCTTTATTTGCTGTTTTAATGAAATAATTTGCGCGCCACTTAGTACGGGTCTTACCAGTTCGAATATCGGCGAATTCCCCATTCCGTGGAATTGAGAAAGAATCGTCAGCTCTTCGGCTTCGGAAGGATAAGGCACCAAAATTTTGAAAAGAAAACGATCCAGTTGTGCTTCGGGTAAACGATAAGTGCCCTCGTGTTCGATAGGATTCTGAGTGGCCAGCACCATGAACGGAGCAGGCATTGCGTAAGTTTTTCCATCCACGGTAGCTTGTCTTTCTTCCATGATCTCAAATAAGGCCGACTGCGTTTTTGCAGGCGACCTGTTGATCTCGTCGATCAAAATAATGTTCCCGAATACAGGTCCTTTTTTGAAATCAAAACTGCCTTGTTGCGGATTAAACACGGGTGTACCTAAAACGTCCGATGGCATCAGGTCCGGCGTAAACTGGATGCGCGAAAAGCCAATGTCAAGCGATCTGGCCACCAGTTTTGCAGTCAAAGTTTTGGCAACGCCCGGCACACCCTCGATCAGGACATGCCCATCAGCAAGCAGTGCCGCAATGATCAGTTTTACCATTTCGTCCTGCCCTACAATCACTTTTTTAATTTCGTTCCGAATTGCCATCACGGCCTGGTTCAAAGCAGTAAGATCTGTCCGTTGCGCAAATAGTTGTTCTTCCATTGATGGTTATTTGTTTTTAGTTCCCAAAAATTTACTGCTGTCTATCGCCCACTGCTATCCTGTTTTGTAAAACTCTTCAAGTTTTTTGTGAAAATCGGCAAGCTGTCCATCAGCAATTTCATCTGCCTCATCAATATTGTTTATAAAGGAAATGATTTCCCTGATATTATTCTCAGGTTGTGCCGTTTTTATCTGAAGTGATATTATAAACTCGTCGTCAAGCTGGTTGGTGGAAAGCTTATACCTGTTGCGGATATGTTCGAGAAAATAAGCAGCCATTTTTTTGCTCAGGTTCCTGTTATCACGCTTTTCATGATACAACCTGCCAATGGTCTTTACAAATTCGAGTGAATCATTTCTTGGCTTTGACATCACCGGGATGATGCGCTGCTTGCGCCGCATTTCCTGTAAAATGTATAGCGTCAAAAGAATGATCAATAGCCACAGGGCTGCCCTGAATGATCTTTGGGACATCAATGCTGACAGTGGACCTTTGCTCCCGTTATTGCCCATTGATATCCGCTTGTACAAAAAATATTCATCCCACACCACTTTTTTTGTGTCTTTCGGGATAAGTGAAAGCATCTTGTTATAGTAATTGATGTTTTGCCCGTGTAATAAAAAATAATTACTGAATGTGAGCGGAGCAAGATGCAGATAAATACTTCCCTGTCCCGCCTTTAGTTGAATGAAATTGATGTCTGTGTCATCTTTACTGCCCAATTCGTAACTGATATTTTTATTGTATTTACCAAAATACCCATCGTATTGCCGGCCGGGATAATCATATTTTTTTTGATCGGAGAACGGTGGAGATAACAATCCGACTGAAAGAGTGTCCGTCCTTGCATCGATGCCAAAAAGAGAAAGATCGGATGTATAGTCATCACAATTAAAAAAATTCTGCGCATCATAAGACAGTATGTGACTGCTGATGAAGACAGTATTTCCTGCTTTCACAAAATCCCACAGGTGATGCAATTCGGTTTCATCGGGCATGAATCGGGGAGATATAATGATGAGAGCTTGTTTACCTGTTAACATGCTCACCGAATCCCAAAGCATTGGCTTTTTCTTATTTACGATCACAGAAGCGTTGGGGAAAATATGAGCCAAACTGTGATATGCCACATACATCCCATAGGGTATCTTATCCCTTTTGTTAAAACTTATGCGCTCATCGAAAACATATCGATTTCGTTGAGTGGAAAATGCCAACCCCAACAATAGGAGAAGCACCAGCCCGGCAATTGCATATGGTAAAAACTTTTTCAAGACAGTTTACGATCAAAATTTTCGAATTCGTTTTTAATGATACCAAACGTCTCGCGGTTCACGTCAAATTTCCCATACCAGGTATATTCGTAGTTCCTTGTTAAACGAAAAAAATCATGATAGTATCCCGTTGGGTACAACTGTGACAAATAATCAAAATTTGTTCGTTCCTGCTTATACTCGATAACCTTTTTCTGTGAAAGGTTCTTCAATAACCGCAGGAACATAAGGCGGATCGCAAGGCGATAATCGGCGGCATTGATCGCTTTTTCAATTTCTTTCTGGTAATTTATGTCGAAAATGTTTTCCGGGCTGATATCTTCATTTCCTTTTCCGCCTATGATCGACTGTGTTCTGCCTACAATATTATTTTGCAAAAGATACCAGGCCAGTATGCCCAGAAAAAGGACGACGATCACAGCGAGCGTTGTCATGTTCATCCATTGCAGGGGAGCATTCCCTGTCCCGGTTCTTTTCTCTTTTGCTTCTTTCTTTGCAAAGATGTGATTGGCATACCAAAATGCATCGTCTTTTTTCAGGGAATCAATGATGGCACCGGGTACCTGTCTTAACTCAATTGTATCCGGAAAAGCGGCTTTATGCTCAAAATAATTTTGATAATCTGTATCGGCCTGCTCAATGGTAACAGCAGAGTCAATTTCTGTAACTATCGTGTCAGTCACGTCCGTGTCCTGTGCCTTTGCATTGACACAGATAAAAAGAAAACAGATCCAGGGCAGTAACCCTTTAAACGAAAAGATATTTTCACGGATAGTTTTCATGACTACGCCTCCTCCATCATTTGAAACGATAATTTTCTCTGCAGCCGTATGGGATAGATAACGAAATACCACACGATAAACGATGCCGAAGAAACAAGTATGAGGGAACTCAATGCCCAATGCATTTTATAATAACGCGTAATAAACCCTTCAAAAAAGGCGGCCACCACAAAAACGGGCAGTACGCCAATTGTGATCTTAACGCCATCCTTGGCTGCTCTTTTTAATGAATCGATCCGTTTCAATGTCCCGGGAAAGAGAAAACCCATGCCCAACACAACACCTGCAGAACAGGAAACAATGATGCTCCATAGTTCAAGAGTGCCATGGATCATCACCGCCAGCGTCCACTGCAAGCCCAGTCCTCTTGAAAAAAATAAATAGTTAAAAGCTCCTATCCGGATGGCTTCTGTTACCATTGATTTTACGGTAAAAAAACCAAAGACGATCCCCTGTGAGAAATAAACAAGCGATACAATAATATTGTTGATCATGATCCCCATCCAGCTTAAAAAAGAACTTCCTGACTGGTAGATCCCAAACGGGTTTCCTTCTTCAATATTCTGTATGGTTTTATCAACATAGTCATCGCCCAGCATTTGACGAACAAAATTTTCATCAAAGCGGCTTGAAAAAAAACCGACCATAAAAAAAACACAGAACAGGATGAACATAAAAACAATTATCCTGTGATATCTTCGGATCGTTAATGGCAGGTCATATTTCCAGAAATCAATAATGCGATTGGATTCCTCTTTCCGATTTTTATAAATGCTCAGATAAATTTTCGATGCCTGCCCGTTGATGAACTGTGTCACCTTGCTGGTAGGATAAAATGTTTTGGCGTAGGCAAGATCATTCACCAGTTCCGTAAAATTGTTCGCCATCTCATCAGCGTCTGCCGGCGGTTCCTGCTGGGCTTTTGCCCATTTTTCCCTGTGCTTTTTTATAAATAAAGCCTCTCTCACTTATCTTGTTTAAGCTTGTAAAATACTGGAAAATTTCAGATTTCCGATTAAGATTATTAGATTGTTGAACGGTTAAAATGTTAAACAATTAATCACCAGGTCACCGGGGCAATAAACGATTTATCTATTTTTGTTTTTATGTCTGCAATCAAGGTTCCGACGACATTTAATATAGATCTTGAATTTGAAATCCCCGAATTTCATCGCCGCCTCTTTGCATGGATCGTTGACGTGATCATCCAGGTGATCTACTACAAGATAGCCCTGGAGTTACTGAGCAGAAGCATTTCTGCTCATGATCTTTTTAGTGAAGATGCCCAGTATAATCTCTGGGGCTTGTATATGATGATCATCGTTCCCATTTTCACCTATCACCTGATCTGTGAAATAACCATGAACGGCCAGAGCATCGGTAAAAAGATTTTCGGAATACGGGTGGTGAATGAAAATGGAGGTCGCCCCGGGATCAGCCAATTTATCATACGCTGGCTTATCCGCACGGGTGACTATGCCATCATTGCTATTATCCTCTTAAATGTATTTATCCTTATCAGCAAAGAGCTGTTTGTTTTTTTAGGTGCCTCCCTGATATTATTATTAACAGATATCATTTTAGTGGTCAGTAGTAAAAAAAATCAGCGTCTTGGCGATATCCTGGCTCACACGATCCTGGTAAGAACAAAACCGAGGGGTAGCATGGAAGAAACAGTGTTTATGGAAGTAGCAGACAATTATGTGCCGGCATTTCCTGAGATCATGAGGTTAAGTGATAAAGACATCAATGCCATCAAAAGTATATTAGACACAGCAAGGAAAAAAGGTGATTTTAAATTGGCGGCAATGGCAAGTGAAAAGATCAAATCGCATTTAAAGATAAACTCATCAATGTCTCCCTTCGATTTTTTGGATACACTCCTGAAAGACTACAATTATCTCTCCGTAAAATAAAGCTACTTAGTGGCTCCATTTGCCCCAACTGCCAAAAAAAAGAGCAGCACGAATGCCAGGGCTATTATCACCATGACGCTGATGATCACGAAATAGATCTTAAGATTGTAAAACCCCGCATTCAGATCGGTTTGGCTCATTCCGTTTACGCCTTTTTTGGTACGATTGGAAAATTGATAAAGAAAATAATTGATCAGCAAGCCGAATATAACTCCAAAGATGACGCTTCCGGGATTTTGTCCCCTACTGACCGAAACTCCAAATCCTTCACTTTGCAGTACCTGGGCTTTCGGCATCAATGACTTTATGATAGCAACAACATACCCTATCACCGCAGTTATAACAATTATCATTGTCCATGAGCAAATTCTCCGCAAATGATCTTTTGCTGTCTCATCGACCGAAAGATCGAATAATGAATTTTCAATATCCTGTTCCATAAAATACAATTTAAAAGATGCTAACCAGGTTTGCCACCAGGCCTATGATGGTGAGGATCCCATACATGATGAAATAAGTTTTTAACGAAGCCAGTCCATGGTTGAACATGTCCTGATTCTTCGATTCAATGCCTTTTTTGATCAGGACCGATCCCCTGAAAAGAAAATACATTAGCAAGCACACAATTCCGGCGGCAATGACGATAATGCCGATCAACATTCCCAAACTGTCAATATCTGAAAAACCAGGAATTACCTCTGAAAACGCGCTAGCGATCTGTGACCGCAAAGCAATAAAAAAGATCACCACAAGACCCATGCAAACAAAAGCCGTAATCGAAAGGAATTTAGCCCACCGCGTTGCATCCGAAAGATTCTTTGAAGCAGTTTCGTCAACTTGCAATTCTAAAATAGATTGATCCTCTTCCATAAATGGTAATTTGGTTTATGCCTTTGCGACCATTTTCTAAATGCGAAATGTAGCATCCAAAATTAATCTCATTCTACATACTTCCTCTTCCCAAAACTGCAATCACAACGAAAAGTGCAAAAAAGACGAGTCCGATCGCTGTAAGAATTCCCCAGTAGCGATAAAGGATCTTGAGGTTTTGAAATGATCGGTTTAACAATTCCTGGTTATTTCCTTGTAAGGCCATACGCATATTTACTGCAAACCGGTAAAGAAACAAATAAGCAAGGAAAACAAGCAAGGCGACGCACAAATAGTAGATGATGATCCCAATAGTCATCCCGGTTGTAAAGCCAGAGCCAACTTCGTTAAATTGATTGGCCCGTCCAAACATGTTTGCAAAATAAGAGCCGCCGGCTATTGCTAAAACAGCGAACAAAGCAATGAAGACAAATCCTACTATAGCGAGGAAACGAGCCCATCGCGCAGCCTCGGTTAAATGCTCTCTTCCTGTAGTATCAATGGATAACCCGAATAAACCTGCATCCTGGTTTTGATTTTGCTGTTCCATATTGAAGTTGGTTTTGGTTTCAATAAAAATACTCGTAGCAATTTGCTTAAGCAAATGTTTTATCAGGAAAACGGAACGACCTATTATTGCGAAACTGCAGCCTTAATACGCTCTTGCAAAAAGAACCCTTTGCTTGGAAGGCTTGCCGGTCAAAATACATTTCCCATTTTCCAATTCAGCATCCAATGGAATACAACGAATGGTGGCCTTGGTCTTTTCTTTGATAGCCTCTTCTGTTTCTGCCGTACCATCCCAATGCGCAGAAATAAAGCCTCCTTTTTCTTCTAATATTTTTTCGAAATCGGTCCAGCTGTCAACCCTGGTTATGTGTTCGTCGCGATAAGCTTTTGCCTTGTTGAACATCGCCTGCTGGATATCTGCGAGCAGGGTTATGATATAATTGGAAAGACCTTCCAGTGAAACGCTGCGCTTTTCTTTCGTGTCCCGCCGCACAACTTCTGCCACATTATTCTCAATATCCCTGGCCCCTAAAGCAACGCGAACAGGAACTCCTTTCATTTCGTATTCAGCAAATTTCCAGCCCGGGCGATTGGCGTCGTTATTATCAAACTTTACGGAAATGTTTGATGCCTTTAATTCTTTCACCAGTTGCTGAGCTTTTTCACTGATCTTTTTTTGAGCAATAGCATCCTTACTGGATATCGGTACAATTACGACCTGGAGCGGAGCGATCTTCGGTGGTAAGATCAAACCATCATCATCACTATGTGCCATCACCAGCGCACCAATCAGTCGTGTACTGGCACCCCAGCTTGTTGCCCATACATACTCCTGCTGATTTTCTTTTGTCAAAAACTTTACATCAAATGCCTTGGCAAAGTTTTGTCCAAGGAAATGTGACGTCCCGGATTGTAATGCTTTGCCATCCTGCATCAATGCTTCAATGCAATAAGTATCCTCTGCTCCCGCGAATTTTTCACTATCGGTTTTTAGTCCGCGGATCACCGGCATTGCCATATATTCCTCCGCGAAGGTGGCATACACGTCGAGCATTTTTTTTGTTTCTTCGATCGCCTCTTCTTTTGTGGCATGAGCTGTATGTCCTTCCTGCCATAAGAACTCCGCCGTGCGTAAGAAAAGTCGTGTTCTCATTTCCCAGCGCACCACGTTCGCCCATTGATTCACGAGGATAGGCAGGTCGCGATAAGACTGTATCCAATCCTTATACGTATTCCAAATGATAGCCTCACTGGTAGGACGGATGATCAATTCTTCTTCAAGTCTTGCTTCCGGATCGACAATTAGTTTTCCTTTTGCCGACGGATCCGCTTTCAAACGGTAATGAGTTACTACCGCGCATTCTTTAGCAAAGCCCTCGGCATGACCTTCTTCTTTTTCTAAAAAACTTTTTGGAACAAACAAAGGGAAATATGCATTCTGATGTCCCGTTTCTTTGAACATGCGGTCCAACTGGTCTCTCATGTTTTCCCATAGCGCAAAACCATATGGCTTAATGACCATACAACCTCTCACTGCTGAATAATCAGCGAGACTGCCTTTTATGACAAGGTCATTATACCATTGTGAATAATCCTCTGCCCTTGATGTAATTTCTTTGCTCATTTTTGTTTCTGGTTACTAGTTACTGGGTTTCTCCCCATTTGTATCATCGACTCCTTTTTATAAAACGATTTATTTTTTTGCCGAGCGTTTCCAATAAACTCTGGTATTGTTAAAATTTATTTTAGTCCTTCTATTCATAAAAAAGTATTCAACCTTTATAATTTAGTTAACGTTAGATGACGCAATTTTACAATGCGATGGCAGAATATTTGTTGCTCAATCGATTGTGCTCTTTCAAAGTCGCACAAAAGTAGTAACTTCAATTATATAACCGATTAAACTTTGTTGCCATGAGATCTGCAATTTTACTTCTTGTTTTATCGGCCGTTATTTTAGGCAGCTGCACGTCAGCTTACAAGACAGGCCAAACTCCCGATGATGTTTATTTTTCACCGGAACGCCCGCAAGACAAATATGTTACTGTCAGGGAGGATGATAATAGCCAGTACCTGGGGGATGATTATTACGATGACCAGTACCTGCGCATGAAAGTTCATAACAGGATGATGTGGTCTGAACTCGATGATCCCTATTTTTATAATCCGCGTTATAGCTATGGCTATAGTTATTATAACAACTGGGCCAATCCGTGGAGTCCCTATACTTCCTGGAATTATTATTACAATCCTTACTGCTCGCCCGTTGTCTATACGCCAAAAACAGGTATGGCTTATAACCATCCGCGGGTATTCAATCTGAATACTTACAATGGCACGCAGCTGACGAATAACAACTATACAAAAGGAAGTAGTCTGAATAGTAACAATTACAATAGCAAGCCCGTGAGGATTGTTGGATATAGTCCCAACAATAATAACTCAAGTAGTGGGGCTGGCAATTTCCTCAGAAATATTTTCAACGGCTCATCGAATAACAGCAGCAATAGCAGCAGTAATAGTAATTCTTCCTTGGGCTCTGGTAGCAGAAGTTCAGGCGGTAGCTCAGGGAGCTCCGGTTCATCAGGAGGTGGCGGAGGCTCGGCGCCTGCAAGAAGATTTTAACCAGGTTAGTGCGAAGCATTAAATGTGAAGAATTATTATGTAGCCATCAGTTGTATCTCTATTCAACTTCGGTTGCGTCGCACTCTTATACGTTCTTATCTCTATTTACCATATAATTTTCCTGTATGAAATATATTATTTTCATAGTGGCCATTCTCTTGTCTTTCTTGTATTCTTT
>Ga0207689_10005994_pt1 | contig 10751 bp, 6 predicted proteins | sample KBSMisM52_FD_184312 | JGI IMG/M metagenome (GOLD analysis project Ga0207689, IMG submission 184312) | Miscanthus rhizosphere microbial communities from Kellogg Biological Station, Michigan, USA - KBS Miscanthus M5-2 (SPAdes) (version 2) | ecosystem: Host-associated > Plants > Roots > Rhizosphere... | reverse complement strand
GGGCTCCTGCCCAAAGTAGGCCGCCGGTTGGATCGCATCGATCACCCGCGAGCCGGCCAGCATCGTGGGATCGGTGAGTTCGGGGCGAGCCAAGTCATCGTCGGGTCCGGTTGCATCAAGCCACCGCAACAGGTTCTCGAACCGCTGGTCCAGCTCGGCGAGCATCCCGTCCGTAGTGGGTACGGCGATGCCCAGCTGCGCAAGCACGTCCAGGCCGAGCGCGATCGCCTCCGGCAACCGTCTCGCATGGGTTAGGCTGCGCACCTGTACCGCCGCCGCCTTCGCCAGGTCGACCGGGTCGCGGCATACCGCCTCGATCGCGCGGTATTCCTCGTCCCCCTCGTCCAGGCGCCCCATGCCATACAGCGCGGCGTGGCGCGCCGTACGCAGCTCGAGGAGGGTATCGGTCTCCGACGGGTCGACGCGGCTCAGCGCCGCGGCCAGCAGCGTGCCCATCAGGGCATAGTCGCCGATCACGGAGGCCTGGTCGGCGGCGTGACGCAGAAGTCCGACGACGCGTGACCGTTCCGTCGGCTCGACGACCGCGTCGATGACCGGCAGGTACTGCTCAGCCGCGACGGCAAACATCTCCGGAATCGCAGCGAGCCGTCGCGCGATCGTCAATTGCAGACCGCGTCGCTGCTCATCGTTCAGGCTACGCAGAACCGCCTCGCGAATGCGGTCGTGGCCGAACTGGGCCGCCTCGTGCACTCCCGGCTCGATGACCAGGACACCCTCATCAACCGCTGGCGCCAGCCGCTGTTGCACCAGCCCAGGCGGCTCGGCGACAGCAGTCCGCAGCACATCCAGCTCGATGCGCCCGCCCAGGCAGGCCATCGCCTGCACCATCTCCCGAGTCGGCGCGGGCATAGCGCGCACACGGGCGACCAGCAGCTCGGCGATGTCGGAGCGGCTTAGGTGCGCCCGCAGAGCCGGTTCATCCCAGCACCACCCGGCTGCCGTCACAGTCAGCGCACCCTGCCCGCGCAGCCCATTCAGCAACTCGACCACCTCATACGGATTGCCCGACGTGTGCGGCGCAAGGAGCCCGGCCAGGGCCGCAGCGGCGGCCGTATCGGCGCGCAGCATGTCCGCGACCATGGCGACCACGCTCGAGGGCGGCAGGTTGTCCAACCGTAGATGATGCACACCGGGCTGATCACGCCATCGCGGCACCATTGCCGCCAACAGCTGGGTTGCCGCCACATCGTCGTCGCGATACGCACCCACCAGCAGCAAACCATCGATCGGCTCCTCGCCGAACACCACATCGACGACTCCGAGCGGTGTGCGCCCCGCCCACTGCAAGTCGTCGAGGAACACGACCACCGGCCGGGTGCGCGAGGCGACCGCCCCCAACACCTGCGCTGCACTGCGCTGCGCCCGTGCCTGGGCAGTCAGCGGATCGCCCGCATCCGGGGGCACCTGTAGCAGCAACGCAAACTCCGGCAGCGCAGCGGCCAGCAAGCCTGCGTTCTGCCCGACCGCTGCCCGTATTCGGTCACGAATATCGGCCAGCGTTTCTTCAGGCTCGGCCAACAACAACCGACACAGCGCCCGTGATGCCTCCGCGACGGCATCAGACCCTAGGTCGCGCCGGTACTGATCGAACTTGCCGGCGATGAACCACCCACCGGCGTCGGCAACCAGCGGTCGTAGCTCGTCAACCAACACCGTCTTGCCCGCGCCCGGCGCGCCGCTGACCAACACGCCACGGCACCGGTCTTCGAGCATCTCCGCGAACGCCTTGCCCAACGCCGCCACCTCGTCGTCGCGCCCCACCAGTCGCGACGGCCGCAGCAACCGCACCGGGAAATCGTGGCCCCCGACGGCCTGCACGCCAGGATGGTCTAACCGCTCCAAGTCATAGATCAGCCCTTCGGCGCTTTGGTAGCGGTTGTCGGGCTCCTTCTCCAACAGGTGCATGACGATCGCCGACAACGCTTCGGGTATCGACGGGTTCATCTGGGCCGGCGTCACCGGCACCCGCGCCAGATGGTCATGCGTGAGTTGCAACGGATCCCCAGTGCCGAATGGTGGCCCGCCGGTCGCCAGTTCATACAGCGTGGCACCCAGCGCGTACAGGTCTGCACGCTGGTCCACCGACCGGCCGGTACGGCCAGTCTGCTCGGGCGCCAAATACGCGATGGTTCCGACGATTTCGGTGGAGTGCGTGAACTCTGGCCGGATCTGGGCAGCTGAGGTCGCCAATCCGAAGTCCACTAGGCACGGGGTCGCGTTGTCAGCGATAACGATGTTGGCTGGACTGATGTCACGGTGTATCACGCCGCGGCCATGCATCCCCGCCACTGCCCTCGCCAACTTCAGGGCAAGCGCGATCAGGTCCTCAACGGAGAGCGGTTTCGATAGCCCAGCCAGGCTCGTACCACCCGCGTCGGCTAACACCATCGACCCCGTATACCGCGCATCGAGCAATTGAGCGACCCCGACAACCCCCCGCAGGTGATCAAGGATCGCGACCTCATGCTGCAGCCGACCCTGGGCATCCGGTCCCAGCGGCTCCTTGCGGATGACCGTGCGTCCCGATAAGAAATGCCGCGTCACGCGGGTGCGTTCGCTTGAGTGCACTATCTCGGCCCGAAGGGGTAGACCCCGATCGGGCGAAACCGCGCCTTCGCCCACCGGCCACCTCCACTGACAACCGAGCCCACCTCCTACCTAACACCCATTCGAGAGGACCGGCGACAATTCTGAAAGCACCACACGAGGCGAGCCTGATGGCCTCGGCGCCGGTCAGGAGACGAAGAACGCGCTGAGCACCGATAGCGATAGGGCCTCGACGGGCGAACCGGCACGACAAGAACACCAACTTCGACATGCGACGTTGGGAACCTCAGGGGTCACGTTCTTCGTCATCTCAGCGGCCGCGCCGCTGACGGCGATGGCAGGCGGCGCACCCGTGGCCATGCTTCTCGGCAACGGTGGCTCAAAAGCGTTGTAGCGGTACGTATTTACAGCTCAGTCGAATCGCGTTATCGGCCCGAAAGCCGGTATTTCGCCCAATAGTCGGCGAGCCCGAAAACGCGTCCCGCTTCTGAACAGCAACCGTCGGTATTCAGGAGACCCTCCAAGTCGACGGGCGACATACCGCCACACAATGGCCGCGCGTCCGCGTCTAGTTTTCAATGTCCAGCGGGATCGTGACGTGAAGGGTTGTCCCGCCTCCGCGCGGACTGACCAGCCTAATGGCGCCGCCCAGGCTCTCGACACGGTCTTTCAGACCGATCAGACCCGAGCCTTTGCTTACGTCCGCTCCCCCAATTCCGTCGTCATGCACCTCAATCTGAAGGTGCTCACGCGCCTTGCGTGCACCCACCGTCAGCCTCGAGGCCTGCGCGTGCTTGGCCGCATTGGCCAGTGCCTCGGCCACCACGTAGTAGGCGGCCACCTCAACCGACTCGGGTAACCGACGATCAATCGCCGCATCGAGGGTGACCGGAATCGTCGAGCGACAAGCCAGCGTCGTCAGCGCCGACGAGAGACCGCCCTGCGACAGAATGGCCGGATGGAGTCCGCGTGACAGTTCTCTGAGTTCAGTTGACGCCTCGGCCAACTCGGACGCCAACTCGGCCAGCGCCTTTTTGAGATCGTCCAGTTCAGCGGGCACAAACTGCTCGGCCAAGCGCAGCCTCAGAGTCGATGTGACGAGCCGCTGTTGGACGCCATCGTGCAAATCCCGCTCCACCTGCCGCCGAGCGGCGTCGCCCGTCGCGACAATCCTCGCTCGTGAGGCGTTGAGCGCGAGCACCGCCTTGCGCGCGGCAACCACGCCGACGACGAAGTTCGCCAGCAACGCCATAGCCGTCAACACGGCGTACACGACGCCGACCGGAGATGAAGGCTCGACTTGCTTCAGGAGGATGACGAGAACAGTTTCGACAACAAGGAAGACCGCCGCCGCACAGATCGCCAGCACGGCCCCACGACGCGTCGACGGCAACAGGAGGCGAACCACCCGCGTGGGGATGTTCATGGATCCACCGCGCCGTTCGAGGGGCTTACGCACAACCGTCTTCCGAAGACCCTCGATGCCGTCAGCGCAGCATGGAGCACACCGAAATCATCTCAGAACTGGCTCTGAAATGGGCTCGGACCGGACAGCCAATATAAGAGCGCGACGGACGGACGCAGGGTTTCCGACTCGGCCAGCCGCATGCTGCCTGAGTAAGGACGGCGTCAGCCGGGGCAGCGGAAGTCCTAAGCGACGAACAGCTGCCCGCCCGTCGTCAGCCAGCCGCGTCGCACCGCTCGGCTGGCTCCAATACGACGATTGCAGCCAGCCGGGGGGCGTATTGGGCGTCTGCCGGGTAGATACTGTGTGACTTCGGCGCGATCCTTGAGACCAAGTGAGACAGATCACCACAGAGGAGTACCGCGATGTGGGAAGTCATTACGTCGCAAGGACATAGAGCACGCGACATTCAACACGAGTCCGATGCGCTCCGCGCCGTCCATTCCCTCGGTCTAACGACATTGATTGCCCCGTACCGATACTTGGTTTCTGACCATCGGGGCCGACGTTTCGTCGCGGAGGTACATCGCCAAACGACAGCGGCGCCGGCCCGCCCGACCCTGCCGTCCTACGGCTGAAGGTATGAAGCCACGCTGATCCAGCGACTCCATAGCTGTTTGTTCCTGCCGCTTGAGCGCCGAGTGCCTCTTGGGCAGGTCGGTTAGACACTGCAGGAACCTGAACCAGCCAGCAGGGTTTCATCCCTACAGGCGACGAGCGCTCCCTCCTCAGCTGGAAGGCGCCCGGCAAGAACATCCCGGAGGCAGCCTAGGCGCCGGAAGCGCGCGAGAAGGTAGCTGCACGTACACGACGTCCTTTCATCCTCGGTCGCAGCGGCTGCCTACATTGTGGTGGCCGAGGCAATTTCAGCCCCAAAGCGCGCATTTGATGTTGTGCCGGTGTGACATTGGAACTGTCAGTTGGATCGGTGTGACGGCAGCCGCGATACGCAATGATTGTCAGCGGGGATGTTTCGCGCATCTCAGCGTGAGATCGTGTGGACCATGGCCGCGTTGTGCCTGACCCCAAGGCGGCCTCCTGCAGTTCGGCAAGGGGCGACCAGCGAAAGCTGTCTGCCGCGGGACATGCTGCCAGTCATGAACATTGGCTGAGGACTATAGCCACAGCGGACTGGAGTAAGACCTGCCGACGGAGGACCAACATGCACAAGAAACTCGCGCGACTAGTCACCTGGCTCGCAGAGATGTTAAACCGCAACCGATCATGGTTCCCGAAGTCGACGAACCTTAAGCCACCCCGTCGACCTCTTGGCCGTACTTGTAACCACTGCGCTTTTCGGTCGCCGAGCGCACTGACTCAGAGAACCCGACAGACTCATGCTCGCGCGATATGGTCCGCCTTCACGGGATTCGAGAAGTTGGCGGCGGTCGTGCGCTATGAGGTGCATCAAAAGGTGCGTTACGCAGTTAACGTCAGCTGCAAGTCTTGTGCAGATGCCCCGTATCTAAACTGCGGCTAGCAGGGGCGACAACAAGGGCGTCGTCCCACCACACTTGAGCGCCATGGGAACTACAGCAAGTCGCACACACACGCAGAACCTGAACGCCTGCGCGCCGATTGCTCATGCACGCTTAGGTGCTACGGAGTGGCATGGCCTCGGACCGTGAACCGCCAAACACCTATAGCGCCGCCCTCAATGTGATCGGCTCTCTTGCAGGCTCTCTCGCAGTCCTGATGCTGGTTGGCGTCGCGGCGTGGATCGTCATCAGCTCTGGCACAGGTCATCCGACGTGGCAATAATTCAGTCCGACACCGACGATGGCACCGCATCCGGCAAGCGGTCTACTGCGCGGCCCGCGATGGAGGTCGTCGGCAATTTCGTCCTGGTGTTCGCGTTCGGCATCGCGATTGCCACCCATAGCTGGTTTGCGCCGCTGTTGATCGGAGCACCATTGGTCGCAATGGTCTCCTCCAGGAATCGTGTGCCGGACGCGTACTACAATCCGTCGCTGACCTTTGCAATGCTGATGCGCGGTCGGATTGCATTCCGAGACGCCCTCCCGTTCTGGCTCATCCAGTTGGGTTCCGGACTGTTGGCGGCGATGCTGGTGTGTGCGATGGTCGGTCCGAGGCAGCTGGCGGTCACAGCGGCGACCGTGAAGGGCTCCACTCTCGTGGCGGCGTTAGCACTCGAACTGGTCTTCACCTCTGCGCTGTGCTTTGTGGCCGTTGACGTTTCGAGGAGCAATAGCCGCACCGCCAATGACTACAATGGTTGGCCGATCGCCATGGGGGGTATGGCGAGCGCCATCGCGATTGGCGCCGCCACCAACGACGCCTTCTATCCCGAAATCAGCTTCGACGACGCTGTGCTTGGAATACTCTCGTGGCCGACGCTATGGATATACCTAGTGTCCCAACTGCTCTCGGGAATCGCCGCCACGATCACATTCGTGAGCCTCGCCTTGTTCATCCAGTGTCTCAATCTTGACTTGACGTTGCCTACGTCTTCAACAGGGCCAGTCGCGGGATGCTCGACGCCCGCCCCCACTGAGCAATACCTGCTGGCCGGGTACTCCAATTCGCGTTGCCCGTAGCGACATACGTCCGCAAATCCTGCACGCTAACAACAGAGCCAATACCACATCGCCCGTATGGCGGTGTACCACAATGGATACGACCTTCCATGCGCCACCGGCCCTATCTGCTAACACGGCCGATCGGAGGGTACGGAAACGAACAACGAGGAGAGATTACTCAGGACAGCTGGTGCAGTCACCCTGGGCGGACGCCTCCCGCTTTACGAACGTGAAGGCCTGACACCCCTACAAAAGGACCTCTTCGACTGGCAGATGCGCGAAGCCGTCCCTTGGGCGGGCGCTGCGGGCTTTCAAGCTCGTACCCAGGCCGGCCAGCTAATCGGACCCTTTAATCCTGCCATACTGTCCCCCCGGCGATCTCGAAGGCGTTCTTCGAATTTGTGCTCGCAGAGCACCAAAGCACGTCTCTCAGTAAACGCGACAGAGAGGTCATCATTTTGACTGTCGGCACGGCCTGGCAGGCTCCCTACGAGCTCTATGCCCATTGCGCTGTTGGCCGCCACGTCGGGCTGTCCGACGACGAGGTGCGCACCCTCGCTGAGGGAGGACTACCACAAGATCTCAGCGATACAGTAACGGTGGCCCATCGCGTCGCGCGTGCCCTGTCGCTCGAGCATCGTCTCGACGATGCGCTCTATCGCGAGGCGGAAAACTGCTCGGCGCCAAGGGGATCATGGACGCCGTTATACTTACCGGTGTTTATCACACCGTGTGTGCCATCCTGAACGCATTCGAGATACCCGCGCCGTCGTCCGTCGTCGACGCCTCAAGTCACTGAATCGACCCTAGCGACAGGCGAATAGCGGTGACCATGTCGATCGAACGCTCGAAGCGCACGGTCTGGGTTTCGCCATTCCGGTCGACAATGCCATGCGCATCGCCGCAGAACTCATCGCCACCGGTCGGGCATCGCATGGCTGGGCGCACAGGTGAACAGCGACATCGCTACGCGGGGTGCCAGGATCATCGACGTGACACCCGGTAGCCCCGCCGCGACGGCCGGGCTCACTCCCGGCGAGGTGGTGACCAAGATCGAAGACCAAGTCATCGAAAGCGGCAACGCCTTGGTCGCCACGGTGCAGTCCAGGGCACCCGGCGCCTCGGTGACCCTGGTCTTTACCGACACTTCGGGTAATCGCAGGACCGTTGAGGTTAATCTCGGCACCGACCAGGGTCGACAGTCGTCGCGGCAACGAGCACAAACGTAGGCTCGAAGCGTCCTGGCTACCGGCGAGAAGCAAACCTGACCGAAACCGCAGTGCCAATTCTGAACCGCAATTGAACACCAGGCCTAAGGCTGATGTAGGTGGTGGTTCAGGAGCTCGGCCATGAGTACTCAGTCAGAAGAAGGCTCCGCCGACGTCAAGCAGAGGCCGCCGCAACCAAAACGGTTAGCGCGCTGCTGCCGCGGCTGCACGTGGAAAACGCGTCCGCCATGCGACCGGTAGACGCGTTACGGGCTTAGCCTCGCGACAACATCCCGAGTACGGCGCTACCAGTCAGCATGCGCCGGCTACGGAATACTCCTCGACCAGCAGCACGGACGACCACCAAGGCGAAGCAGCGCGCCTGAGCCGCGTATGCCGAGGCTTGGGCTTGACAGTTGACGCACCTCGATTACGCCAGGCAGCTAGACGGAATTACGCCACGCTGATCTCATGGACCGGGCAGATCATCGCGGCTGACGGCAATCCCTCGGGCGGCGTTCAGTTCTGCCATCCATCGGCGGGCTACCGAGCTGCTGTTGGTTGAGCATGCGAATAGCCGGATGTGTCGCCGTTGGCTTGGGTGAGCGGAAGCGTGACACGCAAATCGGTTCCGGCTCCCCGGGGGCTGTGCAGATTTATGTGGCCGCCGAGCGCCTCTACTCGATCCTTGATGCCGAGCAACCCGGTGCCGCCGGTGAATTCGGCACCTCCCGCGCCGTTGTCGGCGATCTTGAGGCGCAAAGCGCCGTGGGCCCCATCTCGTTCGACGGTCACCGTGATCGCCGAGGCCCCGGAGTGCTTGGCCGCGTTGGTCAATGCTTCGGCGACGATGTAGTAGGCGCTGAACTCGATCTGATCGGGCAGCCGTTCGTCGACGCACAGCTGGAGCTGAACAGGAATTGGCGAGCGGCCGGTCACCTCGCGCAACGCTGAGCCGAGGCCGTCCTCGGTCAGAATCGCCGGATGAATACCGCGCGACAGATCGCGCAGTTCCTCAAGTGCGCCGCGTACCTGCTCGATGGCACGGTCGAGACGCATCCCAAGCTCACCTGCGCCCGTCGACACCTCCGCCTGCGCGATACGAAGCTCCAGCGCCAGCGAGACCAGCCGCTGCTGGGCGCCGTCGTGCAGATCGCGTTCGATCCGGCGGCGGGTCTGATCGGCGGCGGCAACCACACGCGCGCGGGACGCCGCAAGCTCGGCATACAGCTGGGCGTTGTCGAGCGAGACCGCGAGCTGGCCAGCGATCAGCTTGACGGCGTCTAGGCGCTCGGCGGTGAAGGCTCCCCGCATCAACCGGTTCTCAAGCAGCAACAGCGCCCGCAGGATGCCTCGGCTGAGGATCGGGATAGCCAGCAGTGAGCAGCAGTCGGCATCGGCGAAGTAGGGGTCGCGAGCGAAGCGATCATCACGGGTGGCGTCGGGCACGACCAGTGGCTCACGCGTGCGTTCGAGGTAGCGCAGCACCGACATCGGAGCTGTGTCGCTCGTCGGCGCGCCACCTTCGTGGGCTGTCGCTGGGAGCAGCCAGTCCCGGTGCTCGTCATTCCAGAGCAGCAGCGCTACATCGGTCGCGCCGGTCATGGCTCCAAGTACCTGCGCCACCCGGGCATGCAATCCGGCGATACTGGTTTCCGAGCTCAGCGCCTGTGATGTCGACAGGATGCCCAGCAGATCGATGGTTCCGGTGCTGACACTGCCGCTGCCAAGGGAATCATCGGGCGACCGGGTGTTGCGCTGCGCGGCCGCCGTGTCCTGGTGTGGCGGCAGGCTCGGGTAGGCCCAGTCCAGTTGGGCGACTTTGGCTGTCGCGCCCCAGGCGGCATACTGCTGCCGCGCCTGGGTCAGCAGCTGGTAGCCGTGGTGGTCGAGGCCGTGGGCCAAATAGAAGCGGGCCGCGCGTTCGGTGATCAAGGCCCGGTGCCACGGGCGTGGGCGTTGGCCGGCGCCGTGTAGAGCCGCGTCGAAACCGCGGACACACCCTTGGAAGTCGCCGACCGCCCATGCCCGCTCGGCCTCCAGCAACCGCAACAGGTGCAAGAAATTCTGCGGCGCATCGGCGGCCCGGTCGGCCAGCCATTGCGTCACCTCGTCAAGTTCGCTCAGCAAAGTGTCTCGCGCGGCACCGTCCGTGGCGCGGATCTGTCCCGCCAAGGCCAGTCCTCTCAACACGCGCGCCACTGCCCCGGGGTATTCAGTGGGCGAGGCCGACACCAAGGGCACGGCTTCTGCGGTGTGGCGCTCAAGAGAGGCCTGATCGCCGAAGATGGCGGCGGCCATCGCTTGAACGCTGTGTGCAGAAAGAAGGGTCGCCGGGGTGTCGCTGTACCCGGCGATGGATACCGGCGCGCCGGTTGTGGTGGGGCGTTCGCCGCGCAGCGCATCGATCACCCATTTGTAGGTCTCAAGTACCTCGACCATGTTGACGCTGCCGATGCGTCGCACAAAGGCCAGACCCGCGTCGAGCTCGGCGACGCAGGCGTCCAATGACGGCGCGCACTCGAGCAGAGCCCGCACAGTCGGGACAAACGTGTATGCCGCCTGGCCGAGGTCCCCCCCGCCGATAAACCCTTCCCTGGCTTGCCGAGCGTCGTCGACGCTGTCTTCGAGCGGCTCGAACCACCACCCCAGCAGCGCTAAAAGGACACGTGGCGTTGACGATTCGGGTTCGTAGCCTCGGGCCTCACTCAGCGCCAACAGCCGTCGTAGCGCTCGATACGGGAGGGCGTAGTTGTTACCCAATGCGACAGCGGCCACGGGGATGCCGGTGGCGGCGCCGACCAGAGGACGGGCGGGGCCGTGCTCACGCCAGATCCGCAGCGCCTGCAGGCTCAGCCAGGCCATCAGTAGGGGCTCCTGCCCAAAGTAGGCCGCCGGTTGGATCGCATCGATCACCCGCGAGCCGGCCAGCATCGTGGGATCGGTGAGTTCGGGGCGAGCCAAGTCATC
>Ga0207689_10005993_pt1 | contig 10751 bp, 10 predicted proteins | sample KBSMisM52_FD_184312 | JGI IMG/M metagenome (GOLD analysis project Ga0207689, IMG submission 184312) | Miscanthus rhizosphere microbial communities from Kellogg Biological Station, Michigan, USA - KBS Miscanthus M5-2 (SPAdes) (version 2) | ecosystem: Host-associated > Plants > Roots >... | reverse complement strand
GGGCTGAAAAAACGGCATTGCGTATTGACTTGTGGACAAAAGACATGATGGTCGATGAAATGGCCGATTTTTTTTACCAGACCTACATGACGATGGCGGATACTTATGAACGGGCGACAAAGCATGCCGAGATCGTGGCAGATATGAAAAAATTCGCTCATGATTTTTACGATAAGTTCCGCGAAAAGCAAATGAAGGAAAATAAGGCATAGTCTTTATCCGGCGTAACCCGGATTATTAAAGGATAAGGGCCGATTCCCGGAGCATGAAAAAAACTTAAATCTAGTATTATGGGTCTCGAACAAAAAATCATGGCGGAATTGAAAACTGCCATGCTTGCCAAAGATGAAAAAACAGTTCGCAGCCTGCGGGCAGTAAAAGCAGCCATCATTCTGGCAAAAACTGCCGGTGGCGCCGGTGGTGAATTAAAAGAAGACGACGAGAATAAGTTGCTGCAAAAGCTGGTGAAACAAAGGAAAGATTCATTGGAAATTTTTGAGCAGCAGAATCGGACCGATCTTGCACAAAAGGAAAAAGAAGAAATTGAAGTGATTGAACGATTTCTTCCTAAACAATTATCGGTAGATGACCTGAAACGCGAACTGGCCGTGATCATTGCTGAAACGGGGGCCTCATCGCCGGCTGACATGGGAAAGGTAATGGGAATCGCTACTAAAAAACTGGCCGGTAAGACAGACGGTAAGGCCATTTCCGCTGCCGTAAAAGAACTTCTGACCAAGTAATAAGGTATATGGATATTGCCAATGGTAATTGATGTTATTTTCATAATCCTCATGGTGATGGCTGTTATTAAAGGATATCAGCGGGGATTGATTGTTGCCGTGTTTTCCCTGATCGCGTTTGTTATCGGGTTGGCAGCTGCCATGAAATTATCAACTATCGTAGCAGGTTATATTGGCAAGGCAATAAACATCTCGGACAGATGGTTACCGGTAATCTCTTTCGCCGTCGTATTTATTCTGGTAGCCTTACTGGTGAGATGGGGAGCTGGTATTGTACAGCGGACTATCGAAATTGCCCTACTGGGATGGGTCAATCGGATCGGTGGGATTCTTTTTTATGCTATGCTGTTTATTACCGTTTTTAGTGTCATTTTATTCTATGCATTGCAAATAAAAATATTGAAACAGGAAACAATCAATGCATCCGTGACATGGCCTTTTATTCAGCCCTGGGGGCCGCGTGCAATCGATAGCTTTGCCATTGTTATTCCTTTTTTTAAAGACATGTTTGGACAACTCGAATCATTTTTTGGTAATATTTCAGATAAGATGTAATATTTCGGATAAGATACGGTGGGACCCGCTAAAAAATGGGTATTGTTATTCAATTCCATAGCATTTCTGCCCCAAATCTTTTATTTTAGCACATTAATAGTCAGGTCACAAATGCAATACGAAATTAAACAGCAGGATAAATTCAGGTTCGTGGAAGAGGGGGAGGGTGAGCCATTGATGCTATTGCATGGATTATTTGGCGCATTAAGCAATTTTGAACCCTTAATCGAATTTTTCCGGCACCACAATAAAGTTGTTGTGCCGCTGCTACCTCTATTTGAACTGGATATTCTTCATACTTCTGTAGGCGGGCTGGCCAAGTTTGTGAACAAATTCATAGAAGCGAGAGGTTATAATGGCATCCACCTGATGGGGAATTCCCTCGGCGGGCATGTGGCCTTGATCCACGTGCTGAAGCAACCGGAAAAAATAAAATCGGTGATCCTTACCGGCAGCTCGGGGCTTTTTGAAAGTGCCATGGGCGATACCTATCCCAAAAGGGGGGACTATGAATACATCAAAACTAAAACGGAATTAACGTTTTACGATCCAAAAATAGCCTCCAAGGAATTGGTTGATGAGGTGTACGGCATCGTAAACAACCGGATAAAGGCGATAAAGATCATAGCACTGGCTAAAAGCGCCATCCGAAATAATTTAGGGGAGGAACTCAATCAAATCAAGCAACCGACGTTATTAATATGGGGGAACAACGATTCCATCACTCCACCCTTTGTGGCACGGGAATTTAGTAAACTGATCCCGAACAGTGAGTTGTATTTTATCGATAAATGTGGACATGCTCCAATGATGGAAGTGCCGGAAGAGTTTAACGCTATCTTACTTAAATTTTTGAAAAAACTCAGTGAGCCTGCAACAGTAACCTGAAGGATGCTGTCTCATTGAAAACGACCGCTATCCATGTTAACAAGAGACCTTCATACACAAGTACTTCCCTACCTTCATCTTCACGACAAGGTTTATCAGGCGTTGCAGATGATGAACGAAAGTCATGTACTCCACTTACCCATTGTTGACGGCGAGAAATTTGAAGGTCTGATAAGCGAAGACGATCTTTTGCAGGTAGAGAATGACAACATGGAATTGAAAGAACTCCGGCAATCCTTTTCCACAGGCAACGTTAAGGAAAACGAGCATTTTCTGAAAGCCGTAAAGCTGGCCGTCGAAAATGGACTTAGCGTCGTGCCGGTTGTCAATGAAGACAACGAGATCACCGGTATCATAACGTACGCCGATCTGCTAAAACAAGCATCCGAATTCATGAACATCAATGATCCTGGTGGAATGCTCGTACTCGAAATGGAAGCCAAGAACTACTCCTTCAATTCCATTAGCCGAATCATTGAATCCAACGATGCACAGATAAAACAACTAAATACTACAACCGACCCGCAGACAGGCCATATGCAGGTAACGATTAAGGTAGATAAACCCGAAATATCAGATATAATTGCCACGTTCCAACGGTACGATTATAATGTAAAATACTATCTTGGCGAAGAGGTATATGAAAATGAACTCCGGAGTAACTACGACAACCTTATGAATTATCTGAAAATTTAAGACCCTCTTGGACTAAACAGACCATTAACATTTTTTTACCGTTAATTTAGCGACTTTGCCATCAGAGATTGAGTGCTACAGTGTGTAAACAAATATCGCCTTGCTTTTTTATTTCTACTTGCATCATGCTGCAGGATCGCTGCGCAGGAGCAAGGTACGGCCGTATTGCCCGCTCCGGGAGCCACGGTACATCCAACGGATACCATCTCAAACGACGCTCCATTTATTGTAAGATCGATCGTGGTACAGGGAAACCGGAAAACCATGCAGCAGATCATCCTGCGTGAAATACCTTTTAAACCCGGTGATCATTTCAAACTGCAGGACCTTGTTAAGAAATTCGAAGATGCCCGCCGGCAGTTGATGAATACGGTTTTATTTCATGAAGTTATCGTTGCTTTGAAAAGCCTGGAAGGTTATAATGTCGACGTGCTGGTTGATGTAAAAGAACGCTGGTATATTTTCCCCTTGCCGTATTTCAAAACCGTTGACCGGAACTGGAACCAATGGATCGTTGAAAACAAGCTCAGCCTCTCCCGCGTTAATTATGGACTGAAACTACTCTACAATAATTTTACCGGTAATAATGATAAGTTAAGAGTATGGGTGATCAACGGCTATACGAAGCAGTTATCTTTCAATTATGACCGCCTGTATATTGACAATAAACTAAAATGGGGATTGACCGTAGGAATGGATATCGGCAAAAACCGGGAAGTGAATTATAATACGGAAGATAACAAACAGATATTTTACAAAGACAGTGACCACTTCATCCGGTCCTTTTACAGGGCAAATGCAGAACTCACTTATCGCCGGGCAATCAAGACCCGGCACCGGTTTGGCATGGCTTATAATGAAGAGCATGTTAATGATACTATCCTGAAACTAAATCCTTCCTATTTTAAGTTCAACCTTAACCACATACGTTTCTTCGAGCTGTATTATACGATGACATATTTTGATCTCGACTATATCCCCTACCCCACCAATGGCTACGCTGCAGAAGTGACGTTAAATAAAAAGGGGTTTAACAACATACTCAATTTATGGCAGCTGACAGTGAAGGGCTCCGCCAATTATACCATGTTCCCTAAAACATACCTGACTATCCGCGCTAATGGCATTTTAAAAATTCCGTTTAGACAACCGTATTATACAAAACCGCTGCTGGGTTATGGAGACCTCATCATGCAGGGCTATGAATACTATGTTATGGATGGCGTGGCAGGAGGTACTTTGGAAGCAGGCGTGTCGCGGGAAGTTCTGAATTTCAAAATAAACATTCCTCCCAACAGGCTAAGAAGTTCCGGCCGTATTCCGGTGCGCATATTTGCAAAAATATACGGCGATGCGGGATACGTTCACAATCCGCAACCCGACAGCAATCCTCTCACCAATAAGATGCTCTACTCCGGGGGTGTGGGTCTGGATATCGTCACGCTATACGATTTTACGTTGAAGCTTGAATGGTCATTCAACCAGTTAGGGCAAAACGGGTTATATTTACACAACCGGAATTCCAGTTTCTAAACTCACCGCATGAGGGTAGCTATTTACAGTCGCGCAATTGAAGAAGATCATTACGAGGATGTACAGTTGTTTTTTGATGAACTGAAAAAACAAAAGATTGAACCGGTCCTTTTCCATTCCTTTTATGAACAGATCTCCGATAAAATAAATTTATCCGGTTCCGTCCCCACTTTCTTCCTTTCTGAGCATCTTACTGACGAAATCGATTTTATCATTAGCCTGGGTGGCGACGGTACCCTGCTGGATACTGTAACGCTTGTACGCAATAAGAATATCCCTGTTATGGGCATCAATTTCGGCCGGCTGGGTTTCCTTGCCGGCATCGGTCGCAATGAACTTACGACCGCCGTCAAATCGATGGGAAAGCGAACTTTTGTAATTGATAAAAGAACGATGATCCATGTGGATGCCAACCAGCCTTTATTCGGCGAAGTTCCTTATGCTTTAAATGAGTTTGCTATTCACAAAAGGGACACCGAACCGATGATTAAAATTCATACTTACCTGAACGGCGAGTTCCTGAACACATACTGGGCAGACGGATTGATAGTAGCTACGCCGACAGGATCGACGGGCTATTCGCTTAGTTGCAATGGTCCCATCGTGTTTCCCGAATCGGGTAGCTTCGTCATTACTCCGGTCGCACCCCATAATCTGAATGTACGGCCAATAATTGTTCCCGATGATAACATCATTTCATTTGAAATTGAAAGCCGTTCTGATCATATCATTTGTGCATTGGATTCCCGAAGGGAAATTGTAAGCAAAGATGTACAGATCGCCGTTCGCAAGGAATCATTTCATTTGAAGTTGGTAAGACTGAATGAAAATAATTTTCTTCAAACCTTACGCAATAAATTAACCTGGGGTCTGGACAAACGCAATTAATTCATTGTACAACAAAAGAAAATACCCTTTTTTTCGTTTAGAACTGGTGAAACCTTATTTTGCGGATATGTTTCAAAGACTTGTAGTGGCTATCGCTTTCCTTATACCGGCAATGACATTTGCACAAAATGCTATTGTTCAGGAAGGGGAATTCGGCGTGGGACTAGGAGCATCACATTATTTTGGCGACCTGAATACCCGCGCCAAATTGAACCGGCCCAAGATGGCAGCCAGCATGTTCTTCCGGAAAAATTTTGGAAACTATATCGCGCTCCGCCTCGGAGCAAGCTATGCAAGAGTTGGCTATTCAGACGTTTATAATAATTACAATGAATACATGTACCGCCGGAACCTGAGCTTTAACAGCAATATATGGGAACTGGCCTTGCAGGGGGATTTTAATTTCTTTAAATTTTTACCCGGCGAACCCGGCTATAATTTTACGCCCTATATCACATTTGGTATTGGCGCTTTTAATTATGATCCTTTCGCTTATTTGGGCGGAAAGAAATATAATCTCCGTAGCCTTGCGACAGAGGGACAGGGCAGCACATTATATCCCGATCGCAAACCCTATAATTCCATGGCGGTTTGTGTCCCATTCGGCGTTGGATTCAAGTATTCAATTAATGAAAAGATGAACATCGGTTTCGAGATCGTGCACCGATTTACGACCACCGATTATCTCGATGACGTTAGCAAGACCTATGTGGACCCGTCGGTATTTCCCGCACTTGCCGATGGAAGCCCTTCTCCGGCAAAACTCCTAAGCGACCGGTCTTACGAACTGGGTGAACCCATTGGGGTTCCAGGTCGTCAGCGTGGAAACAGCCAGCAAAAAGACCAATTTGCTACAGCTTTGATCTACCTCACCTTTAACCTTCAATCATACCGGTGCCCGACCGCCAATTAATTCATAGGTCGACGTTATAAATCTATCTAAAGTCCAGGCTTGCAGCTCTTCTCGCAGAGCAACTTCCATCAGTAATAAACTATAACATCCTCTGGCTAATTTATTACCTTTACGCCCCCGAAAACAGCAGGGGCAGCGTTTATGTCGCAATTATTAACAAAAATTGATAAGGAGCAGCTTCCCCGTCACATTGCCATTATTATGGATGGCAACGGCAGATGGGCAAAGGAACAGGGACAGGATCGTCTTTTCGGTCATTACCATGGTGTAGAAAGCGTTCGCGATATCGTGGAAGGATGTGCGGAATTAGGGATCGAATATCTCACACTGTATGCGTTTTCAACAGAGAACTGGGACCGCCCGCAATATGAGGTAGTCGGGTTGATGGAATTATTGGTGAACACCATCCGGAATGAAGTCGAAAGCCTTAATAAAAATAAAATAAAGCTACATGTAATCGGAGACATGAGCATGCTTCCCGACTATGCCCAAAAAGAACTGAATGAAGCATTGAATCTCACCAAACATAATACCGGTCTTAACCTTATCATGGCATTAAGTTATAGTGGCCGCTGGGAACTATTGAATGCAGTTAAAAATATAGCCTATGCTGTCAAAACCGGTAAACTGAATATCGAAGAAATTGATCAGGATATACTGCAACAATATTTATGTACGAGTGGTTTCCCCGATCCCGAATTAATGATCAGGACCAGCGGTGAGTACCGTATCAGTAATTTTTTACTGTACCAGCTGGCGTATGCCGAATTATATTTTACACAGGTCCGCTGGCCCGACTTCAGAAAGGAGAATCTGTACGAAGCCTTACTCGATTTCCAGGGCCGCGAAAGGAGATTCGGCAAAACAAGTGAGCAGGTGATAAAAGACGTCACCTGAAATGGTTCTAAAATGATTTCTTTAACAATCCCTTTTAATATTTACCGTTAATTTGCCGGCCGGAAGGATTGTAGTGAATATAATAATGAACTAATTGCGTCAGCCGGGGGCGGATTTTGAATTTGTAAGACTGATTTGAACGATCAACCATGCAGCGATATTTATTCTGTTTTTGTGTAGCGATACTGGCAGTAATTTCCATGCAATCTTTGCATGCACAGGAAAAGGATACAATAAACCCCACTTCTGTTGACCCCAGGCTGCTGGAATGGGAAAATGCCAAAGTACCAAAGGAATATACCATTTCGCACATAAGCATTTCCGGTATAAAATATCTCGATACCGCGATAGTACTTTCCATCTCCGGCTTACAGACGGGCGAAAAGATCACCCATCCCGGTGGCAATAATTTTTCAAAAGCAATTTCGAATCTCTGGCGTCAAAAACTCTTTTCAGGCGTTCAGATCTATGTTACCGCGATTGATGGCGACAATATCAGCATTGAATTAAGTGTTCAGGAAAGGGCAAGGCTCGGAAATTTCAAATTTATCGGCGTTAAGAAATCAGATGCCGAAGATCTTACGACCAAGATCCAGCTAACCAAACAGACTATCATTACGGAAAACACCCGTCGTCGCGCTGTTGAAGTTATTACAAAGTTTTATGCCGATAAGGGATATAAAAATGTAAAGGTAAGAATCGAGGAGAAGGCCGATCCCCAGTTTGCCAATTCCAATTCCCTTACCTTCTATGTCGATCGCGGGAAAAAAGTAAAGATTAATGACGTCAACTTTTTTGGCAATCAAAATATTTCAGGACTGAAACTGAAAAAGCAAATGAAGGGTACTAAGGAAACCGGAAGACTGACCTTGTATCCGATGAGCGATAAAGGCCCTTATGGTTCCCGTAAAAAAGAAACGTTTAAAGAATACCTGAAAGACTTCGGCTTTCTATCGGGAACGAAAACACTAAATTTTCTCGATCCTTATTTCCGGTTCAAATTTTTCAATGCGGCAAAATTTGATCAGAAAAAATATGACGAGGATAAGGAAAAAGTGCTGGAATATTATAATTCGCAAGGGTATCGTGATGCTCAAATCATCGGAGATACCGTATATACGGCCAAAAACGGAAACCTGAATGTGGATTTAAAAGTGGATGAGGGCCGCAAATATTATTTTGGCAAAATATCCTGGAAAGGAAACAGTAAATATTCCGATTCGATACTGAATGTGATACTGGGTATCAGTAAAGGCGATATTTATAACATAGCCACATTGAATAAACGCCTGGGCAAACAATTGTCGCAGGATGGAAATGATATCAGTCAGCTTTACCAGGATGATGGTTATCTTTTTTTCCATGTAGAGCCAGTTGAAACAGCGGTCTATAATGATACGATCGATCATGAGATCAGAATTTCGGAAGGCCCTCAGGCGCGGATAAAGAACGTTACCATTTCTGGTAACGATGTAACAAAGGATCATGTTATTCGCCGTGAACTGAGGACCATACCAGGCGATCTTTTCAATCGTTCGGAAATCGTCCGCTCTCAACGGGAACTGGGCCAGCTGCAGTTCTTTAATCAGGAAACAATTCTTCCTGTTCCGGTACCAAACCAGGAAGATGGAACCGTGGATATAAATTGGAAGGTGGAGGAAAAATCATCCAACCAGCTGGAACTTTCAGCCGGATGGGGTGGAGGCATCGGTCTTACCGGAACACTGGGAGTCACTTTTAATAATTTCTCGATCAAAAACATTTGGAATAAAAAAGCCTGGGATCCGTTACCGCAAGGCGATGGACAAAAGCTCAGTCTCCGTTATCAGTCAAACGGCCGCGCATTCCGCTCGTACAACTTTTCATTTACTGAACCATGGCTAGGTGGTAAAAAAAGAAATTCGCTCACGGTAAGCGTATACAGCAGTAAATTTTCAAACGCAATTGACTATTTGACCGGTCGCATTGATAAAAAACGTTCTGATACCAATTACCTCAAAACGTTGGGTGTGTCACTTTCCCTCGGAAAGCAATTGAAATGGCCGGATGATTATTTTTCTCTTATTTACCAGCTAAATTATCAACGGTATAAACTCAAAAATTATAATATTTTTCCTGGTTTAACCAACGGAATTTCAACTAATGTAAGTTTGAAAATAACACTGGCCCGCAATTCTGCCGGCCCAAATCCTATCTTTCCCACAAGTGGCTCCAATTTTATACTGAGTGCTGAGCTCACGCCACCTTACTCGCTGTTCAAAGATGCCGCTTTTTATAAAAACCAGGCCCAGGCCGATCAGTATAAACTCGTGGAATTTCATAAAGAACGTTTTACGGCAGAATGGTACGTTCCAATTGGACAGGGACGCGGACCTGATAAAAACAAGCAATTTATTTTAAAAGCTGCCGCGAAGTATGGCTTCCTTAGCCGTTATTCTAATAAAACTATTACATCGCCATTTGAGCGATTCCAGTTAGGCGATGCAGGTTTAAGCAACAATTACGGGTTGCTGGGATATGATATTATTTCGCACAGGGGATATCCCGTATATGATAATTCAGATCCGAAAGTTAATCCTGATATTAGCTCTGCAAGCAACTTTTTTACTATTTTTAATAAATATACACTTGAACTCAGGTATCCGTTCAGCACCAGCGCCAGCAGCACAATATATGGAGAAGCCTTTTTTGAAGCTGCAAACGGATGGTATAGTTTTAAAGATTACAATCCTTTTAAATTGCGCAGATCAGTAGGTGTCGGTATGCGTTTCTTCCTGCCAATGTTTGGCCTCCTGGGCTTTGATTATGGTGTTGGTTTAGACAGAATAAATTCCAATACGGGGTTAAAAGGAGCCGCTAAATTTACATTTATGCTTGGCCAGGAACCTGAATAAACAGAATAACAAAAATTATCAATTATGAAAAAAATACCTGTTATTTTAATAACATGCCTAATAATAAGTGCTGGTTTGAATGCGCAACGCTATGCAGTTATTGATTCGAAATATATCCTGGAAAAAGTTCCGGAGTATAAGGCTGCCCAGCAAAAGCTGGATCAGTTTAGCGAACAATGGCAGCAGGAGATTGATAAAAAATCTGCAGCGCTCGATAAAATGTATAAAGACTATGATGCCGAGCAGGTAATGTTGAGTGACGATCTTAAGAAAAAAAGAGAAGATGAATTATTCAATAATGACAAGGAACTGAAAGATCTTCAAAGAAAAAGGTTCGGATACGAAGGCGATATTTTTAAAAAACGCCAGGAACTTATAAAACCCATACAGGATAGGGTTTACAATGCTGTTCAAAAACTGGCTGCTTCAAAATTATATGATTTTATTTTGGATAAAAGTGAAGGAATTACCGTTATCTTTGCCGACCCAAAATTGGACAAGAGCGATGATGTGCTGAAGGAACTTGGTGTTAAATAAATGCGAAAGCCCGTGGCAGATGCAGCCTAAAATATATTTTTAAACACTTTATTAAAAACAAATCTCAAAAATAAAAATGAAAAAGTTCATTACACTCGTTTTAATTTCAGTGGCGGTATTTGGATTCTCTACAGCTAATGCCCAAAAGATTGGCTTCGTCAGCGCTGATGAAGTTATACAATTAATGCCCGAAGCTGCAAGTGTTCA
>Ga0207689_10005991_pt1 | contig 10752 bp, 9 predicted proteins | sample KBSMisM52_FD_184312 | JGI IMG/M metagenome (GOLD analysis project Ga0207689, IMG submission 184312) | Miscanthus rhizosphere microbial communities from Kellogg Biological Station, Michigan, USA - KBS Miscanthus M5-2 (SPAdes) (version 2) | ecosystem: Host-associated > Plants > Roots > Rhizosphere... | reverse complement strand
ATGTTCGAGCAGCTCTACCGGATTGCGCGCGAAGTGGAAGCCCAGCCGGAACGCGCATCGACCCTGCTGTCGCAGCTGCTGGGCAACCTGTTCGAACCGCTCGAGGTCAACGTGGTCGAGATGCGCACCCACAAGACCCGCGTTGCCGGCGACGGGTCGAGCATGCTCGTGCCGGTGCCGACGCTCGGCCACGACACCACCCCGAGCCGGGCAGTGATGATCCGCTTCGCGCAGCGCGGCCGGCGCCTGTTCAGCTCCGAAGACGCGCGCCTGACCGACCGCATCGTCGAGCAGCTGCGCCGGGCGGTGCACTTCGACATGGCCGTCGAGCAGGGGCGCAGCGAGGAGCGCCTGCGGCTGGCGCAAGACCTGCACGACGACATCGGCGCGCGCCTGCTGACGCTGATGTACAAGGCGCAGTCGCCCGAAATGGAAGACTACGTGCGGCACACGCTGCAGGACCTGAAGACACTGACGCGCGGGCTCGCGGCATCGAATCACCGGCTGTCGCACGCCGCGGCGGAATGGAAATCCGACCTGACGCACCGGCTCAGCGCGGCGCATGTCGAGCTCAAGTGGGCGTTCGCGATCGACAACGACATCCTGTTGACGGTCGTGCACTGGTCTGCGCTGACGCGCATCCTGCGCGAGCTCGTGAGCAACGCGATCGCGCATGCGCAGGCGCAGCAGCTCGAGGTCGACTTCAGGCTCGAGAACGACCGCATCGATCTGACCATCACCGACGACGGCGTCGGGCGCAATCCGCGCGCATGGTCGCACGGGCTCGGCCTGGGTGGTGTACGCAAGCGGGTCAAGCAACTCGGCGGCGAGGTCGAGTGGCGCGAAGTCAGCCCGCACGGCATCCGATGCCGGGTCGTCATCCGCGATTTGTCGAAGGCGCGGTGACGTCGATGAATGCCTGAGGGCATCGACGACCGGTCGAGGCGGCCGCGTGGGCCTTGTGATCGGCCCGGGAGCCGGCTGCGATTACCGAGAGTCCCACTCCGGCTGTCGGCTCTGCATCCAAGGCACCGTGTCTTCTATCGCGCAGGTCGCACTGTGTCGGGGAACACTGGTCGCCGCGGACGCGGGCGTGTGCACAGCCGCGGCGCGCTCTCGCCTCGCGTGACGGATGGCGACGAACAGCGCGACAACGGCCACGCCGACCGAAGCCGCCGAAGCGACAACTACCACGAGCAGAAGAATGTTCATGCTCGAATTGTTGCGGCATCCGAGCCCTTCAACACATCACCCCGATGGGTGCCTGCGAACATTCATCAACAACATTGCGTAGCGCCTGACGCTCTCTTCTTGGCCGCGCTCATCGGACCATCAGCCGCGAAACAAGTGTCCGCGACAAGCCCAAAAGAAAGGCCCCGGGGATCGCTCCAAGGGGCCTTCGTTCTAATCGGTGGGGTGGCTGATGGGGCTCGAACCCACGACAACAGGAATCACAATCCTGGACTCTACCAACTGAGCTACAGCCACCGTAGAGCCGACGATTATAGCGGACCAGACCGCGCTGCGGGATTCACTTCGAGGCGGCGATCGCGGCGCTTGCCCCAGCCTCGGCGGCGGGCAGTGCGCTGGGTTTGACCTCGACCTTGAAGCGCGTCTTCAACGCCGTGTAATACGCTTGCGTCTCGGCCTCGGCCCAGGCCTGGGCATATTGCGATTGCGCGCGCGCGGCATCTGCCGCGACCGGATCGCGCCCCAGCACCTTGCCGATCTTCGCGACGGCATAGCCCTGGTCACCCAGGTCGACGCCGACATACGCGGGCAACTTTGGCGTCGGCGCCTTCAGCACCGCTTCGAGGACAAGCGCCGGCACATCGCGCGGCTGCGCGCGCGACACCGTCACCGCCGCTTCGGTCATCGCCGTCGTCGGCGCGGCGCGCAGCTCGGCCAAACGTGCTTCACCGGCTTTGCGCGCCAACGCCGCGGCCTGCACGACGATGAGGCGCTCGCGCACCTTGGCCTTGACGTCGGCCAGCGGCAGCTGATGCGCCGCTTCGTACTTGACGACGCGGCCCGAGACCATCGTGCTCGGCGCAATCTCGACCGCCTCCGTGTTGCGTTTGTTGCGGACCGCATCGGTGCCGAACAACGCGTCGAGGAATTTCGCGTTGGCCAGCGGGCCGGTCACACCGGGCGCGGGCGTGCGCCGCACGTCCTTCGCGGTCTGCAGTTCGAGCTTGAACTTGTCGGCCACCGGCTTGAGGCTGTCGGGCTGCTCGTAGACCATGTTGCTGAACTCGACCGCGACCTCGGAGAAGCGCTTCTGCGCGAGCTGCGTCAACACCTCGCTCTCGAGTTCGGCGCGCACCGAGTCGAAGCTGCGCTTGTCGCCGCCGCGCGTCGCAACGAGCTTGACGATGTGGTAGCCGAATTCGCTCTCGACCAGGCCACTGATCTCGTCGACCTTCAGCGCAAACGCCGCGTCCTCGAGCGGCTTGGCGGCCAGACCGCCGTGTCCGAAGTAGTCGAGATCTCCGCCCTTCTCGGCCGAGCCCGGATCGTCGGAGTTCTTGCGTGCGACGTCGGCGAACGACGCCGGGTTCTTCTTGACCTCGGCCAGCAGTGCCTCGGCCTTCGCCTTGGCCTTCGCGCGATCCGCGGCCGATGCGCCGGCATCGACCTTCACGAGGATGTGGCTGGCACGACGCTCCTCGGGCACGGTGTAGCGCTTCTCGTTGGCGGTGTAGTAGTCCCGCAGGTCCTTCTCGGACACCGTCAGGCCCTTCTTCAGCGCCGCGAGGTCGAGCACCACGTATTCGATTGCCTCCGATTCGGGCGCCTGGAACTGCAGCGCGTTGGCCGGGTCCTTGTAGAACTTCTCGATGTCGGCGTCGGTCGGCGAGACCTTCGCGAGCAGGTCCGAAGTCGCGAAGCGCTGCACCTGGATCTCGCGCTGCTGGTACATCGCATCCAGCGCTGCGGCGGTCGCGCTCAGCGGCGCGATCGCGGTGCCGCCGACGCCCTGGATCACCTGGCGCAGCGACAGGTCTTGCCGCAGGCGGTGCGCGAACAGCTCCGACGACATGCCCTGCGCGGCCAACGCGTCCTTGTTGACGCTGCCGTCCGGATTGCGCAGGAAGGCGAACTGCGGATCGCTCGCGAACAGACGCTGCAGACGGTCGTCGGTGACGACGAGGTGCAGCTGGTCGGCGGCAGCCAGCATCACGCGCTCGCGCACGACGGCGTCGAGCGACTGGCGCTTCATCTCGGGCGTGTCGAACAGCTTCGGATCGACATTCGGCATCTGGCGGCGCACGCGCTCGATCTGCTCGCGTTGCGCGAGCTCCCATTCGCTGCGCGTGATCTTGCGGCCGTCGACCTTCGCGACGGTCGTGTTCTCGTCGTTCATGAAGCTGCCGTAGCCCTGGTAGACCCCGCCACCGACGAATGCGAGCACGACGAAGCCCAGGATCACCTGCAGCAACCAGGTGTGCTTGCGGAAAAAATCAAACATCGAAAGCCTCTGTCAACGGGCCGCTGCAGCTGCGAAGGCTGTGGCGCAAAACGATGCGGCGCTCGGCACGCCGGTCGAACTCGAACGAACACGAAATGCCAAACGCGACAAAGGCGAACCGAGGTTCGCCTTTGAGGGGTGGCTGCTGCGATTCTAGCCGAGCTGCCATTCGGGAGTGGTGGGTGCTGAGGGGCTCGAACCCCCGACCTACGCCTTGTAAGGGCGCCGCTCTACCAGCTGAGCTAAGCACCCGAGGGCATGTCGACGGTCTTCAGTTGACCGCGTCCTTCAATGCCTTGCCGGGGCGGAACTTCGGGATCTTGGCTGCCTTGATCTTGATCGTTGCACCGGTGCGCGGGTTGCGCCCGCTGCGCGCCGCGCGCTTGCCGACGCTGAACGTGCCGAAGCCCACGAGGGACACGGTGTTGTTCTTCTTCAGCGTCGATTTCACACCGCCGATCACGGCCTCCAGGGCGCGCCCAGCGGCCGCCTTGGAAATATCGGCCGACTTGGCGATGTGATCGATCAACTCAGACTTGTTCACGGGTGTTCCCCCTGTAAAGGTATCTCACGATGAATTCGGGTGGGTGTTTGGGCTGCATGAACGGTGACGCGGCAGCTCAAACCATTACAGCCGCGCACTCACTCAGTGTCAAGCGCGGAGCGGATTCTATTCGCAATCACACGCGCTCAAGCGAGGCGAAATGCGCGCTATTTCGCGTTCGCGATCGGTCGTTTCGATGCTTGCAGGAGACGCTGCGAACGGCGTGCGCAATGTGTGTCGGTGACATGCGCATCAGGGCGCGTTGCGCACCACCAGGCCCACGCCACAGACCGTGAGCAGCATGCCGATCAACATGCTCGCGGTGAACGCTTCACCGAAAAGCAGCCACGCGAGCGCTGCCGTGCAAGGCGGCACGAGGTACATCAAGCTCGTGACTGCGGTGGCCGCGCCACGCTGGATCAGCAGGTAGAGCAAGGAGCTGCCGCCGAGGGTCAGCGCGAGTACCGACCAGGCCATCGCACCGATCATCTGCGAATGCCAGACCACCGGCTCGGTCTCGAGCCAGGCCAGCGGCAGGCTGACGATGAACGCCGCGGCGAGTTGGATCGCGGCAGCAGTGCGCACGTCGCACGGCTTGATGAAGCGCTTCTGGTACAGCGTGCCGGTCGTGATGCTGAACAGCGCGAACACCGCGAGCGCGAGGTTCCAGGCCGTGATCTCGCCACCGCCCAGCTTGTGCCACACCACCAGCGTGAGACCGCCCAGGCCGAGCGCCAGACCGAGCCACTGCACCGCGCTGACGCGCGCACCGTGCGCGTCGCGACGCGCGCCGTACAAGCTCAGCCACAGCGCGGTGAGCACCGGCTGCAGGCCGACCAGCAGCGCCACCGTGCCGGCGCCGATGCCGGCCTTCACGGCCGCCCACACGCCGCCGAGATAGCCGGCATGGATCAGCATGCCGACGACACAAAGATGCGCCCATTGCGCGCGGTCCTGTGGCCACGGAGGTCGTGCCCAGGCGATCCATGCGCCGAAGCACACCAGCGACAACGCATAGCGCAGCGTCAGAAAGGTCAGCGGCGGCGAATGCGGCATGCCGTAGCGCGCGACGACGAAGCCGGTGCTCCAGATCAGCACGAAGATCCAGGGCATCGCCCGCACCAACCGAGCCGACGGACCCTGCCGCTCGCCCATCAGCGCGAGACCCATCAACGGGCCTTCGCGCGGATCTCGGGCAGCGCCTTCTGCAGGTAGTACACCATCGACCAGATCGTCAGCACGGCCGACAGGTAGATCAGCCAAGTGCCCCAGACCTGGGTATCGATCAGCTCGAACAGCGTGCCGTGGAACAGCAGGAACGGGATCGCGATCATCTGCACGACCGTCTTGACCTTGCCGACCATGTGCACCGCGACACTGCGCGATGCGCCGATCTGCGCCATCCATTCGCGCAGCGCCGAGATCGCGATCTCGCGGCCGATGATGACCAGTGCCACGATGCTTTGCACACGCGCGAGCTCGACCAGCACCAGCAAGGCGGCCGACACGAGGAACTTGTCGGCCACCGGATCGAGAAAGGCACCGAACGACGAGGTCATCTTCAGGCGCCGCGCGAGATAGCCGTCGGCCCAGTCGGTCAGCGCGACGACGACGAACAGCACGGTGGCGATCAGGTTGCGATCGGCCTCGGCGATCGGCAGGTGGAATATGCCGACGATCAGCGGGATCGCGACGATGCGCGCCCAGGTCAGGAGTGTCGGCAGGTTGAAGAACATGCGGCCATTGTGACCAACTTTGCTGTTCCCCCGCTGACGCTGATCGGCCAGGCTCATTCTTCGAGCGTGCGTGGCTTGAATTTTCGATCGTCGTTGAACAGGAAGGTCTCGGTGAAGCGCCAGGGCTTGGGCAGGCGCGAGACGTCGCCGAACGGCGCGGCGCGATGCACCGCGTCGGTCGCGAGCTTGACGGTGTCGAGCGCCTGGCCCGGCTTGCGCAGCACGACGATGTGGCGGACGCTGCCGTCGCCGTGCAGCTCGATCTCGAGCACCGGGATGGCGAGCAAGGGATCGGGCACCTCGCCCATGTAGGTCCGCCCCGGGTTCGCGGCGACGAGCCGCTGCGCCGCCTGCAACCGCACCTCGGCCCAGTTGCGCACCGGCCCGGGCGGCGACAGCGCGATCGCGCGCGCACCGGTGGGCGCCGCGGGTGACGCCGGTGGGTTGCCGACGCCGGCCATGCGCGCCGCGTCGGATGTGGCGCTGCCGGCCACCGGCGACGGCGCGGTCGGCGCGACCGACCGCGACGACGAGCACCCGGCCAGCATGCCCAGCCCGGCGATGCCGGCCCACAGCGCCCCGCGGACGCGGCGGTCAATGCAATGCACGATAGATCTCCTCTGCCAGTTCTCTTGAAATGCCATCGACGCCGAGCAGGTCCTCGACGCTCGCGTTGCCCACGCCGCGCACGCCGCCGAAGCGCTGCAGCAGCTTGGCGCGCTTCTTCGGGCCGACGCCGGCGATGTCCTCGAGGCGGCTGCCGCCGGTGCGCACGCTGGCGCGCCGCGCGCGCATGCCGGTGATCGCAAAGCGGTGCGCCTCGTCGCGGATCTGCGCGACCAGCATCAGCGCGGCCGACTCGCGGCCGAGGGTGATCTTCGGCCGACCGTCGGCGAACACCAGTTCCTCGAGCCCGACCTTGCGGCCCTCGCCCTTCTCGACACCGACGATGCGGCCGAGATCGATGCCAAGCTCCTCGAACACTTCACGCGCGACGCCGACCTGCCCCCGCCCGCCGTCGACCAGCACCAGATCGGGCAGGCGCGCCTCGCCGCGGCTCGCACCTTCGACGAGCTTCGCGTAGCGCCGTGTCAGCACCTGGCGCATCGCTGCGTAATCGTCGCCGCCGGTGATGCCGTCGATGTTGTAGCGGCGGTACTGCGAACTCTGCATCTTGTGGCCTTCGAAGACCACGCAGGATGCTTGGGTCGATTCGCCGGCCGTGTGGCTGATGTCGAAACACTCGATGCGAAAGTTGTCCATGTCGTCGACAGCGAGGTCCAGCGCATCGACCAGCGCACGCGTGCGTGCCTGTTGCGAACCTTCTTCAGCGAGGAGTTGCGCCAGCTTGAGTTGCGCACCCTTGATGCACATGTCGAGCCAGGCGCGCCGCGGCTCGCGCGGCTGGTGCTGTGCCGTGACCTTGATGCCACTCTGCAGCGAGAGCGCCTCGATCAGCGCCTTGTCGACCGGATGGCTGAGCACCAGCAGCGGCGGCACGCCGCCGTCGAGGTAGTGCTGGGCGATGAAGGCTTCGAGCACCGCGACCTCGGGTGACGGCTTCGCCGCTGACGTGGCGCCGACGACGGCGTCATCATCGCCATCGGCCAGGTCCATCGCCTCCTCGACATGCTTCGGAAAGTACGGCCGGTCGCCGAGGTGGCGGCCGCCGCGGACCATCGCGAGGTTCACGCAGGCGCGGCCGCCTTCGACCTTGGCCGCGAGGACGTCGGCGTCCTTCGTGGTCACGCCGGTGTTGTCTTCGACCGCCTGCTGGTGCAGCACGCGCGACAGCGCGCCGATCTGGTTGCGGATCTCGGCCGCCTGCTCGAACTGCAATGCATCGGCATGCGCCATCATCTGCGCCTGCAAGGTGTCGAGAAGCTCCTGCTGCTCGCCCTGCAGAAAGCGCTCGGCATGCGCGACATCGCGCGCATAGTCGTCGGCCTCGATGTAGTCGACGCAGGGCCCCGAGCAGCGCTTGATCTGGTACAGCAGGCATGGCCGCGTGCGGTTGTTGAACACGGTGTCTTCGCAGGTGCGCAGGCGAAACACCTTCTGGATCATCTGGATCGATTCCTTCACCGCCCAGGCGCTCGGGAACGGGCCGAAGTAGCGGTGCTTCTGATCGACCGAGCCGCGGTAGTAGGCGACGCGCGGGAACCGGTGCGACGCGATCTTCAGGTACGGGTAGCTCGTGTCGTCGCGGAACAGGATGTTGTAGCGCGGCGCGAGCGTCTTGATAAGGTTGTTCTCGAGCAGCAGCGCCTCGGCCTCGGAACGCACGACGGTGGTCTGCAGCCGCGCGATCTTCGTGATCATGTGGCCGATGCGCGTGCCGCCATGGTTCTTCTGGAAGTAGCTCGAGACGCGCTTCTTCAGATCGCGCGCCTTGCCGACATACAGCACTGCGTCCTGCGCGTCGAAATAGCGGTAGACGCCAGGCAGGTTCGGCAGCGCGGCGACCTCGGCCAACAGCTTCGCGTGCGCCGGGTCGGCGCTCGGATCTGCGACGCTGGCGTCGGTGTTGGCGTCGGTAGCGTCGGTAGAGGTGGGCTCGTCGATCATTCGAACGCCATTATCGAACCCTGCGGTCGCTGCTGAATAATCCCGCGATGCTCTGGGACTTGTTCTGCCGCGTGATCGACAACCACGGCGATGTCGGCGTCTGCTGGCGGCTCGCCGCCGACCTCGCGGCGCGCGGCGAACCGGTGCGGCTGTGGATCGACGACGCCTCGGCGCTGCGCTGGATGGCGCCCAATGGCGCGACCGGTGTCACCGTGCTGCCCTGGCCGGCCGGCGATGCCCCGCCGGGCTGCGGCGACGCCGTGATCGAGGCTTTCGGCTGCGAGTTGCCCGAGAGCGTGCTGCGGCAAATGGCCGCCGCTGCAAGACCCCCCGTCTGGATCAACCTCGAATACCTCAGCGCCGAGCCCTTCGTCGAACGCGCGCACCGCCTGCCGTCACCGCAGTCGGTCGGCCCGGGCGCCGGCCTGCGCAAGTGGTTCTTCTATCCCGGCTTCACGCCGCGCACCGGGGGTCTGATTCGCGAGCGCGATCTGGCGGACCGCCAACGCGCCTTCGACGCGACTACGTGGCTGCAGGCGCAAGGCCTCGCCCGCCGCGACGACGAGCAGATCGTCAGCCTGTTCTGCTACGACCAGCCCGCCCTGCCCGCACTGCTCGAGCAGTTGTCGCAGCGACCGAGCCTGCTGCTGGCCGCGACCGGTGCCGCGACGCGCCAGGTCGGGGCGCTGCTCGGCCCGGCGCTGCAGCGTGGTCCGCTGCGGGCCGTCGCGCTGCCCGCGCTCACACAATCGGGCTACGACGAATTGCTGTGGGCCGCCGACCTCAATTTCGTTCGGGGCGAAGACTCGTTCGTGCGGGCCCAGTGGGCCGGCAAGCCCTTCGTGTGGCAGGCCTATGCACAGCACGACGGTGCGCATCTCGCGAAGGTCGAGGCCTTTCTCGACCGGTGTCTGGCCTGCGCCGAGCCCACGTTCGCGACCGGGCTGCGCGCGCTGTGGCGAGCGTGGAACGCATCGGCGCCGGCCGCGTCCATCGCATTGCCGGCGAGCGCGGCCTGGGGCCCGCATGGCCAGCGCTGGCGTGACAGCTTGCTGGCCCAGCCCGACGTGTCGCATCAGCTCCTCGGTTTCGTCGCCGAAAGACGCTAAAATCAAAGGCTTTTCGCGTACCGGCCTTGTCACAGCACACGTCAGAGCGCACACGCGAGCCAACCAAGCACCAAGCTCCAACCCCGCCCCACGCCTGAAGCAGGCCGCCGGGCCAACGGAAACACCTATGAAGATCGCACAGGAAATTCGCGCCGGCAACGTCATCATGCAAGGCAAGGACCCGATGGTCGTGCTGCGCACCGAATACAGCCGCGGCGGCCGCAATTCGGCCACCGTGCGCCTGAAGCTCAAGAGCCTGCTGAGCAACTCCGGCACCGAAGTCGTCTTCAAGGCCGACGACAAGATGGACCAGGTCATCCTCGACAAGAAAGAGTGCACCTACTCCTACTTCGCCGACCCGATGTATGCGTTCATGGACGCCGAGTACAACCAGTTCGAGGTCGAGTCCGAGAACATGGGCGACGCGATCCAGTACCTCGAAGACGGCATGCCGGTCGAGGTCGTGTTCTATGACGGCAAGGCCATTTCGGTCGAACTGCCCACCAGCCTGGTGCGCGAGATCACCGACACCGAGCCGGCCGTCAAGGGCGACACCTCGGGCAAGGTCCTGAAGAAAGCCAAGATCGCCACCGGCTTCGAGATCGCCGTGCCGCTGTTCGTGCAGACCGGCGACAAGGTCGAGATCGACACGCGCACCCACGAATACCGCAAGCGCGTCTGACGCTCCGCGAAACGTAGCGCTCCGCGAGACAGGACAGCGGGCCCGCTTTGCGGGCCCTTCTCTTTTGTGCGCCATCATTCGCCATGTCGTTTGACTTCGATGCCGTCAGCGCCCCCTTTCGCATGCAGCCCGGTTTGCGCCGGCTGGCGCCTGGCGCGCAACAACTGACGCCGAACCACCTCGGCGACCGCGCACTGGCCGAGAAGCTCGAGGTCCTGTCGCAGCATGCCGACCAGGCGCTGCTCGCGGTGGCGGCATTCGACCCGGCGCCGGCGCTGCGCGCCCTGTCCGCGCAGGCCGCCGCCGAGCACCCCGACGCCTGGGCCTCCGACGGCCACCGGCACGCACACGCCAGGCACCTGGGCTGGTCACTGCGCGACGATGCAATCGAAGGCGACGGCCCCGCCGAGATCGGCGTCTGCCTGCGCGCGCTGCCGCACGAGTGGCGCGCCGGCGCGCTGCTCGCGCTCGCATTCGCCGAAGACTTCGCAGTGATCGACGGACGCAGCGGCATGATCCCGTGGCTCGCGGTCTGTCTGCCGTCGCACTGGGCGCCCGAAGACAAGGTCGGCCGGCACTTCGCCCAGGTGCATGCGCCGGTGGCCGACAACGACACCTTGATCGCCGCGAGCGACCACCTG
>Ga0207689_10005990_pt1 | contig 10752 bp, 8 predicted proteins | sample KBSMisM52_FD_184312 | JGI IMG/M metagenome (GOLD analysis project Ga0207689, IMG submission 184312) | Miscanthus rhizosphere microbial communities from Kellogg Biological Station, Michigan, USA - KBS Miscanthus M5-2 (SPAdes) (version 2) | ecosystem: Host-associated > Plants > Roots > Rhizosphere... | reverse complement strand
GCAATACCATTGAAACCAGCCGCGCGGATCGTCGGGATGGATCCAGCCCTTTTTCTTCCAAACCGATAACGGGCTGCCAGCGCTGACGGCGAAATAGTTGAGCGAACGGTCATGGCCGGCGGGCGAAAGTTTCGCTTTCCGCCACCAGCTCGCCGGAAATTCGCGGCGGCAATCGGTCATATATTTGCCGCCGAACACGCCCAGGGCCAACATTTGGGCCGGTGTCAGTTCGGGCTGGAATTCGGGATCAAAGCCACGGCCGATGGCGGCCGAAAGCGTATAGCGATAGCCCCTTTGCATGCGATCGTTGACCGTGACGCGCTGCTTTTTGGCTTTCGGCATCTTGATCCCGGCCTTGTCCCCATGAAAGATAGCATCAACGCGGCGCCGGGCACGTCTCGCGGCTGCCCCCATAACAATAACGAATGAGGGGCCCATGCCCAAACTCCGATGGACCATGATCTTCCTGGGCTGCGCGGCCAATGCGATCAACTATATCGATCGCGCAAATCTCGCCGTCGCCGCTCCCAGCATCCGAGCCGAGCTTGGCATCAGCGCCGCCGTGATGGGCGTCGTACTAAGTGCCTTTTTCTGGACCTACGCGCCGATGCAGATGCCCTTCGGTTGGTTCGCCGACCGGGTTGGCGCGCGCATTTCCCTGGCTATCGCGGTGATGTGGTGGTCGATCTCCACGGTCCTTACGGCCACGGCCAATAGTGTGGCGGCCTTGACCGGCTATCGGCTGCTGCTGGGCATCGGCGAAGCGGGCGCTTATCCCTCCGGTGCCAAAGTGAATATGGACTGGTTTCCGCGACGGGAGCGGGCGATCGCCGCCAGCATCTTCGACAGCGGCTCGCGCATCGGCGCCGCCCTGTCGCTGCCCTTGGTCACCTGGCTGATCGGCAGCTTCGGCTGGCGGTTTTCCTTTGTCGCGACCGGCGTGCTCGGCATCGTCTGGACGGTGTTCTGGCTGTTCATTTACCGCACGCCGGAGCGCCACCCGTCGGTGACGCCCGAAGAGCTTGCGCGCATCCAGGCCGAGCGCGGGACTGCGAAAGCGGGGCCGAAAGTGCCCTGGTCGTCGCTGTTCGGCTACCGCACCATCTGGGGCATGATGATCGGCTTTTTCTGCCTGAACTTCGTGATCTATTTCTTCATCACCTGGTTTCCCACATACCTTATTCAAGCGCGCGGCTTCTCCCTGGCGCAGCTGGGCACCTTGGGGCTCTTGCCGGGACTGGTTTCAATCCCGTGCGGCTGGCTGGGAGGATTTGCCTCCGACTCGCTCTATCGCCGTGGCTGGAGCCTGACGGCGGCGCGCAAGACCTGTTTGGTGGGCGGTATGCTGACATCGTCGGTGATTACCCTGTCGGTGTTCGCGCCCAATGCCTATATGGCCTTGTTCTTCTTCGCGATCGCCTATGGCAGCCTGGCCTTCACCGCCGCCAGCATCTGGTCGCTGCCTGCGGATGTGGCGCCCTCGCCGGGGCATGTGGCCAGCATCGGCGGCATCCAGAATTTCGCCGCCAATATCGCCGGCATCATCACCGCCACCTTCACCGGCGTGATGCTCACGATCACCAGCGGCTCCTTTGTCGTTCCCCTGATCACGGCGGGGGCCTTTTGCGTAATCGGCGCGGCGGTTTATATGTTCGTGGTTCCGGAAATTGCGCCTTTGACCGCGCGGGAAAAAGCAGCTTGATGCCATGAAAATCGTCAATTACGCCGGATTCCGCAGCGCCGCGCAAAAGCGCTTGCCCAGATTCATGTTCGAATACATCGACGGCGGCAGCTATGACGAGCACACGCTGCGCCGCAATGTCCAGGATTTCAGAGCGGTGACCTTGCGCCAGCGCGTGCTGCGCGACGTGTCGAACCCGCGGACTTCGACCCGCCTGTTCGGCCGGGACATGGCCCTTCCGGTCGGCTTGTCCCCGGTCGGCATTGCAGGCTTCTACCGCCGCCGGGGCGAGGTTCAGGCGATACGGGCGGCCGAAGCGGCTGGCATTCCCATGGTGCTTTCCACCATGTCCTGCTGCCCGCTCGAGGAAGTGCGTGCCGCTTCCAAGCAGCCCTTCTGGATGCAGCTTTATATGATCCGCGACCGCGCCTTCATGAAGGACCTGCTGGGCCGGGTCGCAGCATCCGGCACCGACACGCTGTTCCTGACCGTCGATCTGGCGATCAACGGCATCCGCTACCGGGACCGCATCGGCGGCCTGGCCGGCTCGCAAAGCTTGATCGCCCGGCCCGACCGGCTATTCGATATCCTTTTTCATCCCGCCTGGGCCGTGGATGTCGGCCTGTTAGGGCGTCCGCATACCATCGGCAATATGGCGCCGGCCATGCCCAACGGCGCGGGCTTGAAAAAGTTTCAGGCCTGGGTGGCGCGCAATTTCGATCCTTCCGTCACCTATAAGGACATTGCCTGGCTGCGCCAGCACTGGAAGGGTGCGCTGGTTCTGAAAGGCATTACCGATCCCGGCGACGCCAAACGCGCGGTGGAAGAGGGGATGGACGGCATCGTGGTCTCCAATCATGGCGGGCGCCAGCTCGATGGCTCACTGTCCAGCATCGCCGCGCTGCCGGCGGTGCGCGAAGTTGTGGCCGGGCGGATGCCGATCCTGCTCGATGGCGGCGTGCGTTCCGGACTGGACGTTTTGCGCGCCATGGCGCTGGGCGCGGATGCGGTGTTGCTGGGACGGGCCTGGGCCTACGCCCTGGCGGCCGATGGCGAGGCCGGTCTCACCAACTTGTTTGCCATCTTAAGGGAGGAGCTGGAAGTGGCGATGGCCCTGACCGGTCAAAACGATGTTCGCGCCTTGGACAGCGATCTCGCCATCAGCCGGCCCTAAGCGCCATCAGGTGATGTCGTATTCCTTTTTCAGGAAGCCGCCGATCCAGCTTTGGATCCGCACATACATCTTGTTCTGGTAGGGGGCGTTCCCGCCGGTGAAGCTCTTCGTGCGGTGGTAAGTCTTCACCACGCGGGCGGGATTGCGGTTGTATCCCGCCGCCAGGAAGGCGGCGAGCTCCTGGCTTGAATCGGTGACTTGATTCAAGTAACTCCGCGGCAAATGCGTCAATTCGAGATCCAACAGCAGCACCGACGCCAGCACGCCATTGTTCAAGTCCCGCATGCCGCGTTCGAAGTTCGGTTCCAGCAGCGCCTTGGGATAATTATCGCGCACCATGTGATAGCTGGGCTCGATGAATTGGGCCAAGCCGCGCGCGCCGGCGCTGGATTTGGAATAGGCATAGGCGTGACTGCGGTTCGCCGCGATGGTGAACAGCACTTCATGCACGCATTGTTCGATGCCCACATATTTCATGCGCCCCGGGTCGATATGCTCGGTGATCATCAGCCGCACCACCGTGCCGGTGGGGATCTTTTCCGCCACCGTCAAATTGGGCGAAACCCGCGAGCGCACGTCATGGTCCTTGATGCGCTGATAAGCCAGGCGCTGCAAGTGGCGCAGATAGTCCAACCCCGCGCCGCGCATCGTCTTGGTATCCATCTCCGGGGAATAGGCGGTGTAGACGCCTTCGACATAGCCGTTTCCGGAGCGAACCGGCCGGCGTTGCGCGAAGACGATATAGCCTTCGGGCTTGGTGATGCGGAAATGGGTGTTGATGAAATTGTCGACCGCCCAGGTTACGGAAAAGCCCTGGTCGCTTTTTCCCTTCTCATCCATGCGGATCACGGTGAGCGGGCCGGTCTTCTGGCCCACCACCAGGGTCCAGACAAAATGGGTGAGTTTTCCACGCCGGTCGAACTGCATATCGCCTGGGAGCACGGGCTGTTTCGCGACCAGCTCTTGGGCTTCCTGGATGCGGTCCTGATAGTCGAAATCGGGCGCATCATTGGGCGCCTTGGTGACAATGGTCAGCGATTGCCTGGCGCGTTTGCGCGCCCGCGCCGGCTTTTTCGCCACCGCCGTTTTTTTCTCGACCGCCTGGGATTGCGCCTTGGCCATGGGAATGGCCGCCGCGCGCGCGTCGTCGCAAGTCAGACCGAGGAAAAGAGCGGTGACCGATGCAACCAGAAGCTTCACGATTTTTCGCGACATCATGGCAAGCTGCTTCGATTTCCGGCCGATTTTAACGGCGGTTGGTTAAGGGTCGGTTCGTGGGGAGGCCCCAAATCACGAGCGTTCTCTACTCGTATTCGGCATCTTGCAGCCTTTCCGGCCATGCAAAAAGGGGGATGGCGGGAATTTTCGATTGCGGGCGCGGCCCCGATGGAATCGCGATTGCGCTTGCCGCCAAATCTGGAAGATTTCGGCTAGACCAGCTTATCCAGCAGCTTGCCGATGCCCGGCGCGGTCAGGCCGACCCGCGCCAGCGCGGCCTTTTCCAGATGCTGGGCAGAGGTCTGTATTTTCTGCGCCGTTTCCGGCGTGGGCGCCTGCTTGGCCGCGCGGCGCAAGTCGCCCGCATAGCTCATCATGTCCGTCGCGGAGGTGATGGACTGTCCCATACGCCTGCCTAGCAGCAGCCGGGCCCCGGTCAAAAAGGAATGGAAGGGTAACCCTAAGGCATGGTTAAACCAAAGGAACAGGCGTTAGGCGTGGCCCATAGCGGCAGCGTATGGGCGACCGCCCGCATAAAGAGCCTTGGGGGAACTTATGGCGACCGATCTGTGTACGATGACAGTGCAGGCACTGTCCGAGGGTCTGTCCGCGCGGCGTTTGTCGCCGGTGGATGTGGTGGACGCCCATCTGGCGCGGATCGCGGCGCTGGATCCTAAGCTCCATGCCTTTGTGCAAGTTCATCACGCCGAGGCCCGGTTGGCGGCCGAGGCGGCCGACAAGGCGATCCGGGCCGGCCATGGTCTCGGTCCTTTGCACGGCATTCCCGTTGCTGTGAAAGATCTGGTTGAGTTCCAGGGTCATGTCACTACCGCCGGCTGTGTGGTGTGGCGGGAGCGGGTGTCCCAGTACAGCGCGACGCTGGTGCAAAAGCTGCTCGCCGCCGGCATGATCGTGCTCGGCAAAACGCACACGGTGGAATTCGCCTACGGCGCCTGGGGCACCAACCAGCATATGGGCACGCCGTGGAATCCCTGGGACATGAAGGTTCAGCGCACGCCGGGCGGCTCCTCCTCCGGCTCGGCGGTGGCGGTGGCCGCGCGTATGGCGCCTTGCGCCATCGGCACTGACACCGGGGGTTCGGTGCGCGTGCCGGCTGCCTGGTGCGGCATCACCGGCTTGAAGACCACCATCGGACGCATCAGCACCCATGGCGTGCTGCCGCTGGCGCCCACCTTGGACACGCCGGGGCCATTGGCGCGCAGTGTCGAGGATTGCGCTCTGCTCACCATGCTGTTGCAGGGCTTCGATCCCATGGATCCGCTCACGGCCCGGATTGCACCCGGCGATATGATGCGCGACCTGCGCCGCGGGGTGAAAGGCTTGCGCCTGGCGCGCCTGCCCGACGCCGAGCGCGCCGGCTGCGACGCCGCGGTGCTGGAAGCCTATGATCGCTCGCTGAAGGAACTGGCGGCGACGGGCGCCGAGATCGTCGATCTCGCAAAAGGCGGCCGCACGCTCAAGGAAAGCGGTGACTTGGTGGGCAAGATCATTTCGGCGGAATGTTATCCGCGCCTGGCCGCGTTGGTCGACGATGACGCGCAGCCGCTGGACCAGGCCGTGCGGGCCCGGGTGAGGGCAGGGGCCTCGATTTCCTCACGCCAATATTTGGACGTCTTGGCGGACCGCGAACAGGCCAAGCGCGAATTCGCCGCGCGCATGGACGGGATCGATGCGGTGCTGACGCCGGGGACGCTGACCCCCGCCATTCCGCTCACCGAGGTCGACCAGACCGGCACGCCCGCCATTTCCACGCGCTGGGTGAATTATCTCGACCTTTGCGCCCTGGCCCTGCCAAACGGCATGACCCGAGGCGGCTTGCCGCTGTCCTTGCAGATCACCTGCCGCGGCGGCGAGGAAGCGCTGGCCCTGCGCATCGGCTGGGCACTGGAAAACGCGACGGAATGGCACAAGAAAGCACCGGCGCCTTAGAAAGCGACTTTATCCCCGCCCTTCAATTGCAAAATTTCGCGCGCCTCATCGGGCGTGGCGATGGTGCGGCCCAAGCCTTCGATAATCTGGCGCGCCAGCCGCACTTGTTCGGCATTGGACTGAGCCAGCCGGCCTTTGCCCGCCCATAGCGAATCCTCCAGCCCCACCCGCACATTCCCGCCCATGGCGGCGGCTTGGGCGGCGATGGCCATCTGATTCTTGCCCGCGCCCAGCACCGACCAGCGGTATTGATTGCCGAACAGCCGGTCGGCGGTGCGCTTCATGTGCAGCACATCTTCCGGATGCGGCCCGATGCCGCCCAGGATGCCGAACACGCTCTGCACAAAGAGCGGCGGGCGGACCAGCCCACGCTCCAGGAAATGGGACAGGTTGTAGAGATGCGAAATGTCATAGCATTCGAACTCAAAGCGCGTGCCGGCATCGCCCAGGGTCCGCAGCACGAATTCGATATCCTTGAATGTGTTGCGGAACACCAGATCGCGGGAATTCTCCAGCGCCTGCGCCTCCCAGTCGAACTTGAAGTCCTTGAAGCGGTTGAGCATGGGAAAGAGGCCGAAATTCATCGAGCCCATATTCAACGATGCTACTTCGGGCTTGAAGGTCTCGGCCGGCTTCACGCGCTCCTGCACCGTCATATAGGGCGCGCCGCCGGTGGTGAGATTCACCACCGCCTTGCTGGCCTGCTTGATGCGCGGCAGGAAGCGGGCAAAGGCTTCCGGGGTTTGGTCTGGCTTGCCTGTCACCGGATCGCGCGCATGCAGGTGCACGATGGCCGCGCCGGCCTCCGCTGCGCCGATCGCGGCCTCGGCGATCTCGTCGGGCGTCACCGGCAGATGCGGCGACATGGAGGGCGTATGAATGGCGCCCGTCACGGCGCAGGTGATGATGACTTTGTCACTCATTGCGGCAGCTCCTGCGCGATACGGCGTTTGTGCGCCGCCAAGGCCATCAAGCGGCGGTCGCGCCATGCCTGGCGTTCCGCGAGCTTGTTGGCCGGCAGCCGCTTGCGGCGCTCGGCCTCGATCGCATCCAGCACCGGCCCGTCCCAATCGGCGCGCGCCTGCATCTGGGCGTGCAGGCGGATGTAGATGGATTCATAGCGCTCGACATAATCGCGCACCCCGCCCGGCGCGTTGAGGTCGATGGTCTCGAACGGACCCATGAACGACCAGCGCAGCGCCAGGCCTTCGCGAATGCCTATATCGACGTCTTCCACGCTGGCATGACCATTGGCCACCAGGCGGAAGGCCTCTTCCAGCAGGGCGCCCTGCAGCCGGTTCATCACAAAGCCGTCCAGCTCGCGTTTCATCACAATAGGGGCATGACCGGCGGCGCGCAGAAACATGGCGGTACGTTCGACGATGCCGGCATCCGTCCAAGGCGCGGGCACCACTTCCGCCGCGGGAATCAGGTAGGGCGGATTGAGCGGATGCACCACAAGGCAGCGCGCGCGTCCCGGAAGATGTTCGGTGAAGGCCGAGGGCAGGATGGCCGATGTCGAGCTGGCCAGGATGGCGCCTGGCTGCGCCGCCGCGTCGAGCCGTGCGAACAGTTCGCGCTTGATCTCGACCGTCTCGGGCGCGTTTTCCTGCACATAATCGGCGTCCGTCAAAGCCTGTTCCAGCTGATCGGCGGCGCGCATGCGGTTGCGCACCTCGGTGGCGCTGTCCCCGTTCAAAAGATCCAGACCCTCCAGGTCCGGCAACAGCCGCTCGATGTAACTCAGGGCCTTGCCGGGCGCGGTCGCGTCCGCGTCCCATAAAGTCACGGCATGGCCGGCGCGGGCAAAGCTGATGGCCCAGGCGCGCCCGATAAAGCCTGCGCCCACAATCGCGACCTTGCTCATGAAATCTCCCAGGAATCTCGACCGGTCTCTTGTGGTTTTATGACCGGCCATTGCTACTATGCCGTGGGCGCGGTGCGGACTGTCAAGCATGACTGGGGACAAGCAAGAATGAGGTTCCTGTATTTGGTTTTCGCGCTTGCAATCGCTGCGCCGGCGCTGGGCCAACCGGCAAACGACGGCTGGATCAGCCATCCGGCCGCCGCCGGAAAAAGCGGACCGGTGGTGCTGCATTTCCGCCGTGTCTTCGAAATCGACACCATTCCGCGCACCTTGCCGGTGACTGTTACCGCCGACAATCGCTTTATCCTGTTCGTCAACGGCAAGCGCGTCGCCAGCGGGCCTTCCACCGGCACGATTGCGCGCTGGCGTACCGAGAGGGTGGACCTCGCGCCTTATCTCCGGCGCGGGTCCAACGTGATCGCCGCTGTGGTGTGGGATTTTGTGCGCAAACCTGTGGATGCGCCCGCAGGCTTGCCCGCTGCCTCGGCTTTGCCGCCGCAAGTCGCGCCCATCGCGCAGCAAAGCGCGGGATTGGGATTCCGACTTGTTGGCGCAGGTGTGTCGACGGGCGAGGCGGGTTGGCGGGTGAAGCTGGGCGAAGGCCATAGCGCGCTGAACGGCCGCGCCCAAGTGCCGCGCGGGCTCTATTACGTCGCCAGCGCGCCGGAAGTGATCGATGCGGCCAAGGCCGATTGGGACTGGACGGGGCCAACCGAAACCGGCAACTGGGAAGATGCCGTGCCCGCGCCGCAGGCCACGGGGCGTCATCTAATCGCCGATCCCCTGCCGCAACAACGCTTCATCTTGGTCTCGCCGGGCGAGGTCGTGCGCAGCGATCTTGCCGGCGCCGAGGCTTTTCCCGGCCGTGCCCTCACCATTCCGGCGAACAGCCGCGCCCATATTCTGTTGCGGCGTGACGCGATGGTTTGCGCTTATCCGGAGCTGACCGTGTCGGGCGGCGCCGACGCCTCCATCAAGCTGACCTATGCCGAAGCCTTGTATGACACAAAGCTGAAACGGGCGGATCGCGACCTGGTGGAGGATCGCCAGGCGCTGGGCATTTTCGACACGTTCCTGGCCGATGGAGCGCGCCGCAGCTTCATGCCGCTATGGTGGCGGACCTGGCGCTACGCCGAGCTGGACATCCAGACCGGTGCTGCGCCGCTAACTTTGGAATCCTTTCGCGTTTACGAGACCGGCTATCCCTTCAATAAAGTGGCGCATTTCAACAGCAGCGATGCGGAGCTCAATCGCATTTGGGAGGTGGGTTGGCGCACTGCCCAAGTCGACGCCCATGAAACCTATATGGACAGCGCCTATTGGGAACAGCTGCAATATACCGGCGACACGCGGCTGCAAATGCTGATCTCCTATGCCGTGAGCGGTGACGCGCGCCTGGCGGAACAGGCCATTGACGTATTCGCGGAGTCGGAAGCCGAAAACGGCCTGCAGCAAGGTGCCTATCCCAGCCGCAGCGACAATGTGATCGCCACCTTTTCGCTTCTTTGGGTGGGAATGTTGAGCGACTGGTCGATGCAGCAACCCGACCGCTCGGTGATCGTGCGGCACTTGCCGCGCATGCGCACGGTCTTGAAATGGTTCGAGCCTTGGCTGAAGCCGAACGGTCTGCTGGGCAAGAATCCGCAATGGAATTTCGTCGACTGGGCCGGGCCGGCAGGCAACAACCGCGACACCTTTCCGGCCTATGGCAAGGACGGCGGCAGTTGCCTGATGACAGTGACTTGGCTGGGCGCGCTGCGCCAAGGCGCAGGCCTGGAGGCTGCCTATGGCGACAAGGCGCAAGCCGCCGCGGATACAGAAATGGCCGAAAAAGCGCGCGACGCCATTCGCGCCCAATGCTGGGACCAGACACGCGGACTGTTTGCCGATACCTCGGACAAGGCGCCGCTCAGCCAGCACATGAACGCCCTGGCGGTGTTGTATGAGGTGGCGACACCGGAACAGGTGCCCGCAATTCTTGATCGTATCACGGTCGCGGGCCGCGGCATTGACGCGCCGCCGGAGCTTTACACCTCCACTTATTACTTTGCCTGGTATCTCGTGCGCGCCTTTGAGCATGCGGGCCTCTCACAGCGTTATCCGGCGCTGCTGCAAACCTGGCGCGATCTGCTCAAGCTCCATTACACCACCTGGCCGGAATCGCGCGGCGACACGCGGTCCGACACCCATGCCTGGAGCGCCCATCCCACCGCCGATCTGCTGGGCTTGGTCGCGGGCATCCAGCCGGCGGCGCCGGGCTATGCGCGGTTGCGCGTGGCGCCGGTCTTGGGCGATCTCACGTCGCTGGACGCCGCTGCCGCCACGCCAAAGGGCCAGGTGTCGGTGCGTTACAAAGTCGAAGGCGGCCGGCTGACAGCCGATATCGCGCGGCCCAAGGACTTGCCGGGAGATTTTGTGTGGCAAGGCAAAACCTATCCTTTGAAGGACGTCCATAGCCGTTTCGCGCTTCCTACAGCGCGGCAATGATCGCTTGGGCGGCAGCGGGATTTTTCTCCTTGGCGCCGCTGATCACGAACAAGAAGACATCGCGCTTCTTTTTCGGCGCAGGCGTCGACAGCAGCATCGAGGCCTTGGGCGACGCCCCCTTTTCCCAGTCCTTGGCGCGCTGTGCCCAGGTCTTCAACGTGGCGGCCGGATAACCCAGTTTCTGTTTCGGCTGCGTCCCCATGATGCGGGCATAGACAAAATCCGCCGTCACATCGGCGATCAGCGGGAATTCGCTGTCGGCGCCAAAAACAGCGGCAACGCCATGCTTGCGGCACAGCGCGATGAAGGCTTTGTCCTTGAAACTGTCATGCCGCACCTCCACCGCATGGCGGATGGCGCGGCCGTCCACCTTTT
>Ga0207689_10005988_pt1 | contig 10754 bp, 6 predicted proteins | sample KBSMisM52_FD_184312 | JGI IMG/M metagenome (GOLD analysis project Ga0207689, IMG submission 184312) | Miscanthus rhizosphere microbial communities from Kellogg Biological Station, Michigan, USA - KBS Miscanthus M5-2 (SPAdes) (version 2) | ecosystem: Host-associated > Plants > Roots > Rhizosphere... | reverse complement strand
TCTCGCTGTCGGTGTCGCTGAGCGTCGAATCCACATCCAGGAAGTCGTGCTCGAAGCCCGAGTCGCTGGACAGCGACCCGCTGCTCGCATTGCGGCGCAGCGAAGGCGCGCGGCCGATGCGCGAGTTCGTGCGCGACAGGCCCGGCTGCGGCGGGGTCGACACGTCGCCCGCATGCTCGCCATCGACATCCCCGCCCGCCTCGGTGGGCCCGGACGACTTCGAGCCGAACAAGGCGGTCGCCTTGCGCTTGATCGGCTTGACGAGCAGGCCGTTGAGCTGCGCGCCGGCATGGTTCACCTGATGCTTCAGCCGCCCGAAGTGGGACCAGGCCTTCTGCGACGAACTGGAACCCGACGATGCGTCGGGAGCGAGAGGGGCGATGCCGGAGCTCGCCCCGCCGATGGAGATCGGATCGTTCGGCATGGTGCCTGCCTCGATTGGAAAGGGACCCGGTTGTAGCCGCGCCCCCCTGCACTCCGGCCCGGGACGCACGAAGGCAGCGCCGCGCAGGCGAAGAGCCGCGGCTTCGGCCGCCATCGGCTTCGCCCGCCGCCGACGCCGCTTCGCGCGGCGCGACGACGCTTCGCGCGCCGTGCGGCGACGCCGCGCGCGATTCCCAAGAATGGCCTTCATCGATCACCGCCGCTGGAGAACGCCATGCCCTTCCAACTTCCCGCTGTCGTCGAATCCGATGCGTTGCTGCTGCGCGAGCCCACGGCCGACGACGCCGCCGCGCTGTTCGAGGCGATGCTGGGCGACGCCGAGTCGACGCGCACGCTGTCCTTCGCGCGCCACCGCCATGTCGACGAGACGCTGGCCTACATCGAGACGGCACGGCGCGCCGCGCAGGCCGGCACGCGCCGCACCTGGCTCATCGTCGACAAGTCGAGCGGCGCCCTTGCCGGCATGATCGACATGGGCATCTCGCTGCCGCGCGTGGAAGTGGGCGCGATGATCAGCAAGCGCGGCGGCACGCGCCGCCGCAAGGCCAGCCTGCAGGCCCTGCGCAAGCTGATCGACTGGACGCTGGAGCAGCCCGGCGTCTACCGCGTCTACGCAACCTGTGCCACGAACGGCGACGCGCATTCCTCGATGGAACGCCTGGGCTTCGTGCGCGAAGCGGTGCTCGTCAACCACGAGGCGCAGCCGAACACGGGGCGCGCCGCGGCCGACCACTTCCTGTTCGCCCGCACGCGGCCTTGCGTGGCGCAGCCGGACGTGCCGCCCGCGCAGGCGCAGGCCGTCCGCTGGCTGGATAGCGTGCTCGGCGACGACATGGAGCGCGCGATCGAGCTCGCGCGCCGCGCCAAGGCCGGGCCGGCGCCCGCGCCGTCCGCGGACCAGGTCGTCGCGCTGGACGACATCTGCGGCTTCGACGACGAAGGCATGCCGATCTTCCGGCCCGTTGGCGCGCTGGCATGAGGCGCGCGCGACGATGAAGATCTCGGGCGAAGGTTTCGGCTTCAGCCGCTGGGAGCTCGGCACCACGCTCGGTCAGTTCGGCGCCAACACCTGGCGGCGGCGCGACAAGGGCGTGCTGGAGTCGCTCGAGAACCTGCCGCGCCCCGAGGGCAACGCCGCGCCCTCCGCGCTGCGGCGGCTGCCGCCGGCCGAGTCGACCGCGGAGGCCGGCACGGCGCTCGCGGACGAACTGCGGGAATGGTTCGACCTCTCCCGGCCCCCGGCGCCGGACCTGTTCTCGCTGCCGCCTTCCTCGCCGCCGCGACTCGCGCTCGACGCGACGCCGTCGCTGGGCGTCCCGCCCGCGGCTTCGTTCTCGCCCAAGCGCCTGGCCTTCGCGAGCGCCTACGCGGCGACGGGACATGTCGACGCGCCGCTCGCGCGCCGGATGGCGCGCTTGTTCCCGGCCTCCCGGCCGGCGCCCGGCAGCATGGAGCGCATCGAGTTCAGCGTACTGGCGCAGGCACTCGCCAACGTCGCCGGGCGGCGCGACCCCGCGCGCGCCGACAGCGCGTTGCAGGCCTTGATGAATCTCGATCCGGCGGGCGAATGGCGCGCCGCGCTCGCGCACGAGGGACCGCCCGGGGCGACCGGCCCGCACGGCGACGCGTGGCGGCTGGTCCAGCAGCTCGCGACGGTGCCGGCCGGCATGGCCCTTCTGCAGCGGTGCGTGCGGGTGAAACTCGCGCCGCAGCAGGCCGACGACCTCGCCCTCCTCTGCAAGGCCGCCGACCGGCTGGCGGACGCTGCCGGGGCGCCGCCGACGCCACGCGAGCTGATCGCACGCTGCGACGGGCAGCCTGGCATCCCCGCGCTCGCGGTGCGCTGCGCGGCCGCCCGCATCGCGCAGGGCGGCGACGCCGCGACGCCGGAACAGGCCGGGACGCTGAACGCCATCCGCAACGACCTGTTCGAGACCGGCCCGGGCAGCGACTTCGCGCGGATCGAGTCGAGGCTCGCGAAGTTCGGCACCTGGATCGCCCGCGCCGCGCGCGACGACGAGGCGGCGCTGCGGCCGCTGCTGACCTCGAAGTCGCCGATGCGCTCCCTCACGCGCTTCGGCCTGCAGCAGGTCGAGCGCGGCGAGACGAAGATGCACCGGGCGCGCTTCCAGGCCGCCAACCATGCCGCCGCCTGTGCGTTGCGAGACGTCCTGCAGGCGCTGCTGGACGCCGACGATGCGCCCGCCGACGCACTGCTGCACCACGCCGTGCTGGCTCACTGGACGGCCACGCCGCCCGGCACCGCGCAGCGGCTGGACGCGGGCGCGCTGCACGCCATCGCCGAACGCATGGCCGCCGCGGCAGGCGCCGGGCTGGCGCCGGAAGAACGTGCCGCGATGGCGCACGCCCTCGCCGGCAATCCGGCGCTGCGCGCGCTGCAGGGCCACGCGCTGACGCCGGCGCTGCTCCGCGCGTGGGCGCACGCGCCGGCCCGGCGCGCGGGCGGCGCGATGGCGGCTTTCGATGCGGCGCTGCAGCGTGCGGACGACGAGGTCGCGGGCCGCGACACGCGCGCACCCCGCGTCGACACCGAGACCGTGCGCGCGGCGCTGAAGGAGGTCGTCGCCAACATCCAGGGCTCGTCCCGGTTGCGCTGGACGAACGGCGGCATGGTGGGCATCGGCACCAAGGGCATCACCGGCCTGGTCAGCAGCGTCCTGACCGGGTTCACGGCGCGCGCACGCGTCGACGCGCGCCGCAACATGGCCCGGCAGGCCGTCTTCGAGATCGCGATGCCGCCCTACAACATGGAGATCGTGCTCGGCACGCAGCGGCAGTCGAGCTGGCAGGTCGGCGGGGGCGTCGCCGCCGGCATGGACTTCGGCGTGGGAAAGGCGATCGCCGGCCCCGACGTCGTGCTGCACGGCGAGGACCGCAGTGACATCTCCGGCATCTCGCTGCGCCTGCCGCGGGTGCGCGGGCAGGAAGAAGGCCTGCGCCGCGAATTCTCGGCCCTGATAGACCTCCTGATCGACGAGACCGTGCCCGGCCGGCCGCGCACCGGGTCCCTGCTGGAACGGCTGCTGGCGCGCTTTCCGGCGCTGACGGTGAACCTCGTCGGCAAGGCCGGGGAGCGCCGCACGCGGCGCGCCGTCACGCTCGAGGGCGCGGCGATGTTCGACCTCGGCGCAGGCGCGCGCGTGGGCGCGGCAGTCGGCGGCGGCGTGGAGACGTCGCGTCCGACGCGCCACTATCACGACGCCTCGGGAGGCCTGCGCGTGTCGCGCACCGTCGGCGGATCGCTCGTGCGCGGCGCCGTCGGCGGACGGGTGTTCGCGGGTGCCAGCGTGCAGGTCGACGAGTTCCATCGGGGCCACGACACGTTCAAGGCGAAGGTGGGATACAACGCGGCCGAAGCCAGCGTCTCGGCCGACGTGTTCTCCCGCGGCAGCGCGCTGCGGCACGAATTCGTGACCGACGGCGGCCGGCTGCAGCCGATCTCGTTCAAGGAAATCGAGTACCAGACCGTCGAGGCGTTCGCGCGCTCCGTGAAGCCCGCGCTCGCGGACTGGATCACGGCGAAGACAACCCGCGACCTCGCGCGCCTGCAGCCGCCCGCGGAGCTGCCGCCCGAACGGCACGACGCCTGGCGGCGCGCGCGCCACGCCGATCTGCGGGCCGGGGTCGCGCGCGAGTTCGACGACTTCCTGGCCGGCCTGCACCGGCACGCGACGCCGACGCAGACCTTCGCCGAACGGCGCCAGATCTCGCCGGCGGTCGCGCGCCGCATCGACGGGCTGCGCTCGCTGGCCGAGCTGGCCCTGCGCACCGACGCCGAGGGCGGCCAGGCACGCGCGGCGCGCGCCGCGGCGGACGTCGAGGCCCTGCTCGCCGACGAGGCCTCGTGGATCCCGGCCTCGTTGCGGTCCTACGAGCGCATCACGAACCAGTCGGCGCCTGGTCTGCAGATGGTGGTCCTCGCGACGCCGCTGTATTCCGCCGAGGCCTCGCACATTCTGAGCCGGATCGACTAGTCGGCGACATCGCGCGACCGGCGGAGGCGGCCCACCCACGGCAGGGCATGAAGGGATGTGTCGCCCGGGCGCTGCCGGGCATGCGGGGGGCACACGTGGAGCCCGGGTCCCGACCTTTCGCATCACGCGACAGCGCATCGCGCCCATCGCATCGCCTCCACGGCACGCCTCGAACAATGGCCTCATCCCCGGCCGCAGGCCGTTCCGAACGAAAGCTGCACATGACCAACCCTGCCCGCATGCACGAACTCCCCGCGCGCTCTTTCGCGCGGCAGCCGCCCGCGCCCGCGCGCGCCTCGCGCCGCCCCGGCGCGGCCACCGGGCGCCACGGCGGCGGGCAGGCGGCCGGGGGGATCGGCGCCGTGCTGCGCCGGCTGCTGCACCTCGCGCCGCGTCACGCCGCGTTCGAAGACACGCGGCCGCTCATCCGCGAATGCCGGGCGGCACCGGCCGCTCATGTCGCACGCCGCCCCCCGGCCAGCGTCTTGCCGCCGGAGCCCACCTGGCTCGCGCAGGTCGAGGTGTGCGAGATCGAGATGGCGGAGGACGAGCGCCGCAGGCTCTTCGAAGGAGCGCGACGCGCGCCGTGACGCCCTCTCGTGCGCCGGCGGCCCAACCGTTCCACGCCGCCTGAAGGATTGGCCGGGCGCGCGGCGCCCCGGCGCTCAGCGCGCCTGGGCGACCGCGGTCGCCGAGGCCGGCAGACTCGCAAGGCGCGCCCGCGTCCCGGCTTTCGGCTCTTCGCCGAACACCCCGAAGGCGAGCACGGTGAGCCGGCCGGCGGGCAGGAACGTGGCGCTCATGGCCATCGTGCGCCGCGCGGGCATGCCGGGCACGTCCAGCAGCGTCCAGCGCCAGGCCTGCGCGGCCGGGCCGTCGGCCAGCGTCGCGCGGAGGGTGACGCCCGCCGCCAGCAGGCAGCGCGTCAGCGGTCGCAAGGCCGCCGGGTCGAGGCGGCCGGCGAACTTGACGGCCTCGACATACCCGTCGGCGTCGTCGCGCACGACGAAGGCATGCGGCAGGAACGCCGCGCCCGGCGACGGCGTGGCCGCACCGGCGGCCAGGCGGCCGACCGGTTCGCACAGCGCTGCGGGCGGCCCGTCCTCCACCTCGGCCTGCACGGGCGAGGTCGCGCCGCAGGGGCGCGAGGCCTGGGACGTCCGGTCGACGAGGCGGCACGACACGGGCGCGTAGGCGCCGCCGGCCCAGCGGTAGCGCGTCAGGCGCCATTGCCCGTCAGGGGCGGCCGCCAGGGCGCTCACGCGCGGCGCGTCCACGGAACCGTCGGCGCCGAGGAACGGCGCCTCCCGGCTCATCACGAGGAGGATAGGCCGGTACGCGCCATCCTGTTCGACGAACAATCCGACCGGGCAGTTGCGCGCTTCGCACAGCGCACCGGCGCCCTGCGCCTGCATGACCGGCCGGCCGCCGGCCGTGCGCGCCGTCGGGCGCCAGCTGATGGCGGCATCGGCCGGCGCGCGGCCGGCGAGCTGTACCAGCGATGCGCGCACCTCGGCCGGGACCGCGGCGACGACGGGCGGCACGGCCTCCAGCTGCTCGCTCGCGGCCCCGGGGGCGCTGCAGCCCACCGACACCGCGGCGGCGAGGCACGCGCCGACGAAGCTCCACATGAACAGCCGCTGCGCCGCCGCGCTCGCGACAGGGCGCCCGGTCTCGCCCGGTGCCGGGTTGGCGGCCACCTTGCGGTCGTCCTCGGGCCCGCCGTCCAAGCGCCAGCGCGGCGCCATGTCCACCGGCTGGCCGTGCAGCGACCAACGGCGCACCGAGCCCCCCAGCGCGAGCGTCCAGCGGCCGCGCTCGTACCGGCCATGGGCGAGCAACGCGTGGCCGAGCGTGAGATCGAGGCGGATCCATTCGTCGCGGTACCAGCACAGGGGCCCCAGCCGGGCGTACCAGCGTTGCGGCGCCAGCGCCGTGCGGCGAGAGGCCGCGCGCGAGCGGCCGCGATCGAGAAACACGGGGCGCATGGACATGGCGTGGGTTCCTGCAGGTCGGTGATCGCCCGATCATGGGCAGCCCGGCCGCGCGCGCGCCCCGCCATCCGATACGGGTCGTCGAAAAGCGAAACGGTGCCGCGGCGGCGGCCGGCGCGACGCCGCACTTCGCGGGCCGCGCGCCTTGTTCGCAGTCGTCGACAACCGGCCCGGCGATCCGGAAAGAATGGCCGCCGCACGCGCATGCAAGGCGCGTCGCAGGAGGGAAACCATCATGAAGGTCTATGTCGACTCCGCCACGAGTCCGTTGCCGAACGAGCCCGAGCTCGTCGCCCGCTGCCTCGAGCTGGATCTTGCCGAAGCCCAGCACGCGATCTCGTGGATCGCGATCCGCAACCCGCGCCACGAGACGCGCCTGTTCATCGGCACCACGTGCGAAAGGCAGGAAGAGCTCGTCGTCGAATTGCTGCGCGCGATGCCTTCGCTGTGCGAGCTGCCCTGCGCCGGCCAGGCCGGCGGCACGCCTTCGGGCGACGGCCGCGCGTCGCACCTGTTCCTCATCACCCACTGACGCCGCTTCGCCCCGGCGGCCGCCGCATCGCCGCCGAAGAGCCGGCCGGCGCGGCCGATGGCACGCTGCGCGGCAACCGAACCGAGACAGGATCGAAGACCATGGGCAATTGCATCTGCGGCGGCGGCACGCTCGCCGCCGACCATTCCGAGTTCCGGCAACCCGCGCAGCGCGGCGCCGGCAATCCGCAGCCGTACGGCAGCGCGCCGCGGTACCGGGACGAGCGCTTGTCCGCGCTGGCCGCCGGCCGGGGTTCTCCGCCAGCGCCCAGGGTGTTCTCGTTGAGCGGCATGGCCGCGCGCCGGCCGGCCACGTCGGCGCGCTGGCACACGGTGCACTGGATCGACTACGAGGCGACCGACGCCACGAGCGCCGACGCGACGGAGCCCGGCGAGATCTGCCGGACCACCGGCCTCGACCTGTGCCTCGCGGTCGCCGTCGGCGGCGAGAAGGTGCCGGACTTCGCGGGCGAACCGCCCGCGCAGGCGCGCCTGTTCCACGTCCTGCCCGGCAACGACCGGGCCGGGTTCCAGGTGGCGCGCTACGTCGCCGGCCTGCAGCGGGCGGGCTATCGCCTGCAAGCCGCGATCCACGGTGGTGACGTCGCCTCGGCGTCCAGCCAGCATCAGCTGCGCGCCCTGCGCGACGTGCTCGCGCATTGGGACGTTCCCATCGTGCTCGATCTCACCGGCCGGACGCCTTGCGCAATGCCGGGCACGCTCAGCGTCGGCGTCGACAACGACGGCCGGCTGGAGTTCAGCGGGAATTGAGGCGCGGCGCGGCGGCTGCGCGGCGCGTCAGAAGCCCGGCAGCGGCCAGCGCGCACCCTGTGCACGCGCGATGGCCTCTGCGCGCGCCGCCAGGGGCCCGGCCAGCGCGGTGTCGCCCGCGGCCTCGCGCGCCTTCGCCTCGCCGGCCAGCGCCTCGGCAAGGAACAGGCTGTCCTGCCCGAACGGCGCGGCCAGCGCGGCGGCCTGGGCGAAGTGGCGGACGGCCTGCGCCGCGTGGCCCTGCGTCGCTTCGGCCCGGCCCGCCAGCAGCTCCGCCGACAACGCCACTGGCCGGAACAAGGCGGGAGCCGGCTGCGACTCGACGAGCTGGCGCAGCGCCACGGCACGCGCCGCCGCGTCCTGCGCATGGCCTTGCGCCAGCGCGAGCTCGCCGTGCAGCAGGCGCCCGTCGAGGTGCTGCTCGGTGACCGGGTACTCGGATTCGCCCGCGGGCGTGGGCGGTGCGTGGTCGAACTCCGCCAGCGCGGCCGCGGCGCCCGCGAGGTCGCCCCGGCCGATGCGAGCGCGCACGCCGAGCGCGCGGACGCCGTCGCCGTAGCCGCTCAGGTCCATGCCGTAGGCCTTGCCTGCCGCCATGGCTGCGTCGGCCGCCGCCAACGCGGCGTCGAAGCGGCCTTGCGCCAAGGCCTGCTCCGCCTCGGCCAGGGCCGGCACGGCGCGCACCTGCATGCCGTCGCTCTTGCCCCGGGCCAGGTGCAGGGCGGCCAGGGCGTGCAGCCACCGCCCGGCCTGTGCGGGCCGGCCCGCCATGTTCTCGATCGAGGCCAGCGTCACGTAGCTCGCCCCGAGGCCCTGGCGCGCCGCCTCCCCGGGCAACCTGGCCTGCATCGCGAGCCGGCCCTGCAGCAGCGTGCGCGCCTCGTCGGCGCGGCCGAAGCGGATCAAGGCCGACGCCTGCAAGCGGGCGGCGGTCGCGACGGTTCCGTCCGCGTCGCCGTAGACCTTCACCGCCGTCTCGAGGGCCGCGCGGCACACGCCTTCGGCGCTGGCGCGCTGCCCGGTCGCGAGCTGCAGGTCGCACAGCAAGGTCTGCACATCCAGCACGCCGGAATCGGTCGGCGGCAGCACGCGCAGCGCCTCGGACAGCGCCCGCTGCGCGTCGTCGAAACGGCGCTGGCGCATGCGGAAATGCGCCGTCCCCATCAGGGCGGAGGCGTAGTCGGGCGAGGCCGGGTAGGCCTTCAGCAGGCGATCGGCGCGCTCGATGTGCACGATGGCCTCGGCCACGTCGGACTGCGACAGCAGGTAGCTCCATCGCAGCTCCAGCCGGCCGCGCAAGAGGTCGTCGTCGGGCTGTGCCGGGCCGGCCTGGGCCAGGAGGGCGGTCGCCTCCTGCAGGTTCGCGCGCGCGGCGCCGGGCCCGTCCGCGCTCATGTCGGTCGAGGCCGAATCCATCAGCGCATCGACCAGCCGCCGGCGGCCGGGATCGTGCAGCGTGCGTGCCAGAGCGAGCCGCTTCTGCGCCGCCCGCTGGGCCTGCGCGGCGGCGTCGATCTGGGAATACATCTCGACGATGACGCCCAGCAGCCGCTCCTTGGACTCCGGCGCGTCCTCCAACGAGGCGTCGATGTGCGCCGCGCCGACGTCGAGCAGCTCGCGCGCCGTGATGTCGCCGGACTTTCGGGTGGCACCGATCTCCGGCTGGTTGGCGACGAACAGGCCCTTGAGGAACTCCACGACCTCGGACGCCGTGCGGGCGTTCTGGCTGGCGATCGCCTCCTGGCGCTGCGCGATCTCGCGCTGCTGCAGCGCCACGCGCTCCTGGCGGCGCGCCTCCTGCGCCTCGCGCACGGAGACGACCACGGCGGCGCCCAGGCCGGCGACCACGAGCGCGGTCGCGGCCACGCCGCGGCGATAGCGCAGGATGAAGCGCGCGCCGCGCCGGCGCAGGCTGTCGCGCCGCGACCTCACCGGCTCGCCGGCCAGGTAGCGCCGCAAGTCGTCGGCAAAGGCCCGTGCGCTCACGAAGCGTCGCTCGGGATCGCGCTGCAGCGCGGTCAGGACGATCGCATCGAGATCGCCGCGCAGCTGGCGCGCCCGCCGCCGCGCCGCCGCGCGATCCGCGAGATGGCGCGCCGAGTGCCGGCTCACGACCTCGCTGGGCGCGGGCACCGGGGCGGACAGGACGGCCTCCTCCATGGCGGCCCGGGTCGGCCGATCGGGCCGGTACGGCAGCCGTCCGGTGAGCAGCTCGTAGAGCAGCACGCCGAGCGCGAACACGTCGGACTGCGGCCCGACGGCTCCCCCGGCAACCTGCTCGGGCGAGGCGTAGGTGGGCGTCAGCGCGGCGTCGCCGAACTGCGTCTGGCCGGTGTCGGTGCCGGTCTCCTCGAGCAGCTTGGCGGTGCCGAAGTCCAGCAGGTGTGCCTGGCCGTCGCCGGAGACGAGCACGTTCGACGGCTTCAGGTCCCGATGCACCACGCGCCGCTCGTGCGCGAACTGCACGGCATCCAGCACCTGGAGGAACAGTTCCACCTGCGCCGCCACGTCGAGGGCCTTGTTCTCGCAGTACGCCGTCAGGGAGTCGCCGTCGACGTACTCCAGCGCCAGGTAGGGGTGGCCGTCCTGCGTGAGGCCGGCCTCGTACAGGCGCGCGATGTTCGGATGGCACAGCGTGGCCAGGATCTGCCGCTCCTGCGCGAAGCGCAGCACGAAGCGCGATCCGGCGAGCCAGGCGTGGGGGAGCTTGATGGCCACCGTGCGCTCCATCAGGCCGTCGGCTCGCTCGCCCAGCCAGACGATGCCCATGCCGCCGCGCCCCAGCTCGCGCACCAGCCGGTACGGGCCCACGACGCTGCCGGCGCGCAGTTCCTCCGCGCTGGCGTGCAACCCCGACAGCGTGAAGTCGATGCCTTGGCGCAGGAAGGCGTTGGGCTGGCGGCCCTCGTCGCGCGTCAGCATGTCGGCCAGGGCCTGGCGCAGGGGTTCGTCGGCCAGGCCCAGCGAGTCGAGCCAGGCCGACCGGCCGGCCGGATCGACGTCCTGCAACTGCTCCCAC
>Ga0207689_10005987_pt1 | contig 10755 bp, 10 predicted proteins | sample KBSMisM52_FD_184312 | JGI IMG/M metagenome (GOLD analysis project Ga0207689, IMG submission 184312) | Miscanthus rhizosphere microbial communities from Kellogg Biological Station, Michigan, USA - KBS Miscanthus M5-2 (SPAdes) (version 2) | ecosystem: Host-associated > Plants > Roots >... | reverse complement strand
AGGGACGAGCATGTCGGGCTGCGCGCCGGGATAATTGGCCGCGTCCGCGGGCTTCTCCGCGAGCGTCACGTAGCCCGTCGCGTCGACGAAGCGACGGAACTCCTTGTTCGTGACGGCGCAGCGGTCGATCCGGAAGCCATCGACGGCCACGCGGTGCGCCGGCGCCTCCTCGGGATAGTGCTTGTCCGAGCCCATCGTGAACTCGCCGCCTGGTATGAAAACCATCTCCGCGCGAGTCATCGGCGTCTCGGAGCAGCCAAGCCTCAGCTCAATGGGCCGGCGTCGAACACCATGCCAACGACGGCGAGCGCGCCGATGAGGAACAACGACACGGCCACGATCAACGTGAGCGAGATCGGGAAGCCGCTCTGCGCGTGGATGAGCCCCGCGCTGTGCATCTCCTCCCGCTGCACGCGCAGCTGCAACATGAAGCGCACGTGATAGACGATGCCGAGCACGAGCATCACGACGCCGAGCACGACGAGCGCGAAGCCGAAGCTGCGCGCCGTTCCGCTGTCCACGGGTAGTAGATTCGACTCCTGCAGCTTCTTGAAGAACTGGAAAATCGTGAAGCCGAACCCGATCAACGACAGCGACGTGCGGATCGTCGACATCAGCGTTCGGTCCGCACTCATACGCGTTCGCTGGAACGACATTCCGGTGCGCCGCGCCGACAGCTCCGTGTTGACCAGCGAGCTTTCGGACTTCGACGTGACGATCGGCATTTCGATTTCTTCCGCCATGGGCTCTACCTCTTCAGAGTGTGGGCTCGCGCGCCGCGTGTTGCCGTTCACGCACCTCGGAGACGTCGCGCTCGAGGAAGAACTCGAGGAACGTCCGTATCACTGCGACCGCGCCGAGTCGGGCGATTGCCTCCCAGCTCGTGCTGATCGAAGTCTCGACGATGTCGGCAGCAAGCTGGAACGTCAGCCCGGCGACCAACCAGCGCGCGAACGCAGCCACACGTCGCGCTGCAGGTCTTCGGCAACCTGTATCACCTCAACGCCGAGGAAGAGCCGGGTGGTTCTGGGCCGCTCACCGTAGTGTCGAGACCTCCTGGGCTTGCAGCAGAATGCCCGGTGTAGACCAGGAGTGCGCTTGATGCCGGATGTGAGTCGCGAGCTCGCCGCGCTGGCAGGTCACCTACGCGGTAGGCGCGCCGCCATCCTGAAAGCCTGGCAGCGCGCCGTCACCCATGATCCCGAGCTGACGACAGGCGCGACCCTGCCGCGCGCGCAGCTGGTCGATCACATCCCGACGTTGCTCGAGACGTACGAGTGCCGGCTCGATCCAAAGCTCGCGAGCAGCAACGCGGGCGCCCAGCCAGCTCAGGAGGCGACGGCCGCCGCTCACGGACTGCACCGCTGGCAGCAGGGCTACAACCTGCAGGAGGTCTGCCGGGAGCTGGGCCGGCTGAACGAATGCGTTGTTCTCGAGCTCGAGGAGTACGCCAAGTCACGGCCACACCTCGACCACGAAGTCATGGCGACGGCCCGGCGGCTCTGGGCCGAAGTCAGCGGGCTGGAGTCGAGCGCGAGCATCGCCGAGTACTTTCGTCTGCAGCAGCTCGAGGCGAACGGTCACATCAGCGATCTCCAGCGGGCTGTCACCGAGCTCCAGGAGCTGAGCCGACAGCGTGCGGACCTGCTGCACGAGGCCGCCCACGACCTTCGCGGCAACATGAGCGTGGTCATGACGACGACGGCCGCACTCACGAAGACCGAGGTCGCCGAGGTGCCGCACTACAAGTTCCTCAAGATGCTCGAGCGCAATGTGCTCTCCTTGCAGCACCTGCTCGACGACGTGCTCGAGATGGCGCGCCTGCAGGCCGGCAAGGATCGCAGGCGTGTCGCGCCCTTCGATGCCGCGCAGCTATTGCGCGAACTGGGCGAGGACATGCAGGAGTTCGCGCGCCAGCGCGGCCTGGAGCTCAAATGCGACGGCCCGACGCCGTTTCTGGTCGAAGGCGATTCCGTGAAGGTCCGCCGGATCGCGCAGAACCTTGTGATCAACGCCATCAGGTACACCCGCAAAGGAAGTGTCACCGTCTCCTGGGCGGACAGCGCGCCTGATGACCCCAAGCGATGGATGATTTCGGTCCAAGACACGGGCCCCGGCTTGAGCGGCGGACGAGCGCGGCCGCTGACGGATGCGCTGGAGGAAGCCACCGAGTTCAGCCATGACTCTGGCGAAGCGCCGCACCCCGGCACCGCCCCTACCGAGAAGACAGAAGCTCGTCCTCAGCAAGGTGGCGAAGGCATCGGACTGTCCATCGTCAAGCGATTGGCCGAGCTGCTGGATGCGACTGTGGAAGTGCAAACGGACGAGGGACGCGGGACGACTTTTCGGGTCCTGATCCCCCGCAGGTACCTAGGCGATGCGAGTCCGTAGCCACCCCGCGGCCGTTCCCTATGTGTTCTGGCCTTTGTGGCTGGCGTGTTCGGCGGCGGCAGACGTGGGCCGGTTCGTCATCTCCTTCGAAGGCTGGCCAACGTCGCGAAGCTCAGGTGGTCAGCGGTCGATCTCGATCGCCGTCTCGCTTGGGTTCATCCAGACGAGGCGAAGGCCAGGAAGGCGATTCCGGTGCCGCTGAACGGCGAAGCCGTGTCGATCCTGCAGAAGCAGATCGGCAAGCACCGGGACATCGTGTTCACGTTCAAAGGTCGCGAGATCGAGCAGGTCAGCACGGCGGCTTGGTACAAGGCACTCAGGCGGGCGGGCATCCACAACTTCCGCTGGCAGGACCTGCGGCACACGTGGGCAAGCTGGCACGTGCAGGGAGGAACTCCGCTGCACGTGCTGCAGGAGTTGGGCGGCTGGGCGAGTTACGCCATGGTCCAGCGGTACGCGCACTTGGCCGCCGAGCACCTGGCGCCGTGGGCCGAGCGACTCAACGCTCGGTCGGCTGATGGCACAAATCCGGCACAACCGCCGGTCGAGAATCCCGCGCTGGGCGCGGGTCGTTCGCAAGTCATTGACTTGGAACGGGATTTTGGTGGGCCCTGAGTGACTCGAACACTCGACCTACGGATTAAGAGTCCGCTGCTCTACCAACTGAGCTAAGAGCCCGAAAACCTGCTGCGTCGGAAGGTTGCCTGTGGGTTGTGCGGGGCTCGAACCCACGACCTACGGATTAAAAGTCCGCTGCTCTACCAACTGAGCTAACAACCCTCCGAAGCCTTCGATTATAGGGCGCCGCGCTGGTCCGGCCGGACGCTGGGGAAGGCGACGAGCTCGAGCGCCTGCGCCGCCGCGACCATGCCGAATGCCGCGGTGACGGCGACGCTCGAGCCGTAGCCGTGGCAGTTGAGGCTGCCGTCGGCCGCGCATGCGTCGTCGCCCGCGACCGGCGCGGCGACCGGCTCGCGCGAGAACACGCAGCGCACGCCGAACGCTCCGCTTCTCGGCGCGGCGTGCAGCTTGCGCAGCCGCTGGCGCAGCGCTGCGAGCATCGGATCGTGCGTCGCGTCGCCGAGGTCGGCGACCTCGACGCGCTCGGCGGCTCGCTTGCCGCCGGCCGCGCCGATGCAGACGAGCGCCGTACCGCGCTCGCGCGCCCACGCCGCGACCACCGCCTTCGCGCGGACGTCGTCGCAGGCGTCGACGACGACGTCGACGCCATGCGGCAAAAGCCCGGGCCAGTTCGTCGCGTCGACGAACTCCTCGACGGCGACGACCGCGCAGCCCGGGTGGATGTCCGCGATGCGCGCCTTGAGCGCATCGACCTTGGCCATCCCGAGCGTGCTGCCGAGCGCCTGCACCTGGCGGTTGACGTTCGACTCGGAGACATGGTCGAGGTCGACGAGCGTCAGCGCGGCGACGCCGCTGCGCGCCAGCGCCTCGGCCGTCCACGAGCCGACGCCGCCGACGCCGACCACGGCGACGTGCGCGGCGCGGATGCGCAGGTACGCGGCGTTGCCGTAGAGGCGCCTGAGGCCGCCGAAGCGGCGTTCGAGGTCGGCGTCGTCGTCGGCCAGCGGTTGCAGCAGGCCGACCGCGCCTGCCGGCAGCGCGCTCATTTGAGCGACGCCAGCCGCTCGCGTCCGGCCTGCGCCGCTTCGGACTTCGGGTACTTCGAGAGCAGCTCGTCGATCGTGCGCCGCGCCGCCTTCGGGTCCTTCAGCTCGGCCTGGCAGTTCGCGATCGCGAGCAGCGCCTCGGGCGCGCGCGGGCTGTCGGGCGCGGTCGCGACGAGCGTGCGGAAGCTCGCGATCGCGTCCTTGTACGCGCGCTGCGCGTACTGCGCGTTGCCGAGCCAGAAGAGCGCCGACTGGCGATAGCCGGTGTTCGGGAAGCGCTTGAGCAGGCCCGCAAAGCCGGTCGCCGCGCGGTCGAACTCGCCGCGCTTGAAGCCGGCGAGCGCGTCGTCGTAGGTCCGCTTCTCGTCCGGGTCGACGCTGAACTCGCGCTCGTCGACGGTGACCTTCTGCGGCTCGACCTTGCGGATGCGCTCGTCGACGCCTTGCTGCAGGTCCATCTGCTTTCGCTGAAGCTCGGCGACGACGCGCGTGAGCTCTTCCATCTGGCCGCGGACCTTCGCGTTGTCGGCACGCTGCGCCTCTATGTTGCCGTTGAGCTCGAGGATGCTGCGCTTGAGCTGCTCGACCTGCGCCGACAGCGCCGAGATCTGCTCGCCCTGGCGCACGCGCTCCTCTCTGCCCTGCTCGATCTGCTTGCGGATGTCGAGGATCGCGCGCCGCGCCTCGTCGTCGTCGAAGAGGCCGGCGCGCGCCGGCGCCGCGCCGGCGACGAGCGCAGCGAACGCGATGAAGGCGAGCGCGCGGGCGCGGACGGTGCCGGCCATCTTCAGCGGCTCGCCAGCTCGGCGCGACGGTTCTTCGCCCACGCCTCTTCGTTCTCGCCCTGCACCGCCGGCCGCTCCTTGCCGAAGCTCACCGCCTCGAGCTGGGTCGGGTCGGCGCCGAGCAAGGTCAGCGACTTGACGACGGCCTCGGCGCGGCGCTGGCCGAGCGCGAGGTTGTATTCGCTGCTGCCGCGGTCGTCGGTGTGGCCCTCGACGGCCATGTGCATCTTGCGGTTGGTCGTCAGCGCCTTGGCGTTGGCCTCGATCACCGGTCGGTACTGGTCCTTGACGACGTAGCTGTCGAAGTCGAAGTAGACGATGCGCGGCAGGTTGGTGAAGTTGACGTTGCTGGTTCCGGTGACGTCGACCGGCGCGACGCGCGTCTGCGAAGACGACGCGCCGCCGGTGCCGGCGCCGGTGCCGGACGTCGTGCCGGTGCGCGACTCGACCGGCGCCTGGCTGTCGAGCGGCACGCTCGAGCACGCGGCGAGCGAAGCGGCCGCGATGGCGGCGAGAAGGTGACGGTGAAGTGTCTTCATGGTGGTTCTCCTTTGCTGCAGAGGGATGCGCCGCGACCCCGGGCTCAGCGCCCGTAGGGACCCCACACCGGCTCGCGGAGATCGGCCGTCTGCGATGGCAGGCGAGCCTTGATTTTCCCATCGAGGGTGGTGGTCATCAACACGCTGCGCCCGTTGGCACGCGTTGCATAGATGAGAAGTCGGCCATTTGGCGCGAAGCTCGGGTGCTCGTCGTCGCTGGTGTCGGTGATCGGCTGCGGCTGCGCGCCCGTGGTCGCGAGGTCGAGGACGACGAGGCGAAACGCGTTCCCCGAGCGGGTGACGTACGCGAGCGTCTTGCCGTCGGGGCTGAGTGCCGGGCTGATGTTGTAGCCGCCGCTGAAGGTGACGCGCTCGGCGTTGCCGCCGCCGGCGGCCATCCGGTAGATCTGCGGCGCGCCGCCGCGGTCGCTCGTGAAGTAGAGCCACTTGCCGTCGGCGCTGTACTCGGCCTCGGTGTCGATCGCCGGGCTCGACGCGAGGCGGCGCGGGTCGCCGCCGTTCCTGCCGATCGAGAACAGCTGCGAGCCTCCCTCGCGCGACAGCGTCACCGCGAGCCGCTCGCCGTCGGGCGTCCACGCCGGCGCGCTGTTCGAGCCGCGGAAATCGGCGATCGCGCGGCGCTCGCCGGTCGCGACGGTGTGGACGAAGACGACCGCCTTCTGCCGCTCGAACGAGACGTACGCGAGCTCCTTGCCGTTCGGCGACCACGCCGGCGAGATGATCGGCTGGCCGCTGTTGAGCGCGACCTGGCCGTTCTCGCCATCGGCGTCGGCGACGCGCAGCGTGTAGCGCTGCCCGCTGTGCGTGACGTAGGCGATCCGCGTCGAGAAGACGCCCTTCTCGCCGGTGAGCTTCTCGTAGATGAAGTCGGCGATGCGGTGCGCGGCGAGGCGCAGCTCGCTCGCCTCGACGGCGTTGCTCTGGCCGCCGAGCTCGCTGCCCTTGACGACGTCCCAGAGCTTGAAGCGGATGTCGTAGCGACCGTCGGCGAGACGCGTCACCGAGCCACCGACGAGCGCATCGGCGGCGCGCCCGCGCCACTGCGCGATGTCCGGCCGGCTCGCCTCGTCGAAGCTCGTCGAACCAGTGTCGACGATGCGAAAGGCGCCGCTTCGCTCCAGGTCGGCGCGGATGATCGCCGACGGCGACTGGTTGGTCTTGTCCTCGTCGCGAAAGCGCACCACCGCGATCGGCAGCTGCGTCGCGCCGACGCCCGAGATCTCGACCCGGAACTGCGCCGCCGCCGGCCAGCCGGCGAGCGCGAGCAACGCCCCGCACGCGCTGCGGCGCGAAAAACGAATCTGGGACAATGAGCTCGATCCGGGCGCCATCCGCGTCATCTCGCCGCCGACATCGTCCATCGACCACCCGCCGCGACATGCGCCAGAACGATTCGCTTGCCGTGGTCATCGTCGCGAAGAACGAAGCCGCGCGCATCGGCGACTGCATCGCGAGCGCGAAGTTCGCCGACGAGGTGCTCGTGCTCGACTCGGGCAGCAGCGACCAGACCGTGCAGATCGCCGAGGCGGCGGGAGCGCGCGTCGTCGTCACCGACTGGCCGGGCTACGGCCCGCAGGTCGCGCGCGGCTTTGCGATGGCGACCACCGACTGGGTGCTCTCGCTCGACGCCGACGAGCGCATCCCGCCTGCCCTGCAGGCCGAGGTGCGCGCTGCGATCGCGAGCGGCAAGCATGACGGCTACCGCATTCCGCGCTGGTCGGAGTTCTGCGGCCGCGTCATGCGCCACGGCGGCTGGCGCCCCGACTACACGCTTCGCCTCGGCCGCCGCGCGCGCTCGGGCTTCACGAGCGACTTCCTGCATGCGCACATGACCGTCGACGGCAGCGTCGGCGAGCTGACCGAGAGCCTCGTCCACCTCAGCTACCCCGACGTCCACGACGTCCTCGAGAAGCTCGACCGCTACTCGAGCGGGAGCGCACGCGACATGCACGCGCGCGGCCAGACCGCGAGCGTGGCGAAGGCGATCGCGCACGGGCTGTTCGCGTTCGTGCGCACGTATCTGCTGAAGCTCGGGTTCCTCGATGGTCGGCACGGATTGATGCTGGCGATCTACAACGCCGAGTATGCCTATTACAAATATGTGAAGCTGATGTTCATGCAGAGTCCGCCGACGCAGCCGGAGTTCCCTGCATGACGACGCCTGCCGGAATCGAGTCCCCGGCACGCCCTGAGGTCGACAACGCGGCAGCGCCGCCTGCCGCCGACAAGGAGGCAAGCCGCGCTCCCGGCGGCGTACCGCCCGTCGACGAGGCGGCGAGCCTCGCCAACGCCGTCGCCCGCCGGCGCCTCGGCGAGCGGCTGCGGCGGATCGCGCCGTTCTTCGCCGATTGCCGGCGCGGCTTCGTCCTCGCCTTCGTCGGCGCCGTCATCGCCGCCGCGACCGAGCCGGCGATTCCGGCGCTGCTCAAGATTCTCCTCGACGACGGCGTCAAGCAGAGCGCGATCCCGCTCTGGGCGGTGCCGATCGCGGTCATCGGAATCACCTTCATCCGCGGTTTTGCCGGCTTCATGTCGCAGTACGGCCTCGCCTGGGCCGCCAACCGCGGCACGCAGACGATGCGCCGCACGATGTTCCAGCGCGTGCTCGACGCCGAGCCCGCGCTCTTCACGAAGAACACCGCGAGCAACCTCGTCAACACGCTGACGTTCGAAGTCCAGAACGGCGCCAACCAGCTCGTCTATTCGCTGCAAAGCCTGGTCGGCGACTCGCTTCGCTTCGCCGCGCTGATCGGCTACCTCATCTGGCTGAACTGGCAGCTGACACTCTTTGTTGCAATCCTGCTGCCCGCGGTTGCATTCGTGATGCGCAAGTTCAGCAAGCGGCTGCACCGGCTCACCGTCCAGGGCCAGCAGTCGGTCGACGAGCTCGCCTACGTCGTCGAGGAGAACGTGCTCGCGTGGCGCAGCGTTCGCCTGCACGAGGCGCAGGCCTCGCAGGCGACGCGGTTCGAGCGCGCCAGCAACGATCTGCGCCGCCTGAGCCTGAAGTCGGCGATCGCCGCGGCGTCGGGCTCGCCGATCACGCAGGTGCTGGCGTCGTGCGCGCTCGCGATGGTGATCGTCGCTGCGCTCTGGCAGAGCAGCCGCGGCGGCAACTCGGTCGGCAGCTTCGTCGCCTTCATCGTCGCGATGCTGCAGCTCGTGCCGCCGCTCAAGCACCTCTCCGAGCTCGCCGGGCCGATCACGCGCGGGCTCGCCGCGCTCGACCGCGGGGTCGCGCTGATCGACACGTCGCTGCCCGAGCGCGGCGGCAGCTTCGACCCGGGTCGCAGCGCCGGCCACGTCGAGCTGCGCGGCGTGACGCTCGCTTACCGCGCCGGCCAGCGGCCCGCGCTCGACCGCGTCGACCTCGAAGTGCGTGCGGGCGAGACCGTCGCGCTCGTCGGTCCGTCGGGCAGCGGCAAGACGACGCTCGTCAATCTGCTGCCGCGCTTCCTCGAGCCGAGCGGCGGCACCCTGCTCCTCGACGGCAGGCCCCTTTCCGAATGGAGCGTGAAAGCGTTGCGCCGGCAGTTCGCGATGGTCAGCCAGGACGTCGTCCTCTTCAACGACACCGTCGCCGCCAACGTGTCGCTCGGTGCGGACGGCGGCAGCGACGAGCGCGAGCGGATCCGCGCCGCGCTCGCCGGCGCCAACCTGCTCGACTTCGCCGAGTCGCTGCCGCACGGGCTCGACACCGTGGTCGGCCACAACGCGAGCGAGTTCTCGGGCGGCCAGCGGCAGCGCCTGGCGATCGCGCGCGCGATCTTCAAGGACGCGCCGATCCTCATCCTCGACGAGGCGACCTCGGCGCTCGACTCCGAGTCCGAGCGCCTCGTCCAGCAGGCGCTCGGCCGCCTGATGAAAGGCCGCACGAGCATCGTCGTCGCGCACCGGCTGTCGACGATCGAGCGCGCCGACCGCATCGTCGTCATCGACGCCGGCCGCATCGTCGAAACCGGCAGCCATGCCGAGCTGCTCGCCGCGGGCGGGCTCTACGCGCATCTGCACTCGCTGCAGTTCCGCGGCTGAGCGGCCGTCTTCCGGAGCCACCGCCATGAACGAACGTCCGATCAGCCGCTTTCCGGTTCCCGCGCTCGAGTCGCTTCCCGACGACGTCCGCGCCCGCATCGTCGAGGTGCAGGAGAAGTCGGGGTTCGTCCCGAACGTCTTCCTCGCCCTCGCCCATCGGCCCGACGAGTTCCGCGCCTTCTTCGCGTACCACGATGCACTGATGCTCAAGCCCTCGGGGCTCACGAAGGGCGACAAGGAGATGATCGTCGTCGCGACGAGCGGCGCCAACGACTGCCTCTACTGCGTCGTCGCGCACGGTGCGCTGCTTCGCATCTACGAGAAGAACCCGCTCGTCGCCGACCAGGTCGCGGTCAACCACCGCAAGGCCGACATCACGCCGCGGCAGCGCGCGATGCTCGACTTCGCGATGAAGGTCTGCCTCGACTCGCGCGCGGTCGACGACGCCGACTACGCGGCTCTGCGCACGCACGGCTTCAGCGACGAGGACGCCTGGGACATCGCGGCGATCACCGCGCTCTTCGGCCTCTCGAACCGGATGGCCAACGCGACCTCGATGCGGCCGAACGACGAGTTCTACCTGATGGGTCGCGTGCCGCGGCAGAAGGCTTGATGGCGCGCGCGATGCGCTATCTCGTCGTCATCCCGGTCCTCGACCAGCTCCGCTACACCGAGCAGTGCGTCGCGAGCCTGCTCGCGCACGGCACGCCGGCCGATGCGATCCTCGTCATCGACAACGGCAGCAAGGACGAGACGCCGCAGTGGCTCGCCGCGCACCCGGAGATCCGCTCGGTGCGCAACGCCGTCAACCTCGGCTGCGGCGGCGCCTGGACGCAGGGGGCGCTCCTCGCGCAGGGCGACTGGGCGGTGCTCCTCAACAACGACGTCGTCGTCAGCGACCGTGCGATGGACGCGATGCTCGACGCCGCCGACCGCCACGGTCTCGACGTCGTCAGCCCGTCGCTCGCCGAAGGCCCGCTCGACTACGACTTCGCCGCGCACAGCACCGCGTTCGTCCAGGCGATGAAAGGGACGGTGCGCCGCGGCTGGTTCCACGGCGTCTGCTTCGCCGTGCGGCGCAGGGTTTTCGAGGCGATCGGCTTTCCCGACACCGATCGGCGCCTCGGCGGTCGCGAGGACGTCGAGTTCCTCGTCCGCTGCCTGCGCAACGACGTTCCGGTCGGCACCGTCGGCGACGCGCTGCTCCACCACTTCGGCTCGATCACGCAAAAGGCGATCAAGCTCGAGACCGGGCAGAAGGACCTCGGCGACCGCGACTACTTCTACGCCCGCGTCGGCATGGGCTGGCTCGCGCGCAAGCGCTTCAAGGCCGAGCGCGTCCGCAACGCGCGCGCGTGG
>Ga0207689_10005985_pt1 | contig 10758 bp, 10 predicted proteins | sample KBSMisM52_FD_184312 | JGI IMG/M metagenome (GOLD analysis project Ga0207689, IMG submission 184312) | Miscanthus rhizosphere microbial communities from Kellogg Biological Station, Michigan, USA - KBS Miscanthus M5-2 (SPAdes) (version 2) | ecosystem: Host-associated > Plants > Roots >... | reverse complement strand
GATGCAGCGGTGGCCGCGCGAGAAGTAGCGCATCTGCGGCTCCCAGTTGGTGTGGTCGGCCGCGAACTCGTGCAGGAAGATGATCGGCGTCCCGCTTCCAGCCTCTTCATAGTGCAGACGAACGCTATCCTTGGCGACGGCATGGGGCATTTCCGATTCCTCTCCATTTTCTTGTTTTTACGCAACATCATTGCGTCGAGCGCGCCGAACATCGCAATTAATTTCCGGGGCCGCAATACGGCGGAATCGTTTCATTTTCGCCATCGAATGATCGCGAAATCACCCCGGAATAGTTTCCTCGCCGCCACATGAAGTCTTGTTCCCGTCACACCGCGACGCAAAACGCCGCCCCGCGGTCGTTCGTAGACGAACGCAAAGGGGAAGCGGGGGTGATACAGAGGATTTAGTATGCGTCAGTTGTTTGGGTTTCGCCGGTCGCTTCGGTTCATGGCACTGGCACTGTGTTCGGCGTCCATCGTCGTAATCGTCTCGCCGGCTTCGGCACGGCCTCACCACGGCGCAGGGCGGCACGCCCGGGCCTATCACGCCGGCCATCACGCCAAGCATTACGCCTATCGCCACTATCGCCATGCAGCCCGGATGTCGCGCTGGGAGCGCAACGCGCCGCAAATGCAGATGGGCGGCTTTGCCGACACCAATCCGAGCTACGCTGTGAGCAGCCCCCAGATGATGGCGCCCGGCGGCTTCGGCTCACCTGGCGCCGTCGCGGAGGCGGGCGCTGGTCGCGGCCATCGTGCCCGGCTCCGGCAGGTCGAGCGCACGTCGCGCTGGGAGCGTGGCGTTGCACAAATGCAGGCGCGCGGTCTTGCCGACGCCAATGCAAGCGTCGCAACAAGCGCAAGCGTCGGGCCGAATGCAACCGTGACGCCGGCCGGCGGCGCGATGGCATCCAGCTTCGGCTCATCGAACGTCGTCGCCGAAGCGCGCCGCTATCTCGGCGGCAATCCGACGGGACGCGGCAGCCTGTGGTGCGCGCGGTTCATGAACCTGGTGCTGCAGCACTCCGGTTATCGCGGCACCGGCTCGGACATGGCGAGCTCGTTCGCGAAATACGGCCAGCGCGTTTCCGGCCCGCAGGTCGGTGCGATTGCGGTGATGTCGCGCGGCCGCCGCGGCGGCCATGTCGGAATCATCACCGGCATCGACGCCAAGGGGAATCCGATCATGATCTCCGGCAATAACGGCAACCGCGTCCGCGAAGCCCCGATCTCGCGCGGCCGGATCTACGCCTACGTCATGCCGACGAACTGAGGCGGATCGCGCTTCGTCCTCTCTCCGTTGCTGACGGGGAGGGGACACGCTTTCATCCGAAGCATGAAAGCAGGGCGCGGACGGCTATGGAATAGGCCGTGGCACCTAACCGCCTTGGTGAGGCGTGTCGGCTTTGGATTGATCACCCGGCATCGATTCATCGCCGACGACGTGCAGCATGAACGGCTTGGGGGCGCGCCCACCCGGGACCAGTATCTTTCGGCTTACCCGCTTTGGTCTTGGCGCCGCCTGGTTCTCGGAAGAACGAAACAGCGCGTAGTCGCGGCCGAATAGCCAGCACGAAATCTGAAAGATGCCGTGGGTGATGAACAATGCGGCGAGCACATCGATCGAATAGTGATAGTGGCCGAGCAGCACGACTGAGCCGAAGAAGCCAGTCATCGCGAGATAGAACGCCCGCAACTGCGGGACGTGCCAGAAGGCAAGCGCGGCGAGAAACGGCAGGCCGGTGTGGCCGGAGAAAAACAGGTCGCTGCCGTAAAAAATCGAGTTGAAGAATGGCGCCGCCTTCTGCGGATCGATCGGCGATGGCGCCATGTGGGTGAGCGCCACGAACACGGCGCGGACGAGCAGGAACAGCGCGGTGGCCTTCAGCGCGAATGGCAACCGGTTCGGCCGCCAGGCCAGCAGGCCCGCCGTAACGACAAAAGCAGCGAACGTCCCGTAAACGAACAGAAAGCGCAAATTGTAGGGGCCAACGCGGCTGAGCACGAAATCGGTGACGTAGTTGCTGGCGTGGACCGTGGCGTAGCTGACCGAGGCGAAGATCGCGATGGCGCTGGCGGCGAGGAAGGCGGCGCCCTCGGATAGCGAGCGCACATAGGCGCGATTGTCCAACAGCGTTCGGTAGCGCCGTATGGCGTCTTCCATGGCTAACGCTCCTCCGTTCGCAGATTTCTGCCGAGGATCGGCCAATGTCCGCCGGGGGCGCCCCAGGGTAATCCCGGGCGCGGCAAGCCGCGTATGAAGCATGCCACATCTCGGAAATTCGTCTCGCCGAGCGCAGTATTGGAGACCCACCCCCATGCCCGCCGGGCTCTCGGTTTCGTGAAGAGGCTTCGTGGGGCAGTCCGGGACGTAACAGCCGAGCGGTCGCGACGAAGTCGTTTTCTCAGGCCGACGAAGACATCCTGAAACGAACCGATGATCTAATGAGGGTCTCAGGAGCTTTGCCTGATCGAGGCATAGGTGTCGTCATGCGCGAAGATTTTGCTTCTTCCAGTTTTCTTGCCGTTATCATTGTGAGCTTGATCATCGTTTGTACTGGTTTTGTCGCACTTGGAATCTGAAATCCAGCGCAGGCCAATGCGCCTCACCATTGAAACCGGCTCGACCACAAAGCAGGATGTACCCGGCGGCCGGGCGCGGCGATCAGCCGATCGGTGGGCTACGGACCAAAGCGCCGCAAGCGGCAGCGGATATCCGACGCGCCGATAAAAGTCTTTCGCTTACTGGAGTGCTTCGACTGTCGCCGCCATGTCGGGCGCGCGCGTGACGCGGTATGTGGCGTTGCTGCATTTGAGGACCCAGACGGCGCGGTCCGGCCGCGAGCGCTTTTTGTCCCTGGTGGCGCCGAGCGCCTTGTCACAGGTAAACCCCTGAATGCGAATCTGGGCCGCCAGCTCGGTCTGCGGCGTTTCGGCCGCAACCGGTTGCGCCTGCACCTGCGGGCTGGAAAGAACAGCAGCGATAGCCAGGAGTAACGATCCAAATGTCTTGTGCATGACCCCAATCCTCAAGGCAGGCATCCGCTCATCCGAATGCCGAACCATACACAAAAACTTCGGGCTTGTCGCTTTGGGTCACGAGCCGGCTTCGGAAGGTCCAGTTGTGACCTCCGCGCTTCAAAGCCATTTCCGCAGCCGGAATATCGACCTCTCCCCACTCTAATATGTAGCGCGCAAGGGGCTTGCTTCAAGGCCCCCGTCATCCCGTAGAAACGCCGACCGAAGCCAGAACCTGCGGGGTCACGAAATGAGTGCACTGTTATCGACGTGCCGGGCGCATGCGGTGGTGATCGCCGGCGGCGGTCCGACAGGACTGATGTTGGCGGGCGAGTTGGCGCTGGCGGGCGTCGACGTTGCCATTGTCGAGCGGCGCGGCAGCCAGGATCTCGCCGGCTCGCGCGCAGGCGGGCTGCACGCACGCTCCATCGAGATTCTCGATCAGCGCGGAATCGCCGACCGGTTCCTCTCGCAGGGACAGACCCATCCGGCCGTGCACTTCCACATCCCGTTGGACATCAGCGACCTTCCCACCCGGCACAATTACGTGCTCGGCCTGTGGCAGAACCATATCGAGCGTATCCTGGCCGAGTGGGTCGGCGAACTGGCGGTGACGATCTATCGCGGACGTGACGTGACCGGTTTCGCGCAGGACGACACCGGCGTCGACGTCGCGCTCTCCGACGGCCAGACGCTGCGGGCGGAATATCTCGTCGGGTGCGATGGCGGCCGCAGCCTGATCCGTAAACTGGCCGGCATCGAATTCGCCGGATGGGATCCGACGACGAGCTGGTTGATCGCCGAAGCTGAGCTGGCCGAGGAGCCGAAGTGGGGCCTTCACCAGGATGCGCGCGGCATCCATGGAATCGGCAAGGCGGATGACGGATCGGCCCGGATCGTGCTGACCGAACCGCAGTTGCGGCTCGACAGCGAACCCACCCTGCGCGATGTCAGCGAGGCGCTCGTCGCCGTCTACGGGACCGATTACGGGATCTGCAATCCGACCTGGATCTCCCGGTTCACCGACATGACGCGTCAGGCTGCCGCTTACCGGGACAGACGCGTCCTGTTGGCCGGCGACGCCGCGCATGTGCATCCGCCGGTGGGTGGGCAGGGCCTCAACACCGGTGTGCAGGATGCGGTGAACCTCGGATGGAAGCTGGCCCAGGTGGTCAAGCTGAGATCACCGGAAAACCTGCTCGATACCTATCACGCCGAGCGCTTTCCCGTGGGCGCTCGCGTATTGCGCAACACGATGGCGCAGGTCGCGCTTCGTCGCACGGACGACCGCAGCAAGGCTTTGGGCGACGGCGTTTCCGAACTGCTCGGCATGGACGAGCCTCGCCGGCGGTTGGCCGCGGAGATGTCGGGTCTCGGCATTCATTACGACCTCGGTGAGGGACACACGCTGCTCGGGCACCGCATGCCCGACCTCGATCTGGTCACCGCCAACGGTTCGGTGCGGGTCTTCACCCTGCTGCACGATGCCGTGCCGATCCTGCTCAATCTCGGTGAACCCGGCGGCTTCGACATCACGCCATGGGTTGATCGGGTCCGGCTGATCGACGCCAGATGTGTTGATACATGGGAGCTTCCGGTGCTTGGCGTGGTCACGGCTCCCATCGCCGTATTAATTCGTCCCGACGGATATGTGGCGTGGGCAGGTGACCTGACCCAGCCGGGGCTCGCCGGCGCGCTGACCACCTGGTTCGGACCGCCAGCCGCGTCGTAGCCGCGCTGGCTTTTCCTGTGGCCTCTCGCTAATTCGCGGGCTGGCAGGAAGCACAGTGATGATTATCTAAACCGCCGTGAGCCCCCGGGGTATCGCGCTGTCATGTATTTTGTCGAACGTCCAATTGTTCATGCAGATGCGGCGGCTGGCGAGGGTGTCGGGACCCTGCGATGTTTCCGTTCACCCTCGCTTTCCGACGTCGTCGAGGCGATCTGGGATTGCGACGTTCCAGATGCCGATTTTGCGCGGACGCTCACGATCAAATGCGCCCCCGGCACCTCGCTCTGGCTGACGGGTCAATATCGAAAGCCGGCGGAAATGCGCCAGCGCACGAAGCTTCTACCGACGAAATGTGCGACCCAGATTCAATCGCACGCCCTGACTCTGCGGCCCACCGGGGCCTTCGGTGTTGTCCTGGTGTGCCTCAGATCCGACGCGGCAAGCCGCATCGTCGAAGCGCCGCTCAGGGAATTCGCCAATGCCAACATAAAGCTTGAGGACCTGTTCAGCGCAGGCGAAGTGGCCATGTGCGACGAGATGCTCGCGAACGCGCAGACGAGCAGGGAGCGGATTTCCGGTATCCATTCCTTCCTGCTTCGACATCTGCGGCCGCACGCCGATAGCCTCGCCAGCCGCGCCGCGTTTCATCTCGGCAAAGACCCGACAATGCAGATGCATTCCCTCGCCGCAAAACTCGACTCCAGCCCACGGCATCTGTCGCGTGCCTTCAATGCTGCCTTTGGCGTCAGTCCGAAGCGATTTGCGCGCCTGGCGCGGTTTCAGAAAATCATCGCGGAACGACGGAGCGGCCAGTCGTGGGCTCAGGTCGTGCAGGCCTGCGGCCTGACCGACCAGTCGCATCTCGTCAGGGAGTTCCAGGATATCGTGGGCCAGTCGCCGACAGCATTCTTTAAGCACGAGCTTTCGCTCGGTGCAGAAGAGATGGGCGAAGCTAGCCTTATCATTCAGCAGGCCGATCCCAACGATCGCCCGGTCACGGAAAGCTGACGCCGGCGTCCGAAAACGCCAAGACGGATTTCGCAGAGATTGCCAGATTGATCCCGGTATTTGGTCGATTTCAACGAAGGCGGCGCGATGAATCCAGCAGAGAAAGTTGCCATAGTCACGGGTGCGTCTCAGGGCATCGGCGAAGGAATAGTCCGGCAATTCCTCGCCAGGGGCTACCGTGTCGTCGCCTGTTCGAGAAACATCGCGACCACCGGTCAATCGAACCTGGTCGAAGTTGCCGGCGATATCTCGCAGCCGGAAACAGCGTCGTTGGTCATCCAAACGGCGAAAGAGCGTTTTGGGCGCGTGGACACCCTGATCAACAATGCGGGTGCCTTCCTGCCCAGGTCCTTTACGGAGTACACCGAGAGCGAATTTGCGATGCTCTTGCAGGTAAATCTCGGAGGCTTCTTTCACGTTTCGCAAAGGGCGATCGCCGAAATGCTTCATCGAGGGAGCGGGCATATCGTCAACATTACCTCCAGTCTCGTGGCCGAGCAGCCATTGAAGGTGCTGCCGGCGGCGCTGACGGCGATCACCAAGGGCGGGATCAACGCAGCGACGCGGTCCCTTGCCATCGAGTATGCGGACAAAGGTATCCGGGTGAATGCGGTGGCTCCCGGAGCGATCCGCACTCCCATGCATGCGAACGATACGCACGGTTTCCTTGCAACGCTGCACCCGATGGGTCGCATCGGGGAAATTCGGGAGATCGTCGACGCGGTTCTCTATCTCGAAGATGCAGCCTTTGTCACCGGAGAGATTTTGCACGTCGATGGCGGTGCCAACGCAGGGCGCTGGTAACCGGGTCAAAGCCTTCCATGAAGTCGAACCAGCGCGAGGAAAAAATGCACGCCCATCCTCGATCCATCACGGAGCTGTTCGGGATCGAACTGCCGATCATTCAGGCGCCGATGCTGGGCGTTGTTACGGCTTCGATGGTCATCGGCGTTGCAGAAGCGGGCGGGCTGGGCTCGCTACCCCTTACCAATCTGAGCCCGCAAGCGGCTCGGACGATGTTCTCCGAGATACGGCAGCGGACATCGAAGCCTGTCAACGTAAACTTCCTTTGCCATGAATCGCCTGAGAGCAATCCCGCTTCGGAAGATGCCTGGATTGGGTCCTTGAAGCCATACTATGCCGAGCTCGGCCTTGCCTCCGACCGAAGTCCCCTCGGCAATCCTGTTCCGACGTTTGGGACGACCCATTGCGATCTGCTGGACGAGATTGCACCTGACGTCGTCAGCTTTCACTTTGGCCTTCCACCCAGGCTCCTTCTCGAGCGTGTGCGCAAGACCGGTGCGAAGATCGTATCGTCGGCGACCACAGTCGAAGAGGCGGTGTGGCTGGAGAAAGCTGGTTGCGATGCCATCATTGCTCAAGGGCTTGAAGCAGGCGGACATCGGGGAACGTTCCTTCACGGCAAGGTCGATGCCCAGGTCGGCACGATGGCCCTGGTACCGCAGATTGTCGATGCAGTGAAAGTCCCGGTCATAGCAGCCGGAGGCATCGGCGATCAAAGGGGAGTTGCCGCTGCATTCGCGCTGGGAGCGTCGGCAGTACAGGTCGGCACGGCATTTCTCTTCTGTGAGGAGGCAAATGTTTCTCCCCTGTACCGGCAGGCAGTGAGGGTTGCGCGACCGGAGCAAACGCTGGTCACGAACATCTTCACCGGGCGACCGGCCCGCGTGCGCGAAACCCGGATCGTTCGAGAGCTTGGTCCGATCGCGAAGAATGTGCCCGCCTTTCCTCTCGCGGCAGCTCCGCTTGCGCCGCTGCGCGCCGCAACCGAATCGAACGGGTGCACAGACTTCATGCCGTTGTGGTGCGGTCAGGCCGCGTGCCTGAGCCCGGAACTCTCGGCCGCAGAGCTGACCAGATGGCTATCCAGGCCGCGCTAGCGGCACTTGCAGGAGCTGGACGGATCATTGCTTTCGTTCATTGAGCACGGGCATTGCCGTGCGCAAGGCCTGTTCGTACCGCTTCAGTTGATCCTGCGAAAATTTCTGCATGACCAGAAGTTCGTCAACCGTCTTGTTCTTCAAATGGATGGTGGCTGACGAGGTCAGGACATCATCATCCACCGGTGCCGCGCTGCGTCGAAGGGCAAGCATTCGCTCGATACGCTGCAGAACGAGACGATTGCGCTGCTCTCCCTTGCCCGCGTGTTCGACGTAATGCGCCAGCCTTTCGGTGGACATGGTTCGCGCGCTCTCCACGTCGCCTTCGATAAGCCGGAGCAGTTGCTCGTCGATGATGTCGCTGCACAAATCGATGCATTCGTCGCAGATAAACACATGCGGGCCGGCAACCAGCGATCTCACTTCATGCTGGGTCTTGCCACAGAACGAACAATAGAGGACAGCCTGTGGCGCTGGAGCCTGGTGTCCGGCCGTCGAACCGGAACGTGGCTGCGCCGTATCGATCCTGGCGGACAGGATGTTCCAGTTCTCGTAGCCGAACGTCTTCGCGATCAGCTCCAGGGATTCGCTATGGGTGATTTCCATAGCCTTGGCCTTCAAGGCATCGCGCAGGGAATGCGCCATGACTTTCGCATCGCGGAAATCGCGCATGAGAGCACCTCTCTATCGACGAACGGAGGAGATCGGTGCCTGCCTTGCCGACCCGTTCGCCAATGGCGAGGGCGCGGAGATAGATTGATACGTTCACCATCCCCGAAGGGCGCAGGCGGCGGGTGTATCGACCCGGTCGCAATGTTGGCGCGCGACTGCGCGTTGTCAACTCAAAATGCTCCGGGCGGCGAAACGGCCTAGGGCGCGTGCGCCGTCGAAGGGGACCTGTTCTGATTCGAATTTTCGATGCGCTTGGCTTCGGCGACGTCGGCCAATGCGCGCTTGAGGTCGCCCATGCGACGGAAGACAATGCCGCGATTGATGTAGGAATCCGACAAGCCGGGATCCATATCTATCGCCAGGTCGAAGTTGGCGAGCGCAATAACCAGATCCCCGGCACGATACGCTGACATGCCCCGTTCTCGATAATATTTGGCGTCCTTGGTCCCGACGTCGCCAGCCGGCGAACCATGCTCGCTTGCAGGAGCGATGCCTGTCGTCGCAGCAGGTGCAATGCCGTCAGGCTTGATCGGCGCTTCGACGTCCCGCAGATTCAAGTCGAACGGCATGTCGGCTCCGGCGACGGCTAGCTGGTCGTGCTTTCCGGTTCGGCCATATGCGTCGGATATTTTGTTTGCGGTGGGCGCCTGCGCGACTTCGCGCTTGGACATGCTGGACATATCGGTCACCTGCGCCGAAGCGACGGACCGCCCGTCGACGGGCTTGAACAGAAGGTAACCTCCGACGAGCACTGCAGAGACGGCAGCACTCACGATGGCGTCAGCGCCCAGCTTGCGGATCGTGCCGGAGAATTTGCTGCGCTTTGGCACCCCGCTTTGCTGCCGGCGAGCGAGTTCGAGCATCCGGTCATAGGCCTCTCGCTGCCGCGTGTCGCTCAGTATGGCGTTGGCGCGGACAATCCGCCGGAATCTCGCTGCAGCTTCCGGATCGCCGGGATTGATGTCGGGATGACTTGCCCACGCGGCCCTGCGGAACGCGTCTCTGAGACCGTCCGCATCGTCGTCCGGAAGCGCGCCCAGCAACTCGTAAAGAGTGGTCATTACCGTTCACTGAAATGCAGATACTAATCGACAAATTTAACCATAGAGGGCGACGCCTCAATTAGTGCGCAACCAGCGGAAAAAACCCCGCTGCGAAAAGGGTGAAGGGCAGGGATGGCAAAAGCAAGACAAAACGGAGAACTGTTTGTGCATTGCAGCATAGGGTAAATGCTAGCCGAACGGACCCAGATCGATCAGCTCTTGCTTGGATTGTGGAGTTTAATAGGTTCGGCTACTGGTTGTGCTGACGCGGTAACCGGCGCCGATGCTCGGCCCGTCGCGCGGTTGCGCGGATTGCTATCGAGCCGTTTTTCGTTGCCGGACCGGTTCGATTTCGCATGTGCTGGACGTCTGCAGCAGGGTGAGGCGCTCGCGCGCGGCCTTCTCCGCATCCAGGTAGCATTGTCGTTCGTACTCGACCTTCAAGCGGATCCATTCGTCCGGATCCACGGTCTTGAGGTCGGATCGCTTGAACTCGCAATCGGGGGCCGGCTGCGCTGACAGCAACGCCGGGTCCGGCCGCCGGATTTTTGGTTCGGGATGTCGATATGGTTCGGCGTATCGACGGATGCGTACCGGTGTACGGACGGAAGGCGCCTTGCCTTCGCGCACGGCAAGATTGACTTCACGTTGCGCTGGATTGCGCGCGCAGCCGGCAAACGACAGCGAACAGAGAATGACGCACACGGTCAGAAGTTTTGGAGCGTGCGATTTCAGGCCAGCGGCATGCAAGTGCTCGCCCGCTTCTTGGCAGGAATCCTGAAAACGTAGCGCTGCGCCAACGGTCGCCATGCCAATGATTTCCGATCAAGCGCGCTGTGCTGATCACAAGAAAATTTCGCGCGGCAACCATGAACGGAAAATTTGAATCGAATTCTAACGATTACGATGAATCAAATCTAAATCGGCTTCATACGCTTCATGGCAGTCTGACATGACCGACAGTGAGCATCCGGTCGAGCAGCGCGAATCGTGCCAGGCGGCCAGCTTTCGCTGACAATCGGCCCAAAAACCCGCTGCGCGTAAACAGCGATTTGCTCAGCCATTTCAACGTGATTTGGGTCGTCCAGCCGCGCTTTCAAAAATATTCCGCTTAACGTGTAGGCCAAATCAGTTCTATCAATTCGCCCGTCTCGTTCCGGCAAGAGGGGCGTATCGCGATCGTCACGAACGCGGGATGGGATGCGGTGGACGCGAGAGCGCCGGCGCGCGAATGGAGTCGCAGGGCAGGTCTATCCTGTGAGTGAAATCCGGCGCGCAGGACGAAGGGCGCTTTACGCGTACGGCAAAACCGTGTGGTCCTGACACCTGTGGCTGGTGCCAAGCTGCCGGTGGCGAATTCGATCCAACCGGATCGATTGAGCCAT
>Ga0207689_10005982_pt1 | contig 10761 bp, 8 predicted proteins | sample KBSMisM52_FD_184312 | JGI IMG/M metagenome (GOLD analysis project Ga0207689, IMG submission 184312) | Miscanthus rhizosphere microbial communities from Kellogg Biological Station, Michigan, USA - KBS Miscanthus M5-2 (SPAdes) (version 2) | ecosystem: Host-associated > Plants > Roots > Rhizosphere... | reverse complement strand
GAGACATTCGAGATGCTTCCCGCAGACCTTGATTGGCGGAAGTTATGATTGAAGGAGCCCGCTGGCGGCGCTGGGTATTTTTCTATCTGCCCCTCACCGCATTCGTCGTCTCGTTGCTGTTCCCGTTCTATTGGATGATCGTGACCGCGGTGCGGCCCGACAACGAGTTGTACCGGCCGTGGAACGCGCCAAATTACGCGCCGTTCTGGACGCTGCACCCGACGCTCGAGCACGTGCGCGATCTGCTGAACGACACATTGTTCGGCACCTGGATGCTGAACACGATGCTGATCTCGCTGGCCGCGACGGCGATTTCGCTGTTCTGCGGATTGCTTGCCGGATACGCGCTGGCGCGGCTCAAATTCCCGTTCGCCGGCAGCATCGGTACTGGGATCTTCATCACGTATCTCGTGCCGCAGACCCTGTTGTTCATCCCGCTAAGCGACATCATCCGCAATTTCCATCTTGGCGACTCGCCGTGGGCGTTGATCCTGACCTATCCGACCTTCCTCATTCCCTTCTGCACCTGGCTGATGATGGGCTACTTCAAATCCATCCCGAAGGAGTTGGAGGAATGCGCCCGCATCGACGGTGCGCCGCGGTGGAAGGCGATGCTCTACATCATTTTTCCAGTGGCGATCCCCGGTATTCTATCGGCCGGGATCTTTGCCTTCACGCTATCGTGGAACGAATTCATCTACGCGCTCGTCTTCCTGTCCTCACCGGAACAGAAGACGGTCCCGGTCGGAGTCACCTCCGAATTGGTACGGGGCGATGTGTTCTATTGGGGCGAGCTGATGGCCGGCGCCCTGCTGGGCTCGATCCCTGTCGCGTTCGTCTATTCGTTCTTTGTCGAATATTACGTCTCAGGCATTACCGGGTCTGTGAAAGGATAGCGCGATGGCCCAAGTCGTAATAAGCAGTCTCAACAAAAAGTACGACGAGGTTCACGCAGTCAAGGACGTGAACCTCGACATCCGCAACAAGGAATTCGTTGTCCTCGTCGGCCCCAGCGGCTGTGGCAAGACGACGACCCTGCGTATGGTCGCGGGGCTCGAAAGCATCACCTCTGGCCGCATCATGATCGACGACACGGTAGTCAACGATTTACCACCGATGGACCGCGACATCGCGATGGTGTTCCAAAACTACGCGCTCTACCCGCACATGAGTGTGTACGACAACATGGCTTTTGGCCTGAAGATGCGAAAATTCGCGAAGGCCGAGATCGACAAGCGCGTCCGCGAAGCCGGTGACGTACTCGGCATTCAGGAATTGTTGAAACGCAAGCCACGGCAACTTTCCGGTGGCCAGCGCCAGCGCGTTGCCCTTGGGCGGGCGATCGTACGCCACCCGCGCGTATTCCTGTTCGACGAACCGCTCTCCAACCTCGACGCCAAACTGCGTGTGCAGATGCGGGTCGAGTTGAAGAAGCTGCACGAGCGCCTTGGCACGACTGCGATTTACGTGACCCACGATCAGGTCGAGGCGATGACGCTCGGCGACCGCGTCGTCGTCATGCGCGATGGACGGGTGCAGCAGGTCGGCGAGCCACTCGAACTGTACAACCAGCCGACCAACCGCTTTGTCGCCGGATTTATCGGCTCGCCGGCGATGAATTTCGCCTCGGTGCGGATTCATCAAGAGAGCAGTGCTGTGTGGGCGACCGGCGAAGGCATTCGGGTCAAGCTGCCGCCGGCCCAGGCCGCGCGCCTTACTCCCTACTCCGGCAATGAGGTTGCCTTGGGGGTGCGACCCGAGGATATGCGCATTGCCGCTGAGGCGGACTCGGGGGAAATGACCATCGATGCCGAGGTCGAGGTGGTCGAACGACTTGGTTCGGAGATTTTGCTGGACGTGAAGGTCGGCGCGGCGACGATGGTCGCTTCGGTCGATCCGACCGTGACCGCCAAGATGCACGACCGGCTACGATTGTCGCTCAACCCCGATCGCCTGCATTTCTTCGACAACACGACGGAAGCGGCGATCTGATGTAAATCGCGACAAAGGCGCGTTCAGCCTTGGGCGGCGGACTTGTGGGCTTGGAGGCAGCAAGCGCGTGCGTAGCTACGAATTCCCTCAGGGCTGAGGCCACAAAGACCTATAAAGAAAAAGGCCCGCACGCAGGCGGGCCCAAAGCTCTCTGAGGAGCGGCAGAAGAGGGTCAGTACGGCTCCCAGGTCCGGATCATTTCGCCACGGACGGGTTGCATCGGAAGCTTTCCTCGTCCAGCGGACAACGCGCATCGCTGGCGTGGGAGGTGGGCTGAGACGCGCTGCTCGCGCCTGACTGCATACTGTCATGGGCGAAGGCGGGCGCCGATGCCAACATCGCTGTGAGGAGCAGGGCTCGCAAGGTAAAGTGGTTCATTGTCTGGGTCCTCCTTGACCTGTCTGGCGTTGTGTTAACTCTACGGCTGCGGCCGACGCTGACCCATCCAAGTATTACCGCTGCCGGTGTGACAAATTCACGTCGACGGACTCATCCGTTGACCGCCGGTCTTGCGGCTATTACGAAACTACCAATCACGAACCACGAGGCACGAATCACGAGCCACGAATCACGGCCTCTCAGGAAACAGCGCCGCCAAGCTTCCTTCGCCCCGCAATTGCTCGAGTCTCTCCTTGGTGTACCGGTATCCCACTTCGACGAGTTCGTCGATCTTCACGAATTCCAGCACACCGAATCCATCGATCGGCGGACGCAAGCAAAGGTCGGCATCGCGCTTCACCTCGTTCGTCTTCTGAATGCTGCTGACTTCTGTAGTACGCATCAGCACGGCGCCGATGTTGGGTACTTTGATGGGTTTCACGAACGGAATGACGTGGCTCCAAAGCAACCGCCAAGGGGACGGAAACTCCGTCAGCTCGAAAGCGAACGCATGCACCGATCCGACATCGATCACGATCACCGTCCCGCACGATCGCTTGCGCATGATATCGCCGGGAAGGTTGTTCACTATCGCGCCGTCCACGAATACATTTCCGTCCAACAAAACTGGAACGAACACACCAGGCAGGGACGCGCTGGCCCGTACCGCCTTCCACAGCGGGCCCCGCTCGAACACTGTCATCTCGCTCTTGGTCAGATTGCAGGAAACGCAGAAGAAATTGACCCACAGATCTTCGATGTCGGTCGTGCCGTAAATCTCCTTCGCCCAACGGTCAAGCACTCTGCTGCGGACGATGGAGATGAACGGCAGGGTGTATTCCTTGTGCGGCTTGTGGCGTAACCAGCCGGTTCGAGAGATTTCCAGGCTCTCCTTCCAGTCGAAGCCCATCCCCAGGCCCCCGGCGATGACCGCACCCATGCTGGTTCCGCCGATCATGTCGATGGGCACTCCCGCTTCCCTCAGCGCGCGGATGACGCCGATGTGAGCGAGGCCGCGTGCGCCACCACCGCCGAAGACCACACCGATCGCCACGCCGGCAAGGCATCGGGCCATGCGATCGAAGTCTTCCTCCCGGTCGAGCCGGATGTGGAAGTGGTTCTGAATTTTGCGCTCCACGAACCAGCGACCGGTTCCGGATGGCAGTCGGCTTCCATCCCGATGGAGCAGGGCGAGCGTGTGGTGCGCGCGAGACACTCCACCCGCACCCAGAAGAGCTTTCTCCAACGCGCCGGGCGACGGCTCGGATCCAGCTATCCCGACCAGCAAGATCTCGTCCGCTTGGCGCAGACAGCGTTGCGTCCACGCGGAATCTGTGCCGTCGGTCTCATACACGAGAAACTGAGTGCCTGCCTCCTGCTCATCCAGCCAAGCAGTCAGGCGAATGCCTGCCGCGTGTTCGCGGTCCGCCGTCGCGATACCCGGTTGATTGAGCAACGTGTCGACTCGTTGCGCAGACAAATGCAGCGTCGACCCTATGTGTTGCAACGCCCTCACCAGGCGCTCGCAGAAATCATTTGTCGCCATCTCCGGTCGGGATGCCAGCACGGCGATACACTTCTTCATCCCTGCGCGAGAGGCTGTCCGCTCCTTCGCCCGCAGACGCTGCACCACGATCTTGGCGATCAGCTGCATCACCTCCGGATACTCGGCGATGATCTCGGCGAAAATCTCCGGCGATAACCGCACGAGATCGCTATCTCTGACCGCCTCCACCGTGGCGGTTCTCGGCTCACCGGTGAGCAGCGCGATCTCGCCGATGCTCTCGCCGCGGCTCATCTCGCTGAGTACGCGCCCGTCGTGACCCACCGCTCGCAGGCGTCCTCCGAGAACGAAATAGAGATCGCGCTCCGTGTCGCCTTCCACGAAGAGGGTTTCGCCTGCGTGCAGACGTACCCATTCCACGCGGGCCTCCAGAAACTGCAGAATAGAATGGTCCAGGTGACCGAATAGCCGCGTGAGGCCGACTGCAAGTTGATCGCGCAGGATGCGCCGGCGGATCCCCTCCGACATCTCGTGGATCGCGGCCGGGACATTTGCGGCGATCTTCTCGAAAGTCTCGCGCGGGATTTTGACGAGGACCGCATCTTCCGCCACCGACACCGACGCGCTATACACTCCGCCGCCGGTCAGGATGGCGATCTCCCCGGCCATCTCTCCCCGCCCGAACACCGACAAGGTGAGCTCGGTGCCGTCCTCCTGGCGCGCTGCGGCGCGCAGCAGGCCGCTTACGACGACATAGAGCGCGTGGGCGGTGTCGCCGCGGCGAAGCAGGGGTGTTCCGCTAGGCAACTCCAGACGCTCGAGGGCGGCGCCGGGTTGCGCGAGCAGCGCTTGCAGAAATTTCGGAAGGCGATCCGACAGGCACTCCAGAAGAATGCGGAAATCCGGAGCTTCGTGCGACATGAGAATCGATTTAGAGCTTGGCCAATTCCGAGCGCAGCTCTTTCAAATGCGCAGCAGTAGCAGAATCCTTTACGCGTTTGAGCGCTGCTTCGATCTTGGCATAGAGGTCGGCGACCCCTGCACGCAATGCCGAGCGAAACTCGCTCGGACGGCCGTCGCGGCGGCTCTGCTGCGCCACATCTGCAAGCGGCGAAGCGGCTGCGCGTGCGCTCTCGACATGGCGTGTCTCCAATGTCCACACGCTGGTATCGACACGGCGCGAATCATCGATGGAGTTAGAGCTGGATTGCGAGTCGCTTATCGCACCGCTCGCCACCAGCAGCAATACGACGTAATTACGCTGGAGATCGCGGCGATATAAATCTACGTGAGGCTTCGAACCCTTCAGCTCCTGGAATAGGCCATCGTTCAGGTCGTACAGCATCTCCAAGCCGCTGTAGCCTTCCGCAGTTGGATCCAACGCCTGGGCCTCCGCCATGCGTTGAAACACTCCGACATCGATGAGCCGTCGCAGCAATTGGACATTCGAGCCTTGCAGCGCGTCCATAGCTCCCCATGGGGAGAGCCGCAATGTCAGTTCCCGATTCAACAGGGCCGTGGGCTTGGAGAAACCTCGCTGAATGAGGAAGGTCACCGCCGCGCGTTGACGCTCCGCCGGGATGGGCTTGTATGGGGGGCCGCCGCGACCTGCCTGGTAGCGCGTCTCCTCCACGCCGCCGACCAGTTTTGTCACTGCGCTCAGCTCGCGATAGCGCTGCTGCACTAATGCCTGATACAGCTCCCGCATCCGCGCATAACTCCCACCGAGCTGCGTCGCCCCGGGGATCAGATAACCCGCTACGCGATCGATATTCTTGAGTCCTAGATCGGCAGCTTCGATTGGATCGCCGCCGATGATGTTGGTGCCAACGCCGGGGTCGAGCGCTGCCGACTCGTCCTCACCACCGAAGCGTATCAGCGGGTCGGTGACTTGGCGGGCCGCTAAGGCGTCCAGATAAGGCCATTCGTCGTCGCCACTCATAGGTCCTTGGACCTTCTGTCCGTCATCGACCGCGTTGCTCATGTACTGCCGGTAGCCCCATTCGATGGCAAAGTAGTCGTAGGGTCCGAACCTTGGCAGCAGGTAGACGCCGTCACCCGGCTGTGCCACGTAGTTGAGCCGCGCGTAGTCCATTATCGACGCCGCGGTACCCCATTGCCGCGTCCAGGCCGGATCGCGCAACTGTGCGGTGGAATAGGCCGAGTGCGCTTTGAAGTTATGCCGCAGTCCCAGCGCATGGCCGATCTCGTGCCCCACGATGTAGCGCAGCAATTCTCCCGTTATGTCATCGGGCAACGGCAGCTTCTGCCCACGCGGATCCATCGGAGAGGCCTGAATGAAATACCAGGTCTCCGCCAGTCTCAATACGTCGTGCCAGAAAATCGCATGTGAGGAGATCACCTCGCCGCTGCGGGGATCGATCACCGCTGGTCCCATGGCGTTCTGACGGCCGCTAGGTGTCCAGCGAACGACGTTGTAGCGCACGTCCTCCGGGTCCCAGTCGGGGTCTTCTTGAAGCGAGGGTGCATCGCGGGCAAAGATGGCATTGCTGAATCCCGCTTTCACAAAGACTTGTTGCCAGTCCTCGATGCCGCGTTTGATATACGGTCTCCATTTGTCCGGTACTTCGTGACTCAGATAAAAGACGATGGGTTTCACCGGATCGGAGATCTCGGCCTTCGGGTCCTTCTTCTCCAGTCGATAGCGCTGAATGAAGCCACGCGATATTTTGCCGTGCGCGTCCGTGCCGTAGTCGTCGAAGGGTACGGTGAAAAAACCCACCCGCTCGTCCGCATAGCGGCCGCGCATCGGTTTCTCCGGCAGGAGCAGCACGCTGGTATGAAAGACGAAGCCGAGCGTGGCGCGCCGCTCCTCTTCGCCGTCGGCGATGGGTTTGTGGAGGTCTGCCGGATCCGCCACCCACGTCTGATAGAAACGGATGTCGACGCTTCCCGGTGAAACCTTCACGGTGTCGATGTAGGATCGTTTGGGATCCACGGAACGCATGTGAAAGTGCCGCATCAGATCCAACGCAAATCCAGCCGGGACGTCACCAACCAATATGCTTGTTACATCGATTACCGCGGCTCCTTTCGCGCCTTCGCGAACGACATCGAATGTCCTGATGACAGTGTTCAACGAGGCTGCTTCCACTCCGCGTTGGATGTTGCTTTGCTTCTGTGCCCAGAGCTCATAGTGGACGTCTTCCAGATACAGCTTGCTGCCGCGTCTGGTGAAACGGACCACCCGATTGTCCACGAGGGACCCCGGTGCTACGAAATCGGTACCGGTAGACAACGCGGCGAACTCGGTGTTGAACAAGAAGTCCTGGCCCAGAGCGTCTTCGGGAATCTCGGCCAAAATGTGGTCGCACACGATGTGTATGGTGACCAGGCCTTTCAACGTTTGCGTCTTCGGCGTTTCCCCCGGGGGGCAGGAGGCGACAACGGCGGTGGTAGTAGCGCCAAACGCCGATTGGCAGAAAAGCGCCCCGAGCAATACGCAGGTCAGGACAACGATTCGCATAGTCACATTTACTCCAGTAAGACCGAATTCGAAGGTAAAGGTCGGGTAAGGAACGCTATGGTACGAAATCTTTGTCGTGCTTGGTAAAAAGCAGGCTCGTCCGCTGGTTATTTATCGACCGCTGGGGTCTATGGGGGCATCAAGGCCATTGAGCCGCAGAACTCTTCGAGGGCTCGGTGAGACACGAGAACGATACCTCCCGCGCCGCGTCCGTCCTCAGTTTACGGCGCAGCAAGGGCTAGATTTGAGAGAAATTGCTGGTGGGCGCAAGAGTTGCGCCGCGCTGGATGGGACTACCTATGTGTTGCGCGGGAGGTACCGAAGTACCCCCCGTTGTGGTAACTAGCGGTGCCGACGCGGAGAGGGATCGATTCGACCGTACAGGCCATGTGCTTCATCGCCCGGCCCAACGGTGAAGAAAAGCGAGTCGGCCGACTGGTCGAAGATACCGTTGCCAAAGCGCAGTCCCCATAGTCCATCGATCCGGATGGGCCGGCCATTGTTGCCGCGCAGCGTGCCAGCAAAAGCACCGTTGCGCGGGTGAAATGCGTTGATCGTCCCATCTCCGAAATTACTTACCAGTAGCAGCCCGCCAAATTCGCCGAAGCTCGCCGGAGCAAGCGTGATGCCCCATGGCGCGTTGAGCGGCCATCCGCCGGCGAATCGACGAATCGCGCAGCCGTCGGCGTCGAATACGATGATCAGCCCTAATCCGGCACCCGCCACGTCGTCCTCGGCGTCCTTGTCCTGTTTGGCGTAGGTGACGAACAGGTCTCCATTTATGTTTTGGATACCGAAGGGCGCGAACCGGCGTGGTGTATCGACGTTAAAGTTGCATTTCAGCTTCCCCATGGCGAGCGCGTCGTGAAAATTCGCGTCGAAGACATCGATCCTGCCGTTGTGGAAGTCAGTGGCGTACAGGAAATTCTCCGTGCCGTTCGCGGCCAACGCCAGCCCCTTGTAAACCGCGCCGGCACGAGTGGCGACTTGCTGCGCGTTGTTCAGGTTTACTGCCGGCGACCACGCCGAGATTACACCTGTCTCGGACGAGAAGATGAACGGAGAAGTCTGACCATTGACCTTGAAGTCCTGAGTGCCGTTGTACACCAGGCCGGTGGGTGCGCCGCCAGGGATGCTGACGATGAGAGCTGTTTGAGGTGGCGGAGGTGCGGGCTGGCCGCTGCCGCTGTAGAGTGTTGATGTCCCGGAATGGTTGTTGGCAATCCAGACGAATCCATTGGGATTGAATGCGATACCCCAAGGGTTCACCAGATTCGCATCGATAAACGCCGCGGATACGGATCCGTCGGAAACGAGGTTCGTGACTTCGTAGGCAGCCTCGGACGCCACGGATGGTGTCGCATTGAGTGCCGACACCATGGCAAGAGCCAGTCCCGCGATCTGGATAGGTCTGCATAGGTCTTCTCCAGTGGATGGGCCGGTAAATGGCGTAGTCCCGCTCGACTTTCGACGCACGCCGAGTCGCCGTATGGCAACTGGCATAAGCGGAAGGGCATGGGCAATAGTGAGTGTCGTGCGTTGCCTCTTTCGTTCAACGCAGCAACGCTAAAAAAATCGCCGCCGGCGAACGCCGCCATTGAACCTTGCCGCGCGTCGATGGCACTAACTGTCCATTGGGCCTATTGTTGGCGTTGGAGCGCCGCGAGTTTCCGCTATGGACCACGAGTCCCGTCGAGCCGTCGAGTTACTCACCGATTCAGAAGAGGCGGCGCTCTTGGCCCAGGTTGCCGCGGGCGATCTGCGCGCCTTCGATTCTTTGTATCGCAACTACTGGCCGCGCCTGAGACGTTTTTTGGATCAAGTGACTCGCCGGCCACAGCTTGTCGAGGAACTGCTCAACGACACGATGTTGGCGGTATGGCGACAGGCCGGCAGCTTCAAGGCGCAATCGCGAGTATCCACATGGGTCTTCGCGATCGCCTATCGGAAAGCATTGAAAGCACTTAAGCGAGCGCGGGAGCCCGGTGACGGGGTGTTCTTGCCGGAAGAGCTTGCGGGTGATCGCAGTCCCGAAAGCGACGCAATCCACACGCAGTTGCGTCGTCAGCTGACTCTTGCGCTGTCGACGTTACCGCCCGAACAACGCGCCGTGGTCGAGCTGACCTACTACCATGAATGTGCCTACGGTGAAATCGCACAGATTCTCGGCTGCCCGGTTGACACGGTGAAGACGAGGATGTTTCACGCGCGGCGCAAGCTGCGTCTACTGATGGATGCCCAGTCCGAAGGGGCATGACCAGGAAAACAAAATCAGACCAAAAGGGGGTGTGATTTAAAGATGCGGCTATTCAGTTTCGATGATCCTGTGCATCGGGAGGCGACTCTCCTGCTGTCCTGGTATGTGAATGGCACCCTCGAGGGCGCGGAGAGGGCGCGCACGGATCGACACGTCCGTGAGTGCGTCGCCTGTAAAGGCGAGGTAGAAGCGCAAACGCTGATCAGTCAATTGATACGCGCAGAAGATCCATATCCTCAGGCTGCTGCGAGTCTCGCTCGCCTGCACGCGCGGATTGCACAGCAATCCCTGCCCGCTAATCGCTCGCCAGCGGCCAGTCGATTGGAATCCGAGCCAGACGCAATTGACGGGATGAGCCGCATACGCCAGTGGTGGCAGAGGCATCCATGGCTCGGCATCGGCTTGATGGCTCAATTCATCGCGGTACTCACGCTGGTTCTTCTGTGGCAGCGTCCCGAACCCGCCGAATTTCGAACGCTCGCCTCCCCCTCCACGAGCACAGTTTCGCGCGACGCGGTGGTAGTCATCTTCGATAGTGCCGCCTCCCAGGTGCAGATCTCACGCTTGTTGCGGGAACTCGATGCGCATATCGTCGATGGCCCCAACAGCCGCGATGCCTACACGCTTGACTTACCTGCGGAGAGCCAGGCGAAGGCGCTTGTGACCCTGAGGAACATACCCTGGGTCCGCTTTGCGCAGCCGGCGCCTGGTACGCGAGGAACTAAGCCTTGAAGACTGCTGGCGTCTGGCTTGTTGCATTCGTGCCGATCCTGTTTGCGGCAGGGTGCGCATCCTCTGTCGCCACCGTACCTGGACCACACGAGGAACTCGAACGCCAGGTCATGGTCATGCTGAGCACACCGGTCCCACTCAGACTCGGACCTTGGGACGAAGCCGGCCCCAGCTACCAATCGGGCCGAGGCATGACGCAGATATCCAGCACTGCCCGCGCAGTCGCTCGGCAATATCACCTCGAATTGCTCGACGATTGGCCCATGCCCTCACTCCGAGTGCATTGTGTGGTCGCCCAGCTCAGCTCTGGTCAGGACCTCGACGAGGTGCTCGCGCATCTCAACGTCGATCCGCGGGTGTTATGGGCGCAGCCGATGCAACGTTTCCATACAGTTGCGCAAGCACAACCGG
>Ga0207689_10005977_pt1 | contig 10767 bp, 9 predicted proteins | sample KBSMisM52_FD_184312 | JGI IMG/M metagenome (GOLD analysis project Ga0207689, IMG submission 184312) | Miscanthus rhizosphere microbial communities from Kellogg Biological Station, Michigan, USA - KBS Miscanthus M5-2 (SPAdes) (version 2) | ecosystem: Host-associated > Plants > Roots > Rhizosphere... | reverse complement strand
AGGTTGTCGCTGGTGGCCAGGCCGAGGTCCTGGAAGGACCGGCCCTGGTTGAAGGACCACAGCAGCGCGCCCACCAGGGAGAACGCCGCGAACTGGATGAGCACGAAGATCCCGGAGCCGATCATCGCCTTCTGGGAGTCGCGCAGCGAGCGGGTGGCGAGCACGCGCTGCACGATCAGCTGGTCCGAGCCGTGGCTGGCCATCGCGAAGATCGCCCCGCCGATGATCGCGGTGGGCAGCGCGAACGTGCTGGTCAGGATGTGCGCGATCGAGAAGTTCGGGTCGAACACCTGGAACTTGCCCGCGGCCGCCGCCGCGGCGAACCCCTCGGCGCCGACCGACGCCGACAACACGATGATCGCCAGCACCGCACCGCCGAGGTAGAGGCCCATCTGGATGGCGTCGGTCCAGATCACGGCCTTGATGCCGCCGAGGTAGGTGTAGACGACGGTGATCGCGGTGAGGACGACGATGATCGTGCCGTAGCTGGTGACGACGCCGAACTCGTCCAGCAGCAGCTTGATCGGGATGGCGGAGGCGAACAGCCGCACGCCTTCGGCGAGCAGCCGGGTGAACACGAACGTCACCGAGGCCAGGCCCTGCAGGTAGCGCCCGAACCGGGCCGCGAGGTACTGGTAGGCCGACACGAAACCGCCGCGCCGGTAGAGCGGGATCAGCACGGTCGCGACGACCACGCGCCCGATCACGTAGCCCAGCGCCAGCTCGACGTTGCCGAAGGCCTGGTTGGTGTACGCGCCGCCGGGGACCGAGATGACGGTGAGCACGCTGGTCTCGGTGGCGACAACCGAGAAGCAGACCGCCCACCACGGCATCGACCCCTCGCCGACGAAGTAGTCCTTCGCCGACTTCTGCCGCCCGGAGAGCCACAGCCCCACGGCGCCGATCGCCACCAGGTAGACGACGACCACGACGAGATCGAGTTGACGCACATGGCCTCCTATGGCGGTGTGACGACGAGCAGGCGCGGCGGCGGGCCGGGCGCGGGCAGGTGGAGGGGCGCGTCGCCGGGGGAGAGCCGCCCCAGGACGTGCGGCACGGACGAACCGGTGCCGCCGGGCACCACGCCCGGCAGCTGGTGCCAGGTCAGGAAGCCCAGCAGCGCGACGAGGTAGGCCTCCTTGGCGTCGGCGGGCAGGCCGCGCTCGTCGGTGGTGACCAGTGGTGTGGGGGCCAGCCTGTGGCGCAGCGCGGCCAGCAGCGCCGGGTTGCGCACCCCGCCGCCGGAGGCGACGACCTCGGTGAGGCCGTAGGGCCTGCACGCGTCCGCGACGGTGACGGCGGTGAGCTCGGTGAGCGTGGCCAACAGATCGGCGTCGGCGACGTCCGGTGCGTCCACGTACTCGGTGGTGAACAGCTCGCGGCCGGTCGACTTGGGCGCGGCCTTGGCGTAGTAGGGCTCGGCGAGCAGGCGCGCCAACAGCAGCTCGTCGACGCGGCCCGCCAGCGCGAGCCGCCCGTCGCGGTCGCAGGGCTCGCCGGTGCGGCGCTGCGCGGCCGCGTCGAGCAGGCAGCTCGCGGGCCCGGTGTCGAAGGCGAGCACGGACTCCCCGTCGAGCACCGTGACGTTGGCGATGCCGCCCAGGTTGAGCGCGGCCCGCGGCGGGCCGCCGCCCAGCCACAGCGCGTCCAGGGTGGAGGCCAGCGGGGCTCCCTCGCCGCCCGCGGCGATGTCGCGGGCACGCAGGTCGGAGACGACGGGCAGCCCGGTGGCCTCGACGACCCACGCGGGCTGGCCGAGCTGCAGGGTGCCGCGGGCGTGCCCGTCGACCACGCGGTGGAAGACGGTCTGGCCGTGGGAGGCGATGAGATCACCCCTGCCGTCGGCGAACCGGGCCAGCGCCGCGACCGCCGCCTCGGCCGTCGCCTGGCCGACCGCCTGGTCGAGGTCGCAGATCTCGCCCGCGCTGGTCGCGGCGGGCGGCAGCAACGCGAGCAGGCGCGTGCGCAGATCGCTCGGCCAGGGGTGTTCCTGCGCGCCGAGCGGCCGCAGCGTGATCACTCCGTCGGCCAGGGTGAGGTCGGCGACGGCGACGTCGAGGGCATCCACCGAGGTGCCCGAAATCAGACCGGCCACGATCACGCGGGCGAGTCTTCGCTTGATGGCCCTTCATGTCAAGAAGTTACGTATCGGCGATTGATCATGTTGATAAGTGACATCCACCGTGGATACTCTGGTGTCGTGGCCGACCCCAGTGCCGTGCTGGTGCGCATCCGCGGCGCGCTTCCCGGGCTGCAGCCCGCCGAGCAGCGCGTCGCCGCCGCCGTACTCGACGATCCGGCCGCGGCCTCGGGCCTGTCGGTCCAGGCGCTGGCGGCGCAGGCGAGCACGTCGACGGCGACGGTTCTGCGCTTCTGCCGGGCGGTCGGCACCGAGGGCTACCCGCAGCTGCGGCTGGCGCTGGCCGGTGCCGCGGCGGCCGAGGCCGCCCTCGAACCGGGGCAGCCGGCGGGCGACATCAACGCGGCCGACTCGCTCGACCAGGTCATCGCGAAGATCGTCCACAACGAGGCGCGGGCGCTGGCCGAGACCGGCGACCAGCTCGACCGCGCCGCGCTGCGCACCGCCGTGGACGCGATCGCGGGCGCGCGGCGCATCGACGTCGTCGGCATCGGGGCCAGCGGGCTGGTCGCGCTGGACCTCCAGCAGAAGCTGCACCGCATCGGCCTCATGGCGTTCGGCTGGACCGACGCCCACGCCGCGCTCACCGCCGCCGCGTTGACCGGCCCGTCCGACGTGCTCGTGGCGATCTCGCACTCCGGCACCACCACCGACGTGCTGGAGCCGGTGGCCCTGGCGGCCGCCCGCGGGGCCACGACGGTCGGGCTCACCAACTTCGGCGGGTCGCCGCTGGCCGCCGCGGCGGGGGTGGTGCTCACCACCGCGGCTCGGGAGCTGCCCCTGCGCTCGGCCGCGACGGCGAGCCGGATCGCGCAGCTCGCCGTCGTCGACTGCCTGTTCGTCGGCGTCGCCCAACGCTCCTACGACGCGGCGGGGGCGCTGCTGCGCGGCACGTACGACGCGGTGCAGGGCCGCCGCGCGAAGGGGCGCTAGCCCAGTGGACATCGGCACGCTGACCACCGAGGCGCGGAACCCGGCGACCACCGACCTCGACGCGATGTCGGTGCCCGAGCTCCTCACCGTCATGAACGCGGAGGACGCGCGGGTCGCCCCCGCCGTCGGCGCGGCGCTGCCGCAGATCGCCGCCGCGGTCGAGCTGGTCACGGCGTCGCTGCGGCGGGGCGGGCGGCTCGTCTACCTCGGCGCGGGCACCAGCGGGCGGTTGGGGCTGCTCGACGCCGTCGAGTGCCCGCCGACGTTCGACGTGGACCCCGACCGGGTCGTCGCCCTCCTCGCGGGCGGGGCGGGCGCCTTCGTCGCCGCCGTCGAGGGCGCGGAGGACAGCGCGGCCGCGGCCGCCGCGGACGTGGACGCGGCCCGCGTCGACGCCCGCGACACCGTGGTGGGGCTGGCCGCGAGCGGCCGCACCCCCTACGTCGTGGCCGGGCTGGACCGGGCGCGGGAGCGGGGCGCGGCCACCGTGTCGGTGGCGTGCAACGCGGGCGCCGAGGTGAGCGCGCACGCCGACGTGGCTATCGAGGTCGAGACCGGCCCCGAGGTGCTCACCGGCTCCACCCGCCTGAAGGCGGGCACGGCGCAGAAGCTGGTGTGCAACATGCTTTCGACCGCGGCGATGGTGCGGATCGGCAAGGTCTACCGCAACCTGATGATCGACATGCGGCCGACGAACGGGAAGCTCGCCGACCGCGCGGAGCGCATCGTCGCGGCGGCGGCCGAGGTCGATCGCCCGACCGCCGCGACCGCCCTGGCCGCGGCAGGCGGCCGAGCCAAGGTCGCCACGGTGATGCTGCTGGCGGGCACCGACGCCGCCGGGGCGGAGGCGCTGCTCGCGGGCGCGGGCGGTGCGGTGCGGGCGGCCGCCGGTCAGGGCGCCGGGGTGAGCGCCCAGACCGTCCAGCCGTAGGACCACGGGCCCGCCCCCGGGTAGACCGCGACCCGGCGGGCCCAGGTCGGGCCCTGCGGGGTGCCGAGGTCGGCCCACGTGTTCCGCACGGTGTCGACGCCGCCGTGCTCGTTGCGCAGCAGGTAGCGGATCCCGTGCCCGGGCGGGTCGGCGAGGGCCGCGGCGAACCCGTCGTCGGAGGTGATGAGGAACTGGCGGGGGTTGTCGCTCGCGGCGACGACGGCGAAGGCCGACCCGGTGTCGGCCAGCACCGACGCCGGGGGGAGGTGCAGGCCGTCGAGCCACGCCGCCAGCGCCCGGTCCTGCGCCCACATGCCGTTCGCGCCGGTGTCCGCGCCTCCCGTCCCCGTGAGGGCGTTCGCGACCGGGCGCACCCGCAGGTACTCCTGGCTGGCCAGCTCGGGGCGGTCGAGCACGAGCGCGGCGGAGGAGACGAGCGAGGTGCCGAGCACTGCGGCGGCGACCGCAGTGCCGAATGCGGGGCCCGCGCGCCGCAACCCCGTTCCGCCGCCTGCGAGCAGGATCCCGAGCAGCACGGCCACCAGCGGCACGACCATGATCTGGTAGCGCAGGAAGCCGAAGAGCGAGCCCGCGACGTTCAACGCCCACTCGAAGGCCAGCACCGATCCGAAGACGGCCAGCGGCACGGCGGCCACGGCGTCGCGGCGGCGCACCGCCCGGAAGACGGCCAGGAGCACCACCGGTGCCGCAGGCGGCGCCAGCCACAGCAGCTGCTCGCCGACCGCGGCGAGGCCGCCGCCCGTCCGGCCGCCCGCGACGAGCGCCGAGTTGCCGTAGATCGAGGTGAACTGCTCGAAGGGCGAGCCGACCACGGCCCAGCTCACGATCGCCCAGACCACGAAGGCGACCGCCGCGGGGAGCCCGACGAGCAGCCCGTCGCCGAGCACGGTGGCGCCGCGACGTGCGCCGCGCGGGGCGCGGAGCGCGCTCACCGCCACCACCAGCCCGGTCGCGGCCGCGGCGGCGACGATCGCCTCGTACCGCGCCAGGTAGCCCAGGCCCAGCAGCAGGCCCGCCACCACGAGCTGCGTGCCGTCGGCCCCAGAGTCGTCCGAGCCGCCCGCCCAGCGGAGCAGCCGCCGGGTCGCGGCGAGCAGGCACACCATCAGCAGCGCCTCGGTCATGCCGTTGGCGCTGTAGACGAGGATCACCGGCTGGAGCGCGAAGAGCACGGTGACCGTCCACCGCACCGAGGGCCGCACCGCCAGGTCGGCGAGGATCCCGTGCAGCACCGCGACCGAACCGGCCATGGCGGTCGCCGAGAGCACCACGGCGAGCCAGCCCGTGGAGACCAGCTCCGGCCACGCGGCGCGCAAGGGCGTGAACGGCAGCATCAGCAGCGCGGGCAGCGGGGTCCACACGTAGCCGATGGCGGCGAGCTTGGGGTCCGCCGACCACCAGACCGAGCTGGCCGCCGCGACGCGCGACAGCGCGTCCTCCATGATCGAGTCGAAGCCGAAGACCAGCACCGCGCCGACGGCGAGGTAGCAGGCCAGCACGGCCGCGAAGAGCAGCCGCGGGGCGCGGGACGGTGCGGCGGCGGGGGCGGCGCGCTGCGGGCGGACGAGCACGGCGGTCATCAGTGGCTCCCGTCGGACGCGGCGGTGAGGGTCGGCACGGGGCCGCCCGTGGGGGCGTCGAGGCCGTGGGTGGTCTTCTCCCAGTAGGTCGGCTGCCGCACCAGCTGGAGGACCGCCTTGGCTGCGGCCAGCGACATGAGCACCCAGTAGAACGGCACGACCAGGGCCGCAGGCGCGAGGTGCGGCTTGCCCGCGATCCGGGCCACCGCGACGCCGGTGTAGATGGCCGAGAGGCCGCCGACCATCCAGGACGCCATGCCGAGGTAGTAGATGACCGGCGGGAAGAGCGCGGCGACGAACGGCGGCGTGGCCAGCCACCACAGCGCGGTCAGCCCCCAGAACAGCGGGTTGAGCAGCGCGAGCACCGGCGTCGCGAACACGAACAGCACCAGCCCCGCGATCCCGGTGGCGCCGATCTCGCGGTGCAGCGCGCCGGGCCGGCGCAGCGCGACGAAGAAGCTCTGCAGGTAGCCCTTGTACCAGCGGGAACGCTGTTTGACCCAGTTGATGGCGTCGCTGTTCGCCTCCTCGTAGGTCGTGCTCCCGAGCATCGCCGTGTGCCAGCCGTGACGGGCCAGCCGGATGCCGAGGTCGGCGTCCTCGGTCACGTTCCAGGCGTCCCAGGCACCCATGCCGACGAGCACGTCGCGGCGGATGTGGTTGGACGTGCCCCCGAGCGGGATCGGTGCCCGCGTGGCCATGAGCCCGGGCAGCAACCACCGGAACCACACGTCGTACTCCAGGGTGAACCAGCGCGTGAGGAGGTTCTGCTCGGCGTTGTGGTAGCTCAGCCGCGCCTGCAGGCAGGCCAGGTCGGCGCCGCCCCGGCGGAAGGCCACCACCGCCCGGCGCAGCTGCAACGGCTCCGGCCGGTCCTCGGCGTCGTAGATCGTCACGAACTCGCCGCGTGCCTCGGTGAGGCCGAAGTTGCACGCCTTCGGCTTCGTGCGCGGCTCCGACGGCGGGACGAGGACGATCCGCACCGGCGTGCCCACCCCGACGAGGGACTCGGCGGCGGCGATCGTCGGGAAGTCGTCCGCCTCGAGCAGGAGCAGGATGTCGAGCCGGTCGGCCGGGTACTCGAGGCGGGCCAGCCCGTCGATCAGGCGCGGCAGCACCTCCGGCTCCTGGTACGCGGGCACGAGGACGGTGTAGATCGGCAGGTCCGCGTCGCGGATCGCGCGTGCCTCCGCGTCGGTCACCTCGACCGTCGGGTCGTTCGCCACCGCCCGGCGGATCAGGAGCAGGCGGTGCGCGGTGACGGCGGCGTACAGCGCCACGGCCACTCCCACCAGCGTCGCGGCGGTGGCCCGCGGCGCGAGCACCAGCGCGGCGGCCAGCACGATCAGGGCCGGCAGGCCGTAGCGGCGGGTCAACGGCACCCGCGGGCGGACGCGGGCCGACAGCACCGGGTCGAGGTCGGCGAGGCCGTCCGTGGCCAGCCGCAGCCGCATCGCGAGCGCGCGACCCGAACGGCCGACCGCCACCTGCGACGGCAGCGGAGCGACCGGCAGCAGGGTCGGTACGCGGGACCGGGACATGGATCAGCCTTTCGGAGGTCGGGGTGGGGTCACGGCTGGACGGCGAGCGCGATGACGGGCCGCCCGAGCGCGGCACGGCGGCGGGTGAGCGCCGCCGACCCCCCGCCGACGGCACCCCCCGCGAGGACCACCAGGACGGTGACCACGACGCCGGTCGCGACCCACCCCGCGGGCGTCGCGCCGTCCACGTGCGCGGCGAGCGTCGTCCACGGCACGGGCCAGGCCGTGGCGAGCACCACCGGCACCGCGCGGAGGTGCCACATCGTCCGGGTGCCCACGACGGCCGCGAGGACCGCGACGGACGTGGGGACCGCGGCCAGCAGCCCCAGCCCGTGCGGGCTCCCGCTCGCCTGCAGGGCGACCAGCGCGGCGGTGCCCGTCCCGGCGCCGACGCTGATGATCAGGTCCAGCTGCCGGTCGTGGATCGCCGGGCCCGGCACCGGGATGCGGAGCCGGAACAGCGCCACGACGGCCGCCACCAACAGCGCCGCGAGCGCCTCGACGGAGGCGGCGGCGCCGTCGACCGCGAGCGCGGCGCCCCAGGCCTGGACGAGCAGCAGGGCGAACAGGGAGAGGCCGACGGACGTCGACACCCGGCGTGCGCGCCGTGGACGCGGGACGGCAACGGGGGCCGCGACGGCGGTCACGGCTTCGGCCCGGACCGGGAAGTCGATGATGGTCACGCCCCGGAGATCGGGAAGATCGGCCCGCTGTTAGCTAGTGCGCGACATAACTGCCCGTATATCACTCAAACTGATGACGGGACCGAATGGGCGACCACAGCGGATCGCGAATGCGCAACGTGACGGTCGTTACCTACTCGCGCCCGAGGTATTCACGCGCGAGCGTGACGGGTGCGCACGCCAGCCACGCGTCGACCAACGCCTCGCGCAACGCTGTTTCGTCGACCTCGTCGAGCTGGATCAGGACGGCGGCGTAGCCGTCGAAATGCGGGATGGTGAAGAACGCCCGGCCGCCCGCGGCGAGCACGGCCTCCTTATCGGCGAGGTCGGCCACCCGAACGGCGAGGATGGGTCCGGGCGGTGGCGGCTCGTCGCCGAAGCGGCGCAGATCGGCCTTGCTGAAGGGGCGGTCCCACGCGAACGCCTTGCGCCGCACCGACCAGGTGCGGTTGCCGAACCGCTCTCCCTCGGTGACCTCCGGCAACGCGGCGATGATCCGGCTCACGGTCTCAACGGATGCCACACCGGCACGGTAGCGGCTCGGATTCCGGCCAGGCATGCTGAGGAAGATCCCGCACGAACCCAGCAAGGAGCGGCGTTGGCCCCGAACAGCAGCAGCAGACCGACCCGGTCGGCGGTGCCGACCCGCCTCACGGTCACCGGCACCGAGACCCTCACCGCCAGCCTGCGACGGGTGTGGTTCCGCACCGAGGACCTCTCGGCGTTCACCGCCAGCGCGCACACCGACCGTTACGTGAAGCTCGTCTTCCCGAAGCCGGGCGTCGACTACCCGGAGCCGCTGGACATGCGCGTGCTGCGGCAGACCCTGCCGCCGGAGGACCTGCCGGTGGTGCGCACCTACACGGCGCTCTTCCCCGACGTCGACGCAGGCACCCTCGCGATCGACTTCGTCGTGCACGGCGACGAAGGCGTTGCGGGCCCGTGGGCGCGCCGGGCCGCACCCGGCGACGTGCTGCTGGCGAACGGCCCCGGCGGCGCCTACCGGCCCGACCCCGACGCCGACTGGCACCTGCTCGTGGGCGACGAGTCCGCGGTTCCCGCGATCACCGCCGCGCTCGCGGTCCTGCCCGAGGACGCCGTCACCCGGGTGGTGGTACTGGTCGAATCGCCCGCCGACGAGCCCGACCTGCCCGTCCCGGCCAAGGGCGAGCTGGTGTTCGTCCACCGCAGCGCCGGGGGCGGCGAGGGCGCGCTGTCGGCCGCCGTGCAGGCGCTGGACTGGCCCGCCGGGCGCGTGCACGTGTTCGCCCACGGCGAGGCGCAGGAGATCATGCACCAGCTGCGGCCGTACCTGTTCGGCGAGCGCGGGCTGGCCCGCGACCAGGTCTCGGTGTCCGGCTACTGGCGCCGGGGCCGCACCGAGGAAGGGTTCCGGGAGTGGAAGTCCGACCTCGCCCGCCGGGAGGCCGACGGGCCCGCCTGAGCGTCCTCGTAGAGTGCGCGGCGTGCAGACGGGTGTGCCGCGTGCGGGCGACGAGGGGCTCGCCCGTCGCCTGAAGGCGCTCGCCTGCACGGCCCCGCTGCACGACCTCGACGCCCGCAAGACCCGGCTGGACTGGGTCGACGCCGAGCGCTACCAGATGGCCGAGATCGGCCTCCAGGCCATCGACGAGGTCACCCTCGCCATGGACTTCGACCACGGCGCCGCCCAGCCGGAGGTGGTGCGTCGGCTGCTGCCCTTCATCGGCACGCAGGCGCCGGACGCCCCGGCCGGTGAGCACGAGCGGGTCGGCCGGTGGGTGATCGAGAACCTGATCAACGTCGGCAGCCTCGACCGCGGGTTCGCCGTCGAGTACGGCTCGCTCGCCGCCGACGGCCGCTACGTGCGGCGGCGCTTCGACTTCAAGCTGCTCGTCGAGCTGGCGGGCCCGGACGGTGAGGTGTACCTGCGCGCGTCCGACGAGGCGATCAACGTGCTGGTCGGCGCGCTCGACACGGACGTCGAGTCCGCGCAGGTCGCGGCCGAGGTGCAGCTCGAGAACCTGATCAGCCGCGGCCTGCTCGGGGACGCCCGGCTGGCCGCCGAGCAGGCCCGCTACCGCACCGTCCAGTACGCCGAGGCGCTGCGGCAGAAGCTCGACGCCACCCGTCGCGACGTGCGCTCGGTCGACTGGCTCGCCGCCGTGCCCGCGCTGCTCGACGAGGCGCTCACGCACATCGAGGGCCGCTACCGCGCGGAGACGGCGATCCTGGACCACATCGCCACCGCCCGCGACGAGGCGACCGAGCCGTCGCGGCGCAGGCAGGCCGCGGAGCTGGTCGGCGTGGTGCGCGACTGCATCCAGCGCCACACCCAGCTGCAGACGCGCCTGCAGGAGGCGGGCGCCGTCTTCCGGGCAGAGCAGGACCGCCAGCAGTTCGCGGGCAGGCCGCGCCGCGCGGCGATCGACGTGTTCGGCCAGCTCCTGCGGCCCTGCCTCACGCTGCACGTCGCGACGGCGGTGGAGCCGACGGCGGCGTTCTTCCGCGCGGGCACGGGGGTGCGGGTGCCGAGCGTGCCCAGCCTCGGCGGGCTCGTCGAGACGCTGTTGGCGCCGCCGTCGGACCGCGACCCCCTCGGCGAGCCGGTGCCCGTGCCGGAGCTGGCGCCCGCCGCGCCGGATCCGTTCGGCGCCGACCGGTGGGGTCGGGTCGACGCCGCGCTGAACACGGCGCTGCCCGCGGCGGGCCGCGCCGTGCGGCTCTCCGCGCTCCTCGCCGAGGCGCGGGCCGCCGACCCCGACCTGCCGCGGCTCGTGGCGCTGCGGGTGCTGCACGCGGTCGGCTCGGCCGTCACGACCGCCCGCACCCAGGGCGACGCGGAGCTGCTGCTGGCCGTCGACGACGGCACGGTGCTGCGAGACGCCGAGTACGGCGGTGCGGACCTGCTCGTCGGCACGGCGGAGGTGCTGTGAGCTATCCGGGGACCCGTTCCGTT
>Ga0207689_10005976_pt1 | contig 10768 bp, 14 predicted proteins | sample KBSMisM52_FD_184312 | JGI IMG/M metagenome (GOLD analysis project Ga0207689, IMG submission 184312) | Miscanthus rhizosphere microbial communities from Kellogg Biological Station, Michigan, USA - KBS Miscanthus M5-2 (SPAdes) (version 2) | ecosystem: Host-associated > Plants > Roots >... | reverse complement strand
GGCCGGCCGACGCCTTTGCATCACGTGCTGTCGTTTTGTCATTTGTTGCTGGCGATCGAGGCAGCAGATGCGAATGCGGGGAATGATGGCCGCGCCTGTACTGGAGAGTTTCTGAGGTGATGCGGGGTGCGGCGGATCAGAGCGCAATGTACAAGGCCTGGAAATGCCGACCGCGTGACCCGATCAAGTCGGCATAACCGAGCGCGCTCGAAATATTCGGGTCACCGCTTCCCGGACCGTGTCATTTATTACTGTTGATACGTTTGACGATGCTGATTGGGTGTTTGGGCCGGTTGCCCCGAAGATTGAGCGGATGATCCACTGACATGCTTTCGAAGCAGCCTCGCCGCCAGACTGGATGCAATGGCTACAACGAGCAGACCGCCGGCAGAGCTTTCGGTCTGTAGCTCCGATGCGATTGCACACCCGGCGATGCGCGTATGGCGCGGACTGCGAAGCCTTGAGCAGTTCCTCAATAGGACTACCTGTTACTCTTGCCCAGGCGGGGTCATCGCCGCCCTCACCCCGCCCGTGCGGCTCATGGCTTCAGCCGACTTGACAGGTTTCGCCGACTCCGGAGAGGTCACAACCGTGCTGCTTACCAAGCGACCCTGCACCGGTTTGGGCGTCAGCTCGACCATCGCTGCATTGGGGCTGCCCGCTTGAGCAACCATATCGGTAGTGACGAGATTGGTCAGTCGCAATTCTTCCCGAGACAGTTCATGCAAATCTTCCCACGGCGGCACGTTCAGCGATAGCGACAGCAGATCGCCCGCGCCGCCCATATCAAAGGTGTATTTGGCGAGACGCCCGATATCGCGTTCCACGATCATCAGATCATCTGCGCTGTAAGTCGCGGCCTTGGCGTCATTGGCGCGGTCGCCGAGCCAGATCTGATGCACCCGGACATGGGCAGTGTCGGGCACGTAACGTGTCGTGCCCGACAGGAGAAGGAACACGCACATCGATTCGCAATACGCCACCGGCGCCATGTTGGCAGGAGCGCTCTGCGCGGTACGGGTCTGGACGCTGATGCCGACGGTGGTCAGTGCCCCGAGCTCGCGGAAACGCCGTCCAAGCGCGATCGAGGCGTTGACCGAACCGCCGCTGGAATCCAGCACGATGGTCGCGCCGCCGAGCTGTCGGCCGCGGGCGAATTCATCAAAATCCCTTGGACTATCGGCGGTCACGATACCGGCCGCGCTGACCCAGCCCCGGCAATTCGGCTGGCAATCGACCCAGGTGAACTTCATCGGCAGTTTGCGTGCTTCGAGGGCGACGCCGGCATGCGCTGAACCGCTCAGCATAGCCACCAATGCGATGCAGAGGCCGGCACCAACGAGCAGCATCCAACCTCGGATTTCCGCCCAACGAGCGCGCTCAGAAGCTCGATCGGAGATGCGGGCCCGCTCTGAGGATTTGGTCCTCGAGATTTTCGCCAGGCTGATCGAGAGCGAAACGGCAAGCAGGAACACCGGTATCACGAACATGATGGCGTAACCTCGGCCGGCTATTGGGTTGAGTTAACCGCATCGCGACGGCGTACATACACCGGCGAAAGCTGGTCGTGCCCGGCCCGCGATACGGCTTCAAAATCGAAGCGTTGCCAGGGCTGATGCTTGGCCCGCCATTTCGGGCCGGGGCCGCGCATGTAGTGCAGTTCGGGTCGGTAGCTGTCGCGCACGTCCATGATCAGGTTGTGAACGACACTGGCGAAGTCGGATGCTGACTCAGCCGTCTTGCGAGCAAAACTTGACCATGCGATTGCATCTATGATTCTCATCACGGAACTCCTCAGTCGTCTTGCTGCTCCGATATCGGCGCTAGGCGGCTTTGCCGCAATACGGAAAAGTCGGGAGCTGTCCTTCCAAACTATGGAAGGGATAGAGTGAGACACGGCGGCCGCGCGACGCGATCAACTCGGCTTGACCGAGCAAGTGAGATTTTTGGACCCCACCTTGCGGGAGGTGCCCGAGGCACTGTCATTTGTTCTGTTGAGGGCAGCCGTACGAAGCCACCAGTCTCGAGGACTGACGCGGTTGCGACCTGCAGATTCAGGCCAAAACAGGAAGAGCTCGTCTCACATCAGTCAGTGCAGGTTCCGGGTGTCGCGATCCAAGCCGCTGACGAAATTGACCGGGCGCCTGACCCGTTGCTTGGCTGAATGCCCTTGTGAAATTAGCCTGGCAGGAAAAGCTGAGCGCCAGTGCAATATCCACCAATGGGCGATCGCTGTGCATCAATAAGGTTTTCGCGCGCTCGAGGCGCTTGGCGCTGACATAGCGATGAGGCGATTGTCCGACTGCCTGCCGGAAGGATCGTGCAAAATGGAATCGGCTTAGGCACGCAATCGCTGCCATGCGCTCTATGCTGAGATCGCCTTCCAGGTTCGCTTCTATGTAGTCCAGCACACGCAAGAGCCTACGCCGATCGAGCCCTTGAACTGTGTGGCGAGGAAAGGACTGGGCGGAAGATGCGGTGACATACTTTTGAACCAGCCTCGCCGCCAGACTGGATGCGAGAGCTCCAATGAGCAAAGCGCCAGCGGATGTTTCACTCTGTAGCTCCGATGCAATCGCAAATCCGATCTCGGCCAAAAGCGGATCTTCGAATGCCCTTTCGTAGCTTAGCGCGCTGACTGCGGCTGGGTCGACATTGATTTCGAAATTGCTCGCCGAGAAGTGGCTGACTGGAAGATAGATATGCAAAATCCTCGTCAGATCTTCGGCGATATCAACGGAACCTTCCCGCAAACCAGGAGGAGAGAGCCAAACTGTACCGCGCCTTACGATTATCCGGCTTTCGACACCTGGGGCCCGCCGCGTGACCAGCGATTCATTGCCGTGGGTATCGACGCAAATCCTGATGTCGGATTGTGGGGTCCTCCACGGGATCACCCCTTTGCGGACGGTGGTACACAATTGGGCCGACAGGCCAGACCAAGCTCGATCCGCCGAAGATGACAGCAACCCTTCGAGACCGTATTGCTCCAATCCATATCGGCTCACAGTGGCCGGCTGATTATGTTGGATTTCCAACACACGCTCCTACAGAGTTGGCGTCAAGGTTGTTCGGCACGGAATCCGCAAGACCGCCGCCGTCACATAAGCGACAGCTCTAATTTTGCCAGATGTCCGTTTTTGAAGGTCGGGCATGTCTCACGCCGCCATTTTGCGGGGAACAACAAGCTTGGCCTTCTGAATCAGAACAACGTCGCCGCGCTGATTGATCGTCCGGCTGAGCAGAACTATCGTGCCGCGATCAGGTCGCGAGCGCGATGGTGTAACTTCAACGACTTCGCTCTCAACATGGAGTACGTCTCCGGGACGCGTCGGTGCCGGCCAGCTCAACTCTCCCCCGGCGCCGACGAAGCCGTCGGCGAGTGGCGGACCGCTCTCGACATTCAGACGCATCGTGATCGCAGCGGTATGCCAACCGCTCGCCGCCAAACCCTTGAAGAACGTGCGCTCAGCGGCTTGCTTGTCCGTGTGAAAGGGCTGCGGATCAAATTGAACCGCGAATGCCTTGATCTGCGCTTCGTCAAGCCTGTGCGTCCCGCTGGTAAAGCGTTGTCCGACATGAAGGTCGTCAAGATACAGTTGGTCCCGCGGGGCTCTGGTTGCAGCCTCGCTGCTCACTTGAACCATGGTCATGTCTACCTCCTCAGCATTGATGTTGGTGACGGCCATTTCCGGCTGGTTTCGCCCGCTAACTGCTCAGGCTGCGATGCTTGAATGACCTGCGTCCCTGCCTTCAGCCTTGCTGTTCCGGGCTTCGATGGCCTTGACGGAGTTTTCAAACGCCTTTTCCAAAACCCGCCTGCCGATAGTCCCGAGCACAAACCCGAGCAGCCGCCCCGTCAGGTTTTTGCCGTCGCGTATGACAACCACATCAATGTCGGTCGTACCGTCAGGCTGACGGGTGAAGGTGTAGATGTGGCCCGACGCGCCACCCCACACGTTGGAGTCGGTCGTTGTGAGGACGACGCGGTTAGGATCGGACCAGTCGTAATGCAGGCGCTCCCAGATCCCGCCCGAACCTTCTGTGACATCGGCATGCGAGCCGTCCCGGTGATGCACCTTGAGGTACGCGTCGGCGCTGTTGCCAAAGAGCTTCGAGCGACCAGGCCCGAAATCGGCGAGTCCGGCGACGTACTGCTCGGGCGTCGCTGTGGTCGTGCGATGAAGGTGGATGGTGGGCATGTGCAGTTTCCTTGTTACATTTCGCTCAACGACCGCACTGGTTCGATTCGGGTTCAGTTCGAGGCCGCGTTCGCCTTGCGAACGAGTACGCTGTCACCTTTCCGGCTGATCTCGATCGCACCGGCTTGTTGCGGTGTTGAGAGAACCACCCGCTGGCCAGGTGCAAGGACAGATACGACGCGGATCGGCGTTCCTGCCTCGCCCTGCGCAAGGGTGGCGACGACGTGATACCCATCACGCTCGACCGTGTAGTAAGCGATCCCCGTTATCCCGCCGAGGTCGATGCTCTTGCCCGCCATCGGGCGCAGGCCTTCAGCACGGGCTACCGTCAGAGAGGCGATAGCGAATGCAACGGCGAAAAGCATGTTGCGGATTGACATAGCGATTTCTCCTGTCAGTTCCGAAAGGTGTAGAGGCCATCGAGCACGGCCACGGTGCTGATCACGACAGCGGTTCGCTGCCCTGATGAATCCAGGTTCCGTTGACGGAATGGACTATTGGAGTGTTGTCGCGCTGCGCGTTGACGGAATCGGCCGGCGGGAAAACACTGTTGTAATTCGCGCGTGCTTCTCGTATCAGGCGGAGCCGTTCGCGCTCGGCCTTCGGGATAAATCGGATAACTTCACCCATGTTCGCCTCCAACTGTTGTGCCATGTTCCGGCAGGTGTTGGTTCGTAGATGGGGCGAAGAGTCTGGTTCAACAGGCGGGTGAATCGGAAGACATCCTTCCAAATTTTGGAAACCGGGACCGAGTGCTGACCATCTCAGTCAGACCGAAGTAGCGCCGGCGAAGATTGAGCAAAGACGCGGATCGCTTTTGGGAACTTAAAGGCACAGCATCCCTCAAGCGCTGTCCGCGCAGTATGGCGTCGATGCCTGCCTACTGCGCGAAGACTCGCTTCAGCCGCGGCGCGGCAAAGTCCAGGAAAGCGCGTACCTTGATCGGCAGAAACCGGTTGGCGGTATACACCAGATTGACCGGCAGTGACGGCGGCTGGAATTCATCCAGCACGGTTGTCAAAGCACCTTCCTCCGGACCAGCCTCGATTTGATAAGCAAAGGCGATTGAAATTCCCATGCCGGCGCGGGCTGCGGCACACGCCGCTTCGGCGCTGCCGACGATCAGCCGCGTATGCACCGGCGCCGCTACGGTCGCTTTGTCTCTAACGAATGTCCAGGCATCGGGTGGCGAGAAGCCGGGATAACTGATGCAATCATGCCCGACCAGATCTTCCGGCGTGCGTGGCGTTCCGCGAGCCGCCAGATAGGCGGGACTTGCGCACATCACTCGGCGCGTCCTGCCGACCCGTAACGCAACCAGGCTCGAATCCGGCAACTCGCCGATGCGCACCGCGACGTCGACTTGCTCCTGAGCCAGACTCAGCTTTTGATCGGTGGGGATCATTCTAACCTTGATATCCGGATAGGTCTTGAGGAAGTCCACGATGATCGGCATGAGAATGATACGCCCAAGGCCCAACGGGGTCGTCACCGCCAGTTCGCCTGTCGGTGCGGTATACTCACCGGATGCCGTACGCTCCGCTTCGGTCACATCAGTGAGAATGCGCTTGCAGGCCGCAACGTAGGAAGTGCCTGCATCCGTTAGCACCAGCTGCCGGCTCGATCGGTTGAAGAGCTTCGTCCGCAGGTGAGACTCAAGCTCGGATACGTTGCGGCTGACTGTTGTGAGCGGCGTTTTCAATCGCCGCGCCGCCGCGGACAAGCTGCCCTGCTCGACCACGGTCAGAAAGGTCGACATCGCTTCCAGGCGATCCATCGGATTCCCTTCCATAATTTGGAAGTATACCTTTCAATTTTGCCATATCGCTCCAGATTTCGGAAGACGGCATCGCTTGCGGGCGAGCCGGGGAGCCCTGTCGAGCGACCTTCCGCTGCTCGGAAGGACCCTTTCCACGTACGGCCTCTTTTTAAAGCCGGCCCTCCGATCGATCTTCTTGGATGAAGGCGCGAGACGCCTGTCAAAACCGACGAGGAGAGTTCAATGACGAGACATATCGAAGCCTATCGCTACGAAGTTCAGCACAGCGATAACGCCGACATTGTCGCCTATCAGCGCAAGTCGAGCGATGGAGTCTGGCGAACGATTTCCGTGTGGATGATTCCACAGCCGGCGGGTCACTGAGTGCTGGCCAGCCGCTTACCCGCCGTCCGGTCTTTCGGCCGGATCGTGTCAGCGAGCCTCGAATATCCGACTTCGAGGTCATTGCACGAAACTCACTACATTGTACTCGGTGCAATGTTTTACTTGCACCGAGAAATGCATCGGAGCATTTTAGCTCGCAAGCGAAATAGTATCGAGAACCGACGGTTTAGCGGCCATTTTACCTCGTACGGGACTATTACCGACCTGCGCTGGGATCACCGCCTTCCCTCGGAGCATTGAGGACAAAGCTCGGAGCATTGGAGACTGGACATGCCTGCCATACTTTCCACGATCGTCCTGCCTGCTGTCACGAAGGGGCCCAGCGCATTTTTTCGGCTGCTCAGCGCCGCTTGCGAGCGGACCGCGGGCTATCTTGGCCGTCGGACCGCCATGGCATGCCTTCACGATCTCGACGACCGCGCACTGCAGGACATCGGCCTGGCCCGTTTCCAGATTGAGGCGGCTGTCTACGGTCGCATCACGCTTTCCGGCCAAGCGGACGAAGGGATGATGACCTTCGCGGCCGCGATCGACACACGCGGGCGCCAGCGGGCGCCGACTGTGGAGATGGCGCCATGGAGCTGACGGTCGCCACGATCCTGGTCACCTTTGCCGGCGTGTTCCTGATCTGCTTCATGAAGGGCGCGTTTGGTGGCGGATTCTCAATCGTCGGCATTCCGCTGTTGTCGATCGTGATGGATCCGGTCACCGCCGGCGGCCTTCTCGCTCCATTGTTCATCGCGATGGATTTGTTCGCGCTGCGCTACTGGAAGCCTTCGACGTGGTCGAAGCCGGACCTTCTCGCGCTGTTACCGGGGCTCGTGACCGGCATCGGATTCGGGTATCTGCTGTTCCGCTTCCTGGACCACCGCGCCATCGCGATCGCGATGGCCGCGATCACCCTGATCTTTGTCGCGCTATGGCTTGTTGCAGGCGCGGAGGTGACGACCCGTCCGCGTTCGACGCCGAAGGCGATCAGCGCCGGTCTCGCCTCGGGAGTCACCACGATGGTGGCGCATTCGGGCGGACCGCCGCTTGCGATGTATCTGCTGCCCCTCGGCCTTAGCAAGGACGTCTACGCGGGAACGACCAGTCTGTTCTTCACCGTCGGCAACGCGACCAAGGCGGTGCCCTGGCTCCTGCTGGTGAAGCCGACAGGCGACGTCTGGACATTGATGGCGCTTTGCGTGCTCGCCATTCCCGCTGGCGTGTGGGCTGGTTGGCGGCTTCACGGAAGTTTGGACCAACGCCAGATTTATCGGCTCTGCTACGGACTGCTGGTCGTGACAGCGCTGAAATTATTGTGGGACGGAGTTTCCGGCTATCTCGTGTGAAACTTTCATCTTGATGGGAGCGTGTCATGGAGATTCGACAAGAACAACCAGAGGCCGCAGGCCGAAACAATCCGCAGCCTTATTGCGACTTGTGGAGCCGTTCGTCGAAGCTGCTGCTATCTTCCGTCGATCGAGGCTGGTCCGGCCTGTCAGCCGAACTGCGCAGGCACGGCCAGAGCGTTTTCCCCTGGAGGGGTCCTCAAACCGATACCCATATCGTCGTCGATATAATTGGCAGTGAATCACTCATCACGCGACGGGCGACGGGCATCGTCGATCGATACGTCTCGAGGCGCGGTACGGCCTGGCTCTCTCCGCCCGGTTGGCGCGAAGGTTCGATCGATATCACCGGGGACCTTCCGGGGATCCTGCATCTGTATCTCTCGCCGAACCAGTTCTCCCCGAACAAGCTCGGAATCGATATAGACGAGTCTGCGATCGGCGCGCTGGAACATGAAATTACTTTTGAAGATCCGCTGCTGACCGAGATCGCCTGTGCCATCGCGTCCGAACTGCGGACTGAAACCTCCGCCGGCAGTATGCTTGTCGAATCGCTCGCCAGCACTATCGCTGCAAGGCTGGTGCAAAAGCATGCCAGCACATCACCTGCCCGGTCTTATCCGCTTCTCAAAACAGAAGGGCTCGATCGGCGCCGGCTTCTTCGTGTGCTGGACTATATAGAAGCAAACCTCGAAGGCGATCTCAGCATCGATCGCATCGCATCGATCGCGTGCCTGAGCCGATACCATTTCGCGCGGGCCTTCAGGCTGGCTGTCGGGCAACCGCCGCATCGCTACGTCAGCGCCAGGCGTCTTGAGCGCGCGAAAGCGCTTTTGACACGCGGTGATCGGTCGTTGGTCGATATTGCACTTTCGTTGGGCTTCTCCGGCCAGGCCAATTTCACCCGCGCCTTCACGCAGGCGACAGGTCACGCACCCGGCCGATATCGTCAAACGGCAGGATCGCGACGACCGGAATTTTCACCGACCGATGTCAGGCGATCACTTCCGATTTTGGCCTGAACCCGCACGTTGCTGGCGCCCCTGCCGGTGCCACCAGCAACAAATGACAAAACCATAGCAGGCGATGCAAAGCCCGCGACCCATCATTCCACTATCTCTGCCCTCGTAGGGGGCAATGAGAGCCGCCGTGCTCGAGGGCCGTCGCTCGGCCACCAAGGGTCTGCTTGCCATGCCGATACGTCAGTACTTTTCCTGGGTGGGAAGCGTCCTTCTCGTGACGCTGTTTGCCGCCGATTGGTGGCTTCCAGATCCTGCTGTTCATTCACATTCTGCGATTGCTCCCAATGAGAGGGTCAATCTGCGCATTCGTTCGGACCACAAATGGCCGGAACGGGTGGTGTTCGATACCACGCGTTCGGGAACGCCGCTCGCGGCTGAGTTTGGACCCAAGCTGGACGTCGTTCCGAACCAAGACTTCGCGCGGACCGAGCAGCGCAGTCCACTCGACGCGTTCGCAGCGATGGAAGGGGCTCAGGTCACACCGACAGCAACAAATGACAAAGCATCGGCAATCCGAGCAAAGCCGCGACCGCTCGGAGCTCGTATGACTGGAACGATCAAACCCGACTGATCAGGAGCCGACATGAAGGACATTTTTTGCGTCGCCGCGTTCGCCGGCAAGGTGCTGTGCCTCATGGTGTTCGTGACCGTCCTGAAGCCAGACGGCAGCATCGGCGCCATCCGGACGTCGACGAAACCCGTCGACTGCAGGATGGAGCGCTCGGGAATGCCGGAATGCGGCCTGAACGTCTTTGCAGCGGCTTCGCACGCCGACGCCAGGCCGTGCATCACACGTCCGAGTGTCGCTCACTGCTGAATAATAACCCGCGGATGACACAATCGTCATGACCCAGCCTTCCTCATTCTGGAATCGACATGCCGCCCTCGTCTTTTCGCTGAGGACGTTTGCAGCGGCAATGCTGGCGTTCTCGATCGCGCTGCTGCTGGATATGCCGCGTCCTTATTGGGCAATGGCTTCCGTCTACATCACCTCCAGCCAACTCACCGGCGCGACCCGCTCAAAAGCCGTCTATCGCATTCTGGGAACACTGATCGGCGCCGCAGGGACGATCATCCTGGTCCCGAACCTCGTCAATGCGCCGGAATTTCTCAGCCTCTGCGTCGCGCTGTGGGTCGGCATTTGCCTGTATCTTTCGTTGATCGACGGCACGCCGCGCAGCTACGTGTTCATGCTGGCCGGCTACACCGTGGCGCTCCTTGGGTTTCCGATCGTCTCGATGCCCCAGGCGGCTTTCGACATCGTCGTCTCCCGCGTACAGGAAATAATACTCGGAATCATCTGCGCGAGCGTCGTCGCGATGCTCGTGTTTCCACGCAGCGTCGCCTCCGCGGTCACCGCACAGGCGGATGCCTGGCTCGCCGGTGCGCGCCGGCTTGGTGTGGATGTCCTCACCGGTCGTGGCAGCAATCAGGAGCGCGACAAGGAGCGCATACGTCTTGCCGCGGTGGCGTCCGAAATCGACCAGCTCGGGCGGCATCTCGGCTATGAGGCCGCCCGTTCTTCAAATATCGCGCGAGGCTTACTGCATCTGCGACAGCATATGCTGTCGCTGCTTCCACTGCTTGGTTCCATTGAGGACCGGAAGCTCGCACTCGACTCTAACGAAGAACTGTCGGCGCGTATGGCTGACATCTGCAGAAGGACAGCGCGATGGCTCGAAGACGGCGGCCGCGATGGACAAGAAGCCGATGCGCTACGCGCGGCGCTTGATCAAGTCCGGCCGACGCTGGACGCGGCTGCCGGTTGGATCGATATCTCGGCCGCCGGCCTCGTTGTCCGGCTGCGCAACCTTGTCGACATCATGCAGGACTGCCAGCTCCTGCGCGAAGCGATCGCCGAGGAACGCAATCCTGATTTGCTCAAACTCGCCTTCATGCCTGACACGTTGACTTTCGCCGTCCCGCACCGGGATCACGGGCACGCGCTCCTGTCGGCCGCGTCCGTGGCGCTTGCCGTGCTGGCCTGCTGCGGCTTCTCGATCGCAACCGGTTGGCCCGACGGCGTAATCGCTCCGCTGGTCGCTG
>Ga0207689_10005975_pt1 | contig 10770 bp, 8 predicted proteins | sample KBSMisM52_FD_184312 | JGI IMG/M metagenome (GOLD analysis project Ga0207689, IMG submission 184312) | Miscanthus rhizosphere microbial communities from Kellogg Biological Station, Michigan, USA - KBS Miscanthus M5-2 (SPAdes) (version 2) | ecosystem: Host-associated > Plants > Roots > Rhizosphere... | reverse complement strand
TGAGGAGGTCTTTGACCGAACGCGAGGGGGATCTGTCCCGGGTTCGGGCGAGTTCCCGCCGGGCCGAGGCGGCGCGATCCCTCGCGCAGCTGCGTCCGGGAGACATCATCCGGGTGCCGGGAGGCCGCCGGGCCGGCCTCGCGGTGGTCCTCCAGCCTGGCCTGCATGCCGCCCGAGGCGGCAACGGCAACGGCCGTCCAGCCGATCGCGCGGGCCGCGGCTCCGGCGGCCGCGACCGCCGGAGCAAGGACCAGCCCGGTCTCGTCCGGGCCGCGGGTAACAGCGGCCTGCCCGAGTTCACCGGGCCCGGTCCGCTGGTCCTCACCGAGGGACGCCAGGTCAAGCGGCTGGCGGTAGCGGACTTCCCGGTGCCCGCCGAGGTGATCGACAAGATCAGGATTCCCGGGTCGTTCAGCCCGCGTTCTCCGCAGCACCGCAAGGACCTCGCGGCCACCATGCGCAATCGGCTAGCCAGCCGGCCCGCGGGAGTCGGCGCCGGGAGGCGCCCGGTGCGCGCGGCAGACTGGGAACATACCGCGCCCGAGGCCGCGGGCGACGTCGCGGACCTGCGGCGACGGCTTCGGCGTCATCCGTGCCACGACTGCCAGGACCGCGAGAGCCACGCCCGGTACGCCGAACGTTACATGCGGCTGGCGCGGGAGACCGAGGCGCTCGAGCGCCGCGTGGCCGGCCGGTCGCACGTGATCGCCCGTACCTTCGACCGGGTGTGCCGTGTCCTGGAACGCCTCGGCTACCTGACCGGGGACACCGTCACGCCGGACGGGCAGCGGCTCGGCCGCCTGTACACCGAGCTGGACCTGCTGGCCGCCGAGTGCCTGCGCCGCGGCCTGTGGGACGACCTTTCCCCGGCCGAGCTCGCGGCCTGCGTGTCTGCCCTGTCCTTCGAGTCGCGCCAGGCCGACGACGTCCAGCCGCCCCGGCTGCCGAAGGGCCGGGTGCCCGAGGCCCTCGCCGCCACCGTCCGCACCTGGGGCGAGCTTGACCAGCTGGAAAAGGACAACGACCTGTCGTTCCTGCGCGAGCCCGACCTCGGCTTCGCCTGGGCCGCCTATCGCTGGGCGCGCGGCGCGCGGCTGGAGAGTGTCCTCGACGAGGCGCCCGATCTCACCCCCGGCGACTTCGTCCGGTCCGTCAAGCAGCTCATCGACCTGCTGGACCAGATCGCCTCGGTCCCTTCGGCCCCTTCAATCCCTTCGGCCCCTTCAATCGCCCCGGTCCAGCCGGATACCACGGAGCCGCCCGCCGACGGCGCCCGGCGCCCGGCCGACCTGGGCGCCACGGCCCGTGCCGCCATCGACGCCCTGCGCCGCGGCGTGATCACCTACTCCGCCGTCACTGATTGATCAGCCCTGTCTATGAATAGACACGCGAATTGGCATTAGTGTTGATATCCGGATGCTCGCTAGCCTGAAGACATGCCACTGACCAGTACCGGTAGCGCCCTAGCCAGCCGCCAGGCCGACCCGGCCGCGGTTGTCCGGGCATGCCCTGACGATCTCGTCCGCGCGGTCCGCGCCGAGGTCCGGCGCGGCCTCGGCTGGCAGGACACCGCGGACTGCGTCGCCGCCGCCCTGCGCGCGAGCCTGCCCGACCCGGCGGCCATCCTGTCCGCGCCGTTGCGGCGTGGTGACCCCGCCGGCTACCAGAGCCACCTGCTGTACGCCGAACCCGATGGCAGCTTCTCGATCTCGGCCATGGTCTGGATGCCCGGGCAGCAGACGATGATCCACGATCATGTGGCCTGGTGTGTCACTGGCGTGCTGCAGGGACGTGAATACGAGGAGATCTTCGCGCTCGCCGACAGCGGCCGGGCGCTCAGGCTCGCCGCCCGCAACGTGAACCGGGCCGGGATCGTGAACGGCTTCGCACCGCCCGGCGACATCCACCGCGTCCGCAACTCCGGCGATACCGTGGCCATCTCCATGCACGTCTACGGCGCCGACATCTCCCGCCTCGGCAACAGCATCCGCCGCGAGTACCCCCTCCCCGTCCGCGCCTAACCCCCGTCGCAGCCCTGGTGCTACTGCGCTTCCGGCTATTCCCGTGACCAGTGATACGTCTCATAGCCGCCGGCCACCTCGCGTCATAAGGCGTGGATGCCGCCCGGGGCGCGTAGGGAAATAACCCGGGTCGTTCCGCGGCAGGTGCCCGAATCAGGCGCCCCAGCTGTCACAGTGTCCGTGATTGCGTGTAGTTACACCCCTCATAGGGGGTCTAACTACACGCAATGATCCGCCAGCTCCTCTCGCGGGGGCTGGTGTGACTCATCGGGCAGGAGCCAGGACCGTGGACAGTTCCCCTCGTTTCGCGGACTCTGGCGCACAGAACGGGGATGGTCGCGGCCGAAGCTCCCGGCCCGGACCGTTCGGGACAAAAGATCTTGAACTTCGGCCTTGTCATGCGATCGTCATCGATATATCGTTGAACTAACGACAAGGATCGAAAAGCGATCTAGAGACATTTAGGAGCATCACAATGCATAGCGAAGCATGGGGAGATCCTCGCGATCCCCGAGAACACCGTGGTGGCCACCGGATGCGCATGCGGATGCGCGGCGGTCCCGGGGGAGGTCCCGGACCGTGGGGTGGCGGGCCGTTCGAGTTCGGCATGCGCGGCGGGCCGTTCGGGCCGCCGAGGTTCGGCGGCCGGGGGCCGCGGGTCCGGCGCGGAGACGTGCGGGCCGCGATCCTCGACCTGCTGGCCGAGGGACAGCCGTGGAACGGCTACCAGATCATCCAGGAGATCGGCGCGCGCACCCAGGGCGTCTGGCGGCCGAGCGCAGGCTCGGTGTACCCGGCGCTGCAGCAGCTCGAGGACGAGGCCCTGATCAAGGCAGAAGCGGCCGGCGAAGACCGGCGCCGGATGTACACGCTGACCGAGGAAGGCCAGGCGTACGTCACCGAGCACGCCGACGAGCTCAAGGCGTCCTGGGACGCCGTGACCGGCAGCGTCAACGACACCGAGGTCCAGCTGCGGCACACGATCCACCAGGTCATGGTGGCCGTGTCGCAGGTGGCCCAGGCGGGCTCCGCGGCGCAGGTCCAGCAGGCAGGCAAGATCCTGGCTGACACCCGCCGGGCGTTGTACCGTATCCTCGCGGCAGACGACCCGGACGCGGAGGAGGACTCGCAAGGGTGACTCCGGCTATCTCGGTCAGCGCGCTGACCAAGAGGTATGGCGAGATCGAGGCCGTACGCGGCATCGACTTCGAGGTATCGACCGGAGAGACCTTCGGCTTCCTCGGCCCGAACGGGGCGGGCAAATCCACCACCATCAAGATCCTGTGCACCCTGGCGGACCCGACCTCGGGTACCGCCAGGGTTGCCGGTCACGACGTCGTCAGAGAGCGCGACACCGTGCGGCGCAACATCGGCCTGGTGTTCCAGGACACGACCCTGGACAACTACCTGACCGGCGAGCAGAACCTGCGCTTCCACGCCGACCTGTACGGCGTGCCCAAGGCGGCGTTCGGGCCGCGGCTGCGTCAGGTGCTCGAGATGGTCGGGCTCTGGGACCGCCGGGGCGGCGTGGTGTCCACCTATTCCGGCGGCATGCAGCGCCGGCTGGAGATCGCCCGCGGCCTGCTGCACGCGCCGCGGGTGCTGTTCCTCGACGAGCCGACGGTGGGGCTCGACCCGCAGACCAGGGCGTCCATCTGGGAGTACATCAACGACCTGAAGACCCGCGAGGACATCACGATCTTCCTCACCACGCACTACATGGACGAGGCGGAGAACTGCGACCGGATCGCCATCATCGACCACGGGGTCATCGTGGCCATCGACACGCCCGAGGCGCTGAAGGCGTCGGTCGGCCGGGATCGCGTCCAGATCAGCACCGCGGACGACTCGGCCGCGATCCGCGAGCTGGCGGAGGTGTTCGGCCTCGAGGCGGCCCTGCACGAGGGCCTGGTGACGTTCTCGGTCGAGTCGGGGGAGCACTTCGTGCCGAAGCTGTTCGGCGCCCTGCCGGTGGCGATCAAGTCGGTGAGCGTGTCCCGGCCCTCCCTCGACGACGTGTTCATGTCCTACACCGGAAAGACGATCCGCGACGCCGAGGCCTCGATCGGCGATCGCAACCGCAGGATCGCCACGCGGTTCGGCAGGAGGTAGCGGTGGCCACGAAAGACATCACGGTTCCTGAGGCATCCGAACGCAACCTCACCGAGCTGATCAGGGTCGCGGTCCCCGAGCGCAGCATCCGCGCCGACCTGCGCGCGGTCAGCATCGTCTGGCGCCGCGAGCTGATCAGGTTCCGCACCGACCGGCTGCGAGCCATCACGTCACTGGTGCAGCCGGTGCTATTCCTGTTCGTGCTCGGTACCGGCCTTTCCCGGCTGGCCTCTCGCGGCCTGCCGGCCGGAGTGGATTTCCGGACGTTTATCTACCCCGGCGTGCTGGCCATGTCGGTGCTGTTCACCGCCATCTTCTCGGCCGCGTCGATCGTATGGGACCGGGAGTTCGGCTTCCTGCGCGAGATGCTGGTCGCGCCGGTCCGCCGGTGGGCCATCGTGGTCGGCAAGTGCCTGGGCGGCGCGACCGTGGCCACCTTCCAGGGCCTCATTTTCCTGGCCCTGGCCGGCGTGGCGCACGTGCCCTACGATCCGGTGCTGCTGCTCACCCTGGTGGCGGAGTTGCTGCTGCTGTCGTTCACGCTGACCGCGTTCGGCGTCATGATGGCGGCCAGGATCAAGCAGATCCAGGCGTTCATGGCGCTGACCCAGTTGTTCGTGCTCCCGCTGTTCTTCCTTTCCGGCGCGCTGTACCCGCTGAACGGGCTGCCGGCCTGGCTGACCGTGCTGACAAGGGTCGATCCGATCACCTACGTGGTCGACCCGATGCGGCAGGCGGTGTTCGCCCACCTGCCCTTCGGCCAGGTACTGAACCGGCTGAGTCCCGGCATCACCTGGTTCGGCTGGCAGGTCCCGCTAGGCCTGTCGCTGGGCATAGTCGCCGCGATGGGCCTGGCGATGCTCGGCATAGCCATAGCCGAGTTCCGTAAGACGGAATAACCATCGCACATTGCATACGATGCGATGGCATTCGGCATCCATTAATTAGTAAGCACCTGCTGATCGTTTTCCAGGTTTTGCTCGTCTCTATAACGAAAAGTGACGAACAATCCCCGCCACGCTACGCAACCAATCCGCTCTCTCAAGGACAAGAAACCTTACGGATTGCGCTCGCGCGCACCATAACTCCAACTCCCGCACCCCGGGAACCCTAATTCGCAGTTACGGCGCAACCCACTTCACCCGTGATCCTCCCCGCGCCCGCACCCCCTCACGCAGACGATCACCAGAGCATCCCCAGAACCCCCGCTGAACCTCCGCGGCGCCCCGGCTCTCCACGTCCCGGGCCCCCGGCGCCCTCGCGCTCAGCCCGCGCCCTCAGCGCCCCGGCCACCCCCGTGACACCGAGTCACCAAGATCCTTCCGCCCCATCCCCGTCGATCATGACCCCACCCCTAATGATCTTCACTCCCCGTGTCCTCCCTGGTACTTACAACCAATCGAACCAAGCCAAGCCAAGCGAAGCAAGTGTCAACCCCCCTTGCCAAGCGCAACCAAGACTGAGAGCAGGAAGCCCAGCCACCCGAGAAGAAGGCCAACGGCGAGAAGAAGGCCAACGGCGAGAAGAAGGCCAACGGCGAGCACCACCCCCAGAAGGCCAACGGCGAGCACCACCCCCCACAGGGGGCCGCCCGGGGGGTCCGGGGGGTCGTCCCCCCGGAAGAGCACTGCGAGCCATTGGCGAGGGGCAGAAAAGCCCCGAGCATAGTGCGACGCCGGGTGGCTACGGGGGCAAACCACCCGGCGTCGCGTTCATCGGCGTTCCGACGGGGGCCCGGAACGCCGGCAGTGATGCTCCGACGGGGGACCAGAGCATCGATATGAATCGTACACGGAAACACCCCCTAGTGTGTCAAGACCCAATTGCAACCAGATCTCGGGACGGGCCTGAGCAGGCCCAATCTCCTCGGGATTAGTTATCCCCTGAGCCGGGCGTCACCGGGCGGTGGCCGTTTCCCCCGTTTGCTTCTGAGGACGTACCGTAGTCGCGGGTGGCGGGCAGGTTCGGGTGGTACTCCATGAAGCCCCGGGTGTTGTCGGGCTCCCGGCCGCCGTTGGCGAACACGACGGCGAAATACGGAATGAAGATGGCGCCGACGGCCGGTATCGCGGCGAGCCAGCCGAAGTGATTGACGAACAGCACCACGGCTATTACGAAGCAGACCGCACGGATGCCCATCATCAGCAGGTACCTGCGCTGCCGGTAGGCGATGTCGTCCGACAGCGACCGGTGCGCCTGTGTCACCATGTGCACCGGGGGCCGCCGGCCCGAATGGCTCATCCTCACGGTTCCACGGTAAGCCCAGATGCCAACCCGTAGTGACGTCGACCCGCCAAAGTCAGCTGGCCTGGCTCACCGAGGACATGTTGAAGCCCTCCACCCGCACCGGCGGCATGGCGGCCCGGTTGAAGTAGTCGCCCCACTCGCGCGGCAGCGTCGGCACGGTGGCGCCCACCTCGAGCAGCCGCCCGAGCATGCCGACCGGCGACTCGTTGAACCTGAAGTTGTTCACCGCGGCCGTCACCTCGCCGTTCTCCACTAGGTAGACCCCGTCCCTGGTGAGCCCGGTGAGCAGCAGGGTCTGCGGGTCAACCTCGCGGATGTACCACAGGCAGGTGAGCAGCAGCCCGCGCCCGGTCGAGGCGATCATCTGCTCCAGCGACGGCGCCCCGGCCCCGGAAGGGTGCACGGCGAAGGTGAGGTTGTCGATGGCGGGGGTGACCGGCACCCCGGCGATCGCGGCCGAGTGCCGGGACGAGATCAGGGCGGCCAGCGAGCCATCGCGGATCCAGGAGGTGGGGCCCAGCGGGAGTCCGTTGTCGAAGACCGATGAGTCCGGGCCGGACGCGTGCGCGACCACGAACGGAGTGCTCTGCAGGCCCGCGGCCCGCGGATCGCTGGACAGCGTCACGGGCTGGGAGGACAGCTGTTCGCCGATGCGGGTCCCGCCGCCCGGCTTGCTGAACACCGTCCGCCCCTCCGCCGCCTCCTTCGCCCCCGCCGACCAGTACATGTAGACGAGCAGGTCGGACACTGCGGTGGGCGGGAGCAGGGTCTCGTACCGCCCGGCGGGCAGCGCGACGGTGCGCTCGGCCCAGCCCAATCGCTCGGTTAGGCCGGCGTCCAGGCCGGCGATGTCCACGTCGGTGAAGTCGCGGGTCGACACGCCGGTCCAGGCCGACCGCGCCATGTCGGCGGACTTGGCGTTCAGCTCGACCCGGCCGGTCGGCTGGTCGTGCCGCAGCCGCAGCCCGGCCGAGGTGCCGAGGAAGGTGCTCTGCAGCTGGTGCTCGGCGAACCCGTAGAGCTTCCGGCTCGCCCCTTCGGCGGCGCGCAGCGTCTGCCCGAGCGCGGCGGCGAAGTCGCGCAGCACGCCGATCTCGGTCCGGCCAGGGTGCCCGTCCCAGCCTGGTCCGCCGTCATTGATCCCGAACGGGCCTGGTTCTCCCGCTCCGATGAGCTCGCCCGCGTCCTCGGCGGGGGTGGCCTCGGCGGCCGCGTGCTCGGCCTCCCGGACTACGTCTTCGATCTGGTCGGGCCGGACACCGGCCCGGGACACCACGCCCGTGGCCGCGCCCGGCCCGCTCCCGGCGCCGCGCCGGTCGATGGCGATGACGGTGAGCTGCCGGGAGCCCGCCACGCCGTTGGTGGTGAGCGTGTTGCCCGCCCACCGCAGGTTCGCGGTGGAGGTCTCCTCGGCGATCACCACGCAGTCGCCGGACTTGGCCGCGGCCAGCGCGCGCTCGACGGTTTCCTGCGGGGAAGGTCCGCCTCCCGTGGTCATGCCGCTCCTTCTTCCGCCGTGTTGAGTATCCGCACACCCCGCAGCAGCACCGCCGGGCAGCCGTGGCTGACCGGGGCGACCTGGCCGGGCTGGCCCTTTCCGCAGTTGAACGCGCCGCCGAGCACGTAGGTCTGCGGGCCGCCGATAGCCTCCATCGAGCCCCAGAAGTCGGTGGTGGTCGCCTGGTAGGCCACGTCGCGCAGCTGGCCGTCGAGGCGCCCGTTCCTTATCCGGAAGAAGCGCTGGCCGGTGAACTGGAAGTTGTACCGCTGCATGTCGATCGACCAGCTCTTGTCGCCCAGGATGTAGATCCCGTCCCCGGCACCCGCGATGAGGTCCGCGGTGGACGGGCCGCCCGCCGCGGGCTGCAGCGACACGTTGGCCATCCGCTGCAGCGGCATGTGGCCCGGGCCGTCGGAGAACGCACAGCCGTTCGACCGGCCGAACCCCCGCAGCGCCGCCATCCGCCGGTCGAGCTGGTAGCCGGCCAGGACGCCGTCGCGGATCAGGTCCCAGGACTGCCCGGCCACGCCCTCATCGTCGTAGCCGACGCTGGCCAGGCCGTGCTCGGCGGTCCGGTCGCCGGTGACGTTCATGACGTCCGAGCCGTACTTCAGGCTGCCCAGCTTGTCCGGGGTGGCGAACGAGGTGCCCGCGTAGGCGGCCTCGTAACCCAGGGCCCGGTCGAGCTCGGTGGCGTGCCCGATCGACTCGTGGATGGTCAGCCAGAGGTTGGACGGGTCGATGACCAGGTCGTAGCGGCCCGCTTCGACCGAGGGGGCCCGCAGTTTGGCGGCCAGCAAGTCGGGCAGCTCGGCCAGCTCGCTCGCGAAGTCCCAGCCGGTTCCGGTGAGGAACTCATAGCCCCGGCCGACGGGAGGCGCCAGGGTTCGCATGGTGTCGAACCTGCCGTCGTCGGTCACGGCGATCGCGGTGACCGCCGGGTGCAGCCGGACCCGCTGCTGGGTGGCCGTGGTCGCGCCGTCGCAGTAGAACTTGCACTCCCTGACCTGCTGCAGCGAGGCGTCCACGTGACTGACGGCGGAGTGGGCGAGCAGGTCCCGGCTCCACTGTGCCAGCCGCTCGACCTTGTCCGCCACGCTGACCGTGAACGGGTCGACGTCGTAGTCCGACACCCAGGTCACGTCGCCGTAGGCGGGTTCGGGGGCCAGATCGATCGGTTCGGTGTTCATCGCGGCGGCCACCCGGGCGACCTCGACGGCCTGCCGCGCCGCCTGGGCCGCGGCGTCCGCGGTGAGGTCTACGGCCGAGGCGAAGCCCCAGGTCCCGTCGACGATCACCCGGACAGCCAGGCCAGTGTCGTCCGCGTCGAACAAGGTCTGCGGGGTCCCGTCGGACAGGCTGATCTGCTGGCCCCTGATGCGTTCGGCGCGGAAGTCGGCGTGCTGGGCGCCGAGGCTGCTGGCCTGGGAGAGGGCCGCGTCCGCCAGTTCCCGCAGCGGCAGGGCGGTGAATTCCTGGTCTATCCGCGATGCGTGATCATCCACGACACCACAACTTATCGCCCGTAGGTCGTTACGGTACCCTCAGGTGGCTTAAGGGAGAGGTGACAATGGGGCGTTCTGTGCTGGTGACCGGCGGGAACCGCGGCATCGGGCTGGCCATCGCGCGCCGGTTGGCAGCCGACGGCGACAGCGTCACCGTGACCTCCCGCTCGGGCGATCCGGTGGACGGCCTCGCGGTGGTCCGGTGCGACGTGCGCGACGGGCCTTCCGTCGACGCCGCCTTCGCGGCGGTGGAGGCGGACCAGGGACCGGTCGAGGTGCTGGTCGCCAACGCGGGCGTAACCCGCGACACGCTGCTCGCGCTGATGAGCGAGGACGCCTTCGCCGAGGTGCTCGACACCAACCTGACCGGCGCGTACCGGGTGGCCAAGCGCGCGGTGCGCGGCATGATGCGGATGCGCCGCGGCCGCCTCATCTTCATCTCCTCGGTCGTGGGCCTGTACGGTTCGGCGGGCCAGGCCAACTACGCCTCGTCCAAGGCCGGGCTCGTCGGCCTGGCCAGGTCGCTGGCGCGCGAGCTGGGGTCACGCGGCATCACCTCCAACGTGATCGCGCCCGGCTTCGTGGACAGCGACATGACCGCGAACCTGTCCGACGAGAGGAAGGCCGCGATCCTCGGCGCGGTGCCGCTCGGCCGGTACGCTGCCGCGGCCGAGGTCGCCGCGGTGGTGGCGTTCCTGGCCGGCCCGGACGCCGGCTACATCACCGGCGCCGTCATCCCGGTCGACGGCGGGCTCGGGATGGGGCACTGACGACTTATTTGTCGACAGGCCACAACCGGCCGCGCGGAAGCTGACCGCCGAGGACCATATAGCTGATGACCCCGGGCAGGGCAAAGTGATCACCATGGGAATGAGGCAGTGATGGGCATCCTGGCGGGCAAGCGGATCCTGGTCACCGGGGTCATCACGGACGCCTCGATCGCGTTCCACGTCGCCCGGGTCGCCCAAGCCGAGGGCGCCACCGTGGTGCTGACCGGCTTCGGGCGGCTCAGCCTGGTGGAGCGCATCGCCAGGCGGCTGCCCTCGCCGCCGCCGGTGCTCGAGTTGGACGTGACCAGCGAGGACCAGCTGGCCTCGCTGGCCGGCCGGGTCTCCGAGCATGTCGACGGCCTGGACGGGGTGCTGCACGCGATCGCGTACGCGAACCCGGAGGAGGCGCTCGGCGGGAACTTCCTGCACACCAGGTGGCCCGACGTGGCGACGGCGGTGCAGGTCTCCACGTTCTCGCTGAAGGCGGTGACGATGGCGGCGCTGCCGCTGATGGACGGCGGCGGGTCCGTGGTGGGCCTCGACTTCGACGCGAGCGTGGCCTGGCCGGGCTACGACTGGATGGGCGTGGCCAAGGCCGGACTCGAATCCTGCGC
>Ga0207689_10005974_pt1 | contig 10772 bp, 6 predicted proteins | sample KBSMisM52_FD_184312 | JGI IMG/M metagenome (GOLD analysis project Ga0207689, IMG submission 184312) | Miscanthus rhizosphere microbial communities from Kellogg Biological Station, Michigan, USA - KBS Miscanthus M5-2 (SPAdes) (version 2) | ecosystem: Host-associated > Plants > Roots > Rhizosphere... | reverse complement strand
AATTCGTAAGGAACCTCCCGGGTTAACAGTGAATGGCAACAGCGTTTTCATTATCAACGATAACGACGTGGTGGTTGTCGATACCACTCTAACTCCCGGCACAGCGAAGGAGGAGTTAGCGGCACTGCGTAAGCTCACCTCGAAGCCGGTGAAGTACGTCATCAATACTCACTGGCATGACGACCATCTCATGGGCAATCAGGTGTATCGCGATGCGTTTCCGGGTGTCGAGTTCATTGCGCATACAGCCACGCGCGACTATTTGCCGACCACCGGTTTGAGCAATCGCAAGGGAGCAATGGCTGAGCAGGGGTATCCGGGCTTCATTGCCTTTCTCAAGAAACAGCTGCAGGAAAACCAGAGCGTGTTCGGCGGTCCAATGAATGACGAAGAGCGAGCTACCTATGCGAGCGACCTTAAGATTGCCGAGCGATACATGGCTGAGAATCCTGGTGTTGAGATCGTCTTACCGACAATCACGCTCACGGACCGGCTCACGTTATATCGTGGCAATCGCGTAATTGACATAAGGTATCTTGGCCGAGGTCATACCAGCGGTGATCTCGTGGTGCACTTACCGAAAGAGGGAATACTAATCTCCGGCGACCTGGTGATTTGGCCGGTTCCTTACATAGGTAACCCGCAATCACATCCTGGCGAATGGGGTGTAACGCTGGAGAAGCTCCTAAGTTTGAACCCAACTGCCATAGTTCCGGGTCACGGACCAGTCCTGCATGACAACAGCTATCTTAAATTGATGATTCGACTATTTGACTCGATGAAGCAGCAGGTTGCCGCAGCTGTTGCGCGTGGTGAGACTCTCGAGCAAACGCGCAAGAATGTGAACCTTGACGAGTTTCGGAACCTGTTCGCCGGCGAGTCGCGGATTAGGAAAAACGTCTTTAGTAACTATGTTAAGGGGGCCGGCGTGGCCGCTGCGTATGGCGATGCAACAGCGAAAAAGTGATAACGATTCCGCTTCACTTCCAAACCAATGTGGGTGCCCGGGACAGCAACAGCAAGTTGATTCTAAACGGTTACGGTAAATCCACGGTTCTGCAAAATGTTCCTGATGGCCTTTACTTGCTGGTTTCCGTAGCCAAGATTAATCGCTGCGGTAACCAGAGCATTGGCTCCCTGATTAAACGAAGCAGTGGGCGTCAGCAGAAAGTGGGCCTGCAAAACAACAGTATCCGCCTTCTGCGCACCTATTGCTCCACGAATCTGCCACAACGCTGCCGACCATATTTCGCCGTCGTCGTGGACTTCTCCAGCCAGGGATTCGGGGTAATGCTTGGTACTATCGAGGCGGCGTAAACAGGGAGGGTTCGTCGAGCTATAGGACGTGGCATCCCACTCTGCCAGGCAGAGATCCTGAAAGCCGCCGCTGAATTGCGCACCGACCGAGCCGGCCCAATAGTCGCCGAACCCTTCACCCATCGACCCCGCTTCCAATGACGAGCCAAAGTTTTCCACCTGGTTATCCTGAATTGAGTGGCCATACTCATGCCAAATCACCTCGGCATCTTCGGCGTCGTCAACGCCACCAAGTCCGTAAGAAATCTCTTTGGAATTGGGCGAATAGAACGAGTTGTCGATCTTAAGGCGATTGACTGAGAACTCTTGTTGCCGGTTATTTACATTGGTGAAGCCCAGCGACTGAATGTAGCGTTCGGCATAGTCGAGGTAGTAGTAACCCATTACCTCGCTGAAACCGTCGTTGCTGCGATCATAAATAAAACTGTTGCTCGCGCTCGAAACGCGTTTCTTGGTGCGATCGCTGGAAGCATACTGGCCGTCTAAAAACCCGTTTCCCACCAGACCCTGCAAGGTAACCAGCGAATAGGCGCTGGCCGGAACGGCCGTGGCAACATCATCATTGTCACGCAGACTGTTGTTACGTGTTGCCACGACGGCATTGACGTTGAAGACCTGACCAGTTCCGTTCACATAACGATTAATGTCCCGCGGCTCGCTGAGCAGCGCTCCGCTTTGAGCATCGATAAATACCTCCCAGGTTGGACCCGCCGTTGGAATTGTTACTTGCCAGGCCAATGTCGGCAGCTGATCTTCCGCATACACGACCAACTCGCTGCCGGCGTCCGCAGCCGAAGTCGGAATTCGCAGTCGCGCCTGGGCGATCTGCAAAGCGTCCTGTCGCTGGACCGAGGGCCTGGACGTAGGCAGGTAAACATTCGGTACATACTTGTTGGACACTCCGACAACCATTCCCGACTTGTTGAAGTGAACCGCCGAGCGCGCACCATAGACCGGAATTCCTTGAAAGCTTTGCTGAAACACGAAATGCCGACCCATCGGACTTTCGCTGTCTTTAACTAAAGAGAGGTCGTTAGTGTCCACTTTGAAAAGGTTCGCGTTGTCGCTCATGAACCGGCGCGCAAGCTTAGCCGTGACGCGATCGTTAACCGGCGAAAGCTCTCCGAAGATACTTTCTGGCGTGCCGGTTTGAACATTCCAGGTTACAGCGATCGGTCTCTTGTTACGGGCCGCAAATGCCTGCCAATGAGCAACGACATCGGGAGCCGGTCGACCCTCAATCTGGCGCTGAGCGGTGGCTGGTTTTTTCGCGATCTTGTCCGGCAGGTTCTCCTGGACTTGAGCGGTCACGAGGAAAGTCAAAAGAGCCATGCCAGTTAGAATTGTTAGAATCAATCTACGCATTTGAGCCTCCTAAAGAGCTTTGGCACGTTACCGATACTTTGTGAACCGCGCCTACGAGATGAAGATGGAAACCTCAGGTTCTATTTCTCAACCGTCACGTCTTTTACAAAACCCCAATCACCGCTGGCGTTAACTTTAATATTGCCTACCTTCTTTTGGGCGATAACGATATTCGCCTGGTACCAAAGCGGCACAACCGGAACGTCGTGAGTGACTATCTCATCGATCTTTGCGTACAAGCTCTTCGCCTTTTCACGATCAAAAGTATTAATCGCCTCTTCGATCAGGGCATCAAGTTCCTTGTTGCTGTAGCGACTGCGGTTGCGGGAGGCGCGTGTCTCGGTAGGTATCTCAGAGGTGGCGAAAAGGTCTTTATAGAAAATCGGATCCTGATTGCCGCCTACCCATTGGCCGTAAAAAATCTGAAAGTTGCCCCGTCGTAATTCGTCAAACAGGGTATTTAGTTCGGCAGTCTCGATAGTCACCGGAACGCCGACGTTCTTCAAATAGTTTTGGATGACGCCCGCGTAGTTCTTCGCGGCGACACTGCTACCGGAGACCTTAAAAACCACCGGCTTCGCAAACCGCATCTGCGGCCCATCCCCATCCGGGTCTTTCAGGCCCGCTTCGTCCAAAAGCTTCTTAGCCATTGCCGGATCGAATGAATAGCGCGGACTCGCATGATAGGCCCACGACTCTTCGGGCAGGATTGAGTGGGCAATCTTTGCCTGGCCCAAAAGGAGATCCCGGATCAGCCCTTCGCGGTCAATTGCATAAGCGATTGCCTGCCTGACTCGCACGTCATTGAGCGGCGGCTGGCTGCAGTTGAGTGTCAACAGGTTCAGATTCGAGCCCGCAAACTGTTGAACTTGCAGCTTCTGATCCTGCCCTAAAAGATTGACGGCGTCGGGCAAGAGGCTGGTGGGCAGCGGTGCTATGTCGACGCGAGCGGAACGAAGCTCGGCCTGGAGTGCGTTGGTGTCGGAGATAACTCGTACGCGGACGTTTGGAATGTGTGGCGCACCGTCCCAATAATCAGGATTGGCGGCCAAATCGACCACTTGCTGCGAGCTGTCATAACTCACGAACTTAAATGGACCGGTACCCAGCGGGTGATCTTTTTGCGTGTCGTAACTGTCTTTCGGAATGATCGCAACGGGAACCAGGTTCGGAAGTAGCCCCGTCCACGGTTTTACCGTAGTCACAACCAAAGTGTGCGGATCTGGAGCTTCCACACTTTTGATGAAACTGGTTCTAGTTGTCTGGGGCGTTCCCGCTGGAGTTTGCGAAACCCTGGGGTTATTGCTGACCGGCAGCGTTTCATAGAAGCTGGCCGACTTCGCGAAGGTGCTCGAGAAAACCAGATCGAGCGTGTACTTCGCGTCGGCCGAGGTCAGCGGGCGGCCATCGTGAAACTTCACACCATCGCGCAAAATAAATGTGAACGTGACGTTATCCGGAGCTCGCTTGATCTCTGAAGCCAGTTCGCCGACGTAGTCGAATTTCTCGTCTTTTTTCACCAGCGAATTGAACATCAAGGTTCGCACGCGCTCGCTCGCGGCATCCACGGAAGGAGAGCCGATGGGATCGATGGTGCGGATGTTGTCGCCGAGAGCAATAACAAACGGGCCGCCGGTATGATTACGCCGGCAGCCGGCCGGCAGCGACAGTGCGAGCAAAAGCGCCAGGAAAAGAGAAGCAAACTTGCTCGCGCTCATTGGATTGTTCCTCCGTACTTATAGTTCAGCTTCTCGTTGAGAGCGGTCGTCTCATCCGAGAGCCGGTGGAATGCGTCGCTGTCGAAGGCCGGCGCTGGTTTGACGATCGACTTCATGGCCGCAATCCGTTTGAGCGATGCTCTCAGGCGATCCTTGGGCAGATTGCCTTCCTGCGCTTCTTTAAGCAGGGAATGATAGCCACGACGAATGGTTCCCGGGTGCGCGCAGATAAGCATCATGTCGTTGCCCGCGAGAAACGCCCGCACGACAGCCGCTTCGATTTCGCAGTGCTTGGCGATAGCACCCATCTCCAGATCGTCAGTCACGACGAGATGTTGATAGCCAAGTTCACCGCGCAGCAGGTTCGTAACGATGTTGCGGCTGAGCGACGCCGGTTCCAGCAGACCGCCGGTGACACCCTTCATGATGTCGATGTTTGGAAAGCCGCCGTGGCTGACCATTACGCAACGTACGCGATCGTCCTTGCGCTGAAACAGTTCTATGTAGGGCGCAAGATCCTGGGCCATCAGGTCGTCGTGTGACAGACGAACCATCGGCATCTGCTCGTGCGAGTCGACTTCGCCTGCGCCAATACCAGGAAAGTGTTTGAGACAACCAACAATCCCCGTCTCTTGCAAACCGCGTAGGTAGACGGTGGTGTAGCCAAGCACTTCCCCCGGCGAACGTCCGAATGATCGCGAGTAGAGACCATTCGAAAGCAGATCGCGCTCGTCGGTCATGATTGACATCACCGGCGCGAAGTTCATATTGAAACCAAGTAGTCGTAGTGCTTCACCGGTAATTCTGCCAAGCGCGCGCGAGCCGGCCAGATCGCCGTGCGCTCGAATGGTTCGCGCCGAAGGCATGGGCGTGAAGATCTTTCGCAGCCGGTCGACCAACCCGCCTTCCTGATCAACTCCCAAAAGGGGATCGGTGGGCAGGAGTTCGCGCACATCATCCAGCAGCTTGCGGAGTTGCAATGGGCCCTCGACGTTGCGTCCAAAAATAATGACGCCGCCGGGTTTCACTTCCTCAATGAGGGCCCGGGTCTCCGCGTCGATTTCGGTTCCGGCGAGACCGATGTAAAAGAATTGTCCAATTTGTTGTTCGAGAGGGAGCGACAGGAATGATTCCAATGGCATATATAAAAACGCTTAGCGCAGAACGACTTTGTGCCGCGCTTTATGATTTTAGAAACAGAATAAAAACAGCGGTTTTACTATAAGGCAAAACAAACGCCTCGGCCAACGAAAAGTTCGGTACGCGCCCCCGCTGTGGCGTGACCTCATCACGCCCTGAACAGGCCACTCCTCAAAGAATAAGCGCAATTGGTCTTACTTATTTATCTTTGCAACCTTAACGTAGTATAACTCCCTTCATGCCGCGCGAAGTCACTGACAAAGAATCGATCCTGGCTGCGCTAAAATCGCTTGAACTCACCTCCGAGCTCTTCATAGAAGTAAATGGAAAACTGAAAAACGCCAATGATCTGGAAGTGATCGTTGAAGGGAAAGTAAACGCAGCCGGGAAGCGTGTGGGCCCATATGTTCGCCTGCTTAGCTATGACAGCGGCGAAGTAATAATGCGGCAAGGCGAATGGGGCGGAAACACCTTCTACCTCTCCGTGAAGGGTGCGTTGGATGTTTTTATCGAAGAAGTGAGTGGCGAGCAACGCAAGATCAGCCGCCTGGCGCCGGGTAGCTGCTTTGGAGAGATGGCGGTGCTCGCAGGCGTCGAGCGGAACGCGACCATCACTGTACCGAAGCATGAAACGGCGGTTGTGCTGGAGGTAACCAGACCGGCGCTGCGACTACTAAGAAAACTGCCAAAGTTTGGCCAGGAACTTGACGAGACTTATCGCGCCCACGGCCTGGGCCGCGTGTTGGAAGATTTGACCGAAGAAGGCGGCAGCGCGGCAAACGAGTCAATCGTTCGCAAGCTGCGCGAGATTGGTAAGTTCATGGTCTACGGCAAGCATCACGTGCTTTGCCAGGAGACCAATCCGATCGAAAACATCATTCTGATCAAAAGCGGTTGGGTCAGGCGCGTGCGCGGGGTGCCGCTGGATCCGGCTTCGGCTGGGATTGCAGTTGGGATGGGCCAAACAATCGGGGTGGACTTCCTGGGCGCGGGAAATTGTCTCGGACTTGAAGGCAGCAACGAGCGTGAGACTTGGAAATACAGCGCCTCGGCGATGGCCAGAACTGAGGTGCTGGAGATTCCGCTAGCGCAGCTGGCCAGCGATCCGCTACTTCGTGAACAGATTGTCACCGCCTTCGAAGCGTTCTCAACAGCCGATGACAATCCGCCTTCGATCGAAGCCGTCCAGGACCTGCGGGCCATGGCCTCGGCGGAGGCGGAGATAACGACCGGCATCATAGACGGCTCGAACCTGCTGGTCATGGATATGGATCTCTGTGTGAGATGCGGCAACTGTTCACTTGCCTGTCACAAAGTGCATGGACAATCGCGCTTGCTGCGAAGAGGCATAAGCATTACTCGACCAGTGTCGATTGGCAGTGAGCGCACGCAGCACGTGCTCTCGCCCCAGGTTTGCATGCATTGCAAGGATCCGGAATGTCTGACTGGTTGTCCGACCGGCTCCATCTTTCGCGATCCGCGCGGGTATGTAGATATAGACCCGGCAACCTGCATTGGTTGCTTCGATTGCGCCACCCAGTGTCCCTACGACGCGATCACGATGGTGCCAAAAAACGGTGAACCGGTCGTGACCTTTGATCTCATGGGCACTTTGCGCCGGACCTTTAGCCTTTCAACGCCGCCCGCTGCTCAACTGACCCCGGCTGACGACGTGGTTGCGATCAAGTGCAATCTCTGCGAACACACCCCGCTCAATCCGCAAGGCGCGCCGCGTCAGGCGTATTCGTGCGAAGAGAATTGTCCGACCGGCGCGCTCTTACGTGTCAATCCAGTCACCTATTTTACTGAAGTTGAAAAGACCCGAGGCCTCATCTTCCGCGACCAAACTCAGGCATTCGGTCGTAACATTCACAAAAGTGATCCGATCGCTAAGGGCTTTCACATCGCCGGCGCCGCGCTCATTCTCGTCGCCACTGTGGCGGCGATTTGGGGATTAACAGAGCGCGGATTTGATGGCGTTCTAGCTGGAACGTGGCTGACGATGCGCTGGGCTACCGGCTTAGTGGGACTATTTGGCGTGGCGGTGGTTATGACTTACCCAATGCGTAAACAAGTCTACCGTCGCCGCGCCGGCGCGTTGCGCTACTGGATGCTGGCGCATGACTATGTTGGTGCGCTGGCAGGTGTGATTCTCCTACTGCACGCCGGCAGTCACACTGGAGGTCTGCTAACCACGGCTCTCTATCTGGCGTTTGACGTGGTTATTATCTCAGGCCTGTTTGGAGTCGCTTCTTATATCGTCGCGCCCAGGATCATGACCACGATCGAAGGCGAGCCATTGCTGGTCGATGATTTGATCGCGCGCCGTTTAGAGCTACAGCTGGAACTCGATGAACTATTAAAAGGGAGCGAAGGTTGGCTGAAGGAAGAGATTCAGGAACGGGTCATCAGGAAGTTCTCAAGATTCTCGTTTTTGATGCGGCAGTTCATGCGTCGCGAACCCTTGACCGCGCTGCTGGCCAACGCGCGCAGGGCTTTTCGGGAACGACTGACGCGACTTACAACCAGCGAGGAGCGAGCGATTTTGCTGCGGGCGGTTGAGGCGAAAGTTACTATGCGGCGTGTAGACGCATTAATCTACCTGCACAAACTCCTTAAGATCTGGATTGCGCCTCATGTGATCTCAACGTCCATCATGCTGGCGTTGATGGTTGTTCACGTTATTCAGGTGATCTATTTCGCAGTGAAGTAGATTCGTGGTTTATGCCGCAGGAAAATAAATACATCATCATCCGCGAGGATCTGGTTCAGGACCCTGTGACGATCATCACGGATGGACTGCTCGTCGGGCGACTGCAGGAATGCGAACTGCTGCTGAATCACCCCTCGGTGTCGCGAGCGCAGGCCGGTATCAAGCTGGTGCAGGACAGTTATTTTCTTTTCGGACTCCGCCCTTCCAATCCCGTAAAGCTCAATGGAAAGCCTATCGATGAGAATGAGGCATTAGCTCCGGGCGATGTTCTCGAATTGGGTCCATTTGCACTGGAGGTAGATCTGACTGATGAAGCCCTGGTGCTGAGAGTCTCCTTGCAAATAGGGACGGTCGTTGACACCAGCAACCTCAGCAGTCCGGACCTGGGCACAGCAAAACTTGAACCCGCGCCGGGCGAAAAAAAGGCCCACGCGAAAACCCGCGCAGCTCCAATTCAGGGCGACAAAGCGTTGGATATTTTTTGGGACAAGCGAATTCGTGAGGCCGGGAAATTGGTCCGGCTTTCGCCGCTTTTTCCCAGAGGCCAAAGACGCGCCGGTAAAGCGGCGTTCAACTGGACTCCCACAAGCGATTTAAAACCGCATTGGCCCGTTTCCTTCCTTATTTGGGGAGCGGTGGCCGTCGGTTTGCTTTCTGTCGCGACCGCTTATTGGTACGCGAGCGCTTATGCGCCGGGCCCCGTCGCGCGGGTGCACGCGCAGTCTCAGCTTACGGTCTTCCCGCCGATTGCGATCAAAGCCAATGGTAACTCGTGCACCTCCTGCCATTCTTTTTCCGGGACCATGGAACAAAACTGCACGCAATGTCACAACACGGAAGCCTTTGCCGCAACCATAATCCAACCACATGCCGCGGCTGGGATAGGCTGTATTTCTTGCCATGCTGAACACCGCGGCACAGAGTTTCAGGCATCGCAGGCAGCGTTGGCGACATGTGTTGAATGCCACAGCAATGCAAATCAAACTGTCTACAACGGCCGCAAGGTCGGCACCCCTCATGGCGGGACGTTTGGCTATCCGGTGGTTAACGGTAAGTGGACCTTGAAGGGATTGAATGAGAGCGATTGGGCATCAAAACAGATCGCTGTAGTGCGTTTGCCGGAGGACACCGACGACAAGTGGAGCAGCAAACAATTTCACGCACTTCACATCCAACGAGTTCGTGCCAACGGCTTGCCGGGAAATCAAAGCGGAGAGTTGTCGTGCTCCAGTTGCCACAAAACTTTCAACCCGATCGATCGAGAGACGCCGCGGACAACCTGCGGCACCTGTCATAACGGCCGCGTGGAATCAACGACAAACCGCGTGCTGATTGCGGCCGACAAACCCAATTGCACATCCTGTCATGTTCAGCACGTCAAAGATAAACGCCATTGGAATCCGTCGTTGATGGCCAACAGATGAAGCAGGAGGGAAGCCGGAGCAGGACGCGGGCTTTTGTCATAGGTCAGCATTCGCCTGGAGTGACAAATAACAGATGAAGAATTTCAAATGCGCTTGTCTCTTTCTGCCTCCTGCTCCTGACTCCTCCTCCTAACTCACAGGCTTGTGGCACGGCAAGCAATCATTCGAGCCAGGCACCTTTCCTTTAAGCGCAGGCCGGGCGGCGATGGCCTTGTCGTGGCAGATATTGCAGTTCGTATGATAGGCCACTTCATTTGTCAGTTTAGTGGGAGTTGTCTTGCCGGCATATGTTACAGAAGGGATCGTCGCGCTATCATCGCCCGCTTGCAGATGACACGCGCGGCAGGTTTTGACCGGCTTCGCATCAGCTGCCTCGAGCAATTTCGCGGTGAGAGCAACATCTCTCTCTGAAGTCTTCAGTGGCGCTGCGAGCGCTGCTGCCGGCTGATCCGTATGATGACATTCGACGCAGTTCAAAACTGTCTTGCCGTCGATACTGTAGGTTTTTGTTGCGTGGTTCTCGTGATTGAAAGGAACATCGCCATACTTGTCTGACTGACTGTCCTTGCTGAGGACCACTTCCTTAGGTTGCGTCTTGCTTTCTTTGGGGATGTCCTGAGTTGTCGCAGATCCCGCACCACTGCCAACAACCACCACGGCGATACATCCCAACAACCCGATCAGTAACAAAAGTTTTCTCATCGAATAACCTTTCGCTGAAGCTCAGAAACTTAGACAGAAAATTTTATGAAAACTTGCCTGGGACCAGCAGGGGAGGGCAGCACAATCTTAATTAGCGAGTCGTGAGGTGTCAAACCCTCCTAATCGGGGCAGTAGCCCGACAGTCATGGAGGGCTCTGACCTATGCGACAACTTCGATTTATGACTGAGCGTGAACTTCGCGGAGCCCTCCATCACTGTCGGGCTACTGCCCCGATGAAGCGTCAACGTACACCCATGCGCGGACTCCTGATCGTAAGGTGACGGCGATACGTTTGCACGCGTCGACTTCGTACTTGTCCGCATGCTCAATGTCATCAAGTGTGACGCGAAAAACTGTTCCGGCTATTACATCGGAGGTGCGCCCGGTGAACT
>Ga0207689_10005972_pt1 | contig 10773 bp, 13 predicted proteins | sample KBSMisM52_FD_184312 | JGI IMG/M metagenome (GOLD analysis project Ga0207689, IMG submission 184312) | Miscanthus rhizosphere microbial communities from Kellogg Biological Station, Michigan, USA - KBS Miscanthus M5-2 (SPAdes) (version 2) | ecosystem: Host-associated > Plants > Roots >... | reverse complement strand
GGCAAAAACTTTGGCCACTGCCCAACCCGTCACGGAATCTGAGGCCACACCATCGGCATCGGCTTTGGAAAAAATTAAGGTGCTCATTACTGAAGTCAGCTTTAAAAACTCAGATGCGGACTATGTAAGTTTTATCTTAAGCGCTGCTCCGCATTCGCCATTCAATCTGAAGGGTCTAACTTTCCAGGACGACAGCGACTTCAAAACGCTGAATACCGATTTCTATGTTTACCCCGGACAAACAGTCACGCTTCTTTTTAAGCAAACAACTGCGGACACAGTACCAACCATTGCCACAACCAGAACCGGCCTCACCGCCACAACTGAACAGATCATTATCAAAGATGATCAAAACAAAATATTAGATGCAGTCTGTTGGGCCAACACCAAACCAACAGTCAGCGAACTCTCAGACATGAACGACCTCTACGAACAAAATGCCTGGAACAGCAACACAGCTGGAAGCTGCATCCCAAGCGATGAAGTAGAAACTAACGGCTTTATCAAAAGAAAAAGCATAACCGACACCAACAGTCTCAGCGACTGGGATATCGTCAATGAACAAACTGCGGAAGAGCCGGCGGAACAAACAACCGCATCAACTTCAATTAATACAGCACTTCAAGACACTAACCCTTCAAACACCTCCACATCAAATGTGACCCTCGCCGAAGATTCATCAACCGACGAAGAGGCTTCAGAAACCTTTTCCGATCACAGTTCAATAACGGTAACCAGTCTTCCTGAATCTTCAACAACGACAACCAAAAATAAACCTGTCGCAAAAAAGACCACCAAGAAAACCACTGCAAAAAAAACTAAAAAAAGTTCCGCAAAATCCAAAAAAGTTTATCAAAACGGCGACCTCAGTTCTGACATTCACATTAATGAGTTCATGCCCAACCCTCTGGCCAGTGACCAGAAAAATGAATGGATCGAAATCATAAATACAGGTGACGTTGCTGTAAATCTCGGCAACTGGCAGCTGGACGATGACGAAGGTGGAAGCAAACCATACGTAATTCCGGATTCTGTAAATCTTGAACCGCAAACTCCTCTGCTCATCCCGATAACCGATTCCAAAATCTCCCTGGCCAACAAAGAGGACGCTGTGAGAGTCCTAAATTTTGATGATGAAGTTATAGATGAAGTTTCATATCAGGACGCTGGTGATGATATGGCCTACGCCCGCATCTCAATCGAACAAAATACAAATGACTCTCCAACCTCCACTCAAGAAATAGAAAACGACATACCAATTGCCAAAGCAGCAACCATTGATGAAGACACCTGGATGTGGGTCAAAACAGGAACTCCTGGTGAACCCAATCCCTCAATGCAAAAAATTCACGGAACTATTTTGGAAGAACCTCAATTCACACCACCATACTCTTTAAAAGTTAAAAGCGGTGACGATGAGATCACAGTGTATTTTGATGAAAATGTTATCAAAGCTCCCCTGGCCCAGTCACTATTTACCAAAAACGCCTCCATAGATCTCCTCCTTGAACCTGATGAAAACGGCGACCTTTGGATTCAAAAATACGAAATCCTCGAATCACAAGAATCTCCTACAGACTTTAATATTATTCCATGGCTTATCATTGGATTCATTGTGGCCGCCGGCGGAACATTCCTCTTTTTGCAAAAAAGACTTCCCTGGCAGAAAAAGGAAGTAAAACCTATCCAAGTGCAGCCGAGTCGCGTATAGTAGGGGTTGATCAATTTTTAACTACAACCCGACATGAAAAAAACAAAAAGCAAAACTAAAAAGACAGCTCCACCAAAGCGAGCAGTTCAAACAAAAAAATCATCAAGTGCTAAGTCTGCTCCCGTGAAAAAAATTGCACCCGTTACCCAAGCTGCCCCAAAACAAAAAATGGTAACCAAATACTTTTATACGACAGTGTCACTCTTCATTCTCGGTATAATCCTTGGATATTTCCTTGGTCGCTCTGCAACAATTGTTGAAACCGAACAGGTATTACCAAACCTAATAAGCAATGTGAAAAGTACTTCCGTCAGTCAAACCATGCAGTCTACCCAAGAAGAAGGAAAAATCTCCATTGATGATGATGCAATCCTGGGTGACCGGAAAGCCAAAGTTACAATTGTTGAGTTCAGTGATTACGCCTGCCCTACCTGTAAAAAAGCTTTTGATACCGTTTTCGAACCATTGAGAACCAACTACATTGAAAATGGAAAAGTACGATATGTGCTCCGCGATTTTCCTCTGGAACAACATGCCATGGCACCCGTTGCAGCTCAAGCTGCCGAATGCGCCGGTGAACAGGACAAATATTTTGATATGCATGACAAACTTTTTATCGGTCAAAAAGATTGGGTTGGAAAAACCCGCGCCGATGATGCGATAGTAATATTTAGAAAATATGCAGCAGAAATAAAACTCAATACCAGTGACTTCGATGAATGTATGAAAACGAACATGATGGAAAGCGAAGTTGCGCACGACATCTCTGACGGCGAACTCTATGGTGTAACGGCTACACCAACCTACTTTATCAACAATACTTTGTATAAAGGCATCCAAAATTACGATGCCATCAAAGCAGTTCTTGATGCTGACCTGGAATAAATTTAGTAAGGCTTCTTCAAAACATCAGCCAGCATCTGTGACGCAACAGCCCGAGTCAAAGGCTCATCATTTGCTGAACCATGCAAATCTGAAGTTCTTTCAAATGCGTTATCCAACATGCTGGAAGCCTGAGCTGCCGTAATCTTATCTTCCGGCGCAAAAGTATGCTCGTCCATTCCATGCACCCAACCTTTTGTTTTGGCAAAACATACATAAGGAGCAAACCATTCCTTGCTCACGTCATCAAAACAGTAACTGTAACGGATGGAGTGAGGCATAGCGCCCTTGGCAGTTACCATCAGTTTGGCAAACTCACCTCGGGTTAATTCTTTATCCGGATAAAAATTACCGTCCTTATATCCTTCAATAATGCCGTGGTTTTTCAAATACTCGATTGCTTCAGCCTGAGGGTGTGAAGCCGGAACGTCGGCAAACACATTCCCGTTTACCAAAGATTCAACTGCAGCCGGATGAGTAGATTCATTATAAAGGTTTACAGCATTATGCAGAGAGTCTCTGAACTGCGGCAAAAGAAGTGCAGCTGCAGAGAAAAACACAAAAGCAATAATGAAAGCCACGAAAAACTTTCGTGTCTTATGGAGTTTTGAGTGATAAGTATAAAAAGCTGCCTCGGATTTCATAATTCTCAGAAATTGAAATTTTGTTATCTGAAAATTATAACACAAATAGAATATTTAGCAAAGACATACTGCTAAATATTCTGAGTAAGACTGCCTATAAAAAAATTAGAGTTCCAACTCGCTCTTTTTCAGAGCTTTGCCATCATGAAGTAACCGGTTGTACTCCATTTCGTAAATATGCAAAAACGTGAAAAAGAGATTCAGGATCAAAGGCCCAAGAATGACTCCCATAAGCCCAAAAAGTTCAATTCCACCGAACACAGCCAGGAAGGTAAGAAGCTGATTGGTATTGGTTTTTCCGCCAATAAGATAGGCCCGCAGGAAATTATCAACAGTACTCACAATCAAAACACCCCACAGCAGTACAAACGCCCCTCCAAAAATATTTCCCCCTATCAGCAAAATAATACCTGCCGGAAACCAGATCGTTGCCGTACCGATCAAGGGTACAAGGGAAAAAACGGCTATCGCTGTTCCCCAAAAAAGCGAGTTCGGGATGCCCGCAATCGCAAAACCAATGCCGCCGATCACACCCTGGGCAATCGAAGTCAGAAAAATTCCATATAAAGTCGCCAGACTGATCTCTTTAAACTTCTTAATCAATTCCTCTTCATAACGAGTCGGCAACGGGCTGATAATCATAATCTTCTTACGGATAACGTGAGCATCTTTAAAGAAGTAGTACAAAGCAAAAAACATGATAAAGGCACCGAAAAGAAACAGTCCGAACTCTTTCAAAATGGTCGCGCTCTGCCCAGCCAGAAAGGTGGTAACATTCTTCGCCGCTTCCATAATATTCGCTTTAATATCAATTGAGTTCAGATCAACAAACGAACCGATCTGATCGCGAATTGATCCCAGAGAGTCATACAGAATCCCTCCTTTTTGCCATTTCAAAAAAGGATCCAATGCTCCAAACTGAATTTCGTGCTGAATGAAATGGTACGTATCAAAGGCCTGCCGCCCCAAAAGCAAAACAAAAATAACCATTGGCACTACGATGATCAGTAAAACAAATAAACAGGTCAGTATAGAGGCAAGTTTTGCTCTTCCTTTGACCACTTTGAAAATTTTGTCATACAAAGGATGAAGGGCAGTAGCCAAAATCCCCGCAAACAAAAGAATAATCAAAAACGATTCGAAAACCTTATACAGAAAAATAAACGAAATGATCAAACAGGCGATCAAAAAATATCCGGGAAAATCCTTGATCACCATACCCCCGATTTTTGACGACCCAGCAGACGCTTTTGGCATAAAAAAGTTTTAAATAGGGCCCTGGACATTAAAAAGTAATCCCACGGCATATCCAGCCAGCGCGGACACTATACCAATAATCATCATCTCTAATCCACTTTTTCCGGCGTTTCCAATCGTCAGCTTTGCTTTCACCACTCCCACAATAAATAAAACTATTGCGGAAAAAGTTAAGGACACATAAATACCGGTCTGAATCGAAAAAAGAAAAAATGGAATCAAAGGAACAAGTGAACCGACAACCGCTGAAAAACCAACAGTTGCAGCTCCCGTAAACGGACGACTCTCATTCACAGGTTGCAAATTCAACTCATCACGCATCATGGTTTCCACCCAGATTTTTTCATCAGAAGTAATCACCTTTACGATATCTTCCAGAAGTTTTCCCTTAAAACCTTTCTGGCGATAAATTTCACGAATCTCTTCACGTTCCATTTCCGGCACTTCAATAATTTCCCGTTTCTCTCGTGCCAGCTCTTTAAAATAATAATCACGTTCAGCAATTTTAGAAGTATAAGCTACTGCAGCCATGGAAATAGATTCGGCAAAAGTTGCGGCCAGGCCGGCAGCCAAAACAATACGCGTCTCCTGCGAAGCCGCAGCTACACCTAAAATAACACCGAGCACATTCACCAAGCCATCCTGACCTCCCAAAATCACATCACTCAAACGATCCGCTTGATGATACTCAACATGCGGAGGCAATACAGAAGCTTTCGGCAGTTTTAAGGGCTTCAAAGTTTTCTTCCGAGTTGTAACTTTTTTTTGAGGCATAAAACAAACAAATTATAACAACCGATCCACACGTGCAGCCACGATAAAATCGTTGAGTGAAAGTCCGCCAATGGCATGCGTGGATAACTGCAATTTCACTTTATTATAAAAAACATAGATATCCGGATGATGACCTTCCTTCTCCGCAATCACTGCAACTTTATTAATAAAAGCCATCGCTTTCTTGAAATCTTTAAAAACAAACTGACGTTCAATAAACTTCCTGGCAAGTTTCCAGTCTTTGATTTCCTTATGGTATTTTTTGGCGTCAGCCAGAGAAAGAGGTTTCGTTCCTCCTTCACATGGAACACAATGCTTTTGAGTTAAAGCCATAAGTTACAATAAATTATTGAGTCTTAGATTTTACCATCATGATAGATGTAACACCGTCAGCTTTAGCAGCTGCACAACTCAAAGTAAGTCCCATTCCGGTTTTTTCATACACTTTGGTCAGACTGTCACCAAAAGACATGGTTGTATCCTTTTTTTCAGACCAGCCAGCTGCAGTCAATAATGCAATCTGTTTATTACAAACATCCATATAATCAACCGTTTTCAACGAATAACTGAATGTTCCGTTATCCCCAGAGCCAAACCAGGCAAAGGTAGATCCACCCTCAACGCTGGGCATGTCTGTCGGCGCACCAACCGGGCGGGTATCACCTCCACTGATATTCATTGCTCCCTCAGGAGATGTGATATTAATACCATCCTTAGTTTTGTTCATGTCCATTGTAACGTTTCCTTTTTCAGTCTGAATATTCAATTTTCCTGTATTCGAATCCATCTTCACTTGGCCACCCGTTGCACTTTGTACAGCCTGTTCAGCGATCTTTTGACCAATCTGATCTGTAACCGACTGGCAACCCGCTAAAACTAATGAAGCACCTGCCAATGTTGTCACAAGAACCTTCGCAGAACTTTTCATAAAATTTCTTAAATGAATAAAACATACGGAGTTTAACATAAAGACCTAACACAAGGGAAATCCACGAGCGTCTTGTAAAAAAAGCCCCTCGCTTTAAGACGAGAGGCCTTCTTCCTTTAACCCAATTTCGATAACTAATTAATGAGCGATTTCGTAGTTAACCTCCAGATTCATCTGAACATCAACTTGTTCGCTTCCTGTGCCATAAATTGGTCCGTAATCATTGTTGTATTCGCTGGCACCGATAATGTTGCCAAGTTTAATACCAAGAGATTTTGCTACAGCAGCAGCGCGACGTTGTGCATCTGCTACAGCAAGTTCACGAGCCTTATCCTGAGCATCCTGGCGGTTTTCAAGCATGTAGTTTACTGAGCTGAGACTGTAAATTTCTTTATCGGCAAGTGCATCCAAAACCTCATTTACTTTGTCTAATTTACGAAGATTTACATTCACTGTGCGGGATGCGTCAAAATAATCAACACCACTTTGTTGACCCTTCTCATTATATTTATAAGTTGGGTACATGCTATACCATGTAATCTGTACATCTTTGCCTGTTACACCAAACTGAGAAAGTGTATCAGCAACCATTTTGGTCTGATCAGTTAATTTTTTGTATGCAGCCTTGGCAGTAGCCTCGTGTGCATTCAGTGTGAATGAAAGTTGAGCAAGATCAGCATCAACTGTCACCTTTCCTGTACCTGTAATTGTAACGGCTTCCTTATCAGTAGGTGCAGCAGCAAAAGCCATTGCTGGTACAAATGTTGCAATCATTGCAACAGTAGTGGCACCAATTGCCAGGGAGTTTAACCATCGTTTCTGCATAGAAATAAAAGAGTTAGGGAATAAATGCAGTCTATTTTTTTGAATATTGCTCCTTATAACTAATAATAGATGGATTATATTACAAAATAGCAAAAAGTGCAGTAAAAAAGGCAAAAACCTACTACTATGCAGTCTAAATTAATCAAAAAGGAAAGCTCTTTAACTTAAGTTGGCTTGTTGAGAGAACCGAACGACAATGTCCTCAGTACTCATACAATAAACACAAGTTGAACGAAAAAATCTTGTGACGCCCCTGAGGCAAGAATCTACCTCAGGGGCTCACGTGGTGCCGGGAGTGATCATGACTCACGCAAATAAGCTTCCACCTCCTTCGCAGTCTTGAAAAACTTCAGCGTGGTCATGCCCGCTGCCTTCGTCAGGCGACTGATGAACAGTTCCACCATGGCGCTGTCATGAAGAACACCGGCCTTACTGAACTTCCGTTGCATCGCCTCACGCATCAGACTCGTGATCAACTCACCGATCACATCGAGCTGAAGTTTGTATCCCCGCAAATCACCAAAGACGTTCCATTCTCCTTTCTGAGCAAGTACCTTCATACAAATCAAGACTTCCGTCTTGAACTTCGGGACCAGCTCCGGATCGTCCCATCGACCCCACATCTTGACCGTGAAGCGTTGTCGATCAGGATCGGCATCAAGGCTGTAACCAGCCTCTTCAGTCCCACCTTGGTACTCCATCCGCGGCAGATTCATTCGCACATCACCTCCCCTCTTTTTTCGTTTTTAAGTTAAAGAGCAACGCAAAAAGCGCCAGACCGTTTATACTGCTTAAGAATGGCTTTGTCTAGATATTTTTAGGCGAATCCGGAACAAATATCAAAGCATCGCCATTCATACAGTATCGTAGCCCGGTGGGCGCCGGACCATCATTAAAGACATGCCCCAAATGGCCCCCACATTTGGATAAAATCTCCGTGCGTTCCTCAAAGAGGCTTGTGTCTTTTTGCTCAACCACCGCATCAGGTGTAATTGGCTGCCAGAAACTTGGCCAACCTGTACCGGAATCGTACTTTTGCTCTGAGCGAAAAACCGGTTCATGACAGTCTGCCGTGTAATAAGTTCCAGGACGCGTCTCATAATCAAGTTCACTGCTAAAAGGCACCTCTGTCCCCTTTTCACGCAAAATATGGTATTGATCCGGAGTTAAAATCTTTCTCCACTCTTCCTCCGTTTTTGGCGGATCGGTGATAAGTTCAAGGGTTGTTTGCAATGACGACGCAGTCATCAATGAGTCTTGTTGAGAAGAAGTAGTTGCTTGTGGAACCGTTTTTTGTGGCGTACAAGCGCACAAAATAAAAATCAAAAAAATAGATATTGAAAGGTAAATCTTTTTGGCCATGACAAAATTTGGCTTAAAATCTAATGCTACTATAGTAGAACAGGACACACTATCCGCAAAGATCATTCTTTTGCTAAAATAAAATCAACCAAGGAAACTTTACCAGACACAACAAATCAATAATGAAGTTACTATGAATCAAAATGAATCACACAAAGAGGCCGCCGTTTCTTTCCTGAAAGAAGTGGTTTCCGGAAAAATCCGCGAAGCTTATGACAAATATGTAAGTCCTGATTTCAAACATCACAACGCCTACTTTAAAGGCGACCGCGAATCACTTTTAGTTGCAATGGAAGATTCGCACAAACAGTTCCCCCAAAAAATCTACAAAGTGCTCAGAACTTTTGGAGATAACGAGATGGTCGCAGTTCACGGAAGTATGCAGTTAAAACCGGATGCCCAACCAATTGCTGTGGTACACATGTTCCGTTTTGAAAATGACCTCATAGTTGAAGAATGGGAAGTCGGTCAGGAGGTTCCCAAAGATACACCCAACGAAAACGGAGTATTTTAATCACAGGATGAAATAACTATTTCTGACAGTGAGTACAGAAATGACTGATCCTTTTGCGTTTGCCGGTTTGAATATGAGTAACTTTTCCACCACAAACCGGACACTCTTTTTTGCGGTATATTTGCAGATTTTTCTTGAGAATATATTTCTTTTTCAACTCATAAAAAAGAAGCGCAAAAGCACGGGTAGCATCAACGAGTGAACTTAACTTCCGAGGTGAAATCTCTTTGAGAAGTGTACTCGGCAGTAATCTTTTCTGGAAAAGAATCTCATTCTTGATGATGTTTCCAACTCCTGTAAAAACCGTTTGATCCATCAATATATCGTCGATGGAAGTGGTGGGGTGTTGCTCTTTTATTTTTGCCATGACAACCTTTTTATCCCACTTTTTAGACATAATATCGGTGGAATAGTCATACATAGCTCGCATATCATCAGTCTCAAAAAACTTGATGGCACAACTATAAAAATTAACGTAGTTATCCTTAATTTTGACCATGAGCCGTGGCGTCATCCAGCCCTTATCTTCATTAATAAGATAGCTGCCAAACATCATCAGATGAATGCGAAATCCAAACTTTGAAAGTTGAAAATTCGCGTATTTCCCATAACTAAAAATATCCAGAATCTTTTTGCCCAGTAAACGATCCTTATCGAGCTTTGTATTCCCAGCCACATCCAAAATAACTTTATTTTTCAAAATCTGTAACTCCTCAGCCATGATAAGAATAGTAGGTCCCTCAGGCATAAATCTTTAGTTATAACTATTTAATTTTAAAGTTCGGGTTATAAATAAGTCCAATCAAATTCCCCCAAGGGTCTTTAAGTGTCGCAACTCTAATGCCCTCACCAACATCCATCGGTTTTTCAACCTCTTTCGCACCACAATCCAAAAAATTCTTATATTCGGCCTCAATATCCTCCACACCCCAAAAGACAGCAATATTTTCACCAATATCAACTTTCTCAGGCTGCAAACCCAACTCGTATCCGCCAACATTAAATCCAACATAAAACGGCTGATCAAAATAAGGTTCAATTTGAAGAGCTTTGGTATACCATTCTTTTGCTTTCGCCAAATCTGACACTTTATAAATGGCCGTCCGCAGACCAAGAATTGTTGTTTTCATATAAGATATTTAAAAAAATTACAAAGTTATTGTAGTAGGGTTAAGCAGCCAACTCCAACTTTTTCGCGAATCTCTAGTCGACTTGTATATCAAAATGTAGGACATTTTCTTTCGTACCGAGTGACTCATAAAGTTTGATGGCCGGCTCATCCTCCACATCAGCCTGAACATAAATAACATAAGCCTTTCGTTCTTTTGCCAGTCGCTTCAGTTCATTGATAAGTCCGGTCGCCAAACCTTTTCGGCGATGTATTTCTGCAACCGCCAGATCATAAATATAAATCTCCCGTCGATCCTGTTCAAACTTTTCCAACTCATAAGCGGCAATCCCACCAACAACCTCATCATCTGCCATTGCTACCAGCGCAATAAAATGAGTCTTTGAAAGCAATGTCTGCAAATATGCATCGCTCGGAACGGCTTTCTGATAAGTATCAACTTCATTGAAGGCATCGTCAAAAACTTTCAAAAGTTCCTTAAGAAGCTTCACGTCGGAAGGTGTGAGTTGTTTGTAGGAATAGTGCACTGTTTCTTTTTAAATAACCGATCTACTTACTTTCCTCGCTTGGCTCCCAGAGTTCAATTTTATTCCCTTCCGGGTCATAAACCCAGGCAAATTTTCCGATACGATCTTCGTGTCTTTTTTCATCTATTTTTACACCATTCTCTTTCAGTTGTTTCAGCATCGCCTCCATATCATTAACTCTAAAATTCAACATGAACCGTTGTGTCATAGGGAAATAATC